>Ga0179593_1367952_pt1 | contig 11548 bp, 17 predicted proteins | sample CZODoug2_1_08_16_FD_185931 | JGI IMG/M metagenome (GOLD analysis project Ga0179593, IMG submission 185931) | Vadose zone soil fungal communities from Angelo Coast Range Reserve, California, USA - CZODoug2_1_08_16fungal (PacBio error correction) | ecosystem: Environmental > Terrestrial > Soil >...
CGGGAGGGGGAAGAGGGGGGGGGAAACGGACGAGAAGGGTGCCATAGCGAAACGAATGGGATGCAAGTAGGATAAAGGCGGGTATGCCACTGTGACGCAACCAGGGGGGAGTCCGGAGTTTCCTCATAAAACACAGGGGTGGGACAGGGTCAGGTTCGGGTAACTAGGGCACAGCTGGGTGGTCCGGCGGGCCTCAGTCGGGAAAAAAAAAGCTCAGGGGGAGATTGGGGGGTTGAGACACAAAAAGAGGGAGTTCAAAAAGAACTTTGGGAACTGAGATATCAAGAATACGGAAAACGTGCCGAGAAAATCCCGCGACGCGGGAAAACGCCGGGGATGTTGGGGGGGGGAAAAAGAAATAACTGCAATGAGAAGAGAGCCTCATCAACAGAGGCCCAAAACCAAAATCGAGAGGGATTTATCGGATAACAAAGAAAACACCATGCGGGACAGGACCCAAGACTCGAAGGGATCAATGCAAGCCAAAAAATCAAAGATGGGGTGGGTCGGGGCGTGGCAACATCGTAAGATCTTAAACACAGATGAAAAGGGGGTGAACCAAAGGGGGTCAAAAATACCTGAAAAAACCAAGTCACCTGTCGCACCAATGCATGACGAGGCACCGTCAAGCAAGGGACAAAAAAGCTACCGCTAAAGTCAAATTTGGGGGGGTACACGGAACCGATTCCAAAAGCGAAGGGGGTTTCACCTGGGTACTCAAGAAATCAAAAGGGCAGGACGAGTTAAAACGAAAAGAGAGAGCTGTAGAAAGGGAAGATGTTGGGGGGGGGGGAGAACGTCCAAAATTTCACCCGGTCAAAGAAAAAATACCATACTCCCAGCGGTCTGCAGGTCCTGCCGGCGGCGCAGATCGTAATAAGGGGACGACAAAAAAAGATCGTATGCCGAAACAGAATCCAACCGAATCAAGGGGGGTCGGCACGAAGCACCCAAACACCGCGATGAACTGACTGGGTGCAAAGATCAGGGCCGATCAGCAGGGTGTTTGGTTAGGAGGGATCTGTTAAGGGCTGGCCCTTTGGAGGCTTTACTAAAAAAAACGGGATGTGCGTCTCCCGGGGGCCCGGGGGCGAAACAGCCTCACCATCCTGCAGCTGCCGGCCAGAAAAAACGGAAAAAGGTTTCTGGTGGGCAGGTGATGCACACCTCGCAAACATGGGTCGAAGCAAAACGCCATCAGGTCACGGTACCCAGGTGCCATATACTGGTCACAATTGGGGGAAATTTAGCTAAAGCCGTATCTGCTGGGGGCTGCCAGTATGTTGAAGCAACGTTTGCGGGTCTGTGGTTCCCAGGCAGGATAAGCCAAACCAAAGCTGGAAAACGCCGTGGGGCAGCCCAACATTTTGTCAATTGATCGAACCCAAAAGGAAGACACCGCGTGATCCCGGATTTTTCGGTGCAAAAGTCATGGCGAAGGGTTTGGGGGGGGTTTCGTAAACTGGCCATGTGCAATCAAGAAAAAGGCAAGGGCTGGGCCGCGGGCCGGCGTGGGGTCATCGCCAACCTGCCGGTAATAGGAAGTACGCGTGGTGTGGGGAAAGGTACGGGAGCAGATCGATTGAAAGAGCGAAAGGGGGGTGGCGACGGCAACACCAGTGGAAATCCTAAAACTTTTGCCTATTCCGGGACCCGACCGCCAGTGGCCCGTTCAGGATCAGACCCTGGCAACCCGGGGGGCATGTTGACCCGACCAGACCAAAGGAATAAATGTTCAAAAAAACTCCCGGTGTGGGGGAGTCCGTACCAAGGAACACGGAACACCCGGAAATCGGCCCGGGGGGTCTCCGCAACGTTCTTGAAGTGAGGGGAGACCTGTCTCAAAGAAAACAGCCATTTTGTTCCAATTAACTGGGCCAAAAAAAACCACGGGACGGCACCAAAAGGCCACCGTTTCCGGGGGGGCCACTCCAAGGGACCCTAAGACCAAGTCCTGACTAAAAGAGTGTCTTTGGGGTTTACTAACGAGTTGAATCAACAAAAAAAACGAGAGTTAACATAGGGATAAACCGGAAACCTGCGCGCCCCCATTGCGGAGGGGCACCGGCTCCCTCAGAACGGGTGTTTCCGGATTGACTGTACACCTTAAGGGGGGGGTGGGGAAAAGAAACGGGGGCGCGTGCCGACCCGAAAATAAGAAGCGGATACCGCAAAAAAAACGCGAGGGGCGGGTGTCCGGATGAATGGGGGTACAACCAAACGGTAGTGGGGGCTAAGGCGCATGAGGGGAGTCCGTTGCACGAAATGCCAAGGAGGCAACAAAGGGATAGCACAGGGGCAACGGTGTCCGGGGAAAAAATGCAGGAATCGGGACAAGCCGCCAACTAACCGGTGTTCGCCACCATGCCCGCAAGGGGTACAGACCTGCGATCAGATCTGTCAAAAACAGACGGAATATCACCTACCAAGTCACACGAAGGGGGAGGAGTTCCGAATGACGGGAAAAAATCGTGGCCGGCCAAATGCACCAATGGCAACGCCACGGGGCTTGATCAGAGAAAAGAAAGGGGGCGGACCAGGGAGTGTAAAAACAAACCTCTACCTTAAAGGGAGGAAATGAAAACGCAAGACACCGTGCACAGGTGCGAAAAACTTTTTTAGGATCAAAGGAAAATGGCTGGGGGGAAGGGGAAAAGAACACAGCGGGGCGCTAGAACTTAATCAACTGCCGTTGGGGGAAAAACGGAATGAAAACGTGCCGCATACCGGGAAGACCGTCAAGAGATGAGAAAGGAGTAAAATTCCAAGTTGGGGGGGGAAGTACTAGCGGAGTATAAAACAAAAAGGAAAAAATGGAGGCTCGCCCGTGTAAAAAGGGCGACCTCAGTCAATCACGCACCACTACAGCTTCAAAACGGGACGTGTCTGAGGGGGGAAGAAAAATGAAAAAGCCGGTGGGGAATGCTATTAGGGGTGGGCGCCGCCGAAAAAGAGGGGGCAAATCAACAGCCACAATGGAGATCAAAAGACGCGGGAAGACTACATAAAATAGCAATAACGTAACCAAACCGCCCAGTGGAAAAAAGGGGAGGAAAAATGCACATACCACGAAAGTCCAGAATACAACTGGAAGGGGGGGGGGGTTACAAGGGGGGGGAGAGAACTCTCGGAACCCCGGAGTAGGGGGGGGGGATTTATGTGGACGCCATCAAATGGAAAACAACAGCTGGGACGAGCCAGCCAGAGAAGAGTCTATCAAGCCATCTGGGACTACGAGCCAGCAAGACCAGAAAGCTACCTGTGGCCAAATATGAAAAAAGAATGAACTAGGAGCGAAAAAGAAAAAAACAAGAGCTTTTTCCCCGGGGGGAGGAGAAATGCAAGGAAACAAGGCTCCCAGAACAGGTAGATGAAGGGTAAAAAACAAAGGAGGGAGGCGAAAAGCGGGGTTGGGAACCGGCCTGCTTGAGGCGGAAAGAATATCAGCTGAGCGCTGGGACTCATTGGGAAGATAGGGGAAAAGGACGAAAAAAAAAAAAGCTGGGGGGGGAAGGAAGAGTCGCTGGAGTGGTTGCCGCCGCAACAACTGGGGAATTGGGGGAAGCAAAAACTGGGGGGAGACGTCACGATGGGAAACGGGACGCCATGGGGGGGGGTATAAAGCCCATCACGCTATATGGGGAACCGGGGCCGGGGCAAGGGGAGCTGAGACGCGTGATCTGGGCAGAGTGCTGCATACACAACAGAGGTCACTCGGCGGGCCTATTCGCAACGGAAAGGCGGCCATGAAAAACGAGACTCGGCCCAAAAATCGGGTGACAAGCTGTGAAGAACCCATCTCACCTGGGCAGACACGAAGAACGGAAGCCCCAAAGAGGAACAAACGAGCACGCGGGCAGACTGCCTGAAAAGGTGGGGGTGGGCAAATCGGAAACTGTTGGAGACCAATAGGTCGGCCAACTGTGGCAGCCCGAACAGAATCCCACTAGTTTTCTGGGTAAGAAAAGAAGGCCGTCAGTGTGGTGTTAAGGGGGGGGGTTGTCGCGGCGCGGGAAAGGTCGAAAGTGGAAATGGTGGAGGAAAATCATACTCAAAGGCATTAGGCCAGGAAATGAAAAAAATAAAGAACAACATTTTCACAAAAAGACAAGATGAGGCGTCTTAAAAATGTGGGAACGAGTACAAACAAACAAAAGTAAAATGGAAATGACAAGTTGGTAGGATGAAAAAGGGAAAGAAGCCGCTGAAATCTGTCATGAAAAAAGGGTTCAGGATACGGACAAGAAAGTGGGGGATTCAATCAAACACTTGAAAACCCCGGCGGGGGGAAAGGGGGAAGTATCGCATGAAACGAAAGGGTCTCGAACATCAGCTCTTGCGGCGTCTGTAAGGGTAAAGCCTTAAGGGTGGCAGAGGTGGAAAAAACTAGGGGGAAAGGTGTTGGCCCGCGGGGCACGAATGAAAAACAAAAGAGAAAATCCCACAAGTTGGACGACATTTCAGCGAAGGGACAGAGGGCACGCCAAAAAAGAGGTACATCTGTGGGTGCCAAAAAGTTTTGCGCAACTTTTGCAGCTAAATTAGAAGGGGGGGAAAGGAACTGGGAAGGTGAAAGGGTGCTCAGAATGAGAAGTGGGGCAACGTCACGCCGAAGGAAAGTAAGTAGGGGCATAACGCATGAGGTTAAAAACAGTCTGTTCGAACTAAAAGAAAAATCCCCGGAACCGCGGGGGTGTGAGGCCTGGTGAGTGTAACCGAACAGGTGACGGGAGCTTAGGGACCCAGGGAGAAAGTCAGATTGAGGAGATAAAGACAGGATTTGAAAACAAGTTTGGTGTTTTTACCGGTGATATAACTGGGGCATCAACCTAAAAAGTAGTAACGGGGCCTTTCTGGAAAGGGTACCGGACCAGGCACGAAGGAATTGAGTCCGAATTCAGGGGGAGGGGGACGCACTTTCCAAACCGTGTGGAAGGTTTCAGTCACAACGCACAACCCACACAAAAAAAAAAGGGCATCATGGGTACGTAAAGGGAAACCGCCGGGGGGAGGCCCCACGTAATACTGGACAGAAGAGGTGGAAGAGCGGGCACAAAGAACGGGTTGCCCAGGCCAAGCCGCACGGAAATGGGGGAAGCCACCACAACTTTGAAAGGGTATATGGTGGGAATGGGAGCGTGAGAAGTGGATGATGGGGAATTGACCAAAGGGGAAGGGAGGGGAGTTGGTGCGTCGGTTAAAAAAAAAAAACGGGGCGTTTACTTAGTGGACTTCAAGGCCCGGAAGGGACTGGAAAACTCTTAGCATATCATCGACTCAAAAAAAAAAAAAACAAACGGGGAATGGGAGAAGAAGAGAAACTCCAGTAGTCAATGCTTGGCAGGAAAGGGGAAGTCCCCAATGCAGAGTCCCCGCCCCCCGAGGGGGAAAACTAATCACAACAAGAACCACTCAACTGGAAAGTAAGTCAAGTCAAACAGACCAGGAAAGGAAACCTAACCTTCAAGGGGGGGGTGGTGGAACAACAAGGAAGGAACGGTGTAAACCACGGGCCGGGTAACGCCTTACAGGGGGGAACTACTACAAACAAGCGTCACAGGAGCCTCTACAGGCCGTGAAGGTAAAATCTCCTGGCGTTGAAGAAACTCAAGAAGTTTTCAACAAGAAGAGTGGAAGGGAATCCAAGTTTGAGGAGGAACGTGCAACAAACCCTTCCCCTAAGGATACCAAGGGGGGGCCAGGGACGTTGGAGGTTGCAGTGGGGCTGAAGGAAAAGTATCCAATGAACCAAATGTGTCACCGGGCCCAGGGTCACTGGCGTAAGAAAAAAGGGGTCCATAGGGAAAAGATAAACGGGGGCAACTACCGCCTTCAAGTCAAAAAAGGGGGAAAGGAAAGATCGGGGACCGGAACTCCAAAAACCAGCGGAACGGGGGGGAGGTTATTGTTTGGGGGTTTGGTGTTGTTTGAGGGGGCTACTTCAAAGCACGGTATTGGATGAGAACATAAGGCCGAGCGTTACAGGGTGCCATCACAAACGGAGGGCAAGTACCCAAGAAGGGAAAACAAGGGAAAATCGATCAGAGAGTAAATCAATGGGCATCAAAAAAACAGCTAAGGGGGTTGCGCACATAAGGGTCCTTCGCCCCCCTGACAGGTCGAACACAACAAGGTTGGGGTTTGCCTGTCGCAAGACAGGGGTCAAAAAAAACGCAACTTGGACAAAGGTGAAAAAAAAACCAAGCACTAAGGACTGAACGGAAAAAAAAGTGACGTTACATCAAGCCCTGAGACGGCCTTTCTCAGCCGCGAACATAAAGACCAAGGATCCAAATTCCCGGACTCTGGACGTTGGGGGGACCTAGAACGAAAACCAGCCTCAGGTCCAAATCCTCAAACAGGTAATTACCCTAAATCCGCCGGGAGGCTGGGGGGAAAGGAAGACGCGCTTTACAATTGGGGAAACGGCCGATGGGACCTGTTAAAGAAAAAGTGGTCAAAACCAACCCCCGGACCGCCGGGAATGACGAAAGTGGCTCCCACTAGGTTTGCATGTCAAAAAACTAAATCCGGGAGGGGGGGGGTATGGTACAGGCAAAAAATAACGTTTTGGGGGAGGGGACTCACCCCCCGTCCACGCCTTGCAGCCGCAAAAAGAAAAAAAAAACAAGCCAAAAGCCAGACGGGCTTTACCGAGTTCCGAAGAGTGATAAAAAGGGGATGGTAGGTAAAGAGGGTGGGGCCTAACAGTCTGGGCGCACTGGCAGATGGCCTCAATCCCACCGGGTTTTCCATTGAGGCAGCGCGTTGTCCTGGGCGCGGGGGGACCGGGACGGAGGGGACAAAGCGTAAGAGGGGGGAGGCACAGGGGTAAAAACAAAAAAAAAAGAAGTACTGGACCATAAACTCGTCAAGAACTCCCTCGTGCGAATAAACGTCTGCGCGGAGGTAACTTAAACCCACCAAGGTAGACTGTGCATCCCTCAATCAAAACAACAGAAGCAAACAGCATCAACCACGTCCTGAAAAACAGGTTTTCCATCCCCCAACCTCCGCGTATGAGCTTAGAAAAACAAACAAAACCACCGTAAAAAACCAAAGGTTCCATCTAGCAAACTATCTGGGCCGGGAATCATCCACGCCCCTTGTATCGGGGGGCACCTACCAATAGACGTTTTCCCTTGAACCCAGCTCCTTGTGTGGTCGGACCGCTGGGACACACAGGCAGGGGGCTTACAACTGTAGTCCCTTGCCCCTGTCGCGGTAAACTCGGGAAGAGGGGGTAGGAAGTCAGGGGGAAAGAAGACAAAGCCGGGAAAAACCTCCGGGAAAAGCCCGGTAAACCGGGAACCAACTAGCAAAATGGAGGAGAATGGGTTGTCGGATGGGGGGAACCATCAACGGCTACAAGGAAAAGTCTTCAAGGAGAAGGGACAAACTGAAAAAAGCGGTCAAGGGAGGGTTGAGGGCGCGGAAATTGGGGGTCGCGCCCTCAAAAAAAAACCGAAACCGTTATTAGGGACGGTGGTAAAGAACACCGTGTCGGCGATGGAAATAATAGATAAAAAAGCGGTCTGGTTGTCAAAATTCTCGGGGGGAAAAAAAAAAAAAATGGACGAAACATAATAAAGTCCCCTCAGGGCCAAAGGGAAATCTTCAGGGAAAGCCCGAAAGCACCGAAAAACAAAATCGCTAGCTGACCGGAATGGCGTGAAAAGGATCCCAAACCACTGGTGGGGGGGGGGTTTACTTTTATTGTCGTCATGGCGGTCTGAAAAAAAGGGCGTTTTCATGCTGGTCGAAAAATGGGGGATGGTTAAACGAAAACCACGAAGCTCGCGCAAACCAGCCAGCAAGAAGACACCACCAAATTGCGGACAAATGAAGTTCAGAACTATTCCTCTTGGTATGGTGATTGTGAAAATGCACAAAGAAAAAGCCTCAAGGGGTGTTGCACGAAACAGGGCCGGTAAACCCAGGGGACCAACAAAAAAGAGAAACATAAAAAAAAAAGCAAAAGGGGGGGACGTGGTGGTGCCCAACTCTGAGGAAAATCTCTCTAAAAAGTGGCTTTTATTCATGTCCGGTTCGCCGCCAACTTGACAAAAACTGAGGGGTTGACCATAAAAAAACAAACGGCAGGTGCCTCGACTCGCCCGCCCCAACTCCCCCTACGCGAGATGTCAGCTTTGGGCGTTGTGGGGTGCGTGGCCAGCAACTTTTCTGCTAAAGACCCCAGGGGGGAACCCTGGGGGACGGGGGAAAAAACAATGGGAGGGGGGTCAGGAAATGGGAAACATGGAGGAGGTGGTTTGGGGGGCGTACCCCCGCACGCAATCCCGGTCCTAAAAACGGGAAAGCAAGGGGGAAGATTTTAAATGGTGATTGGGGGATTGCCGTAAACTAATGGGGGAAAAAAAAAATAAAAGTTCGGAAAGAGGACCTTGAAAAACAGTTTACGTGGGATAGTCTACCAACTGGGGGGGGGGTTAGCGTCAAAGAGACAATGGCTAATCAGGGGAAATGGGTGGGGGGCGCGCAAACCACAATTAGCGTTCCTTCCTGTAAAGCCGTGAAGGAAAAAAACATTCAAACAGGACCACTGTCAATGTGTGAGTAAAAAAACCCCCTGGGAAAGGTCAGCAAGTTGACTTGTTTCGTTGTTGAGACTAATTGCCGAGGGGACTGGCCCCTCTGTGACCCACCCCCTTTTGGTTTCGAAAGTCAGTAAAAACAAAAAAGAACAGAAAGGCCCGACGGGCGTTAGCAAAGGGAAAAAGTAAAGGCGAAAAAGAATGGCGCCCAACGTCCTGTTTTGAAACAACCACGGCCGGGACCAACAAAAAGGTCAAATCGCAGTTGGACAATACGCCCAGGGACTGGGGGGGCATCTCCCAAAAAAAAAAAAGGAAGAGGAAAAGAGAGATTAGGAGACCGAATTTGCGGAGGGGGGCAAAAAAAACGAAACCGGCAACCTGGGGAAAAGACTGTGGGGGAGGACCAGAATTTTGGGAAGCAGGAAGAAAACAGAACAGGGGACATCGCCAGGTGTCCGAAGTGGTCTTTCCGGGGACGCCAAACGGGGCAACAAACGTTTGAAAAGTAGAAGGGGCAATAGGGCCGGGGGAAAATGCAGATAAAAACGAAAAAGGGGGAGGAGGAAAAGGAAAAAAAGCCAATCCAATGGCATGAAAACGTCACGGGGGAACGAAATCACCGGGGGGGGGGGGAAAAAAACGCACAAACAAGTCCTGAATTAAGGCTTGTAAAAAACTGAGAGTCATAGCCCACGTATAACGGCGTGAAGAAAAAAAAAAAAGATTGGAGAAAAAAAGTCCAAACTCAAGGCCAGGGATTGTGACAAAACTTCCAAAATGCTTGACCAGTGGCCAGGATGACACCAGGCGACCCTTACGGCGAAATCAAAACGTCAACGCCTTGCTAACAGGTGGCCCATCGCAAAGAAAAAAAAAAAAAAGCCCACAGCATCAAATTGGGCCTCGATCGATCCTGAAGGGTGGGGGCAACGACTGTAAAAAAAGGACTGGACGAAGACCAGAAACGCTTAAAAAGGGTAACTTCATGTGGGGGAGGTCTCTTGGGAAGAGGGACCGTCTAGAAAAAAACATGAGGGGGACTTCCTTGCAACAGGAGCCAAACAAGAGTCCGCTATCAAAAAAAAAAAAGAGGGGGGGTAATCCTGGATTTAAAAACTGCGAGTGGTCGCTCCTGACCGACAGCTGTTTCAATCCCGAAAAAGAAACAATATAACGGGGCCAACAAAGAAGCCCAATAGCAGACAGAAAACGATTTTAAGCACACGCAGGGAACACCTCCCCCCGAGTTGTTTTTCGGTGTGGCGCCTCGGGACCCAATTGGTCGTGGGGGTGGGGGTGGGGGGGGGGGGGGGTATGAATCACGTATCTCTGGAAAACGAAGCTACTCGGCGAATTCGATCGAAAAATTCGGAAGCCCAGCAAGACAAAGGGCCAAGAAAAAAGAACTGTTTTGGGCGACGAAGAAAAAACAGCTTCCGACAGGAATCTCAAAAGCGAATCCCGCAAAAAACAAGTGTGGGAGGATCATCCGGGAACCGTCACCGGGGAGGCCGAAAACAGGTGCTTCAAATAGGGTTGGTGCTCACCTGGGGCTTGAGAAGGAAAGATAAGGGCATGAAAAACACCGCAAAAAAAAAGGCAAAAACAAACCGACACCCCACAACACACAAGCGCGGTGTAATGGGGGCGCGGCACATTTTGACGGAAAGCGGGGGGGAATGTGCTGCGGAAAAAACGAGACCGTATGGGGTCGGCAACAGCCTATCACGAAATTGCGGGGTCACACGACGGAACTCAGGGCAGAGCGGCAAAAAAAAGACGAGGCGCAAAGTGACGGAGCACGAGCGGGTGAAACAAAACAGCCAGTCCTGGGGAGGGGGTGAAAAAAGAGCACTCAGAAGAACCGCCGGAAAAAAAGGACAAAAAAACCGCATAACTGCGACCTGGTGAGACACGGAAAAGGGCCCAATGTTCGCAACGAAATGGGAGGGAAACCACAATCGCGAGACTCGGGGGACAGGCCCAAGGAAGGGGGGGGGGGCCGATGTTCAGGGACGGCGCGTAACCGGATCGACGTGAACGTTGGGGGGCCAACACAGACGGCCCCATAAAACCAAAACCCCTGGCCCGCCATTAAACCAAGCCGCGTGACCAATGTCGCGGGCAAGACGCAAAAAAGAACAAGCACATACCAATTGATGAAGCAGCCAGATGGGGTTACGTTGAAGGGAGGACGCGGTGTGGATAAAGCCCGGCCCAACGCCGAGCTGGGGATGCACTCGGACATGAACGCAAGCGACAAACGGGGCCAAGGGTAAAACCACGTCGGGGGGGGGGGGGGGGGGGGGGGCGTGAAACCGGCGATGGGTTCAAGTAGGCCAGGTTCCGACTGACGGGAAGAACCAGGGAGCACTGGGAAGTAGAAGGTGATCAAGAAAGAGCCAATTCAGTCCGTGCAAAGTCCGCTGAAGAGAATCGAGTGAAAAAGGGAAGGATGGGTGAGGTACCCTCTGCAAAACCGGGGAGGGGCCCGTAAGACAAGTACTAGCTAAAGAGTGATGGGTGATGAAGGACGAAAAGAAAAAAAAAAAGTCGTTTTTATGCAAAGATGGAGGGTCCAGCCGGGACGGAAAAGGAGGCATCGAATGTGGGGGGAAACCGTGACGGGGGAAAAAAACTGGGTTTGTTCAAAAGAATCACCAAACACGTCAAGGGGGAAAAAAGGATGGGGGAAATGAAGGCCTAAAACGCAAGGGGGATCTGGAGACAGGAAGGAATGGGACGTAAAAAAAAAACGTTTAAACTTTCAAAGGCCGCGGATCGGTACAGTCACGGGGGGAAAAGGAAAAAAAAAAGAATTCCCGCGGGAAGAAAAAAAAACGGGTTGCAAAAAAACAAGGGGCATCCCGAATCCATCATTTGAAGTTATAGGTGTTGCAGGAAGGGGAAGACGGATGTTATTCAGTGGGGGGGGGATTGTGTGCAGTAACGTGGGCTTCAGGACTTCAGCCGGAAGCCTGAACTAACTT
>Ga0179593_1551104_pt1 | contig 11548 bp, 18 predicted proteins | sample CZODoug2_1_08_16_FD_185931 | JGI IMG/M metagenome (GOLD analysis project Ga0179593, IMG submission 185931) | Vadose zone soil fungal communities from Angelo Coast Range Reserve, California, USA - CZODoug2_1_08_16fungal (PacBio error correction) | ecosystem: Environmental > Terrestrial > Soil >...
ACGTCGACTGCTTTAACTGCAGGTCACAGTTCAAGAACCGCAGGCGATATACATCTGGATCTATTACTTCTCATCTCCAAGCAGACCAACCTCTTCCTCGCAGCAAAAATTGATCCGCGGAGAAAAGGGAGTCCAATGGACGCACTGAGCGAGACCATGTGATCGGCGATATAGATCCCGCCCCCCTATCGCACCCACACCGGTTCCGAGGAAAAAACGGAGCCACAACCGCAAACCTGCTGATGTGAAAAGCCATTCATCTTGGGATAGAACGATGAAGTGGAAAGATGGGGGTCAGAATAAACCAGACGAAGAGACACGAGCCAAGGCAGGATGCCGGCCGTTTCAGACTTGTTCATCCATCGATTCCGTGTTCGTGAGGGGTGGAGGGGACTGGGGGATGTCAACTAAAAAGGAGGTAACACCATGCGCGTATAGGGCCTATATATCACAAAGGGTCCCGACTGAAATAGCGCTTGACAGGAAATGGACGTAGCTATCGGAAAATGATTTAAAAGGCATTCCTGTTTAAGTGGGAGGGCTGCGCGCACGGGGGAGTGAGGGGGGAGTGAGGTACAAGCGATTCGCTAGCAGAAGTGAAAGAGCTGCTCACAAGACATGAACAAAAAAAAAATAGACGGACGCTTCGCCTTGGTTCAAAGTGGGTCATTGCAACCTTAGGGCGAAGGAAGATCAGGAAAAATTCGAAAAGGGAAAACCGTATAGCCACGCAGCCTCCCACTAGCCACAGCACCACCCATCACTACCCAAGCGGAAAGATCTGCGGGGGAGGGGATGGAAGGGAGAGCAACCCATTGAAAGACTCAAGCCAGGATCTGCAAACGCAAGGAATCTGGGAGGGACAATCCGGCATAGGGAAATGCTGTCAAATCGAACGACCTCATCTATTTTGAAGCGGGAAAGAAGAGAAAGATTCATCATCGAGGGGGGGATGGGGAAAACAATCGACATGCCGCCCAGCGATGTGGAAGTATCCGTCGTGTTGTGTTCTTCGCGCTGAAAAGTTGTCTCAGCCGTGGAGAAAACTAGTCTTGGCAGCGATAAAAAATTTGCTTCAGCGGGGGCCAAAGGGGGAAGCCTCGGGGCGTGAGGCAGGGCAAGAATCCGAGCAATTCGCGCCCGGCTTCTGGACCGCTTACAGAAGAAAAAACAAAACACCGACCGGAACCGCGCTGCCGTCACCCAATCGTTAATGGGCCACCATCCGCCTGCAGGGAGGAAGGTGGACGCTTTCGCCGCGGAAAAAAAAAGTCAGGGCAGAATCGGCCGGGAGTAAGATATTGGAGGGAGTCGCCAGCCAATACGTGTATGCTGGCGGCGGGGAAGGGAGAAGGGGGGAAACAAACGAGGGGAGCGTAAATGCGGAAGTCGGGGCCAAACCATTGCGTCTGATACGACGCTCGGACCGATCTGGTTCAAAAACAATTAACCTGACTGCCGGGAAAATCGCGCGCGGATCCAAAGAGAAGGCGGAATCTAGAAAAGGGGCAAAAGCAGGTCGAGACTCTCGCAGTTGAGGAAGGGTGTTTGATGTAACCCTGGCGGGCGCGGGTGCCGAAGAAACCAAAAAAAGAGAGGTAAGGGGGGAGGGTCAAAATCCGCGTCCATAGAACAGAGGGACCGAACTAATCAAGGAGCAGGGGGGGGCGGCCGATAAACGGGAAAGTCATCCGTGGTTAAAAGCCGCTATAGTCTCAGCCCGACACGACAGCCTCAGATTCTCACGGCTCAAGGCGCACTTCGCAGCGAGCCGATTGTGAGCGCTCGCCATGAATGCGTTGGAGGTATTGGGGGGGCTATGGAAACCACACGCGCGTAGCTTCGTCAGACAGTCGCAGAAAAGTTGGCTGCTCAAAGGACCTGCGTGAGAAGAGCAAGCGGGAGTCTAAACTAAAAACCAACTTATGGAGAAAAGAGAGATGGGAGGCATTCAAAAGGTCCATGGGAAAGAGGGGCTATGCGATGGGACTTACGCTCGGGAATGTGAAAAGACGCGTACGTAGCGGGAGCCCCATCCCAACTCCTTTGGCGACGGTTAGCCAGCATCGGAGTTTGGGCGAAGTGGATGGACCGTAGCCGCTGTAAGGCGAAACGAAACGTTTACGGGGGGGGTGATAGCTTGCGGGGGGAATGTTGACACCTCTGACACTGAAAGGTCGGTCCGCCATCCTGGCAATTGATTGGGATTGATTCCCGAGTGATTGTACCAATACTATGAGATTAAAGACAGGGCGGTATACAGGCGCAAACGGGCAAGCCGAGAACTCCGTTGTTCCATTGCCTAGATGTCCGCATGGATTGAGTGAAAGTGCAACTTCATCTAGTGAACAGATCGGCGCTGAGAAGCCGGGAAGTCGGCTGTGTGGGAACAGGTTAGCTGAACCGATGAGCGAGGAAAGCTCAGTAAAATTCCTGGAGGGGCGTCGACCGCGCACTTTACACTTATTGATCAAGAGACTCCCAGAAATTGCATTCGACGAGCCGACGATGTCCGTTTAAGGAAACGATACCTAAAGGCGCATGTGCAGGAACGAAGGTTGAGCCTAAATGTTTCTTAGTACTGGAAGGATGCCCAGCCGGAGTCAAATGCAAATGAGCGAGATTTTCTGACCGATCGTATGGGGGTCGTTCTCTGAAGCAAAGAGCGAGCAGCTCGGCATCAAAGATCTCACTAACTTTTTCAAGGAAAATCACTATTCATATTAGAACATGGCTGGAGCATGGACGATGGTGCGGAGATGCTGAATCGATGAAATTCAAATAGATTCGGTGTAAAAAAAAAAAATCCGCTATGCAGGATGAAAAAGAACTCTTCTTTTTCAGGGTGGGCCTACAACAGGAAACTGGGGAAGCGGGAATGTGTTACGGAACATTCTTCCTGAAGATCGGGTAAGGTGCAAGGGGCCTCTTTCGAATTTTTTCTCTTATGAAACTGCGGGGCGACCGGTTGAAAAAAAAATGCAAGGGTCCTAAAAAAACCCACAACCCAGACTCTCTCTCTCCTATTTCAAGCCCCCACTTTTCAACAACTTATCTCTATCGGGTTCCTGTTCTTTTGTGACGCCCGAGAGCTTCTCGATCAAAGATCGCAAATGTAAAAGAGGAACAGGACAGACAGGCACGAAGAAAAAGTCGGGGCAAGCAGCAAGGGGAAGGAGAGCTCATAACATGGAAGTCTACGTGAATCTGGTTTGCAAAAATATACGAGCGCAGTAAGAGGGGGACGAGGCAAATCGAAAACAAGAAAAAGAAAATAAAGACCGACCATATGAATAAAAAGGAAACATAAGCAAGCATGCCTGGCGAGGGTTTAAACTTCACTGGGAAGAGGGGGGCAGCGACCAGAAGGGGAATACGAAAGGAGAAAGAAGAGGGGGGTTTCGTCTGTTTTGGTATAAATCGGGGGAGTGTCCAAGGATTAAGAAGGGTTGGGGGAGCTAGGGGGGCGACCCGATATCTCTCCTGTACCACATTGGGAAAATATTGAGAAACGTGGAGGAAGAAAGAGGCAAAAAAAGACCGACTAAAGTAAACGCTCAGTATGCCTCGAAAAAACCACGCTGCAGGCTTGTGCAAAAGGGGGGACCTGAGCAAGGAAAAACAGTCGAAGATAGCACACAACCAACGGGAGAGCAAAGAAGAGAGAGAAGGTCATCTTGCGGGTAAAACCTCAGGTCACCAATGACAGGAAACGGAAGGAGAAGAAGACGAGGGGGGGTAGAGATTCTCCGGGTAAACAAAAAAAAATGGGGAAAGGAGGGAAGATTTAAGGCTCAAGCGACAAAAAGAGGGAATCCACTTGAATCCACCCCTGTGGGCGGCGAATCACGGGATAGACCCCCTGCCCTAAAGGAGAAAAAGAGGAGAAAAAAAGAAAAAAGTATGTTTTCTCACTCGAATCACTGACTGGAAGCAGAGGGAAGGGTGGAAAGAGGTGGGCGTTCATATATTAAAAAGTACAAAAGAGCACCAGGCATTTTTCAAATCTTAGGAAAATATTGAAAGGCGGGAAGCGGCGGTGGGGGGCGTCGATGGGGATAAAGTAAAACTCATCGAAAATAGCGAAGTATAGCAGAAGAGGAACACAAAGGCATCCTCTGAATTTCCAATTGCAAAAGGGGGGAGAAAGAAAAAGAAGGAAAAAAAAAAAACAGCCTTCATGAATTTGGATGGAATGGGAGGGGACTAGCAAAATGAGTCAGGAAGGGCGCTGTATCAGGGGGAGGCTTTTTCTAGAGTGAAAAGGGGACCAAGGAAAAAGAAAAGAGAGGAACGCGACGAAAAGGTTCAAAGTTGGGCAGGCGAAAAAGTATTCGCGAGATCAGGAGGGACGCGCAGGTCCATAAAACGAGAGAATAAGAGAAAAAAAGACGCAACATCTAGAAAACAGCAAATTACCACTATAGAACAAAGGAAGCGCAAGGATAGAGCGCGCGAAAAGCCTGTCGTGTAAAAGCTCAGCGAGGAAAGGTCTTGTTGAGCAAGGGAAAAGTGCAATCGGAGGGGTTTCATGCGAAAAGATATGTGAAAGGCAAGATATATTTTCCATCGAAGGCCACCAGAGCCGTGAAACCAAACTGTTTCAAATAGTAGAACTTGCGTCGGAAAGAAAGTGAAAAAAGGGAGGAGAAGAGGGGGATCAGACGAGTGAGTGAGCGATCATTTTCTTCAGCGTCTCCAGCCACGAGAACAAAAGGCGAAGGAGGATAGGTGAACTCAGAATTCAGAATAAGAAAAGGAGAAGGAACAGGAGAAGGATGATTGCAACTTACAGAAAAGATCCAAAGATGACCTCACCCAATGAATAACGGGTTCAAGCAGGAAAACAAAGAAGGCAGCGGAGGTAGACCGGCTCTGTGGAAACACTCACTCTAAGAGATGAAGCAGGAGGTAGTTATACCATCGCGATAGGTGGAAAAGTGGGGGGAGGAGGCGGTGAGCGAACCATAACTATTGAAAAAGTAAAAAGGATCTTATCAAGAGGAGGGGAACATAAAAGTCCCACACATTAAAGGAGGATAAGGGGCGGAGAGCTCCCCAAAAGGAGATGTTCAAAAAAAGACCTGGGCACATCTCCTAAAAGATGGAAAGAAAGAGAAAAGAGAGTAGGGGACAAAAACATAAATCTTCGATGTGGTTGGAAGAAATTGAGGTAAGGAAAGAAAAACATCGAAGACTGTTCTGGGATGGGGGGAAAAAAGGGAACCATCCGCGCTCGAGGAAATAGAAAGGAAATCCAAAGAGAATGTTGGTGGGGTTAGTCGAAGAAAAGGTACAAATTCATCGTGGAAAAAACAGGAAAGGAGAATAAGAAAGGAAAACATCCGATCACCGCCGACCCTGGGATAAAAAAAGTAAGGGAAAACGTTCTCAACAGGCCATCCTGATTGGGGAAGAAACCAGGAGAAACTAGAAGGGGAGTGGTGGAGTAGTTAAACACGCTCAGGACGCTGCCGCGATGAGGGAAAGCACTCAAAGTAAAGCCATCTTTGTCGGATCAATGAAAGGAGAGTACTCAAAGAGAACTCAACAAACAAAAACGGGGGAGGGGAAGTAAGATATTTTATGCTCTCACTAAAGGGTCATTGTAAACCAAGAGGGTCAGGGATGAAGGGAGGAAGCGCCTTCATTGAAAAAAGGCAGGGGAGGAAGTATCTTTTAAAAAGAAGAAACAGAAAATACACGAATTGGAGACTTGAGCCGATCGGAAAATGCTTGTACATAAGGAAAAAGAAGAGGGAAAGAGGAGTGGCTGATCGGATGGGGAGAAGATAGGGTAAGACGGGGGGTGGAAAAAGGGGGAGGATGAGGATAAGGGGGGGCAAGTGCCTAAAACTTAGTATCACCCTTGATTGATTGCGGAGGTTCCGCGAAAGAGGGGGAAAGAAAAAAGAACATCGACAAATAGATGGTGAAAGAGGGGGCAGCGTAAAAAAGGGGAGGGGGAGAAAGAAAAAAACCGGGACAGGGATAAATATCCGAGGGACCTTGGGAAGGTTGGGGGAAGATAGGACGAGGGGGGGGTATGGGCGGGCGCTATGGTTGGAAAAGAAGAGGAACAGGGGGGGAGGGGGGGGGGGAAAGATCGGGGGGGAAAGGATGAATAAAAACGTGGAATAAGGGGGAGAAACTGAGAGCGAGAAGGAAGAATGTCAAGACAGGATCGTGTGGGGGAGAGGAGAGTAAAAAAAGAAGGGAAGAAGGGAACGGAATGGGCGGAAGGGATCTCAAGATTTACGCGTGCTCGATTCCGGTAAAAAAAAAACGTGGAAGAGACAAGGGAGGGGAAGGGGGGGGAAGAACGCCTGATCATGTTGAGGCACTCGGAGAGAGGAGTTCTGTGGAGGAAGGGGGGAAAGGGGAAAATAAAGGGAAGAAGTCTCGCTGAATGGTATAGAAAACTAAAGCTATGGGTCCTAATGGAGGGGAAGGAAAGAAGTGAGGAAAAGGAGGGGGGGAAAGACTCAGTTATCCCGGCTGCGAACGAAAGGGGGAATTAGGGAAAAAGAGGAGGTAGAAGGGGAGAAAATTGGAGGGCATGGGGGGCCACGAGTCAGATAGAAGATTCAATATATGAAAGAGCCCGATTGAAACAGAAAGAAGAGAACGGGGGGGGGGGGAAAAAACGTAACTTTGCGATTCAACCACGCAAAAGGGATCTGGGGGGGAGCGCGGGGGAAAAGGGAGGAGAAGGGTCCTTGCAGTTTAATTCTGGGGGAGTGCGATGGGGGGGAGGAGAATGGTGGAGAAGGGATCGCAGGGTCTTAATAAGAGAAGGCAAGCAGAGAGCGACGGGAAAGGGAAGGAAGCAAAGGCACCCAATAATCGGGAGAGAAGCTAAAGGGGGGGGGTGGGGAGGAAAAGGGGGTAAAGAAGGGCATTAGGATCTATCAAAAAAGCCCTGGGGGGCCGAAATAGAGGGCAAGAAGAAGGGGGAAGGCATCGAGCACTCACAGGATGAGGGGGGGAAAGCTGAAGGTGAAGAGAGAGCCGGTCACAGTGGGGACATAAAAAGGGGGGGAGAAGGTCATGGTTTGTTTGGTTTGTTGGTGGGGGGTGGGGGGGGGGTGGTTGGTGGGTGTGGGGTTTTTTGTTGAGAGAGCTGATCTCTAAGTAAGGAGAGCGGAGGGTTCGGAGGAAGGGGGAAGGGAAAGGTAAAATCTATCATCGACCAGGAGAGAGGGAGAAAGGGGAACAAGGAAAGAAGGAAAAAAAGGAAGAGAGGGGAGTTTCGGGGAAGCATGAACTATCTTCAAAAGCTTTCTTCAAAGGAAAAATCTAAAGGGGGAAAAAATCAGCATGGGGGGGGAGAGGGGGGGGGAGAAGCTTTTTCTTCTAGGAAGACTTTTGGGCGAGAACTTCAGAGAGAGAGAAGGAAAAAAGGTGGAAAATGAAAGAATGGGGGGAAAAGGGTTCGAAGGTTAGCAGACAAGAGGAAACGGCGGAAGAGGTGAACCGAAAGAAGAAGAAGAGAGGTCCTATAGTAGAAGAAAGTTGCCTACTGATAAGAGGGAAAAGAAGTCACTATCCAGAGACACAAGTGAAAAGGGAGGAAAAGCGGGAAGAAGAAGACAGAAAAGAATCATTATGCGAGTCCGAGAGGGGGGGGGAAGGGGAAGGAGTCCGAGGGTCCATTCTGCCGAGGGTTCTAAGGTGCAAGAAGACGTCGCGATCAAAACCTGGGGATCGACGGCGCGATAGGAAAAAAAGAAGGGGAGGGGGGAAAAAAAAACCAAAAACCAACAAATGAGGGGGAGAAATTAAATAACCAGAGAAAACTGTCTGAAATAGCTCAGGATCATCGGGGTATAAGGGAAAAAGTTAAGAAGAGGGGGAGGAAAGGATTCCCAGCCATGAGAAAGGACACGAGAAAAAGGGACCCTTTCAGGAGGGGAGTTGCCCTTGGGCAGAAGAAAGGGCCGGGCTTTATTGGGGGGGGGGGGGGGGGTACGGAATTTGGGGGGGGGGGTAAAAGAGGAAAAAATCGAAAGAGAATAAGAGGAAACAGAATCTGGTCAAAAAGGCCCTGAAGGGTCCAAAAAGCTTGAAGGGAAAAGTGGGAGATTGTAGTCTTGACCAGCGAGGTGAAGGAGGATAAGACTTATTCAGGAATGAACTTGGCAGTGAAGGGCGGAAGGGATAGGGACTTTGAGCGGGGGAAGTGGAAGAAGGATCTTCTTGCTTAAAAAGGGGGAACATTACCACGAGATGAGAAGAAGGCTGCATTGGAAATGTGTCACTTGGCAGTAAAACCTGACGGTTGAGGAGAGAAGAGGGACCCTTCGGCTGGGTCAAACGGGGGGGAAAAGCACTAAGGGGGGACCGCGGCGCCTCTCCAAAAAGCCGGCATCGAAACCAACAAAAAAAAAGGGAAAAAAAAAATAGGGGGAGTTGGTGAGTAAAGGGGGGAGGGGGGGGGGGGGAGAGTTAACCAGTAAGGAATGAAAAAAGGACGCCGTAATAGGGGGGAAAGGGTCAAAAACAAGTTCTCCTCCCCCTTCCAAAACAAAACTCAAAGAAGGTATCTTAACAAAGACATTCGGGTGAAAATATTCTCGAGGGAGGGGTTTCATCGGGAACAGAGGGGGGGAAAGTCTCAGCTAGAGGAGCAGCGAAAGAACCATCGCATGCCTGCAGCGCTGTGGGATATCGATGCATCGGATTCGGCAAGAAAAAAAAAGTTGGAATGTCACCTTGGGACCGGGAGCCTCGTGCGATGTCCAAGCACGGGAAAAGAAAACCGAGGAGCAGTGGTGAAAATGGAGAAGCATCAGCGATTCAGCAGGCTCAAGGCGCTTGAATCCAGGCAAAAAAGAAACGCACGACCAAGAAAAAACCCCAGGCGTTTCACACAGCGCCTCGAGGGGTATCAACTCCGGGAAAAAATGAAGGGGGAGGGACCCTATCTGGAACGGTCGAATGACAGCAGAGGCGGAGTGGAAAAAAAACATGCAGCGGAAAGAACGTGTAATTAACTCTGGTGCGCAAGCCACGGCCAGTAGGGCTGTCTCTTCAGTCGGTGATCACCTTTAAAAAAAAAGTAGAAGAAGGGAGGCCGGCGGTCCCCATCTTGTTCACCACAAAAAAAATGCAGTGCAACAGAATGCAGCGAAAAAGAAAAGCGGAATCAAGTCCATTGTATCAAGAGGAAAAATCCTCTCGGTGTTGAGGTCCGACTGGGCGGACGAACGGGACGACATCCACCCAGCAGACACTTAGATGTGCTTGATGGGGCGTCCGCTCTCTTCGGATCGACCTCAAAAAGAGAATTGTGGAAGGAGGCCCCATTATCACGAATCATCCGTGGTGGACAAGAAAGAAACCCTAAGCTACCAGCCACCATCATTCACAAGGAAGCGCGCCTTAAAAGGCAAAAAATGCTCATCCACTTCGGGCCATCCGATGGGACGAATACCAACTTAAAGGAGGTAGTGTGGGCGTAGTGGCCTAAACACACTCTCCGATGACCCCAGGAGATCACATCATCCCGCGTAGGGACAACGGAACCTGGCGGGGTACGCCTAGCAGGCCGTCAGAAAAACCACAACAATAGTAAAGGTAAATCGGTAAAAGGACTCCTTTACTCATGGGAGCGCTTTGCGTAGAAATGGGGAAAAGGGCGGTGTAAGTCGGCGCGGGGGAGAATTAGGCCAATAGCCACACTATCCAAAGGAAGGAGAAAGGTGAAACAAGGCATTGAAAAGACAAAAACACGACTTCGAGGACGGTGATCTCTGATCTTACGGCGGCTTGTTGGGGAAAACAACCAAAAAAACACCCCCCCACCCCCCCCCAAAAAAACCAAAACCCAATCCCACCAAAAAAAAAAAAAACCACAAACCCCACCACACCACACCCCCAAAAAAAAAACCAAAAACACCCAACAAAAAACCAACAACGAGGGGGGGAGTATATGTAAGAGTAAGAGAAAGAGCTGACTAGAAGGGGGGAGAGGAGGAAAGGGAGCGGGGAGGACAAAAAAGGTAAAGAAGGGGGGGGGGAGGAGCGGGATGGAGGAAGGGGTGTTTTGAGGAAACGGGAAGGGGTGGAGAGTAGGAGGAGGGAGCGGGGATGGGGGGGGAGGAGGGGAGAAGAGATGGCTGGGGGGTAGGGGGGGGGAGTGAGGGGTCGTGGGGAGCGGGGGTGAAGTTAGTGGAGTGGGGGATGTAGTAGGGGAGGGGGGGGAGGAGGAGGGTGATGAGGGAACACAGGGGAGAGTGAGGTGCGGGAGGGAAGCTGGGCTTCCTGGTGGGGGGGGAGGGAATAAATAAGAGCTATTGATGGCGTGCGGGTCGAGTTGAACAAAAAGACACAATCTAATGATGTGAGGGCGCCGCTTAACGCAAGGGCGTTACATAACACCGCTATATACACTTTACCAAATGAAAAAGGATAGCCGCAGATGTATTGCTGCAGATGTTTGCACGAAAGTCATTGCGACCCAGCACTGGGAAGCACCGGAATGGACATGGACGGGCGAGAGATAACGAACATGGCTCATCAGTAACGTGGAAATCTACCGGCAGCATTTACCTTTTTTACACTCGAATGATGCAACCTTCGGCGCGAGATGCGCGATGTCGTTGACGGGAAGCGCACGAAAATTCAAGCTGGTGATGACCGACGAGAGTGGGGGCGCCGGCCTTCAGAGCTTCTTGTCATGGAAAAGCCCGGCACTCTCAAACCCGCGAAGCGAGATGACTGCGGCAAAAATCCGCCGGCGGGCATCAGACTCGCTTGAAGCAAATTATCGCGCACTACCGTCTGCCACTAACTTTTTTCAGTAAAGTCAGGCGCCAACAAGCATTGACAATGGGCCAGAGAGCCTCTAACTCGTTTATAGATGCGGAGTTCCAACCAGAATAACTAGACAGAGATCTTACACATAACCAAAGACAAAGGAATTGGTTGCGCAGTACCGCCGCCGATAGGCCGATCGGGTAGGAGGGTGGGGCCTGTGACTTTGGAGACTGAGCCGTTGCAAGGGCAAAAGAAGATAGGGGGAGGGGAACCTTTTAAGAGAGAGGCAGATCTATGGTGGGACGGAATCCTTCTCGAAAAGACCTGGAAGGAATGAAATCAGGGCGGCAGCCAGAACGCACGGAATGACGGGGTTGGACAGATCGCGATTTGGAAAGTCAGCGAGACGGACATTTGTGCATCCCTATAAAATAAACGTGGTAGCAATCGACGAAAAAACGACCTCATCACGAACCGACGGATGGAACGCAAAAATAACCATAGTCCGGGCTCTCGTAGGGCGGGAAAGAAAGTCATCGTGCTTCGACCGATCCTACTCCAAGTTTCGTCGGTGTTTTTTATCGGAGAGTTCCTCCGAGTACCGGTGTTGTTGGCGCTCGGGGGCGAGCCCGGGAGTATCGTCGGAAACAAGGGGTGATCGCGGTTAGGTCAATGTTGACGACCTTGAAAAAGCGAAAGAGGGCGTACCCGAACGCACGTCTCATGACGGCCTCATATCCTTGCAGGGGGGGAACACCCAAAAAAAGAACAAGGAACCGGGCGACGT
>Ga0179593_1596354_pt1 | contig 11548 bp, 19 predicted proteins | sample CZODoug2_1_08_16_FD_185931 | JGI IMG/M metagenome (GOLD analysis project Ga0179593, IMG submission 185931) | Vadose zone soil fungal communities from Angelo Coast Range Reserve, California, USA - CZODoug2_1_08_16fungal (PacBio error correction) | ecosystem: Environmental > Terrestrial > Soil >...
AGGAAGGAAAGTTGGGGGTTGGGGGAAATCAAAAGCTGACAAGAAAGGAAAACCGGAACCAGCAAGTGAGGACATCGTAGGGGAAAAAAAGGGGAAAAAGGGCAGTGAAAATCACTACTGACCAAAAGGGGGGATGGTAATTGGCCGAAATGCGTTTAATGGACTCCAGGGAATCAAAAAATCTGGAAAGGCATCTGGCAGAAAAAGGTTATGAATAGGGACCGAGTAAGGAAATATCTTACAAAGTCAAGCAGAGGGCGAAAAAAAGGGATTTCGCTGCCCTCACCAGGTCCTTGGGAAAATCTCAGTAGGGGGTGGGGGGGGGGGGGGACTAAGTAGGAATGGGAAAAAAATTGGAAAAACGGCTGGTAATATCATCTACGGGGGGAAAAGATGGACGCCTTGCGGGCGTACAGGACGAGTGTGCCACGACAAAAAAAAATGTATAAACGAGAACCTGATTTAATGCTGGACGCTGTGGCCAGGGGAAGTGAGGACGACAGAGGGGGGGAAAAAAGAAAGGGAGCAAATGGGACAACATCCTTTTTTGCCACGCACAGGGGGACGGCAAAAAAGGGGGCAGGAAACGAGACGGAGTGATCAGGAGTTGCACAGAGGTTCCAGGGAGAGGGATTTGGGATCCCTGGGAATGGAGGAATTCGAAGGAGCTGAGAGTGTGGAAAATGAAAAAAAGTTTTTTCACGCGCACAGAAAAAGTAGGGGGGAAAAAAAGCATTAGAAGAACAAGGGAATTGTTTTGAAGGGCGCGCTAAGTTAAGCCGCAGAAAACAATAATTTCGGGTACGTAAATCAAAACAAAAACCGACGCTGGGGGAAGAAGTTGGGCCACAGGGGAAGTTGGAAAGCCTCGCGCCAAAGCCAGAAGGGCACGGGAAAGCGAAGGGCTGAAGGATGATTTTGTAAAAAAAATACGTTTTGGACACAAAGGCTCCGACCAGAAAAAACAGGGCACCGTCAGGGGGGGGGCCGCTTTTAAAATAAAAATGAAGGGGTGAGGGGGATCGTCGGCAAAAAGAGGGGGTCTAAAGGAGGGACGCGGGGTTTGCCTGTGACTGAGAGCAAAGGAAAGTCACGGGGTGGAGGTGTTCACGGCAAGGTAGGGAAGTACTATCGGGGGTAGGACAAAAAAGGACTGAAACACAATTCCTGGCAGAAGAAACTAAAAAAAAGGGAAAGGGGGTGCTGAAAGGGAAAAGTGTAAAAAAGGGCACCCAAACGATGAAGCACTGCTGGGAAATTTGCTGGGAAGGGTGGGGGGAAAATTGAACTTTGTGGTTCGGGGAAAAAGGGAGTTGGGAAAAGGATATTACGTTTTGTGCGGTTGGTACTGGACTACTGAAAAAATAAGGGCCGGCTGGGGGGGGTGGCGCTTGGCCATATGTGGGGGTAAAAAAAAAAAAGTTTTAACGTCCCCCCGCTCGGGGGAATTGAAAGGAAAGGTTGTACGCGGGGGGGGGACAAGAGGAATCAAAGGAAAAAAATTGGAACACATAGAAAAATACCTGCACGCAAAGGGTATCTATGAAAATTGGGGGAAGGGGAGCCAAAGGGGGTGAACAGGAGGGTTTATGGCTCCGGAGGGGCCAAGAGGGGGGTCAGAAGTCGTTTCTGCACATACTTGGGTACAAACGGAAAAGGGTAAAAGAAAAAAAAAGTTTTCTTTAACGCACGGTGAAAGGTGAGTGTTTTCCCGAAAAGGAATACGCAAACAAAAAAGGGCCATTGCAGTGAGGCTGCGTGGAAGGGGTTTTCGCCGGCGGGGTTGGTGAACTGCAGAAAAAAAAGTAAAGACGGGAAAAACGGGGTGGGGGAAACAGTACCCAGTTAAGGTTTGCGTTCCGCCGAAGGAGGGAATGGGCAAAAGATAGAATAAGACTGACTCTGGCGACAAGGGGGGGGGGGAACTAGAAAGGGTATTAGTCAACCTGAGGTTAACAGAACTTGATGGTGGGGACTGTTGTGCTGCTTCGTAAGACGCAAAAAAAAAAAGTAACAAACGAATACAAGTGTTGACGCCGAAAGTAAAAAAAAACCACGGAGCAAGGACGCCCTGATCAGCGGGGAAGGGACAAAAAAAAAAAATTACGGGGTCTAAGGAACCAGGATTTGGAAACTGGTACTATCTGGGAATTGACAGAAAAAAAAGGGAAAAAAAAAAAAACTGAAAATTGGAGGGAAGCAAGAAAAAGGGGAAGCTAAGGGGGGGGAGGGAAATTCATGGGGACCAAAGGCGATTCAGAGAGAGGGCAGCGCATGGTTGTGACAGTTAAATTAAAAAGAGGATGCAATCAAAGAGCTCTAGACAAAAAAAAAACAAAAGAAGGGAGTCAAAAAAAAATTTGCCATCATCGGTAAGTGAGTCAAAAAAATACTCCGCAAAACGGAAGAGGTCCATCCCGATGGAACCTGGGGGGGGGGTGGGACCAGGAAAGATCTCGCGACAGGGTTAAGGCGAGACATGCTAAATGCTTCGGGGGGGTCAAGTGGGGGAAAAAAGATTTGGGGGGGGGAAAGGAAGTCTTTCAGGGGTTCAGTGAAAAAAAGGGGTCCACACGGGGTTCACGTACTCACATTAACGGTAGGATGTGAAGGGTAAAAAAGAGGAAACCGTAGACACCGCCTAGATCAAAAAAGTCACGTGGTTCGGGGGGCCCGAAAAAAGGAGAAAAGTTAAAAAAAAGGAAGGAAAGGAGATCGAGCGTGGTAAAAAGACCCCAAAAAAAAACAATACGATGGGCTGTCTCACCAAAGTGGGTAAAAACTTAATGCACCGCCAAGGAAAACAATAGGGAAAAACGAGAACCAAGCACCTGAAGCTTATGGAAGCTTCACAAAAGAAGGAGTCTTCCGGCCGAAGCAAAAATGGGGTGGGCCGATCCCCCAGGTTTCACGTTTGTTACGGGGCTGAATCGAAACCACGACAAAAAAGAGTAAACCAAAGGGGAATCATCAAGAAAAACACACGCCAATTAGGGGGGGGGGAAGTTTCAAAAAAAAAACGCCATTTTGAAGATTACAGGAGCGCGGGAAAAAAGGGCCAAAAAGGAAAAAATCACAAGTTGGACGCTAGGGAAATTGTACAACGTATTGTACAAAGCACGTAGGAAAAGGGAAGGGGGGGAATGCAAGGGGTCAAAGCGAAAAAGGCCTCCACAAGACCACAGGCCGTTAAAAGGATGGGGTTGGGGGGGAAAAAAAGGTCAGCAGATAGGAAGTGGGGAGAAAAAATTTTATGCACAGGCCTCATCTGGGGGTCAATTGGGGGCAGAACTGGCAACCACGAAAAGGCCGCCACGGTCAGAAAAGGGGAGATAAAAAGGATCTGGTGGGAATTAAAGCAGAACAACGGGAAAACAAACCCAGTGGGTTAAAGGGGAAAAGAAAGTTAAAGCACAAACCAGCACCCCCGATCCTCGTGAAGGACCGGGGGGTGGAAACTAACACAAATGAAAATACAAAAACACCAATAGGTCACTGAAAAAAAATCACGTCAATCGTAGCAAAGCAAAAAGGGGCGACGAAGGTAAAAGAAGTAAAAAAGGGGGTGGGAATTTAAAAATTGATGTTTTTCCCAAAGAAAAGGTGGAATTATTTTGGGGGGGGGGTTTTGGATTAAATTTAGGTTCCTTTCGTGAAAGTGTTTCTTTACACGGAGTTGGGGGTGTGATTTCTCTTTCCCATACATTGTCCTCCAAATTATATTTAGTTGGTGATGGGGCATATACCAGTTTTATTTTTAACTTTTTTATGAATTCGGTCTTGGGTGCTGTTTTAGGTCCAATCGCCGCGGCGACCCAGAATTAAGGGTAAAAACGGGTCGACCCTTTGTCGATCACAGGGGGGGGGGAAAAAACATCGCCCAATGCAACAACGCCGGTTAAAACCGCCAAGGGTAAAAAAAAAAAAGCACAAAAAGGGAAAAAAAAAGGCGAGGTAAAAATCTCCCAGGAAGAAAAAAGATAAGGAGGAGGAAACCAGTAAATCTGCAAGGAAAAAATCACAAAGAGACACAAGCAAAGAAACCATTGTTGGGGAAAAGCTTCGCGTAAGAGGAAAAAAATTCTCGCAAAAATCAATAGGCAAAAAACGGGGAAGGGGGGAAAAAGACGACGTCCCAACAAAGAAAGGCTTTCGCGACAGGGGGAAAAACAAAAAAAAGGTTCCCATTGAATCAAAAAAAAAGAGGGGGGGTTTTAGAGGGCGGAAACCAAGAAAAAGGAAAAAAGGGGTGAAACAAAGAGAAAAAAACAAATCCGTAAAAAAAAGTCAAAACGGAAAAACAAACTCACTCCTTTCTCTCGGTCGGAAATGCGCACACTGAACTGGGGGGAGGCTTGGGCAAATATTCATTTGAAAAGACGCGGAAGGGGGGGAAGACGCGAAGTTAATTTAACGAGGGAAAAAAAAAGCGAGGGGCGCCGGAGTCCCACAAGGCACTGTGAAACCCGTCAAGTCCTAATTACAAGCGTTGGGAGGAAAAAAATGTGGCGGGTCAAAGGAATGGTCCTTGGGGGGAACTAACACTTCCTTTAAAAGAAGGCTTGAGTCAAAACGCACTGAATGTTTTCGAAAGACGTATTACCCCTTCGCCCCACAAAAGGAAAGGGTCAAACCATCCCCCGTAAAGAGAATCTCGGACAAGAAATATCAGACCAGGGGGTGCAGAAAGTCGCCCTGGACAGCAACGAAAAAAAAGGGAAACATTCCCCTTTTTCGGGAAAAGTCAAAAGTATCTGAGCTCAGAAAATCAAAAAAATGCCCACCTGACGCAACATTGCACAAGGTAAAAAACTCGTTCAAGTGCGCAGAAAAAAAAAAGGAAGGGGGCACTGTAAAAACAATCCAAGGTCAGCCGCGAAATAAAAAAAAAAAACAAAAGACAGTTCTTACTTCAAAAATGACTTTTATATAGAGAAAAAGGAGGTAGGGAAAGCAGAGGCATGTACCAAAACAGGAAAAGGGGGTGAAACTGCAATGACCTGGGGCCCATCGCTGAACAGGCTTCCCTAGGTAAAAATGAAAAAAAAACGGCGTGCAAAGTGCCCCATCAATCAAAAGGTTTGAAAAAGGGTTTGTGTTTCCCGAAGAGAAGTAAAATAAAAAAAACCCAAAAAAGAACACTTGCCTAAAAAGGTGCAGGGAAAGGGACAACAGGATGGTCTTGCGCGGGAAAAAAAAAAGTTAGAAAAAAGAAAGAAAGGGAGCCACGACAGCAAAACAAAACAGGGAAAAAACGAAGGTTTGAAAAAAAATGAAAAGCACAAGAATCACTGAAAACCTGACCCATGCGGGAGGACAAGGGGGGAGGGTGGGCCCCGAAGGGGGGAAAAAAATGGAAGAAGAAAACTGTTGATGGCATTATGGCCCGGGAGGGGAAAAAAAGAAGGAAAAGGCAACCACGGAGCGATGGGGGGAAGGATCGGGGGAGGGGGACCGGGGACCCCAGGGGATTTTTCACGATATCTGACAGGGGAAAAAGGGTGCGGTTAAGAAGAAAATTGCACACAGGATCGGGGGGGGGATAAGAAAAAAAAAAAAAAATTGTGGAAAAAAGGGGGTCTGGAATTTCCTGGAGACTTCCAGATCAGAACTACGTAAATGTCAAATGGGGGGGTTGGGGAATAATTCGGGTGGGGAAGAGTTAAGGGGGGGAAGACACAAAGCCCGGCAGATGACGAAAGATGTAAAAAGGCCGGGGGGGGTGGGGTGCTCAGGAAGGGCGACACAGAAGTCTAAGAGGTAAAAAAAAAAGAAAGAATTGTTTCCACATTGTGGGGGAAAGGACGAAAAAGGGTGGGCTAAAAACGGGGGATCTGTCTGGGATTAAGTGCTCTTGGGTTGGGCCAGCCAGGGGAAATGGGTGTGACAAACTTGGAATGGAAATTAATTGCGATAGGAAAAAAGGGATGACAAGGGGTGCAAAATAGTGCGCCCGCAAAAGCGCCAAGAATGTAAAAAAAAAATGGGAAAAAAGAATAGAGGGAATGGGTTTCGCGGCGAGGGGGGATGAAGGAAGCAAACACCAATTTTTCGGTGATAACAGACGCTGGTTTTTTTTCATGGACTGGGGGGGAACCGAGGGCAAAAAAAAAAAAACCTCAAGTCCAAGAAAGAACAGTTAACGCCAGTATGTGTGGGCGATAAAGAATGGAACAAGAAGCGAAGAGACCAGGCGTGCCCCGTTTACAACGGGGAAGTTTGTAAAGGCGCTGGGTTATAAAAAAGGTCGGGTGGATCGTCAGGGGAAAAGGTTCTAGGGGATAAGGAGAGGGATGGAGGGGACAGCGCCATTAGTGAGAAAGCTGATAGGGTCACGGGCGTTTGGAAAATTGGTGTCGAAGGAGAGAAAAGAAAAAACACGAAGGTCATGGCGGAAGAAGCATAAAAAGAAAAGGGGGGAGGTGAAAAGGGTGGATGGTAAACCGGGCATGGTGCTAAATGTCTGGTAAGCGGGAAAAGCGGGGGGGGGCGGCGGGGCGGGGGGTTAAAGGGGTGGTGAACTTAAACATTCTTTGTTGTGGGAAGGGATGCGGGGTGCAGGGGGGGGGGCGGGGGGGGGAAAATTCACCTTAATGAACAGGAAAAGTGGGGGAAGAAAAATGAATGTGTGGGGTTGCTTGCCGGTTTCCCCTCTCATGGAAAAAGTGAAGGGCGGGGCGACAGTGGCGGGCTGGGGGGGAATGGGGAAGACAGTACTTAAAAGATTAGTCCTTCAGGACCAAAAAAGTGTTTTAACAGTAAAAAGACAGCCAGGGGAAAATTGGAAAAGGAGTGAAGGGACGCCGAGAAACCTTGACAGGTAAAAAATTTCCAGAAATTCTAGCCTGCAAAAGGGGGGAAAAGCATTGTATTGCACCAAGGGGTGCAAAAAAAAAAGACTCGTAAAAAAATCGATCTTGGACCCGCAAGGAAAAGTAAAGGGAAAGGAAAAAAAAAATCCAGGGGGAAATCTGCTGGGAAGTCTTCCCGTGGGGTGGGGTTTCAGCAAAAAAAGGGGGGTGGGGTGAAGCTAGAAGTTGAAAAAGGGACGCGGGGAAAAAAAAAAAGGGGGGGTGCGTTCGTCCACGAAGCCGGAAGTGGTTGGGGAAGGGAAATAAACAACAGAGACCTCTGTTGACGCGGGCGGTTCAAAAAGAAGGAACCAATAAAATCGGGTGGAAGACACGACACTTGGAAAGAGGGGGGAAAACGTTGACCAAAGGGAAATCGCTAACCAAAGAACAGGAATTTACTGAAGGCGTACAGGTTTGCGAAAGGGAAAACCAAAAAAAGCCGGAGAAGACCGCCCCCTGATCTAGCGGGTGGGAGGGAAGGGGGCTGGGCCTACAAAAGGACAGGGAAACCATGGATTTGAAACTTGTACTATCTGGGAATTGAAAATCCAGGAATAAGGGAGGGAAGCAAGAAGGGGAGCTGGAGTAAAGTCGAGGGAACAAGGGGGTAAAAAATCTAAAAACCGAGACCTAGCTATGTTGTGGACGTATTAACAAGAAGAAGGGGGGGGGAATGAAGGGAGCGATCTCACAACCGAGGGAAAAAGAGAGAAGGGGAGAAATGCCATCAAAAACAATGGGGAGTCACAGCACTCCGGCCCCCAAAAAAAAAAGAGCAGAAGAAAAAATCGGAAGTTTTTTCCCAGAATGAAAAAAAAAAACCGCCAGAGCAAACATAAAACACGGGCGACCCGGCTTCTTGATCCTAAAAAAAAAGAAGGGGGGGGAGGGGGGGTTCAATCTCCAAAAAGAGGGGAAGTTAACAGAAAAAAAAAAATCCGGGGGGGGGTCAGGAAAAGGTACTTATGGCGGTTCCAATCCAAAAAAAAGAAAAAAGTAAACTGCAAAAAACCGGATCCATTGGACCTTCCCACCTTCCTCAGCTTGGGGATCAAAAAATCAGCCCAAAAGGTAGGTCAAGGATAGAGAAAAAGTGAGTCCTATCCCACAAGGGAAAAGACGGGGGGAAAAAAAGGGCGTGGCTTGGAAAGAGTGTGGCAAGGGGGGGATCAGTAGGCATAGGATCTTGCAAACCCAATTGGGGGGGAAAAACGAGGAGGAGAGCGTCACTTTTTGTTTGGGGACCACCAAAAGTGGTCAAAAGAAAACGTGGCTGCGAACTCACCAGAAGGGGGGGGGGTAAAAACGATCATCGCGTCAGGTACAAAAGGTAAAGGGTCCGGCATCTCCAAACCTGGAGGACAATCATCAGAACCACGCCAGGGGGAGGAAGCATTTTCAAATAATGCCTTGCCGCGAAAAACCGGAGCGCTAAAAAGAAAAACATTTTCCGTCAAAACAAGGCACAAGGGGGGGGGCAAAAGGGTTGGGAAAAACGGTTTCTGGAATCGCAATTCGGAACTGAATCAAGAAAGAACAAGAGTAAAAGGGGAAAAAAAAAAAGGTGGCAGCAGATAGGAAGTATCGGGAAAAGTTTTGGGGGGAAAAAAGGGGCAAAAAAGCTGGGTCAAGGTGCAGGCTGCGCAATTGCGCCACTAAAAAAACAAAACCGAACAAACGGGTAACCGCCAAAAGAAAGGGGTAGGGGGAAAAAGATAAAGGGTTGACCGTTAAAAGCACAGAAAAAAAGCTCATGAAGCAGAAGGGGGGTTGGTAAGTAAACAAAAAACAGCAACCGAAGGAGATATAAAAAGGCAACGCAAAAAAAAGAACGGGGGGGGGGGGAAATAACCACAAAAAAAACTCAAAAAAAAAAAACCGAGGAAACCTTATCCACCTAAAATGGACGACGCAGACCGGTTAAACGTTGAACAGGGGGGGGGTTGTTTTGAGTTAGGGGGGGGATTGTGTCCCAGTAGGGCGAGGGAAAGGAAAAGAAAAGAAAGAAAAAAAGGTCCGAAGGGGGTCGATCCTTTAAAAAAAAAAAGCAAAGAACGAAAGCCCGTTTGAAAAAAAAAATCAAGCAAACCACGAATCAGCGAGGCGCTTCCTTGGTCCCAGGCAAAAAAAAGGACAAATGGTTCGATATCCAGAAATCTGGACCAGGAAACATCCAACAAACCACCGAAATGATATCAAAAGCGGAAAAATAAATTGTGGCACAAGTCGCGTACCCGCCATCAGAAAAAGTATTTCAAAACAACCATAAAAAGGCGTTCAAGGGGGTCCGCCGTACACTCAGGCCGCAGATTTGGGAGGGAAAACTGGGGAAAAAAACAACAAAAGGGGTTTCCATTACAAAGGATGTCATCCGCCGAAAGGTGGTGGGCGGAGTCAACAACCGAATTAGGGGGGGACAGGGGACATGAAAGTTTCCCACCGCAATTGGACTGACAACAAAAAAGTCAGCTTTCGGGAATGTTGGGGGGAAGGATGGGATAATGGGGGGCCACAACGGGGAAAAGTTGGAAGGTTGTGGAAAGAGAAAGCAAAATTACTCAATGCAGCGCTTGAAGGCCTCTCATAAGAGGGGATTACAAAAAAAAAACCCAGGGCATTTACGCCCCGGAGACGTCAAACAGGGGAGCGCCCCCGAGACACAGAGAGGTCCGCGATCACGAAAAAAAGGGGTCCCGCAAATTGGGGGAAAAGACTTCATGGGGCAAAATGGGTGGGGGTGAGGGGGCAAAGCCCCAAGGAAGGAAAAAGGGAAAAGGGGTCCGCTGAATAATCCATGACCCTTTCTCCACTAAAAAAAGAAACAGCACCCCAAGAAGGAAACTCGAAAAAAAGAGAAAGCTTGTGGGTTTGGTCGTGGGGACAATCGCCAGCCACAGCCCCGAAACGCTGAAAACAGGAATTTCGGGGAAAAAGGAAAAAAAAACAGGTATGCATGAATCTGCCAAAAAAGGGGAACTCCCAGCCCACCAGGGGGTTCCGCAACATTAAAAGAGTTTCCCTTGCGATCAGGGGACCCAAAAGAGCCGTGGGGAGCCGCCACCTAAAAGAACCTCTGCTGCATGGGGAAGGAGAGGGCTGGAAAGGAGGAAACGACAGCAAAAAAAAAAAAAACCGACAACTCCAAAGGATTGTCCAGAATAGAGACCTCCAAAGGTTTGCCGAATCATGCACAGGAAAAGACCAAAAAAAAAAAGGGGTAAAAATAATTTATCCAAAACGGGGTAGAGGGGGGAAATGACCTGGGGGGTGGAAGGCCGCAACACAAATTTTCGGGGAGACCAGTCGACCGTCACCCGACAAAGGGGGACCCAGGGGAGGGTAAAAAAACAGGTGAATGGTTCTTGGGGAAGGGGGGGGTAAAAAAAAAAAACATGGGAAAGGGGAAAAGAAACCCGTGCGACAAAAGTGAAAAAGAAGTAAACAACAACGTAATGGAGAGGAAAATGAGAGAGGAAAACGGGGGGGGATTAAGCAAAGAAAAAAGGACACCTTACATTGTATTGAACCGGGGTTTCGTGAAGAATGGCGACAAAAAGCACGACCGATAAAAACTGTTGGGGAAAAAAAAGGGGGAAGGTCAAACTGAAAGGGGAGGTGCGCCAGAAATCTAGTCAGCCGGGTGGAAAGAGCTCGGGTACCTGCCGGAGCAGCCCAAATTTGGGGGAGAATAAGCTGAAAAAAGAAGAGGTGCTGGGGGGGGGATTTATTTAGGCCAAACCAAAGGAGCAAAACCGAGCGCAAGGAAAGGGAGGGGTTTTGGAAGGGGGAAAAGGGGGGGGGGGAATAGAGCGGAAAATTTCAAAGCTACGGGAAGGTTCGAAAGGGTAAAAAAGGAACTTGAAAAGGGGGGCGCCAGGCGAATGGGAAAACAGCTTCAAAAGGACAAAACCCCTATTTAGGGCCTGAGTGGGTGCGGGGGGGCAAAAAGACAGAGAAAAAGGGGGGGAAGAACGGGCAAAAACAAGTAAGTTGGGGGGGGGAAACATTGGTGTGAAAGTGAAAAAGGAAATGTGCTACCGACACGGCGTAGTTAACGGAGGGGGGGGGGACTGAAAAAAGCTAGGCCCAGGGATCGAGGGGGGGAGTTAAATCCCTGGGAATGAAAAAAAGAGGAATAAAAAAAGAAAAAACAGCGGGGAGGGGCAGGGGCAAAGGTTGTTCGCGCCCAAAATGAAAAAGTCAGGTGCGAAATTAGCATAGAAAGCTGGAAAAAGTGTTCGCGGGGAGAAGGGGGAGGAGAACCGACAAAAAAAGAAATTTTCCATGACGCAAGGTCAAACCGAAGAAAGAGGGGGTGGAGGGGGAAAAACTGGGGTTGCAAGACAGGCCGAAAAGAAGAGGAAAAAAACCAAAAGGGGAGCCGGGGTGAAAAAGAAAAAAGGGATTGGTGTTGTGGGAGAGAAATGACGTTTGAGAGGCAGGGGGGGAGCGTTGGCACTGTAACAACCGGGGGAAAAGGGTTCGCAGGCTGGGTGATGATAGGGAAAAAAAAGTTAAAGACGGTCGGGCAGAGTAGATGGAGATATCGGGGGGAGAACCTGGAAAACATGGAAGGAAGGAAAAAAGCGGGCCCAAAAACCCGGATTGCGTGTGGAAGGGGGGGGTAGAAAGGAAGCGACAAGGGAAGACGCTGCACAGAGACGAATGCACCGAAAAATTGGGGTTTGCTGGGG
>Ga0179593_1696691_pt1 | contig 11548 bp, 17 predicted proteins | sample CZODoug2_1_08_16_FD_185931 | JGI IMG/M metagenome (GOLD analysis project Ga0179593, IMG submission 185931) | Vadose zone soil fungal communities from Angelo Coast Range Reserve, California, USA - CZODoug2_1_08_16fungal (PacBio error correction) | ecosystem: Environmental > Terrestrial > Soil >...
GGGTGCTTTCTACTCTCTTCTGGGAAGGGGCAAACTCCTCAATCAGGAAAGGGGAAAGGAGTGGGGAAGGACGCGCGATGAGTCAGGAAAAGTGGGAATTGGCCCAGGACCTCTTCACCAAGAAAAGCAATTGGTTGTTTTTCAAGAGGAAGGGACGGTGGCGGAAAAAGGAAAGGGGGTGAGGAAGGGAACGTGAGAAAAGGGAAGCGAGGCCTCATAGGAGGGGAAATTTCTTGGAGTAAGGATGATCCCCGAAATTACACTAACAAAAATTCAAAAAAGGAGGGGGTAAAACCGCGAGCAGTAAAGGGGGGAGGAAAGAAGAGGCGTTTGCAAAAAAAAATTTCCCATTCGTTGAAAAAGCGTCCTCTTTCGCCTCTTCCATAAAAGGGGAGTTGATTTCCGGGAGCTAAAGCTAAAGCTAAAGGGCGGTACCGACCTCCACGCGCGTCGAAGGGCCAACTCTATCTTTTTGCGCGAGCAGGGCGGGGAGGGGAAAAAAGTAGGAAAAAGGAGAGCAAACTTGCAAAAGAGCGCGAAAAAAGAGTCCTCTAATGTTCTAAAAAAGAGGAATAAACTTTGGGGGAATCGGAAAAGGGAAACAGGAAAAGGAGGCGGCAAAATGGGAAAAAAAACAAACCAAAAAAAAAGGGGCAAGGGCCCAACTAGAAGGGGAGACTGTGTTTTTTAAAACTAGGGCCTAGAGAGAAAGAGAAAATAAACCGTAACACAAAGGAAGGAATGACTGCAGCTCTTTCGCATCCATAAAAAAGCCAGCCACTCGCGCTTTGAAGAGACGATAGGGGGAGAAAAAAAAAGTGTTCGTGAGGGTGTTTTCAAAACAAACGGAGACGTCCTGCAGCCGTTCCAAGCAAGTAGCAAGACTTTGATTCCGAAAGAGGCCACATTGTGGAAAGGGTGGGGGAAACTGCGAAAGGAGTTTGGGGAGAAAATTGAAGGACCCTCATCGCCTCGGGGGGACTTCATCTAATCCGACAAAAAATACGTTGCCGGAAAAAAGAAAAGAAAACAATTGTTCGAGAAGGGGGAAAAGGGTTCAGGGGGAGAAGGCACGCAGGCAGTCCGTTTGCTAGAAAAAAGAGCTTGACGCTCAGCGGATCCCCAAGATGAACGAAGGGGGGGGGTTCGAGGGGGAATAGAGTCGTTGGAAAAAAAAAGGGGAGGAAGGCTCTGCCTTTCCGTCAGGGGGGCTATGCCACACGCTCGTGGGAAAAAAAATTAGAAGCGCGTTCCGAAGCCTGAAAAAAAAAAGTCCGCACATCAGGAAGAAAATACCGTCCAAATCTAGAGGGAGATGGAGGAGGCCGGATCCAGGGGGAAAAAAGTAACACTTTCCCTCCACCGACATCTATCATAAAGAAAGAGAAAAAGTTTTCCAACAATAAAAAAAAGGGGATTGGGGAAAGGGGAAGGGGTCCTTCACCACCTCAAAGAAAATGCATCAAATTATGCTAGGGGCGCGCTCATCTTATAAAAACGGGGGGGGGAAAAAAGATTCGCGGGAACGGCAATGGCTGGAATGGGCGAGGGGCGTTGCTGGGCAGCTCATCCAGCTTATAAGAAAAAAAAAAAGGGAGGAAAAGGAAGTCCCCGGCGAGGACGGGGAAACGAATTAGGGGGTGCAAACTGCATCTCCGAAATGGAAACATTTTTCCAGCGCCTCAAGAGCTATGCGGCAGCAACCACAAGAAAGATCATGAGAGTCGGGCACGAAGGAGGCATCTCTCTCAACAAAAAGAGGAAATATCAGAGTATGCCCCTGCGTGCAGAGGGGAAGCAGGAAGGTTTCGCAGAAGAAATGACCCTTCGGAGAGGTCTTCTTCGACCCTTGAACCAAGTAAAAAGAGGAATAATGGGGTTCAGATAGGAAGTGGGGGGGAAGAAAGCTGGATGAGAACATCGGACATCACTCAATTCAGATCTCCCATTAATCAAGAAGGGGGAACTCAATGCAAAAGAAGGGAATATTAAAAAAGGGTCGAGAAAAAGAAAAGGAAGCATCATTTTGTGGGGAATGGCTTTTATTTTAGGGAAAATCCGTGACGAATGGGGAGCGGAAAGGGTCAAGGAAATGAGAAGGCAGGATGTTATTGGTCCCAGGGGAAAAAGGGGTTCAGTGCATAAGGAGGCGGCAAGAAAACAAAAGAAAAAGAAGAAACACTTATCTTTCAGAGAAGCCTTAATGTGCGTAAGCCGAAAAAAAATTTATCTTGAAGGCTACGAGAAGACGGGGGGGGAGGGCCCCTCAAAATATAAAGGACGAAATTAGTTCAGGAACAAGACGACGATGCAATAATTCTCAGCAAATCTGACAAACTAAGGGGGAAGTCTCTTGCGCTAGAAGAGGATAGCACACGCCTGACCGGGGGGGGAGACACGAAAAGAAAGGAGAAAAATGTTCGTTAAGAGGGGAGAACGATATCTGGTTCTACTTGAAAAATTATATGCAGCCAATGGAAAGGAAAAAAAGAGAGAAGGATGTCAGAGGGGAAAGAAAGATCTCGCAAAGGAGGGTTCCACAACTTTTGTGGATTGCGCAAAGAGACGGAAGGGGAAAACTGGCGGGATGGGGGCGGAGGAAGGAGGACGGACAGTATCCGCTGATCTGCCTTAACCTCCCGAAATCGTGGTTTGAGTACGGGAGGAGGAAACTCGATCTCCCGGACACCGAAGTTCGGAAACTTGAAGGAAAGGGTGTTGGTTTATGGCGGGGAATTCTACTTCACGTCATATGGTGTAAGGCGACGTCAGCGGTGGCAGACGCTTTTTCAGAGGAAGGAAGCACAGGTTTGCTGGTTGGGAGGGAAGGGCCCTGAAGGGGAAAGTTGGCTGACAAGGGGGGTCAAAGTTTTTCGAAAAGTCTGACCCCATTCCTGGAAGGGGGAAGAGGGGTGAGCGCCGGTAAAGCTTGAAGAAAAAGAACGTCAGGAAAATCAGGTCTCTCTCGGGGGAGACGAGCCGCGGACGGAGAGGGGAGAAGGGAAGCTTCTAAAGAGGTTTTCCTAATTTGCCCTTGTCAGGGGGGAAACTCCTGCTATTTAGTTCGAAGAAAAGGCTCTCGGGAACTGACGCCCGTTTTTCGCGAAAGGGTCTATGGAGTCGGGAGGGGTTCGGCCCCTGTTAGGAAGAGCACACTAAGCATGAGGGCGAATGAGCGCCCGGAGAAGAAAGAACTCATTTCCTTACAAATCGAAGGGGGGGGGCACTTGCCGCCCAAGTAAAAGAAAAAGGGAGGGAAAGCTGGGCCACCACCAACCAATTGGGGGGGTTCGACCCGCTGAAAAAAAAGTCATGTTCGCCATTGAAGAAAGACTCATCAGCGCGTCAGGAAAACCGAGTTGGATAAGGCTGCGGAGAAAATGCCGCGCGTACCAGAAAAGGAAATAGCTCTCTCAACAACACACGAGTTGGCGTTCAGACATCCGCGCAAAGGGGTAATACAAACTAAGAAGAAACCAAAGTAATCAAATAAGAGAGATGAGTTGAAGTCCGAAAGGATCATGGACCTCTTCACCAAATATTTTGAAGGGTTGGTGGTGGCCAGCAGGAGGGGGAAAAGGGAGGACTGTGGCAGGGAAAGGGACCCCGAGGTAATGGGGGAGGCGAGCCATAGGAGGGGAGAGATTCGTGTTATTTCGGACTGGTCCGAAAAATTAAAAAGGGGGGAAAGACCAGATTAGGAGGAAAACGTAGTTACGAAAAGGACGAGACGAAATAAATATTGCAGAAAGACATCACCAGGGCAAAGAAACGTCCGCGTCCTCTTTCGCAGATCCAGGGGGGGAAAAAAAGTCGTGATTCCTTTCGGGCAAAGCTCCCGAGAGCTCAAAAAAAAATGGGGAAACAAATAGCGCAGTTTGAAAAGGCAGGATGTTCGCAGCCAGCGTAAGAAAAAGGCGCGCTAAAAAAGAGTCCGCCTAATGTTCGAGGGTCATAAATTTGATTGATTTCAGAAAGGAACTAAAGGCTCTTCAAAGGCAACCATCAAACCTTTTTGATCGACGAGGGTGTTTTGAAAGCATGCGCCAACCGCGAATCTCAGGCGGGAAAAAAAAGAATAATTCGTCCTCCGTCCATAACCAACAAACGGGGGGAGGGCCCCTCGCGCTGGGACTTAAGATCGGATAGAGAAGAGAAACGATCAGGGGCGTGCGGTCTATTGAAAAAGGCGGTCTTCTTCCTCAGTCCTCTGAGCACTCCGGAGAAAAGAGGGGCTTCGCGCGGTGAGCAATCACATGTTGAACGTTGTGGCCGACACTTTTTTTCAACGCTAGAAAGGAGGTGTGCTCAACTTTCGGGAAGGAGGGCCAGATGTTCCAATTTTCCTGCATAGAAGAAATCCCCGTTAGCATTCAAAAGGGAAAGGGCGTTACTCCCTTGAAAAAAAAATTGGGCCTCGGGAAGGGGGAAGGAGCGAGAGGCGCGGCATGCCTTGGGAGAGGAGAGAAACGAGATCTTTTCCTCGGCAGCGAACAAGTTAAATTAAAAAGTGGTGGATGGAGACATGTTGAAGAAAGAATGATGTGCGGAAGTCTCGGAAGGGCGGGAGATTTTTTTGAGGGGCGTCGCCTCTCAAGAATAATTAGAAGAAAAGAAGGTTTCCTCACAGAAGGAGGAAGACTGAACTAGAGGGGGTCCTGCCTGAAAGGCGTCGCTAGCTCCTGGAAAAAACCGTTTCGCCTGGCCCAAAAAAAAGAAATCATCTTGCCGGGCGCTGAGAGGGGTTGAAACGAAAAAGGAGTCGTTCCTTGCCACCCCCAAAAAAAAAGGACAAAGCAAATGAGGTCTTCCTTAAGCTTAACGTGCTTTGACTTCGCGGAAAGGAAATATGCTGAGGGGGGCGGTCCTGAAGGAAAGCTGAATTTGGAAAAGCAACTGATTTTCAAAATCCACGTTCATCACAGGGAGGAAAACTTAACAGTCCGGCGAGTCATGTGAAAAAAGGCGGTGGGCCAGGGGGACTGCAAAGCCCCCAGGGGGAAAACGCGATGGCTAGGCTGCGCATAGGCTTCGAAGAAGAGTCAATTCAATCTCGAAGGAAAGACGGCATCTCTCTCAACAACAAAAAAAGAGAGTATTCCCGATCGACATGACGGGCCGGGGATCTCTCATGGGGGGAAAAAAAAACCTGATCCCTTCGGCGTCTATAAAGGGCAGTTTGCCGAACACGAAAGAAAAGGGACGAGGCGCGAGGGGCAGGGGGGTTTGTGCTTGCTAAGAAAAACTCAGTTGCCGGAAGAACGATTTACGAGAAAAAGAAGCCAAAAGTCAAGAAGGGGGGGGGGGGGGGGGCTTCATTCCAAAGCACGTGAAAGAATTTGTTTGCCTGTTGAAGATGATGGCGTTGATGGGGAAGCCGGGCGAGGTTGCAAAAACGTCGCGCAAAAGGTGGATTGGGGAAAAAGGGGGGGAGGGACATTGTTCACGGGACGCACCCGAAAAAAGAAAAAACTATCAGTTAATATATAGCTGTGAGTCAGATGAAGGAGGGAAAGCCTCAGGCTTTAAAAAAAGGTTATTCTGGGAGGGCATCCCTCAAAAAGAGAAAAGAGCAGAGCCTTTGAAACGCATGCAGCGATGCAATATGAGGAAAAAGAAAAGCTTAACTCTAAACGAGTCAGCTCTCTTGTAGGGGGGAGTCGCAACAGCCTAAAACAGGAAAAGAACAAAACGTAGGAGAAAAAAGGGAAGGGATTAACGCCTGGAAAGGGGGGACAACTTTGTGTCGAACCTTTGAACATCTTGTCCACGAAGATAGGGGGGGGGGAAAGCACAGCCGAAACAGCAGTTGCCAACATTTTGACGGGTGAAAAAAAACAATGTGGATTGCGCACCGCGCCAGGGAGAAAACGGGATTGGGTGGGGAGGGCATCAGAAGAAGCGAAATTCTGCCTGAACTCGAAATCGTGTTTGCTCTGGCGCCAATAGAAAAAAAAGGCCAACCTCAGGTTGCAGGGGGGGGGGGGGTTATGGGATATTCACGTCAGATTGGTTTACCAAATCCTGGCATCGTGTGGCGCAGCTGGAGGCCTGGCAACAGGGGGGGCCGTGTGCGAGGGAAGGGAAAGGGGTGTGCCGGGGTACAATGGAGAGAGAAAGAGGTTTATGAGAAAAAAATTATCGTACCTCGCCTGACAACGTCAAACTCGAGAAAAGGTATGAAAAAGGACTGGCTGCTAACATCGCCAGGAGAGCGAACGTGTCTTTGCAAAGAGGGAAGCGCGAAACTGTCGTTGAGACGTTATCTTTAGCGACCTAGTCAAGGAAGGAGCGGCGAAAAAGGGACTCGACAAGGAGTGTCCCTAATTGCAAGGGGCCCACCCTGCCTAGGAGAAAAGTTACTTGAGAGGAGGTTCGTGAATACAGACCGCCTTTTTGGGAGGGGTCGGTTCATTTCTTTGATAGGGTTCGGACGCTATAAAAGAGGCGCCGGCTAAGGCTAGCACTAACGTCTTGAGCTATTTGCATTTCCGCCCCAAAAGGAAAAAAAAAAAACCGCTGTCTGGCCACCACCAACCGAAAAAAAATATTTGTGAGAGGTCATGGGACAAGAGGGAAAGCTTCAGACCATCGCGAGTAAGGAATCCTTGGAAAGGGAGTTTGGGTCTTCCACAACGGAAAAGGAGGGTTGACGCACAATCTAAGAAGGATGAAAAGAGAGAATATTTGTGAAAGAGAGAGGGCTCCGCAGTTTGTGAAGACAAAAACTACGAAGCAAGCCCGAGGGGACAGGAAGAGCAAGGAGTCCTAAGCCGAAAGGAGGGAGAAAGGACCTCTTCCCCACATATTTTGGAAGGTGTTGGTTGCCAGCGTGAATTGAGTGAAGGGAAAAGTTAGCCCGTCGATTGGGTTTAGAACTGAAAAAAGGAGCGCGGGCGCTCGAAAGAGGAGGGGCAGTGTGAGAAAAGGGAAACACATGATTCTCCTTCAACGGAGAGTTACAGAACCGCGAGAAAAAAAAAAAAGATGCCGGGTGGGCAGTAGGGTACACTACCGGGGGAAGAAAACTTTTGAGTCTTGATCCGGTCGAGAGGAGGGAAAGAACGACTCCAACGCCGAACTCTTTTCCGCCACTCGAGCGTTGTGAGGACGAGCAGGGCGATGTCAGCAACCCTTCACGGCGAAAAAGATGCGCGAGCTGAAGGGGGGGGAAAAGAGAAAACGAATTGTTCTACATCGAATACACTTTTATCGAAGGAAACGGCACTTCGTCGAGACAAAAGAAAGGACAAAAAAACGTTGGAAGGCCCACTCTCTCAGGGGTGGGAAAAACCGCGGGAGAGCATCGAACATCCCCCTTTAAAAAAGGAACGGCATCTCTTCTCAGCCTAACCAAAACGATAAAAGAAGAGTGGCCGGAAGAAGGGTCTTGGCTCCAGAGCAAACCACGAAAGCGTGGCGAGTTCCAGAGAAAAAAGTCCGGCATCAGGCCTCTATGAACAAAACCAAAAGAAAAAAGACTGGAGGAGGCGCGGGGGGAGGAAAGAAGTTGATTCACATGTGGGAAACCTTCACGGGGAAAAAGGAGACCTCTATACGCTTTAAAGGAGGGGAAGCATCGCGAGTTGGCAAAAAGGGAGATAATCCTACACAACAGTTTTCCCCGTAAAAGGAAGTGCTTTACTCCCTCCCGACCCTGGAAAGAACGGTTGGGAAGGTGAAAGAGAGGGCATTCCTTTTTTCGAGAAGGCCACTAGAATCTTGCTCGGGGGGTTTCAGAGTTAGAATGAAAAATTTGTTGGGGGGCAAGGAGAATTGCCGCAGGAGAAAAGAAAAAAAATGGACCGGTCAGGTCTGTAGATTTTTGAAGAGGAGTGCGATGCGTAGCCTGGGGGTCTTTGTCCGGAAGCCTGGCGTGAGAAGCAGAAAAAGCATAGAGGAAACGGAAGAGGGTCTTCTGGAGGGGTGCGTCGCTCGCTCCTTAAGAAAAAAGTCCCCCGTTGCGCCTGGCCCAAGAAATACATGCTTGCCCCGGGCGAGGAAAAACCATAGAAAGAGTTCTTCTGGAGAAAAAATCAATCCACGCCCATCAGAAGGGGGGAGGCGGCCCTTGTCGAAACGTGCTTTTCATGAAAGGACAGGGTCATATTAGAAGGGGAAGAAAGAAGAGGGGGGGCTTCTGAATCATCCATCTTATCATCACATAAAGGAAAAAGGGACAGTCCGGCGCGGACAATGGGGTTAGGGGAAAAAGGGGGAAAGGCAAACTGAAGAGAAAGACATTTTCCCAAAGGTCGCAGAGCGGCGCAACCTCAATTAGAGATCAATAAAAAAAGGAGCAGAAAAGAGAGGGGGCACACCCACAACGGAGGGGGAAGATCGCCTGCGTGGGGAAATCTCGCAGGAGTTGCGCAACCTGGCAAAAGGAAGGGAAAAATGTCGTGCAGGAAAAAAAAAGTGTGAACTTGTCCCACAAGCCGGCCTGTAAGTTTCGAAGTACGCTGGATGAAACTCAGTTTCCGCCATAAAAGGAAACGGAGAAAGCCCCTCATCCTTCTGGAAGTTAAATAGCGCGACCATCGAAAGGCAGGTTTAAGATGATGGGTCGGGATTGGGGGGGTGATGAAAGGAAAAAGCCTTGCGAAGGAAAAGACAAGGGCAATCCTGATTGAAAAACAAGTGTTTTCACTTGCTAACGAGCGCACCACCCAAAAGGAAGAAAAGGAAAAAAAACAAAAAAACACAAAAAAGGTTAATATATAGCGTAAGGAAGCCTCATTCTTTCGGAACGAGGTCGGTAATTAGAGAAATAAAAGAGAGTGGGGCATAGTCCCCGAAAAAGAGGGAAGAGCCTTTCTCACCTCAGAAGAAATAATTATGGCGCAACAAATTAGGGCTGAAACATAAGGGGGACTCTCTGCAATTCAAGGAAAGAAGAAACGTGATAGAAAAAAGAAGAGAGCTCCCCATAAACCTGGTCCAATGAAAGGGGGGAAATGATGTCTTAACGCCGGCACGGAAGGGAACGTGTTTCGATTGAGGAAGAGAAAGAAGCGGATGAGGGAAAAAAAACGCTATCCCAAAGGGGACTTGGCCACAACGGGGGGGAGCCACCCTCTCCCGGATCAAAGTATGAACTTCTAGAAAAAAGAGGGCGGACTGCCTGCCGGAACGAAAAAGGAAAATCGCCCGCACCCCATGAGTTGGGCTCTGGCGCCAAGAAATCCGTCCACTCGCATGTATTTGCTGGAAATCGTATCACGGGGGGCGGCGACGAGCTGCCGCATTCTAAGTATGAAAGGGGGCGGGGAGGGGTGTGAGAGTGTTCGATCGCCGCAAGAGGGGAAGAAGATTTTGGCCCTGCAAAAGTTTCGTGTTCCTGGTCAGTTGAAAAAGGGAAAGGGACTTAGAAAAGAAAAATCAAAGGGGAACCGCACCTCTAACATTAAAATGACCCCATTCCTGTCCGCCGAAGCGGGGGAGAACGCTGGAGGCGAAAAGACTTCGAATGGCTGCAAACGGGAAATCGCTCTCGCGTTGTGTACGTTGAGGGGAAAAGGAAGAAAAGACTAAAGGGAGGGAGGGAAGGGAAAAAAGAGTAACTCTACCGGTCCTTGTCCCTAATTGCCCTGGAGAGGGGGTGAAAAGCAAAAAGGAAAGCGGAGGGACGCTCGGAGAAGGGAAAAAAGGGGGGAACTACACCGCCCGTTGGGAAGGATTTCGTGTCATGGAAGAACGTTCAACGAAATCACACAAGGAGGGAAAGAAGACGAATTTCCGTAACAATACGGGGACGAAGGGGGGGAAAAAAAAAAGGCCCGCCCACTGAACTCCATTTGCAGAAGGGGTTCGACCACGCTGAAAACATATTTGGGGGGGAATCCAAACTCATGTCGGCTTAGACTCTCGCGCGAAAAGGGACAAGAAAAAATGAGTGGAAGAGGAGTGGGACTTCCCAACTAGGGAGAAAGAAGGGTCGAACGCACAATATCGAAGAAGAGATGAGATCTTTGTGCGTTCTACGCAATTGTGGAAGACAAACTCCTCAAATAGAAACGAGGAAAGGGGGAAGGAAGACGCGATGAGAAAGAAGGGAAAAATTGGCCATTACCTCTTCACCAATAGGGGAGGGTTGGTGGTGGCAGCGGAAATTGAGTTAAGAAAAAGTAAGCCCGGCGATGGGTTAAGGAAGAGTAGGAAAAAAAAAGAGAAGAAAGGGAGGAGGGTGAGGGAGAGGGTTCCGACCTGTGCCAGAATGACACGAACGCATGAATTCGAGGAGGCGGTAGTTACAGCACACGCGGAAAAAAAGCAGGGTTGGCAAAATGGAAAAAGAAGCCTCTTCGCCGCTTCCCTCTGAAGGGAAGGTAAGGTCGCTAGCCGCTCCCGCTTCTGGCGACAAGAAACGTGGAGAGCGGTTTGCCCGCCACTTGTTCTCGAGCAAAAGCCAGCGTAGCACAGTGCTCAAGGAGACGAGCAGGAATGGGGACGGAGAATGTTCGAGGGGAAAATGTCGAGAATCTTCTTCAGCCAATTTGGAACAAGGGCACTGAAAGGGCAACCAGGGGGGGGGAAGCCCAACTCTCTCTGTGTTTTGAAAAAGGGGGGGGGCAGGCGAATCGCATGCGAACATCATAAACCGGCAAAGCGCGCGCAGCCAGAAAACTGATACCGAAGGTGAAACAAAAAAGATCGATGACGATCTTCGAAAGAATTGGCGTGCTTGATCCCGCGGAAGACGTAAGAAGCAGGGGGAAAAAAAAAAAAGAAGCCAGTAGCAAGAAGGGGGAAAAAAAGGGAGGGGGGCGCAATCCCAGGGTGTGGCCCCTTCCCACTTGGGGGGAAGGATCTTGTGACTCAAAGGGGAAAAGGGGGGAAAAAAGGGAGGGAAAGAAGACCCGACACACTGTTTTCCCAGCTTTTTTTTATCGTTGCCGGCAGAAGCACGAACAATTTTCATCACGGGGGCAAAGGATCTGGCGCGTCAGGAAAAAAGGAAAAAAAAGAGCGCCACAGAGCTTTACTCGGCCTCGGAAAAGAGTTAAGATGAAAAAATTGGGGTCGCGTCTTTTGCCGCTGATGGTTATTCGCGAGAGGTAAGTTTTTGATGTGCAATAAGAAGGACGGAAGCCTCTCAATAATAAAGCCTTACTTTCCGCACATCAAAGAAAGAGAGTAACTGATAGTGTCTTCTTGAGGCGGATCAGGTTCGGAAAAGGAAAAAGGCAAGTGAACACTGTCCTCAAGGGAAAAAAAGAAAAGATCAAGCATCGATCATCGTGTGCGCGAATGTGGGAGAAAAATTTCTTCTTTTCTTCAACACAAGAAAAAAAGAAAGTAACCTGCAAAGAAAAAAAAATGTCTGCGCTCATAGTTCATTTAAAAGGGGCTGCGTGCGTCCTGGGCAATAATAAAAAAAAAGAGTGCGTTCTTGCCGGCAACGTGAAGGTCGAAAAAACAATTCGTATTCGAACTGAAAAGGGAAAAGGTTCTACTGCCTTTCAGTTCAAACTTCATAGTTACCAGCGCAGAAGGGCGTAAGGATTCGAGGGAACCTCACTGCGAATCACTTCAATCTCTGGCACGC
>Ga0179593_1432641_pt1 | contig 11547 bp, 16 predicted proteins | sample CZODoug2_1_08_16_FD_185931 | JGI IMG/M metagenome (GOLD analysis project Ga0179593, IMG submission 185931) | Vadose zone soil fungal communities from Angelo Coast Range Reserve, California, USA - CZODoug2_1_08_16fungal (PacBio error correction) | ecosystem: Environmental > Terrestrial > Soil >...
TGCTGGGTGCAGGAAAGAAAGCAAAAATAAGAACAAGAGAGCGGTTGATGGCGCTAGAAGCCTGGGATAATTGTTTGGAAAAAACAGGGGTTGAAGTTGAAGGGGAAACTGCTGTAATAAAAGCGAAAAGAAGTTTGGCCGCTTCTAAAGGCGGGGTGGAAAAATAAAAAAAGAAAAATGCTGACAAAAGCTTTGCACGAGGTCAGGAGATGGGGGGAAATAAACGGTGAAAGCCGGGGTGGGTGCTCAGGGGGGTTCAAAAGCAGGAAAGGTTGGAAAGAGGGAAGTCCAGTCCTACGAACAAAAAGGGGGGAGCAGAGGTCGAAAAGGGCGAAATAAAAGAAAGAGTCTGTAGCTCAAACCGAAAAAGGGTGCCTAACGAGTACAACCGGATAAAGTAAGCTCGAAAAATTTAAGGAGTGCAACGGGCAAAAAAGCAAAGAGGATGTGGGGGAGACTGGGGGTTTTCCTATGGAGTCAAAGGGGTCCGAGGGGGGAAGATTCGAGAAAGGGCGTGGGAAAAGCAAACTCGATTTAGGAGAGACGAAACAGGGGGTTTAAAAGCTCGGGGCCAGGACGTCTAAGGGGCAGAGAGGATAGAGGTAGGAAGTTAACTACTGGACCGGAGGGAAAATCAGAGCAATGCCATAATGGGGACGAGGAGGGGGGGAAGGTAACATAAAATAGCTTTTTGTGACTCAAGGCAAATAAAAAAGATTTTAAATGGGAGATGGAGGGGGAATGAGATCGAATGGGACGGGTATACACAATGGTAGAGAACCAGCGGAAGAACAAAGCGTTTGTAGAGGAGGAAGCTCTGAAAAAGTGGGTACGGAAAGACGAGTTACAACTTTTCGTCTCGAAAGGGTAGGCCGTGTCACGAAGATGGAGAAAATTACGGAGATAGTTGGGTCGTTCGCGAAATTGAACGTTAGGGACGGATATGTGAAGGGGGATGTGGAAGACAAATTAATTGGTAGCCCGACAAAGGGGAAGGTGAAGAAGTTGGGTCCAGAGCTTATCAAGGAAAGGTTGCAGAGGGGGGGAAGGTGAAAGACCGTGAAGGCGTTGAATGTGGACGGGTGTTGGTTTTGTGAGTTAATTGAAGAAGAAATGTTTGATGGACTAGTCGCGTGAAACAGCGCCAAATGGTGAGGGATACACAACCGGGGGGGCCCATCAAACTCGGAAAAAAGGGGGAAACTTGTATTTTCAGAGCAAGTATTAGGATCATATGAACGTTTCGAGAGACATGGATTTAAATGTGTTGGAGAAAAAAATTGGAAAATGCGGTCAGCGCAAGGGGTTGCGGAGAATTCGTAAAGGTGTCGGGATCAATTAGGACGCGCAGGAAAGTCTTCAGGGGTGGGTTGACACGAGTAAAGAAAAAGTACTGGGTAAGGGGCCATCTCGAACAGGGACAAGGGAAAAAGCATGAATGATCTATAGGAAAATGGTCAAGGGCGCTTGCGAGACACGGGTGTCTCCAAAGGCTAGTCTGGCGAAAAAACCAAAAAATAGGTCCGGTAATTGTTCCATGTTTGGGTATGCCCTAAGAGCTACTTAAAACGGGAAACTAACGGGGCGCTGAAGGGAATCTAAGGAGGCAAGGGAAGCGTCAGTAGAGTTTGGTTTAGGAATGAAGTGAAAAAGAGCAGCGGGAGAGAATTGGTGATACTCTGGATGGGGAAGTAAAAAGATACAGAGCCCAGGATTTGAACAGCAGGTGGAAGCCAGGGCGACGATACCTTCCCTGTCAGTCTGCAAAAAACGAGGAAGAGCGTTACCAGGTAAACTGAAAAAAAAGGCGGAGGTAAAGTTTCGCTTTGTGCTGGTATATAGGGGCAGTAGCTTAGGGAATGTGCAAGGGGAGGGTAAAAAAAGAGGGGGGCAGAACTGGACGAGATGAATGAACTGCCGATGGCAAATTATGAGTCATAATGGGACAATGATGGGGTGCACAGTTTCAAGACGTATACAATGCATATGTCAAAAAGGGGGGACGCTACTAGGCAAAGGGTGGGATCGGAGGAAAATCAAAGGCGGGATTATTTCGCAGGGCGCTTGGGAGGGGGGTGTGAAGAGGTCAACAGCTTAAGGGCGAGGGTAAAACCGGATTACGTAACACAAACGAACTACGTTAGAGAAGTCCAAGACAATCTATCCGTGTCTAAGACCACCGGGGAAAGAACACGGGAGATCAGTATTCACGGACTTAATAGTACAAGAAAAGATGAACGCAATCCGGAAAAAAGGAGGTACTATAAAAGAAACCAGTGGCAAATTCAGGGACTAAGCCCGGGAGACGAAAAGAGGGAAAGGGTAGAGGAGGAAATAAATAAGTGGGGGGAACAAATAGGTACCGAAAAGGAAAACAATATTATTAGGGGGCGAAAGAATAGACAGGGGGGGGTGAGGGGACCCGGCTCATACTGGGGGGGAAAATCCTAAGTCTCTACTCCGGGGAAAACGACGCTGCTCTGTCTAGCACTTGGGGGAAAATAAATAAGGAATAAAAAGGGAGGAGCGAAAAAAGAGGTAAATAATTATGCCAGGGAGGGAGGAAGGCGGCAAGGGGGGGAGCAAATACGGAGAGACATTAATTGGTTCAAAAAAGTTGCGGGCCAGATTCTCTAGGACCGGATGAGGAAAAAATAAGAATTAAAAAAAAAAAGCGCGGATTCAAAGCAAAGGGGTGGGGGGGACCACTAGGAAGTGAGCGATAGAGACGAAGGAGACTGAAACAAAGAGGCGGGGTGGAGGATCGGTCAGCAGGGAAAGGGGATGAGTCGAAACGGGGTATTGAAGGAGCAGTACCAAAAGATTTTAAGAGAAGGGCCTATTTGCCTAAAAAAGAGAAACGAATCAGACTTACCGGGGGTGAGGGGGAAAAGGAAGGAGGGAAGAGGGGGTGGTTAAAAAACATAAACTGGAGCTAGGGAAGAAACAAGCAGGCAAGCGAGGATGGCGGATAATAAACGAGCGGTCTAAAAAGAAGGGGGGGGGGGGGTGCGTAGGCTAAAGCAAACCATCTTACAAGTAGAAAAGTTTTGTGTGGCCAGTCAAGTATAGACCGACTAGTGGAAATGGTCGAGACTAGAGGTTGAATGAAAACTCCCAAATGGGAATTGATCTTGAACTACCAGCAAATAAGTGTTCCAATAAGGGGACGCTTTGAATTCTGGTGCTGGTCGATTGGGGAAAAAGCAAAAAAAGGTTTTGTATAAGGAGGAGGTGAAAGACAGAAACCTTCGGAACAAATGTCCATGCAGAGGGGGAAGATATGGTCTTTTGATAAAAGAAAAGAAAAATGGGGACACAGAAGGAAATGGGGCATGAAACGATCGAAGAAAAAAAAAGGGGTTGACGGAGAAAAGAGAAATGGTTGCAAAAGCGAAAAAAGTGTTGGTCAAGAAGGAAATGGGGTCGGCGAGGTCCAGGGGCGGAGTGGCGCAACATGAAGGATACTGGGGGTGGGACGGGAGATTGCTTTTCAAGTGTGGAGGGGGGGGGGGGGAGTTAGACCAACACCTGGAGAAATCTCACAGGAAAGACTAGAAATGTAAAATGCGGGGAGTGTCCGGGAAAATAACAACCCCAAGTGAGGGAAGGAGGGTAGCTTGAGCGATGAAGGAATACTAAGTCTAAGGGGGAGATGAGTGAGGACTTGGTAGGAAAAGCATGTGGGTCAACAAGGCTACAGACCGAAAAACGTCGATACTGACTAAAAATTTGTCGTAAAGAGGGGTCCGGCGACTGGAAACCTAAGTGTAAAAAAGGGTGGTAAAAGATGGGGATTGCGGAAGAAAAGAGAAAACTGGTGGCGGAGGGGGCAACAAGACGAGAAAACAGTGGGGGGGGGAATCTAATCCTCTGAGACTGAATAAAGAAAGCTGTTGCGAAATAAGAGGGGGGGAGAGAAGAGTATGAGTGGAAAGAGTGTGATATCGGGCGGGGGGGACACCGAAAAAAGATATTAAAAAACCTTTCTCCACTGCTCGCAGTTGTGACAGGAATTAGTTTCTAGGGGCTACGGTGCAGAAGGGTTCGTACGTAAGGGATTTGGGGGATAACCAAAAGAATGGCAGGGGAGGGGGGGGGAGGGGAATGAGGAGGGTCGCGGTTTGGGGGGACCTCGCAGGAGGGGCGGGGGAGCTGGGGTCGAAAAAAGAGGATTGGGCCGATGGTGGGGGGTTAATGGGACATAATGAAACTCACTTTTAAGGAGGGAAAAAGAAGACCAAGGAGGGGTGCGTTAAAGGCACAAAGACTGGCGGATTGAGAAGGGAGGAAGAGGGGGAGAAGGACTAGAAAAGGGGAAGGATCACACAAACACTCCAAAGAAACGGGAAGCAATGTGCCGAGAATTTCGGGAAAAGAACATATCTTCAAGAAAGAAGCCTGGATAAGAAAAGAAACACAAGAGAAAAAAAGAGACAAGGAAAACAAAACGGGGGGGTGGAGGGCTTTTACCCGCCAGAAAAACAAACGAGAAAGAGGAAACGCACGCAGGGAAGGGGAACAGGATATTAAAGAATGAGACTAGGAGAAGGACGGAAGGAAATGTTGAGACGGTCGAGCTCGAACACTTCGAGCTTAATAAGTATGAAGCTCTAGCTAAGAAGCTCAGGGGAAACAACAAACAAGGATGTGAGGGGAAAAAGAAATAGAGATCGGAAGGATCTAAAATTGGGGGAGTGTAGTAAAGAATGCAGCTACGGAAAAGAAGAAGAGTGAGGGGGGGGGGGAAGAGGAGGGGAGTTAAGAAGAAAGCGTCAATAATTAAAAGTGGAAAAACACTGTCACCAAAACATGTTCCGAGGGGAAATAGGAAAATGAGGATATGAGACGGGGGAACCTCCTTTCTTTGCAGTGCAAGGAGAGGAAAGGAGGTACTAGGAGTTGACTACGTCGCAAGGGGAACAAAAAAAAAAAAATGACGGGGGAAAAAAAAAGGGGAAAGAAACGCAAATAAGGGGGGGAAGACTGCAGCGGAAAATAATTTAAAGACTAAACCATGAACATGTTGGTGCTTCAGTACCAAATCGGACATATACAAGGGACTACGTGGGGCTCTACTTTCTATACAGACACTACAAAATTTAAGTTAAAGAAAAACTAGGTGTGTGGCAGAGAATCTGTATAGCACCGAAAAGGAGACGGGTATGGGCATTCGAAAGCACCCAAGGATCGTTGACGGACAAAGGGAAAACCATACCATCGAGGTAGAAGTCATTTTATATAATAGGAAAGAGGAAGGAAAACGCGTAGCGACAACCGGGAAATAGGAATAAAGGGGGTACATATAAAATGTAACCGCCATAGAAAGGTCGGCTTATAAACGACCTTCTCCGAAAGGATACTAGGTAAAGGATAACGGCTGGGAATTAAAAGGACACGCAGGGCCACATATACAAAGAACCAGACACCAGTGTCACGAAGATGTACAAGTCAAAGGCTGCGGGGTGGCTGCAATTAGAACAGGGTCGGTGATCACCCTCGGAAATAACCAAACTAGAACCACGTAGGGTGGCACAGAGGGGGATAAAAGTCTAACACGATACCAAGTGTCTCTTCCGGGGTGGGGGGTGGAAACTGATGCGAACACAAGGGACCACAAAGGGTCTTATTAATAAACTAGCCCCATCAAGTATAAAGTGGCCGCGGTCCGAAAAGAGGGGAAAAAATGAAGAGTAGAAAGGTGGACACAGACTTCGGGCACCAAATAAAGAGAAAGGCGCCCAAGGCCGGAAGTCAGAGGAAGTCTCGATCGGGGTTAAACGGGTAAAGCGGAAAAAAGAAAAAGAAAACAAAATACGTGAAAAGCTAATGGGTGTTGAAGAACATAGGGAAAAGAAAAAGGCACAAGAGGAAAAGGAAGGAAAGGGCACGCAAAAATCTTGTAATCAAAAGCAGAACAAAAAATTCATAAAAGGGGGAAAAATCAAACTAGGAATCCAGAACAATAAGAGGAAAAAAAACGAATAAGAAGAAAAAAAAGCACATGGAAGAGCAAAGCAACAATAAAAGATTCCAGAGGATCGGTATGGGAAAAAGTACGTCGATCCGGGAAAGCTAGGTAAAGGCAAATAAGAAGGCGTACAAAAAGACAAAAAAAAACACCACCTGGGGGAACGGGTAATATTGTTTCCAAGAAGGATCTCAAAAGACGGCGCCAGGAAGAAGGGGGGCGCAGGGACAAAACACTGATGACGTTCCACAATTTCTTAGGGACAAGAGGAGGGAAGGAAACAGAAAAGCAGCGGGGGGTACAAAGGCCACCGATGGTGTCCAAAAAAGGAAGGGAGTCTCAGCGGGACAAACACAGGGAGGGAAGAAAATAGAAAAAACTCAGGAAAGACAAGGAAAAGGATATCATAGTTAAAACAAAGAGCCTTCAAAAAGGACATGTGAAAAAACACGGAGATAGGGGAAAAAAAGATGGGAGAGGGGGGGGATGAAATAAAAGACAGTCGGGCGGTAAATGGGGCAGAGGCATGGGATGAGGGGGGAGGGTGGCCAAGGAATGGATAAAGTTAGACAGTAAATGGCTAACTAGGACCAGTCGCGTTTGATTAATAGAAAATAGCGGCAAAGGGGGCTCTAAGTCTACCAGGGAGGAAAAAGGAGAAAAGTTTACGCTCAAGAGAACGGAGGAAAAAGGTTGCACGACCGGAAGAAACTCCAAAAAATACAAGTCTTTTGGTGGTATTTAAATCCTTAAGGGGACATCCCGTTAAAGAGGTCTGAGGGAGAAGTGAAATTTACATTGAGAAAGGTATCCGGTACCAACCTGAGGAGGGTGGGACATAAGAGAAGGCAGGGTGTGTGACAAGAATAATTCCTATTGTACACTGTGGAAGGGCGGGGGGCGAAGGACGTGTTGAGAATAAAGCAAAAAGACAGTGTGGTTTGGTCCTAGAAAAAATTCGGTTGAGTGAAAAAAGGGCGAAATAAGCCAAAGGGAGCTTCGAGGGATGAAATCTTGGGAGGAGAACAAAGGCCGGGGTGGAAAAAAGGGGAAAAAAGGGGGTCAAGACGGCTTTACATAACGCTTGAGAAATAAGTGGAGGAAAACAACAACTGGGGAAATGGTGAAACAAGGCATACATTCAGTAAAACTCTGAGAAATTAAGGAGGAGGGGGAAATAAGACAAAATAGGGGAGAGGTCTCTTAAGAGAAGTTATTTGGAAAAAAGTTATTCAGGGCAGGGGAAATGCGGGGGGAAGAAGAAAGGGAAAGAAAAAGGGGGAGATGTATGAAGGACGAGCCATCCTGGATGGAGGCGTAGGATTCGGTGTAAAATCCGAGGGCTATTAGAGGGGATCAGGCTTGGGGGGAATCAAGGGGGGTCAATTGATTGAAAGAGTGAAAGTCACCCTCGGAAAAAAAAGAGGGGACGTTGTGGTCAGGAAAAAAGAAGCCCGGAGTATTGGTCAAAAGGCACAAGGTCCCAAACAGGAAGGGGCAGAATGTGAATAAAAGGGAGCTGAGGACGAAAATTTGTCATTTATATCCGAAAATTTTGGAACCAGTCGGGGATAAAAAGATGAACAGAGCGAGGCATGCCGGGAGAAATTCGGGTAGGAACAAAAAAATGTGGAAAAAGAAGGAGTCAAGGGGGTAGAGAGGCGAGGAAAACAATCATAAAATGGTTAAGAACGGGGAAACGTAGCGGATAAGGGAGCGAGGCGCCGGCGGATTCAGGGACCAGAGGGAACAGCGGCTGAAAATCGGAAAGGGGTGTCAAAGCCAGGTGGACTGTAATAAAGGCGAAATAGGATAAAGCGGGGGGGCCGGCGTAGCCAAAGAATTCGCGGCCGACGGGGGGACCGGTCGGGTTATGTTGATTACATGGAACTGAGGGAGTGAAAAAAAAGGAAATTCTAGGGAAAGGCGGACAGATATAAAGGAAAGGGTTCAGCGAGCGGAAGCATTGAAACCTCGAGGGAGGGGGACAAAAAGGGAATAAGGAATAAGAGTGGTTTTGGTGGGAAAGGGGGCAGCAATGCTGGAGGGGAAGAGAGGGGAACGGGTCGAAGGACCGGCCCGAACACCTAATGGATAATCAATATGAGGGGAACACGAGAAGTCGTAAGATGAATCTAAAAAAAGTGGAGGGAGGAAGGGCCGAAAAAGGACGACGAGGAAGAAACTCGCGCTGGAAAAAACAAAACTCCCCAGTCCGACAGGTAGAGGAAAGGGGGGGGGAAGGGAGGGGTCAAACATATTCAGGCAGAAAATGTCCGGATCAAAAAACGAAAAACTCCTGGGGACATAAGGAAGAAAAGAAAAAACAAAGTCAAGGGGAGTGTCCGCAACAAACTCAAGTTTTATGGGGGCTTCAGGATAGGGGGGGGTACAGCGAATAAGTGGAAAAAAGACGGACGACGAAACGAAGGAAAAATCCCAAAGGCAGAGAAATGGGGACAAAAGAAAGAAAAAAAAAAAGTCAAAACACGCCCGGGCTTAAAACCATAAATGCGAAACGTCAAGGCACTGGTAGAAAAAGACCAGGAGAAAGATATAAAGATGTTCTTCGGGAAGCTCGTGTACTGCAAATGGGCATAAACAGGAAAAAAATCTGAATAGAAGGGGCTCAAATTTCAGGCTAGGGAAAGAAAATCACCAGGAAGTGGGAGGTGTACACAGGACGGAATGGGTTCCAACAAGAAGAAGAAATAAGCATTCAATTTGAAAAGAGTACATGAAAAAATTCGAGGCGGTGGGCATATCAAGGAAGGGTTACAGACCAGTGAAGCCATTGGATCGCAACCAACGAAAAAAGACTTCACCAGCGGTACTCACAGATCCAAATAACTGAGTGTATCCAAAAAGAATGTTTGGATGAGGAAGAGGAAAACGCACCCCGAAGTGAGCTGGAAGACTCCCAGCTGAGAATGGGGGTAAATTCGGGAGAACTAATGGGCAGAAAAAGTATGGCAAACGAGGGGAGAAAAAAAAATCAAAAGCGGAAGAAAAGGGGGCAACAGGGTAGACTGCTGAAGGAAGTAAAGGGGCTGACAGTCGGGGGGGAGGAAAAAGACTTGCACATTCAAAAAAGGGGGAGGGGAGAAAAAAACAAATCAAGGAACAACTAGAGAAATGTTGGATCCTCACGAAAAATACGGGGAAAATGAATGTAACGATGGAGGGGGGGGTAATTCGTAATACCTGTAAAAAAATAGGAAGGAATAGGGGCAAGACAAGAGGCGAATTCGCAGGGAATGGGGGGTTTGAAGATCGGAAAAAGAGGACAGGGAAAAAAAGTCCGGATAAAATAGGTTCAGGATAAAAAAGCAAAACAAGGAGCTGGTCAACATCCTTCCTAAGGGAAGACAGGAGGGATAGAGGTGTGGTCGACAGTAAAGAAGTTGGTAGTGTCATAGGGAATCTATACAACAGGAGAGGGACACCGAAGAAAAATGATCAAAGGGGCCACCAGACAATAGAAGAACCTATCTTCTTCTTTCTGTGGGGTCAAAGAGGGAGAAAGGGACAGAAAGGTATTGTGGAGGAGGAAATACAAAAAACTAACTCTCAAGAGGGGGAAAAGAGATAGATGAGAACTGGGCTGTATCGCAAAAAAACCGAGACGTCGTTCGGGGAGAAAAAAGTCAAGCAGGGGCGAAGGTTAAGGAGCCTGTGCAATGGAAGTTTGAAAAGGTGGTGGCGAACTGGGTTGGACTACTTTCAAAGAGGGGACAGAAATAAAGAAAGCTGGGGGAGGAAGGCTAGGGACATAGTCCAAAAAAAATGGACATCGGTGGTTGCACAAAAAGGAAAAAAGAGTCAAGTGACCGGAATAAGGGGTAAGAAAAGAGAAAAATAAACAAAAATAAAGGGCGCCTTGATCCAGAGCAAAAACAGAAGGAAAGGAACAAAAAAAAGTCTTCTGGGGCAGAACGGTACCTAAGGGGGGGGTATACCTGAAGAAAAAAAAAGGGCAGGAAGGTGAGAGAGGCATATCTGTATAAGTGGAAACGGAGGAGCAAAAAAAAAGGTCCGACGAGAAGTAAGGATGGGTGGTTGACCATTGTGAATAGAGAGACTATTTCGGATGGCGATTAAGACTAAAATAAAAAAGAACAAGAAACAGGGTAGAAAGAGACGAAGGGGGGAAGACGATTGAGAGCAACGGGACAGAAAGATTACAAAAAAAGAGGGGTTGGTAAAGTAAATGCCTAAGACAACAGGGCGATAACGGGGGAAGGAAAAATGTAAAAGGGGAAAATTGACAGGACGAAGGCGGGGGGAAAGAGGTTGGGGAAGTCACTCAAGTGTAGAAGTACCGAATGGGTGGAGAGAAGGTTACCTTTGGAAAGGCTGGGGAACAGATATCCACCGGTGGCGGGCAGGTCGGAGGAGCAGGTATAATGGTGGGCGAAACTTGAACAGAGAGACTCGGGTTGAGGGACGCAGTAGAAAAAGGACAAATAACGTGAAGGGGAGAATTCTCTAGAGGCGGGTGGGAAAGGTAAAGAGCGGGGATAAAAACACTGGGACAGAGGGAATGAGGAGGGAGGGAAGGGCAGATTAGCAGCAGGGGTACGAGGCGGCGAAGAAAAGGGAATACCGGCTTAATGGTAAAAAAAAAAGGGGGGGAAAATAAAAAAAAAAAAAAAAAAAAGAGAAAAGAAGAAAAAGAAAGGAAGTCGAGATGAAAGTGACGCCGTGAGTTGGGGCGGGTTAAAATGGATAGACGGGTGGGGGGGAAACGGTTAAGTGGGGACGTTTGGAAAGTTTTAGAAGGGGAGGGATTTAGGTGGGGGGAAGAGGGCGGTTCCAAAGGAGAGATCAAAAAAAGGAAGTAAAAGGGAAAGAAATTAAAGGGAAAACAAAGAGACAAGACAAAATCAAAAAACGACGAGGGGTGGGTCACCAAACGGTCCTGCTAGGGGAGAACTGAACTGGGAGGGGAAGGGTGGGTCCGGTGATGGGGGACAGCTGAGGAACATGGGCAAAAAAGAATGTAAGGGATATATGACGGAGCGCATTGGGCAGCGTGGAGGGGGGAGTAGAGTGGGTTCTGGTGGGGGCATGGATCGCGCAAAATAGAGGTCGTGGGTCAAACACGTCAGAGGGGTAATGGATCAGGGGGAAGAGTGGGAGAGGGGCGAAAGGGACGACGTGGGGTAAGACCATGGTCATAAAGGAACAGCTGGGAGGACAAAAGGGAGCTGAGGTATAACATAGGGGATGATACCAATCGCGGCGCTGAAAAAGGTGTTAAGGGAAAACCCTCAGGGGGGGGGGGAAACAAGAGAGATAAAATGGGGAAAAGGGGGGGGGGGTCAGGATAGCGCAAACATAAAAAAAAGGCGGTAGGGACACAAGGGTACGAAATAGAGCTACTAACACTGCAAATAGAGTTAGAGGAGGGATAAGCAATCGGGAAGAAGAGGCCAAGGTGGAGAAAAGTCCCGGAACGGGTAGTCAAACGATAAGGGCAGGGGCTTCAGACAGGCAAGAGAAGAAGGGGTAGGGGCCAAGAGGCCTGGTAAGTAATGGTGGCAAGGACGATGGGAAAATATCTTGGTGAAACA
>Ga0179593_1482072_pt1 | contig 11547 bp, 17 predicted proteins | sample CZODoug2_1_08_16_FD_185931 | JGI IMG/M metagenome (GOLD analysis project Ga0179593, IMG submission 185931) | Vadose zone soil fungal communities from Angelo Coast Range Reserve, California, USA - CZODoug2_1_08_16fungal (PacBio error correction) | ecosystem: Environmental > Terrestrial > Soil >...
ACCGACCGGTACCGTACTTATTAAGGAGGGGAACCGGTGTGGGGGGGCTTGAGCCCGACGAAAAAACCTAAGCGGGAAAAGAAGGCATCTTATAGGAAAAACGGGTTTGGCAACATGAAAGACTCGAGAGAAGTCAGAATAGGGGACAAGGAAAGGATTTCAGTGTTAGAAGGGGCAAGAGTTTACAGGGGCACGAATCAACCGCGGGAGGCACGAAAAAAAGGATTATAAAAAAGAAGAACAGTCCTGAGCTTGCGCCGGAACAAAAGATAGGGCATGTTTCAATATCTGTCGGGAAGGAGGGCGACGAAGAGGAAATTATCAAGACTGGTAAACCGAACATGGATGGGATCATATATAGAGAGGGAAGCAACAACGGGGGGATACCGGTACTTTGGGCAGATTGAGGAGGGGAGTGAAGATTCGGATTTTTTAAAGAAAAGGGGATGTGTACTAACCACCTTTTTTGGACAGGATAAACAAAGAGGGGGGGCGAAAACAGAACAATAAATGGGAAACATAAAAAAAAAAATACATAGGGAAGGGATCGACCAGCTCGGGCGGTTAAAGAGCATGACACCACACAAAAACCTGTACGACACGTGGGATCGGTCCGGATTCTATGAGAATCGCTGCAGCAGGGGTGGGTGCTCAACTTGAAGGCGGTCCATTAACAGCCGAAAATAAAAGGACATGGGCGTCAATGGTAAATAAACACAAAACGTCAACATCGAAGAAGAAGGGTAGAAAACATAAAGATAGACGCGGGGTTCGATAGTTAAAGTACCTCTAGGGGGGCAGAGATATAACGATGGGAAGGGTGAAGGGGTAACAATATATCGACTTCATCGCCGAGGGAAAGATAGGAAATATAATAACCAATCGCCAGTACTTGGAAGCGGGGTCAAGACGCTAAGGGAAAAAAGGCAAAAAGGCGGCGTAGGGCGAGACACAGGAGGGGTGGCCAAAACAAACCACAAAACGTTCAAGGGTGAAAACACAAGAGTTGGGTCCAATTTGCACGAAGAGTGGGATCAAAAAAACAATCGAAGTCACCTAATAAGGCGGAAGGAAAAAAAAGGGGTGAGGAGAACCAAAAAAGGACGGGTCAGCGATAGGCAGGCTACATACAAAAAGAAAGTCAGGCAACAACAAAGGAAAAGGGGAGAAGTAAATGGAGCCCTCGGGGAGGCGTACAAATAGAACGGGTACCAATAATGGCAAAAAATCCAGCGATACCTCACGCGGAAAAGCCATGGCAGCTGGGCGCTTAACAAAAGGACTCCGACTCGGAGATACTATAACCCGAGAGTCTGCAAGGGGAGGAGAATGGGTAAACGAAAGAGGGCGGAATTTGTGTCATTCTAAAGTCAACCACCACCAAAGAAATCGGTCTAAGGGGGAGGGGACTATTTGAGCTAAGCCTGCCCATGAAAAGATTAAGTCTTGGATAAAAGAGCGCCACAACTAATTCCTGGAACTCGGAGGCACATATAGCAGGACGGGCCGCGTGGTTTGGGGGTAGAGAATATGCGATCCTTGCATAGGTTCGTTTGGGGGGAAAAAACATGTCCGTAGTTGGCAAGAGTAGAATTGACTTGGGAGGTGTATGACCGCAAAGGGGGGTTGAAAGGGAGATTGATGGAAAAGAGGTCAAGGGAGTAGAAGGTGAAATGAAAAAAAATCCGACAAAACGATTCGATGAGTCGAGTCGACCCAAATATCTCGACACAGTAGGAAGACGATTTGATAGAGAAACGCAGCAGAGAGAAGCACCAGGGTACCTGAAAACGATCAACCGGGCAGAAAGTTGTCTCAAGGGAGGGCCCAAAAGTCATTACATGCGGAATAAAAAGTCAAATTAGCCGAGGACCACACTTAAAAAATTTGAACAAAGACCTAGAAAGGAGTAGAGTGAAGGAATGAGTTCAAAAACGCGGCCCGCTATCTGGGAGCGCGGAGACTTCAAAGAGGAAACGGAAGCGCCTGTATCCGCGTCAAAAAAAAGCGCTTAAGGTCAAACCTGCAAGGGGGCGAGGAAGATACCCCCCAGGGAACAGTGGGGGGGGGGGGGGAAGGGGCTTTAAGGAAGGGCCATAAGCAGGCACAGTGGGGCCAAAACAGGAAGCATGAAAAAAGATGATAGTTCTATGGAAAATCACTCGTACGAATCTCAAAAAAACGACCGCTGAGGGAGAAGGGGGAGGTTGGTTGCAAAAAAAAAGGGTGAGCAAGCCGAAGAGGGGAGCGAAAACAAAATGAGAATTGGACGAACGTCCAAAACCTGTCGTGCCCGGGGGGTAACGCGAAAAAACTGCCAGGAAGGGGGGGGAGGGGGAAAAGAAAACCGCATGCTGGGAGAGGAAAACAGATTGAACGGGCCGCACAGGGGCCCCTTTCAGGCCAAAGAACAGAACCAAAAAGACCCCGTACGGAAGGTGAAAGAACGGAAAGCCAAAACCGCGGGGGGTTTTAACATGAAGGGAGGACTATGGGGGTGGGGAGGGGGTGGCTGGAGGTGTGTTGGGGGGGTTTGGTGTTGGGTCGTCAGGAAAACAGTGCTTGGGCGAAGAACGTCAGATAGAAGGTGTCTGGCTAGGCGTGGGCTAGCAAAATAGTCCTGGGTACAGTCGTCTTTCAGGGAGCACGTGAAGAGGGGGGTCGTCAAAAAAAGGCAGGGTTTAAGAGAATAAAATCGGTGTTATAGGGGCGGACTTCTGGGCAGAGGGGGGGGAAAAGTGAAGGGGGGTGGGACGTGAGGGGGGGGTGGTGGGGGCTTGTTGTGTCACAGGGTGGGGTGGTAGTTGATTGGCAGGTCAAGCGGCGGTTTGCCGAGTGGGTTGTGGGGGAGGGTAAGACAGGCGTCTTAGTCTGCCGGGAGGGAGGGTTGCGTTTTGCTTACTTGCAGCTCTTCGTCCAAGTGGATCGTTAGCGGTGGGTGGGGTCTTGAAGTTGTGGTTAGAAGGCCTAGAGCGGGGGGAGAAAAGAAAGGGGCGAGGGGAATCGGATACCAAGGGGCCAGAACTAAACGAGAGGCTGCATAATGGCACGTATTATTAAGACCTGCTGGCAACGAGGCAAAAAGGGAAAAGAAAGGAACCAGGACCGATAAAGGTCGGGTGAACGGGAACTGGGTGGGAGAAATATAGAAAGACCCCGCCCGATCAAGGGAATCACGGGGGGCTAATGATTTGTGGGACATCCCAGGGGAAAAAAAAAATTTTGGGGAATGGGAAGAAAAGTGTGGGGTGGGACAGGGAACCCCAGAGTTGGTACCAAAGAAACCATTACAAACATAACGAGAAATCTTCGACTCTCCAAGAGGACCATCTTGGAGAAAGGGACGGGGTGAGACGGAAGGAAGCTCCTAGAAATCAAAAGACTGATTCCAGCAAATCTAAGGAAGAGATTACCAGGAAGGGAGAAGGCAAAAAAGCGAGGGGGAATGCGCAAGAGAAAGAGGAAGGAGCCTCACTGGACGGTAGGCCTACCAGATCAGACGAAAGGGCAATCTGTAACGACGGGGGGGTGGAAAGACAATAGGCTCTCATAGAAGAAGAAGGGGCAGACGGAGTTGCATTTACCAACCGTCAAAAAGCCTACGCGGAAAAGTTGCAAAATCGGGCGATTTCGAGGCCAAACAAAAAAATGCATTCCGATTAAAGAACGTAAAGGGAAAAAGAGGGGCTGACAGAGCTTTGTTATTGAACGTAAAAATCGTGAACCTCCTAAAGAAGGAAATTTCCACGAAACCACGCAGGCTTTCAAAGACTGGGATGAATTTGGAATCTCTCTCACGACGAGCCAGCATGATGGGACAATGAATCAAACAATTGCAAGGCAAACATTGGAAAAGGTCACAAGGATAGAAGTTTGTGTCGATGACAAACCAAAGAGGGGAGTGAAAAAAGGAGAGGGCGCCGGGCTTTTGGAGGGCGAACACGTCCAACCTGATCTGAGGCGGGGTAAAGGGAAAGGGAAGGAAGAAGACATCAAATATCGTATGAGAACCGAGGTGGGGAAGTTACATGGAACAGTCGTAAAAGGGAGAAGACATAACGCCGCAGAACGGCAAAAATGCTAACGAAAAACAATCCCCGAATCGGGGGGGGGAAAAAATTGGACAAGCAATTCCGCTGCAAAACGGTGACACAGAAGAGAGCTAAAGGAGAAAATCCGCAATCGCCCTCCACTATGGCCGAATCTCATGAAAAATAAAGACAGGAGGATTGGTTGGGGCGCGGTTATTTATAAATCAAAAAAGAGCCGCGGAGGTCCCTGAAAGGAAAACTCGTCCAAAGTAGAAAAAAAAGGTAACAGTTTTTTACCACTTGGGAAGGAGGCTGGACGTGAAAACCCCAACCGGGACGGCCGAGACGCGGTTATACGCGGGACAGGGGTTAAAAGAGGAATTCTTCTGGGGGGGGAATTCCGCATACGGAGACATCAAATGAGGAGTCTATTTCAGGCGTGGGGCAAGAGGGAAGCAAATTCTAGGCTCACATACATACCCGACTAATAACAGACTTGGAAAGGCTATGACTGAGGCGAAAAAAAACTCGGAAAAACGACGATTTCAAAAAGGGTTGCAAAGGGAGCCTAAGAATCCGAGAAAGCGAGCAGGGGGAGGAAGATTTTGGAAACGGCAAGGTGGCTGTCTGGGTCAATTGAGGAAAGGCAAGAAGGCGACAAAAAGGAGCCAATTGGACTCTTACGGGAGGTCCGGTTATAGAGACAAACTTGGGGGACAGTGATTTGCCTGAGCCACTTGAAAAATTCCTATGAGACAGGTTATCTCAAAGTCCGGTAAACTAGGAAAGCGGAAAGGGGAGAGCCCAGAGTCTCGACGGGGATGAACCTGGAGACCGAGCGACAAATCAATCTCCGTGCGCAAAAAATCGTAGGCTCTATTCCGAAAATCGCAAGCAAGAGTAGAAAAAGGGCACGAACACTAGCCGAGAGGGAAAACTTATTTAGCGAAAGGTTGGTCGAAGGAATGAACGGGCTTTCATATAGACAGGCGGGAGTTAATTAGAAGAGACCACAAAAAAACTGGGGGGAAAGAGAGAAGTACTGGCGCTGATGGGGAATTCGAAGAACAAAAAAAGGTCATTCTATAAAGGAGGAGCGATAACCTAGTTGGAAAACCGCGATCGTGTGCCTCATTAGAAAAAAAGGCAGGCGCGACTGGGGAAAGCGAGATAAAAAGATGGTGGCAAAAAAAGGGGCTAAGGGGGGCGCGCGGGGAAAGGGGGTTTCAGGGCGAAAGTCCGATGACTAAAAGAGCCAGGAAAAAGGAGACAGAGTCGAGAGACGAGATCCCTCGGATCCTCGGAAACCGAAAAAAAAAAAGAATCCCCTTTATCATCTTGTGGAGCGGAGCACCGGACCGACAGCGGGCGCAGTAACATTTGCTGCGGACCGGCGCAGGGAAGTAGGGGGGAAAAGGGAGTTCTCAACGCAAAGAAGGGAAAAAAACTCAATTGACTCGTTCTAGATAAAAAAACGTGCCTATTAGCAAAAAGGAGGAAGGAAAAATCGGGTCGGAATTTTAAGGGTCAGGAAAACATAGAGAACACCCCGATCAAGCGGAGTCTTACGGGATGGTATGTGGAGCTAAGCCAGGGAAAGGGGCCAAACGAGGGAATCCTGATAGAAAGGACGTAAAAACGGGTCTTCCATCAGGAAATAGCCTCGGCAAAATGTGCCAGGGAGAGAAACGGAACGGCCGACACAGGTGCATGTTCTTCGCCAAAAGGTACAAGAATGTGAAGAGCGGCTACTCGAAATGGGGACGTCGTGAGGGAGTTGACAGGGGGGGTGTGGAAGGGGAAAACTTCCGAGAAACACCTACCGGGAAAATGGGCGGAATGACACGAAGAGAAGACGGTCTGGCGGGAGTGGAGGATGTTATACGTTTGCCCGGCTACGGGAAAAGAAAGGGGAAAAGCTTTGCAGAGGATCCGTGTGAAATTGGGGGAAAAAACAGATGCGTGGATGTCTTTGTCGGATGAAAGGGGGGCACGGGAGAGCGGTCCTAACAGCGGGGAGAGGAAGCGAGGTGGACAGGGTTCCACCTCGGATGAGAGGGTGGTCGCTGCCCCATGGGGAAAGGAGAGAGCTGTTGTACTTGTACCTGCACACAAGCCGACCGATGCGATACGAGGGAAACTTCGCCGCGGTGGGGAGAAAACAGCCGAACAACCACACGCGGTAACCTATCCAAAGCTTGAGGGACAAGAAGGTACCTTTCACTAAATACAACTCATTGGGAAAGGGAGAGACATGGGAAAAGAAGAAAGAGGGGGAGGAAAAGAAAAAAAACCCGGGAGTTAGCGTGCTACCGTTGGAGGAGGTCTGGAGTGAAAAAAGGAAAATCAAGGCATAAAATCTTGGTCGCAACGGGGGGGGTTTCGCGTGAGAGTGTGAAAAGTTAAATGATTCGTTTTGACGGTAGGGCTAACGCTTTCCCTTACCGCTATACGTTGTAGAAAAAGGGGGGGGGGTGGGGTCAAACATGAGAATACAAGAGATTGCTCGAGAGAGTCAACAAGAATTATTTCACGAGGGGGGAAAAAAAGAGTTTAAGAGGAACCAAAAAAAAACCTGCTGATCTGGGACGCGGGGGGAAGGGGGGGGGGGGGGGGGGGGGGGTGGGGGGAGGGTGGGGGGGGGGGCGGTCGGGGGCGGGGGAGGGGGGGGGGAGGGGGGGGGGGGGGGGGCCGGGGGGGGGGGGGGGGGGTCGGGGAGGGTGGGGGGGGGGTGCTCGGGGCGGGGGGGGGGGCCGGAACGCGAGCTGAGCTAAAATCGAGGGGGGGGCAATTTTCACAAATAAAACGTTCTCAGGTCCGAAGCGGAAGGGAGAACCTTATCAGGGGGAGGAAATCAATCAAGAGAATCATGAGAGAGCGAAAGTAGTCCTAACAAGCATTTGATTCCAGAAAGAGTTGCAATCTGATCGAAGGAGGAGAAGAAGTGGGGATCCGGCCTGGAATTTTTGAGACAACACCGATTGTGGGGTAAGAAGGGAAGAAATAGTTGGGAAAGAAAAAAGGCAAACAAAAAGGAACTAACATAAAAGGTCTGAAACCACTAGGGCAGATATCATGATGAAAAAAGAATTGGGGACGAACTACCCGTTATATTTAATCTATTCGCTTGAGGGCATCAGGGGGGGATGCTCAGAAAGAAAAAAAAGAACCTAAGGACAGGGGGGAGGCAGTGGTTATCATTATAGCTAAATGCATGGAAAGCGAGAGGTGTAGTCTGATAAAACTGGCATAATAATCTGGTTCGAGGTTGAAAAACAAAAAAGTAAAGGGAGATGAAGGGAAGGGAGAAAGTTTCTTGCAGTGAAAAGGGCGCGCATTCCGCTAAGAGGAGCAAAGAATATCTCAATAACCCTCGCCAAGATTCTTTTGACGAGATTGAGGGGTAAGGGAAGACGAAAGCGCGGGCGGGGGAAAAAAGACGCTGGAGAGCGATCAAGGAACGGCGAATTGAAAAACCCACCCGTGCGATGTTAAAAAACACAAAAGAGGGGGGGGGGGGTCAAAAGGCGACAGCTTTCTTCAAACGAGAACCCTGCCGAATCGGGAAAAGGAGCCTTGGAAAAGGGATTCATTCAAAAAAAAAAAAAAAAAAAGGCAAACAACCCAAACACCACAGAACACGGCCACGGTGGGAAGGGGTAAGTGATGAAGCATAGGTGGCTCAGAAGAAAAAAAGGAACGGAGACAAAAAGCGTTTCCAACAAATGGAGAAAAAAATCTGGGGGGGGGAAAACCTTAATGGGAAAGGGACGCGCCAAACTAGCCGGGTTGTTTTACCGAAACGAACAACAAATAGAAAGTGAACAAATAACAGCGATCCCGGAGAGAGCCCTGGCAGCTGGCGCTCAACTCGTAAAAAAAAAAAAAAACGTAGCATTAAAGAAAGATCTGAGGGGAGAGGCGGAAGGGTAAAAAAATCGGCGTTGCCTGGCCTTCTCAGTCAAGCCCTTCCACCCACCATAATCGGGAGACAGGGGGATTGTAAATATTTGCGCAGCCGTTTGAAGGGTAGCGCATGGAAAAAGGCAGTAGTGGGGGAGAGGCGACTCGAAGACTAATTCCGTTGCACGCCTCAAAGGAAAAATCATACTGCGGGACGAGGTGTGGAATGTAAGGAGACTGCTAGAATTGACATAGTCCTTAAATCAAGAGAAGTGTGGTCAAAGAGGATAAGGGAAAAAAAGTTGGGCTTTGTAAAACGGGGGGGGGAAGTCAGTCATGTAGAAAGAAGGAATTTGAAAGGGTTAGGAGTTGACCTGCGAAACCATGCGAGGAGGTAGAAGATCAGAAAAAGATCAGTCAACCAGAGGAGGGAGAACGAGAAGGAGATTGGATCTCTCAAACAAGTCGAAGAGGGGGGGAAAAGGAAACGCTCGAACTTAAAAAAAGGGCTATCTCAAATGGTGCACCTCTTAAAAAAGATAAAGGAACAAAAAGGTCGGAGGCGGAATAAAGGGAAATCACAAGGAGCAGAGACAAAAACTTACGGGGGGGTACAACCGAACTAGAGGAGGAGCATGGAGGAAAGTAGAAATATTCAAAAACGGCACGCGGCTATCTTGGATGGACAGCTCGGCCGGTCAACGAAGGGATGGAAGGAGAGCGAAGGGAAGCGGGCACGAAAAAGATCAAACGGGAAGTGGCAAGAAGACTCTGTACAAACAAAAGCACCGGATAAGAGGAAGGGGTGTGTTAATTACTGATGGCAAAAAAACGGCAAAGGCAACGCCGGTGGTGGAACGCGGAAAAAGGAACGAAGAGTCAAAACCAAAAAGATACGGGGTGTAGAGAAGCGGGTTGAGGAACCCGTGAATACGCAAAGGGAAAGGGCTCGCACGGGCGGTCGTTATCACGAGGATTTTGTGTACTGCCATTAGTGGGGGGGGGGGGGAAACAAGGCTATTTGGGGGAAAGAACCGGCCATCTGCTCCATTAAGAAATACCAAGCTTCCGTTCTGGCAAAAGAAACTTGTTGGGAAAAACTCGACCGGGACGGTTTAATGGAGGAAAGAAAAGCATGACTGATAGAAAAGACATGTGAAAGGAAAGGGGGCATTAAGCCCATTTCACAACGGATTTTCCTTAAAAGACGGAACCCGAGAGGGGTAGAGGAGAAGAAATCCGGGGGAGGCAGGTGGGAAACACAAAGAGGGGTTGTTCTGTTTTTGGGGGAACGCATAGAAGAAGATTGGAGAGGAAGAAGCCGGAAGCGGGAGGCTCTGCCCATCTTTTTAGAGTCCAGTCGAATCAAGACGACAAAAAAGAAGAGGGAGAGGGGGGTTAATTATAGAAAGAATCTTAATAGACGTGCCAGCCGATAGTGTTCACGGGCAAAGAAAAGAAGAGCTAAGTATTTGGAAGCAACCACCTTCCTTATCGATAGGTTATAAGGCAAGAATCTCTAAGGAAGTCAACTGGCAGTTGGAGTCGATCAATGAGAAAAAAGGGACATCCATGTCTCATTCGAAGGAGCTTCCAGGAAATGGGATCACCACCTGGCGTGTCAATCAGGCAAAAAAATAACGTCTTTTATATTTTCAGCCGGGGGAAAAGAAACGTCGAAACCCCTCAGGGGGAGGGGCCTGGCTAATGTATTTTAGCAAAAAAGAAACAGGTTGAATGGGTCTTGAAAAAAGATGGGGGGGGAGAATGAATGACAAAAGGTGTAGGAAAAAATAAGGAAGGGAGCCCACAATCAGAAAAGAGAACGAAACCAAAGAGAATTCTTAGGACAAGGCAAATTCGGTTAACTCGAGCCGGCGACCTAGGAGACTCCAGCCTTGAAATCAAAAAAAGGAGAAGATAGGTCCCATTGGAGAGAAGAGGGGGAGGGAAAAATTAAAATTTTGAATGCAGGAACCAAGTAAGGGAGGGTTCCGGATAATAAGCGGGGCCGTCCCCAGATCATCCGGGTTCGGGACAATGAGTAAAAATCATTGGCAATTAAAACAAGCGAAAGAAGAGATGCGTCTACAGGACAGAAAGAAGAAAGGGATTTTCTGGGAAAAACATCGTAGGAAAACCGCAAGAACGCGGAAGACAGTTGCCCGCTCAGCGTTTCGGGGGAGCCTCAGCAAAACGAGTCACCTCAAAAGGAAAAGAAAGAAGGAAAAGCAACCAGGTGGCTCGGGAAGGGGAGGGGATTGCAGAAAAAGAAAGCGGAACCTCCATACCCTCATCCAACGGGGGAAACGAACGCTCCCGCAGGGTGGCTGGCAAGCCTATGGGGGAGCGTTACTGAAGAAAAAAGACTCGCGAGGACGAAGCAGGATGGCAATTTGAACTAGGACCATTTTGACGCCATGGGATAGGTTCACACACCTGCAGGTGTAGGCCGGGGAGGAACATCAAATCTTCAGGGCGTCCGACAAGGACGGACAGGCTTTGGGCAGCAAAAACGAAAACAAGATAAGAGCAAGGTCGTGCCACCATGATCGCATGGATTAATAAGCGAAGAGTCGGCCCGAGGGGGGGGAAACGATTTGGGCCTACAGGCGTATTCGAAAAAGGTCTCTAAGAATCAGAGTACGGGGCTAAAGCCGAGAAAAAAAGAAAAAGGCCCCAAGAAGTCTTTGTAAAAAGGGGAAAATGCAACAGCGAGGTCCCAATCGGAAAAAGGAGAGCAGTGGCAAGAGAAATATACCATCAGTCAAATCGAACTCTGGCCTCTCGAGTCATGAAGACAAGAAAGAGGGAGGGGAAGTTGTCAATGAGGTATTCACTAAACACGCTGAGGAGGTCCCGGTCAATCAGGGGAAAGAACTCTGTCATCCGCGGAGATAGATCAGCAGCAGGGAAGCAAAGTGGGGGGGAAAGCTTGATGATTATGCTAAGCAGGAGGGAGGACCGAGTAAGGGGTGCCTATGCATTTCAGGGGTCTGGCACATCGCCAACTGAAGCCCTCGTCATGATCAGGAGGGAAGGGGAGAAGCCCGACGTCATATAGGAAAGCATACCCTTGGATCGGTGGTGTAGAGAATAGACCTAGGAAAAAGGAAAAGGTCAAAGAATTTTGTGAGAAATCTTTACTCGGCACGAAGAAAAAAATCGGAAATTGAGGTAGAAATGGGTTAAATTGCCGGGGAGGGTCTGATGGTCTAACTGCAAGCCAGCTCGCCACACTTAGGAAAAGGGGCACTGTGCAAGCCCGAGGTCGTCCGTTGAATCAAGAGCAAGATACTGGGGAAAATTGATCGGGCTTCCGTTCTTGTGGAAGAGGAGCCTCGGAATATCTAGGCCTCCTGAAGAATCTGATAGGATATGCAAAGTAAAAATGACGAACAGTAATCGTGGACCCTCGGGAGAAAAATAGAAGGCGTGGCGCAAACATATTTCAAAGGGGTATCGCGACGTGAAACAAGTCGAGAGAGGCAGTGGTAGAGGAGGAACAACGATCCTCAAGGGTGGCAAACTATGGGGGAGAGCAGATTTACAGGGGATAGACTGAAATGACCGGGGGCTTTCATATAACTCGAGAAAGTCAAATCGCGCGGCT
>Ga0179593_1482730_pt1 | contig 11547 bp, 11 predicted proteins | sample CZODoug2_1_08_16_FD_185931 | JGI IMG/M metagenome (GOLD analysis project Ga0179593, IMG submission 185931) | Vadose zone soil fungal communities from Angelo Coast Range Reserve, California, USA - CZODoug2_1_08_16fungal (PacBio error correction) | ecosystem: Environmental > Terrestrial > Soil >...
ATCAAGGAGAAAAGAAAAAAAAAAAGAGGAAAAAATTAAGGAAATAAAAAAAAGGGCAAAGACAGGATGTGGGCGCGTACCTGACACGCCGAGCCGCTGCTAAAAAAAATCGGGCAAGCCGGGCCGGCCCAAAAGCTCTGCAAAGGAACAAAAAAAAATTCTCAAACTGAATCTTGGGGCAAAAAAAAAAGAAGGGTAAATTTACTTGACAGGAGCACCGTAGCCGGTTCGACTGGAAAAATGGAGAAAGGAAGGTCCTCGAAAATAAACTGGGAAAAAGCGAAAGGGTGGGGGGGAAGCGGGACCGTGCGCGATACACTCAGCCCAAGCGGAGTACTCAGGGAACAAAATGGTTGATAAATTACCGGTGGGGGCAAAACGATTCAGTACAGGAGAATGTAGGGGAAAGACAAAAAACAGGAGGAAGAAACTGTCAAACCCTCCCGGAAAGCGTCAGGAAAGAAAAAGAGAGACGGTCAAGCCGAGGGCGTCGGGAAAAATGGTGAAAATTGGGGGGAAAAAAGGGGAAAAGCCGATGCAGAGAATTGAACAACGAGGCCAAGTCAACCTTGGCCTCAAACAAGCATGGTGCAAACGAATGGAGGCGCAAAAAGCGAAAAAGCTGAAGACCCCAAAGGGGAGACAAGGCCAAGTGAAGAACGGACCGGCCCGTGAGGGATTCACTCGTGGAAAAAAAAAAGCCAGGCCTCCAAAAAAAAAAGGGTAACTAGGAATTTGAATCAACTACGAAGGGCCCCGCGAAGGTGCAACGCGGTGGTTCAAACTTGTTTACGGGGAAAAAAAAAAAGAACAAGGGAAGGTGAACAAAAGACAAGGCAGGCGGGCGACTGGTAGAGACACGACGGCGGCCGTCCGGACGAAGGTGTGTGGCAAAGCGGAAAAAATGGCCGGAAAAGAAAAAAGAGCACCGGGCGAAAAACTACGGGCCACAGGACTCAAGGTTGGCACCGTGCCCGAGGTGGATGGGGGAAAAGCCCTGTGATTAAATCTCTAGCAATTTAATGAGGATCGAGGGGCCTTCGCAAAAAAGAAAAAGGGGGGTTCTCGGGCCCGCTGGAAGCAAAACAAAAAAGAAAAACTATCTTGGGGGATAGCACCTTGATGGCTTCAGCGCTCCGCAAAGCAAGGTCATGTCGGGTTGATCCATGTTGAAAAGAATAAAGAGATGACGGCGACAATGACAAAAAGAGGGGGGAAAAAGGAAGCCTGGGTCGTCTTCCCGCGCCCGCGGCGGTCCCAACGCGACCAGGAAGAGAACTTCCAAGCGAAAAAATGACGAGAAAGACCAGAAAGGGTCAGACCACGGTTGGAAGAATTAGCACGTGGCAATATTCCAATCGAGCTCCAAAAACGCCATAAACAACCCAAAAACCTTGTGTTCTTAAATGAAGTCACCAGCGGCTCGAAGCATCCATGGCCGAAGGTACTCTGATCAAACCTATCCTGGTTGGGAAAATCGTTGGGCTTGGGATCGGATGGGAAAACCGAGAAAAAACTGGGTGGGGGGTAAAAAGAGCGCCACCCCCCTCGGCACCCGTCTGCCAGGGCCGCAATTTGTTTGCCTGTTCCAGCCCTGAATCAAAAGCATCGATAACGAAAGATAAGGCTAAAGGGGGGGGTGGGGACGATCAGGACCCGTCCTTAAGGGAGGTCTCAAGTCAGGGTCAAACGACGAAAAAGGGCATGTTGAAACCCGGTCAGATCAAAATACAGAGAAACTTGTAACCGAAAAAAAAAAAAAAAAAAAAAAAAAAAAAACAAAAGTGGGAGAGACCTCTGGAAGTCAAACCGCAGGGGCTCGCTCCAAAACCAGGAGGCCGGGGTCCGGCAGCGAACGCCGCTGGTTTTTCCAAAAAAGTGGGGGGGGCCAAGGCCGATAAAACAGACAGAACCTCAACCATTGGGGAACAAAAATCAAGGAAAGACCGGAAAAGGGAATAAGTTCTCCAGGATCAGAATAAAATCCAGGAATAAAGGGAAAGGACCGAGGAAGAATCTTAAAGCGGGTTCCAATAAAAAATCAAGCGTCGATGAATCGTGTGGATCTGTGGCCCACCTGGAGTCCAGTGCATTAAGACTGCCACCGCAATTGTCCAAAAAAAAATATTCAACCAGGGAGAGGACACAAAAAAAAACGCAAAAAAGAGGGGCCTCCAGGTGTCCCGAGGGTGATAGCAATGGTATTCAGGGGAGGAAAAAAACACGATTTGAAAGGGGGATGAAACACTCAAAAGAGAAAGAGACGAAGGAAGGTCTTCCTGAAACAAAGGATATTGGAGCGATCGATGAAAAAACCAAAAATAATGCCAAAATAGTTCGCGGAATAAGAGAGCGGGGCCACAGAAAAAAAAAGGAAGTGGGACAGTGAAAAAAAAAAGACTGGGGGTGGGGAAAAACAGGGAATCTCGACCCCCCCCCCCCCCCCCCTGAAGGCGGCGATGAAGCTGGCAAAGGGGAGCCGCGGCCTATGATGGAAAAAAAAACCTACCTAAAACTGGTCGAGAAAAAAAAAAAAGGGGGGGTCAAAAAAAAAGCCGAGGACAGACAAAGTTCTTTGGTTAGCAGCACGAACTCTAATTGCGAAGAAGGCTAAATCCCTTAGTGGACGAAAAACCAGGTGGTTAGAGTCAAAAGAGAACCTTCACGAGACGGGTACGGGTTAGACTACTTTAGCAGGCGTTCGAGGCGGACCGAGATTTCACCCGGCGGAACGGATAACCCGCTAGAAAAAGAGAGATAAAAAAAAGGAAAACGAAAACCTTGCTCAATTGAAAAGAACTAGACCGAGCATCGAGCCTTTTTTTTTCGGATGTCAAAAAAAAACACCCAGTGTGTGACGAAGGGCGGGGAAGGGTGCAGGGTATCCAGATTGCGGACAATGACAATATTGAACATAGCCGTGGCCCGCCGCTGCAGAACAAAGGATGGAAAACGGAACCTGAGCAGCAGGAAGTAACTGGCCCCGGAGAAGGAGGTTCGTCTCGCAACTGACAGGTGGCCGCAGACCGGCCTAACTTGGCGGTCTGGGCGGCATAAGGGAGGATACCGGACCTCAAAACTCCTGACCGTGGTTAAAAGCCACGACATCTCCTACACTGTACAGAAGCAAGAACAAACCCGAAAAAAGAACTGGGAAAGAGGGAATCTCAAAAAAAAAAAAAAAAAGGGTACGAGGGAGGAAACCAAAAGAGGAAGGATGACCCGGTTGAAAAGGTGGCACTGTGCGGAGATGCCCCGGAAAACCTCCGGTCAGAAGCATAGATGGGGATCCTCCATAGAGGCCCCGCATCGTAGAACCGTCCATGGAACAAAAAAGATTTTAAAATGCAGGGACCGAGATCGGACCAGCCTTCTCGAACACGAGGGCCGTAAAGTGCGGAGCAAGACAGCGAAAAAACACGAGGCTAAGAGGAAAGACAGCAAAAAGAGCAATCTGTGGAAAACACATGGACTTAAGCAGAACATTACCCTTGGGGGGCGGAGGCTTAATGGCCCTGAAAGCGATCAAGAATGCAAAAAAAAAAGCCATCCCATCCCAGAAAAAGAGAGACAGCAAGGGGGTTAGGCAATGGTGGCTAAAGACAGGGAAGCCCCGAGCGGGGAAAACGCCCCCGGACAACTCCGCTTGGCGCCTCGTAACTCACCGCGCTAGGCAATCCTCCGGGGTGGGAAACCTCGAAAAAGGGGGGGGTCAAGGGGATTGCGCACAGTACCACTCCAGAATAGGAGCGCGTGCCTCCGAAATAGAGCCTTCATTTGCTGCCGAACTGGGGGGGTTAGAAGAAGACTCATAACGATTCCCAGGAAATCGACCAAAATGCGGAGGGGGGGGAGGAAAGAAAGTTCATAGGGACCGCTCCCAAGACAAAAATCGCACGTTCAGCGGAGACGAAGCACGGTCAACGAGGCCCCATAACTGGGGGGGGGAACAAAAGTTGCAGACCAAAACTCCGAAAAGGTTTGTAAATTATGTTTTGTTTGTAAGGGAGAGAACAAAGAGAAGAGTTAACAGGCGCCTAACCTACCGCGGACAGATTGGAGTGTTCCTCCATAATAGCTCCTAGTGCAGCCGTTTTTGACCATATGACAAACAATGGGAAAAAAAAAACAACCAAATACGCGGAGCCGCAGGAGGGAAAAAAAGGCCAGCACGGAAAAGAAATGCGAAGACCGTGGCAATCAAAGCCTCATGGACCTAACAACCGATTCATGGCCGACGCCTGACCCCTCTTGACTAAAGGCGCGGCCGACCACGAAAAGCAACCGGGGGGGAAACAAAAGAATTGAGGAAAATTCCCGCAAAAAAACTGCTTTTCGGACCTGGGTGGCGGCGCGGTTGTCTATCACGCACACTGGCGCCCCAAACAGGGGACCAGCGGCCGGCAACGCTGCAAAACCCCGGCACTATTTTAAAGAAAAAAAGGGAGACCCTGGAACCGGCCTAGAGGGGGGAAGGGGTACGTGGAGAGAAAGGGGAAATGCGATAAGAAAACAAAGTGTCGAATGCGAAGTTCGCGGCAAGGACCGAACACTTCAAGGACGTTCAGATGGGTCAAAAACACAAGTGCGACTTACACTCTTCCAAACGTTTCGATCCTCAAAGCTTACGAGATCAAAAATCTTGAACAGGAAAAAAAAGGAGGGCCCTGCATACGCAAACAACCAATCTGCCAAAAACTGTGGCGCGGGCAGCCACTGCTCAAAGGGTCCAGGCGTAAGACGGCGCGGACGGAAAAGGAAAATGATGCGCGAAAGGCGGACATCAGAAAGAAGAAAGGCCGCGGGTGCGCCGGTGCGGAGCTCACGATAAAACTGAAAATGTGTCAAGGCAAACCCCCAGGGTCACCGGGCTCATAGGAAGCGCGGGGAAAAAAAGTTAGATCAGGAAGACCTGGTCGCGTAAAAAGCCCGCGAACCAGCCCGACCACGCTCCTTGTCAACGCTGGGAGAATCCGCAGTCTCGAGGTTTCCTATAGTAAATTTCCCTTGAAAAGAAAAAAGGAAAGCGGAAGCAAACACGGCGCAAGAGAAACTGTCCTCCACGAGGGTGCTCGGGGCCTTTCAAACGAAGACAGGGGGTTTAACAGCCAGCAAGAGAAGGCACAAACCTCAAAAAAATAAAGAACAACAAAAGTCACCAAGAATACTGGTCCAAAGCGTTCACCACAACCGCCAGGTCAAACAAGGTGCCCAAAAAAGAACCGGAGCTTGTTTGTAACCCCGTAAAAGGGGTCAGAACCGGCCTGAAAAAATCGCTATCGCGCCACCGCACCGTCCTAGGGCTGGCTAAAAAGACGCCTAGTCGTGCTCAACGTCCCCGCAAGCGCATGATGAACCGGGCTGAGACCATGCAAACAACCAGTGAAACAAACCAAAAAAGAACGAAAACCGTCAACTTCAAAAAAGGAGGAGTGGATTTGATCCCAGTCCGGACCCTTGAGCCAGCGGCGCGTCCTCAAGAAACGGCACGCGCACTCAAAAAAACAAATGCGTACAGCAAGGGGGGGGAAAAAAAAAGGGAAAGGGAGAAAAAGGCAAAAAAATGTCTTGAAAGCCAAGGTTGACAGCCTGAAAAAAGCGGCTTAGGAAGATCCCATGACAAATAGCTTTCCAAAATCAAAAACGCAAAAATCTTCAAAAACCTGGAATCTCCGACACTCTTAAGCAGGGGTGCGCCCACTCTAACATCTGCCGGATCCCAAATCCAATAGGCCGCCCCACCCATCACCAACGGACGAGACCGGCCACCGAAAAAACAGTATCACGCCTGTCGGGACCAAAAACCTCGGAAAAGAAAAGAAAATTAAGAGAAAAAGGAGGTCTAAATTTGAGCACCAACGCCAACGAAAGGCAAGAAACCCGTCACCGCAAGGGAAAGAAAGATAGGGACCAGCACGTCGCGACATATGCTGACGCCCAAACCGCCAGTGGGCAGGAAGCCGCACCCGGATGCCAAGAAAAAAAAAAAAAACAGGAGGACGAGGGGCCTTTGCATTTACGAAAAGGCCCCCAACATTGCCGCCGTGAAAGCTCTATTCGCCCGAGCGTCGCGGACGAATACGCTAGATCTCAAATAAAAAAAACCTCAAACAAAAAAAGGGTAGGAAACTATAATGGCGTAGAGTTGTGAGGAAAAAGGGGGTAGAGGGAAGAAACACCGAATTGTAAGGGAGAAATAGAGATGAACGGCAGGAGCAGGAGGGGGGGCCGTCAAGCTCAAAAAAGGACACGCCAGAGAAAAGAAAAAAGACCGTCCTTCAAAAAACCGAAAAAAAAGCAACCGGGGAAATGAAGTCCGCACTCGTCTGGAACGTCAGCAATCAAGGAGCGATCTGTTTTGAGATCGGTCAATCAACGTGGACGGTGACGGGAAAACTAAATCGGCGTCCGAAAAAGGACCTCACATTTGATGGAAAATTTAGGAAGACCTTGATCTGCTGAAAGCGGGGTCGCGACCGTAAACGATAACAGTCACTCAGGCGGAAAAAAGAAGAGGCGAAAAAGAGTGGGGCAACGGGAGATAACCAAAGGGAGGTGAGAGAAAAAAAGCGTCAGGATGGAAAAAACAAGCAAAAAAATCATCGTCCGGAAGAGAGAACGTACGCGCCGGGGAGACTATGGTCAAGGTATGTTAAAAAAAGGTCAACAGAAAAGGGCTAAGACAACTGTGGGGGAATCAACCGCCTGGCAAAACCTGGGCCTAAAACAGCAGTTGCGTCGTATGTGCCCAAAAGCGCCCAACCTTGGAGCCGGGAATTAAAAGCGTAAAAACCAAAGAAGGCGAGGATGACGCGGTAAATGCTCCAGGGCCCAGGACTGGTCAAACGCATACGCCGCCGAAGGTCAAGGCACGAACTTGGTTTGAGACGGGAAATCAGAGAAGAAAAAAAACAGAAAAACCATTGAAACTGCGACTGGACACTACACGGGGCCCCGAGGCGCAGATACGGTGTTGTTTCTAGATGATAGAGAAGGCCGGGTACTAAATGGTGATCCATCCTCCGGGTGGCGCCCAAAACGCAACCGTGAATGGTGAAACCTCAAGGGGGGGAAGATGAAAGCGGGGGGGTCAGAGGGGGGGAAGTCGATTTTGGCCCTGCGGAATGGTTCAGAGTCTCTGAGAAACCAAAAAAAAAATCGTTGGGCTGATACAAAACCCTTTGATTGAGAAACGTACATCGCCGCGAAAAAGGTCATGAAAGAAGCTCTGCTGGGGGTCAAATCGAGTAGAAAGAGTGAAGGACACCCAGGGGCCAAAAAAAAAAGGGGGGGCTTTCTTTTTTTGCCGGCGCGCTACCCCCCAGACAAAAAATCACAAAAAGGGGGGGGAAACGCTCTCCGATTAGGGAAAAAAAAAAAAAAATGTTTAATTCTCTAACCCAACTTGGCCAATTAAGATCGAGCTTCCAAACCGCGACAACGACCAAACCTGTGCGACACCGGGACGCCGGCAGGCCGGGGGTCCAGGGGTACGCTGACGACCGTCCACCTGGGGGCCGGAACTCGTTGGTCCTTGGGAACCAAAAGAAGAAAAAAAAAAAAGACAACGGGGTTTTGGGCGAGCGCCACCTGCCGGGCACGTGCTGCATGGCCGCCTTTCCTGTTCAGCCCTGATCACAACGAAAACCCCGCGGAGCGTAACGATGAAGCCTTGACGGAAAACAAAAAAGGGATTGAAGGAGTTTCTTTCACAAAGGGTCAAACAAACCAAAAACGACCTGGGCCCGCAAATTCGAGCCGTCTACGAAAAAACCGGGAAAAAACCGGGTATCAAGCTGGATGAACAGGAAAGGAAGCACACACGGCCTGGGACTAACGCCTCCTCAAGGCACCGGGGGTCGCAGCATGAGCCAAAAGTTTGTCCCCAGGGAAAGACAAGTCCTAAAAATACCCAAAAAAAAAAGGTCACGATACTTACGCTACCAGATGGCCTAAGGGTCGCTCACGGTACCAGGCGCTGTTCGCCGGACTCCTGGGCTCGTCAAGAGGGACTTCTCAAAGACGCGGAAGGATATGTGATTGGTCAAATGAGCCTTGAAGGTCCTCCAAAAAAAACGCTGTTCCCGAATTACGCCGCGAGGCCCCCAAAAAAAGTGCGTCAGAAAAAAGGGGGTAAAGAAGGGGGGGATCCAAGTGGGGTTCATTCCGGGAGAAAAAAAGAGGCACAGTTGAGGAAACACTGAAAAAAGTTAGATTACGCGGGAGGCAGGCAAAAAGAAGAAATGATTGGGGATCAGGTTACACCAAAAATAAGTCAAACCAAAAATAGTTGTGAGGGGAAAGGAAAAAAAAGAGGCTGCAAAAGTGTCCTGTAACCCCAAAGGAAAGTTATCGCGTCGCTCACCAATTGAATGGCGAATGAAGAACTTTTCTTGGAGCGCGGAAGTGAAACGTGACGGCGGACGACCTGTCTGAAAACCAAGAAGGGGCATAAACTTCAATCTTCGAAACAATTCATGGTTGGCAAGCAAGGAAGCAGCAGACTAAAAAAAGAGGCACACGCGCAACATAGAGGCGTGGCGGGACTGGTTTTTTTTGCGATTTCTAAAAAAAAAAGGAAAGACTTCGATCGAAATAAAAGGACTTAGTCCCGTCCAGCGGTTGAAAAACGACAGACGAAGGAGTTCACCAAACCGCGGCACGATCACCCGGGAACCGAAAAAGTATCTAGCCAAAAACAGGCACACCCCTTGCCCGCACGGCAAGTGAGCCAAGGGGGAAGAAAAAACGAAAGGATGGGCCGAAAAGAAACTAAAACGATCCTTGACGGAAAAATGGCATTAAAAACCGCAAGGTGGCGAATGGCGAGGGCCGAAAAATGGGTGTTAGAAAGGGAAGTGCGGAATGGCTACGATACAGGCGCCGGGGCGAGGCGGGGCTTGGGGAAAAGACAATGACGACCTCGCAGTCTACAAACTGAAGAATGGCCGAGACGGTGAGTCGAAAAAAGGGACACAAAGGAAAATTGGGGGGCCGGGCACATGTCCGGTCTACAGATTTGCGGAAAAAAGCGCTCTGAATGAAAATCTCAAAGGCTCCTGACCGAGTCAAAAGACATCAACGACACGCAAAATTTTGCCCAAGAACCCTTGCCAAACCGGTTATCTCTCCTAAAAAAAACAAAAAGGGAAGAAGAAGAAAGATTATCACGGGAACCAGGGGTTTGATGAATGGGCAAAGGCGGAGGAGATGTAGTAAGAAACCGTCAGGACCTGGATAACAAAAAAATAGCTCATAGCTCGCCAAGCCATCAAGGGCGGCCTGAAGGGCCACTGCTTTCATGGGAAAGAACGAGCTGCCGGCCAGCCCTTCCAAAAAAAGCGAAGCGCCTCCAGTGGAAGAGCGCCCGAGCAGAAAAGAAAGGCGGCTTTGAAGGGGGAAGCCAAAACATAGCAAGCTGTATCACAGTCAAAGGACCCACCCGCCCCACATAAAAACCTTGCCGGATGAGTATGCCATCGAAAAAAGGCGCGATAAAACTTCGCATAATGAAAACGAAAATATTGCATCATTCAAGGCTGGCCATGGGCCCCGACCAGGCGAAGGAATCATGCATCCCCGAGGTTGATCGCCCCGCAGGGGGTGACGCTGCCGGACGCAAAAAAGGCGCCTCGAACAGCCCGCGCGAAAGGCGAACCCGATCCAGGGTTCATGAGAGAAAAAAAAAGTGGACCCGAAAAATCGAATAGGAGCAGAAGCCTCAGCAATAGAGCGCCACAAAAACGAATTGAGGAAAAACTCCCCCCATCGAAGGAGGAAGGAAAAAGAAGGACGGGGACACGTCAGTAGCCGCCACCCAAAAAAAAAGGCCGTTTTCATCCGCAAGAACCATTCAGCGCGACGGAAGGACAACCAGGCCTCCCCCGGCCAACTTGCCCTAAAACGGTCGGGTGGGGGGGGGGAAAACGGCAACCAAGCGACTAATGGTTGGGAGTATTTTGGTGAATCAAAAAAAGCGCCAATATCCGGGAAAGGCGCCTCCCTGAGGGCTATAATTAAAAAAACAAATCAGAGGTGGGGGGCCAAAAGACCCTCGTGCAAAAAACGTGGAACTCCCGGAACAAAAAAAGAAATAACCCCTCGAACACTCGGAAACGCCGGCGCGTTCCGCGTCCCGAATAGAAAAAAAAGTGGTGCAGGGAAAAAGATGGCAAGAAAAAAAAAAAATCAAAAACGATAATCAGACTCTTCAACGAGAACCCCGCAAACCTTGACGAGCCGGCGGCCGAACCGGAGGACGTGGGCGAAAGCCGCAATCTAAAAGTTGGCGCTGTTGGTCTATCTAAGCCTAAAAAGGGGAAAAAGAAAGCGAGACAGCTGACCGACGCCTTCCCCAAATGGTGACCGCAGAACCAAAGATGGAAGAAGAAAAAAAAGGTGAAACAGGTCAGGTTTTCCTCTGGACAGTCCAGGGACGGGTTTCAAAAAGAATTGGCGGGGGGGGGGGACCAACAGCGGGCCACGCTGACCGAATCCACTTTCAAGGGCGGGTAGTGAAACAAGGGCGACACTAACTCCGTGATCGATACACTGCCGTTACGGAGAATCAGGCGGAACAAAAAGGCGGCCCTGCAGAAACAAGCAAGCGAAAAAACCATTTGGGGAAAAAAAAAAGTAATCGCCCAAAAAAAAAGCACACGAGTTCGCAACCAGAGACGGTCAGATAAAAGTTCCTCCGACCAAATGAAGGACTCGGCATCACGGTCAAAGCAGGACGGCGCGGTGTGCTGAGGGCGGAGAACAACTCGTAGGTGGAAATAGTGGCCACCGGGCAAAAAAGACCACCTTCCAAACCGGTAGCATCGCGGCGCGAAACAGAATCCCGGAACTGGTAGCTAGCGAAGCCGCGAAACCAAATCACCCCACTCTCTTTTCAACAGCTGGTGTTCGCTAATCAACGCTTCAAGATCTCGATTTGGACAAGCGAAGAAGTCAGACTCCTCTAGACGCGCCCAAAAACACCAAGGGTCAACGTCACCAAAACGAGATTGCTCAGAAAAACAATCAACGAGAAAAAAGTTTTTCCTCAACGCGAATGCAAAAAGGAGAGAAAACACAAAACCGGGAAGAAATAAGGAAAAGCCATCGGCCCACCATCCACTCGCGGCCACGTGCAAAAAAAGCGGTTTCACGCGCCCGACAGGGTCCCGGACTCGCTGTCACGGAGTCGGGACCCGCCCACCACCACAAAGGGTGAAAGAAAACTGCCTGATTACGCCGCGCCGTTGCCTCTGACTCGCAGCAGAGGTGGAAAAGGGCGATGAAAAACTCAAAACCCAAACGAAAAACCGGCACTCGCTGAAGTGGAAAAAACGGGAGCAAGTCCCCTTGCAGATGAAACAGCGAACCACATCCCATCGAAGATGGTCAACCCGGCGCACAAATGTAAAAAAACGGCCGCCAAGACATTAGCCAAATGCCTGAACGTACAAGGGGAAGGGAGTAAAATCGACGGCTGAGGACAAGAAAAATCCCAACCCATAGCTGTCATCGACCGGGAAAAAAAAGAGCTTCGCGACATCCAAT
>Ga0179593_1550959_pt1 | contig 11547 bp, 16 predicted proteins | sample CZODoug2_1_08_16_FD_185931 | JGI IMG/M metagenome (GOLD analysis project Ga0179593, IMG submission 185931) | Vadose zone soil fungal communities from Angelo Coast Range Reserve, California, USA - CZODoug2_1_08_16fungal (PacBio error correction) | ecosystem: Environmental > Terrestrial > Soil >...
AGCGTAAAAACTGAAAAAAAAAAAAAGCGAATGGACGGAGACTATGGTTACTCGAAGGGGTCTCTGCAGTCCAGCCAAATTATAAAAAAGGTAGCTCTCTTACGAAAATACTTGTGCTGGTGGGAATTATAGCACATAGCAAACGAAAAAAGGTGAGGCGAAAGGCGAAAACAGTTCAAGGGGGGGGGAAAGGCAAAAGGACGGCGCGCCTCTGGGGAAAATACGTGGGATCCTGCCCTTACAGCGTCAAAACCGAAAACAGAAAAGGGGACGAGACTTACGACAAGGCACGGGCGGCTGGGTCGGAAAAACTCTTTACCCGGGCCAGCGTGGTGGGGGGACGAGCGGGAGCAAAAAAGAAAGGAGGGGAGACTAGAGAAAAAGGGCAAGGGGAAGGGGTAAGGGGAGGGGGGGGAAAAATGAGCTGAAAACACTATCACAGGTCCAAGGCGAAAAAAAAAAAAAGGGGAGCTAGCGGGTATGCGGGGAGAAGGATGGCTGTGGATATTCTTGAAGACTCGAAAAAAGAAAAGCTTGGGGGGGGGCAAAAGGAGGACGCAAAACCTCAGAATTCTGCTCGAAAGGAAAGGGCAAAGGACAAACTAAAAACTGAAAGCTCCTAAAGTCAACACCTGTGGAACGGAAAACAAAAGAAAAAGGGCAAATCGCGGCGGTTTGGGGGGAAAAAAACCGACGGGGGCAATGCCTGGAGAGGGTCGAATCTTGCAAAAGTGGGGACGGGTACTGGGATGACGGATTGACGGGGGGCTCGTGGGAAAAAAAAGCAGCGGGAAGGGGGGGGGGGGGGCCGCGGGGGGCAAAACTGGCTGTTTGGCCAATGGCAAAAGGAAAAGGGGGGAAAAATGGGTCCAAGGTTACGGACTCCACTACTAGGGGGTCTTGAAAATCAGAAACGCTCGGAATAAGAATGGCGTTAGATCACATGGGAAGCAACCACAGGACGGACACGGCCCCTCTAGGGAAGAAAAGGAAAAACGAGGCGTGACTTGGGGTTCAGGGGGGACATTGTTCTTCTTGAAGTGTACAAAAAAACAAAGCTTAAACACGGGAGATCAAAAAATTGAGGGGGTTAGGAAAAAAGCAAAGGGAGAAGGTCGCATCTAGAAGAAAAAATCTCCTACCGTATGTGAAGACAGCGAGGTGTGTGGGTTTTTGTTGCCACAGAACGAAAAAACTCTGCAAAAGCGTTATCGATTTATGCGCAAAAACTAGGTTCGTCGAAAAGGGAAAGGGGAAAGAGGGAGACAAGGGAATCCCAGGCGCAGGGGGGGGGTTTCCTTGTTTTAGGTGTCATCGAGTGGGCCAAGGACACTGAAGGCGCGAAAAAAAAGGTAAAAGGGGGAATAACCAAGGGGGGAGGGTGAATCAGAGATGCAAAAAAAAAAACGGCCATGGTCAATCCGGCGACACGCGAGGCGGGAGCAAATGACGATGAGCCCACAAAAACAGAGAACAGGGGGGAAAAGGCGCCGGGGAACATGGATGTCTGCCGGACTCTTATCCCACTATGAATAGGCCGCGGGATTGCCGGAAAAAGGGATTACCAAGGGGGGGGGGGAAGAGTGCACTCTAGTACTACGAGGGAGGGGGAGGGGGATGGACGTTCGAAAACCTTCGGCCTAATGAGGGGAACGTGCCAGCCGGAGCAAAGGGTGGCACAACCATGGTTATTATGTGAAAACCGGAGGGGGGGGAAGGAGAAAGAAAAAAAAAAAACGCCCTTGGGGGGGGCGCGCAAAATCTCAGGTCGAAGAAGACGGGGGATTTTCACGGGAAAGAAAAAAAGCGGCGAGGGGCGCCCCGGGGTCGAAAGGTGAAAAGGGACTCATAAAACTTCCAGGGGTACGCTCGAGTAGGGAAAAATATCGCAAAGTTCGAGGCGGGTATCTGGGCAATCAACGGAAGGAAAAAGGGTAGCACTGGGAAGAGGATCATACATGCGGGGTGGAACTTTCGGCAGAGAAGAAAGTTAGCACAGGAGCAACGAAAAAGATGAGATCAAAAAACAACAATCGAGGAGAAGGGTAAAATAGAGTATATGTGGTCTGTAAATGGCCAGGGCGAAAAAATGTATGGGATACGAAATGCCGTTGTCTCGTATGCTAAAAGAGGCTGAAGGACGAGGGGGATTGCAAACTTCTATGACCCCCGTATGGCGAGAAAACAAAGGACGTGAAGGGTGAAAAGGGAATTGGGAAGGCGGTATGGGGGAGTTGGCTTTGAACTCAGTGGGGGAAAAAGGGGGAGGCAACAAAAGAAAAAAGCTGGCGGGTGGGGGGAAAAAAATCAAAAAGAAAATGGGGAAAAGTTCTCTACGCGAAAGGTCGCAAGGGTTCACCCGCAAAAGAAGGCGGAAAAAAAGGAATTGTGGCCAAAGGGAAAAAGGGGGCAAAGGAGGGACAGGGAAGTCAAGCTCGATTGGAAGCCTTCATAACTGCTCCGAAAAGCGGGTAGCTGCAAATTATTCGCGGTCGAGAAGTAAACTAAAAACGCATCCCCAGTTCGGAGCCTCGGAACATCCAGCAGACATCAAGAGCCCGGGCAGGCCACTTCTCACAAGGGGAAAAAAAAAGCAGAGAAAGGGGGGGGAGACGCTCAGGCAAGTGAGCCATTTGAAACGTTGTGGACACGCCGCAAGGCCGGAACGAAGCACGGTCAAAACCACACAAACCCACAAAACCTCAAAGGAAGTCAAGTCGTTGTCAATCTAACAGAAATGACGCAGAGAAGGAGGGGACGGGGGAGTAGAAAGAGGGAAAAAAAAGGGAAGGAATCGACGAAAAACATCGTCGCGCGCAGGAAGGATACCGTGAAAAATATGGACGCCAAAAGAAAAAAAAAAAACTGCACAAAAACGGGTCTCGGGGGAAAGGGTCGCTCAGGGGGGGGAAGTGCGCGGCTGAAAAAAGAGACCGCAAAAAACGCGAAATTTCGCAAGATCACCGAAGGGGAAGAGCGGAAAAGGGACAACCGTACTAAAAAACTCAAGCAAAAAAAAAAAAGAAACCACCAGGGGGAGGGGAGGGCTGGGGTGGGAGTCTATCGCTACTGAGAGACGATCGGTGTTGGACTGGGCAGTACTACTGTCACAGAAGAAAAAAAAAGGCCGGCGTCGATACGATGATCGAAAGATTGCGCCCCCCCGAATGAAAACCAAAGTGGGGCAAAAATGTAAAAGTACAACGGAGGGAAAAAACGCAAAGGGGGCAGATCACCAGGGTCAACTCGACCAATTCCCGCAGCCGACACCAAAGGGGGACATAAAAAACAGAGGAAGACAGATTTGGAGAGGTCGCAAGCAAAAAAGGAAAAACGCGGGGGAGGAGGGAGGGAAATCAGAACGTAAGACCGTTCCTTAGGAAAAGATCAGAGAGAAGTTCGTATTCGCTCTGGGGCGAAAACATCGGGAAAGGAAACCCCCTAAAAAAGCAGAAAAAAAAAAACACAGGCGCACAACCAAAACTAACGTGACCTAAAAAAAAAATAGTTAACATGGCAAAGGGGAAGAGCCGTTCAAGGAGGAAAGACTTGAAAATCGAACGTCGAAAGGTCGTCCAGCCACGAATGCACGACGCGTGTGTCCAAAAAAAAGTAAACGCAACAATTGCCGGGGTAAAGGACGGGAAACGGAGGGGCGGATTCGGTTTGGGGGAGGGGGACTTATGTCTATCCGAAAGGAGAAAAGTAGGGGGGGGGAAGACTGGCACTGGGTATGGTGCGAAAAAAAAAAAAACAAGACCTGAATACGTTGCACAAAAAAGTGCTGTACGCATCAACGAAAAGATAAGGGGGACCACAAAAAAATCCGGGACCTGCGCGACAGGAGAGGGAAAAAAAAGCACAAAAGGGGGCGGGCGGGTCGGGTGGGGGGGAAAAAGACAGTTTTGCGCAAAAAAGAGGTCGATCAGGCAATCGGGCCGCAGCTTCGGAAAAAAAAAAAGGAGGAGGAAGAAGCATAAGCAACTGTTCAACGATACAGTCATGGGGGGACTGAAATAACGACGCGTCGCGCAAAACTTGTTCACTAGTGACTGAATGATCAGGACGCCATAGGAGAAGGACCAGGGCTAACTGTGGAGGAAAAAAGCCGGGAACAACAAAAGGAGGACTTGTCGAAGCACGCTGCAATGGCTGCAAAACGGGGTGCAGAAGACAAACAAAGGGAAAAAATGGGACATGGGCTCGAAACCGGGGGACTCGATAGGGGTCCGGAATTTACGCGTTCGCCAACAAACGAAGAAAGGGAACACAGTCAAAAGAAGAAAAAAGGAGGAAGACACTGGGGGACGCGACGGGGGACCGGCGTCTGGGAGTCACAAATTCCGTGTGAAAAAAACGCTAATCTAAAAAAGGTAAAAAGGGACGAAAGAAGGGTCGGGAAGGGAAAAGGTCTGTCGGTCTCTTACTGGTGTGAACTGAGGAGAAAAGCAGTGAACTTGGCGGTGGGGGCCTAGAAGGGTCGCCTGAAAGACTTAATTCTGGGCACAGAAGAATCCTAGGTCTTTCCGTGGGGGACTGAAAAGGGAAAAAGATAAAACGCAAAAAAATGTGTCATGTCTCAGAAAATCAGTGCAGAATTGTGGATGAGTAAAATTAGATCCCCATAAAAAAGCAAACAAACGGTTTCTGGGAGACGAAAAAGAAAAAAAAATCTCAAGATGGTTTGCGCAATACGCATTTCTTGCAGAAAAAAGGGAATAAATTTGGACTAAAGACTTTTGTCGCTCCAAAAGCGGGGGGACGCGCGTTAAGGAATGGAGTGGGTTTCTGAAAAAAAGGAAAAAAAAAAAAAAAATAGAGGGGAAGGACGGGGGGAAAACTGGGGCTAATTCAAAAAGGGGTATACTTTCCGTCTCGGTCGAGGCGTCGGACAATTCACAGACGATATCGGAAATCGAAATAAAACCGAGTCTGACCAGTCTATTCGACGCTCCTTCTCCTTGAGTCGGGTGTGCTGAAAAGTTGGCATAAAAGGGGGGCGAAAACGGCGCATCGAGGGGGGGAAAAAAACGCGGCGGAAAGGGGGGGTAAGGGAGGAAAGGAACCGCAGAAGGTGTCGCGAAAAAATTCAGTGGTTGTTGGGCACTGGAAACGGCGTGAAAAGCGATGAGTGAGAAAGACTATGAGCAATGGAGGGGGGGGTGGGACGGAGCGGTCAAAAAAAAAAAAAAGCAGCATCCGCCCAAGGCCGCAAGGGGCGTCAGGTCGGGGGAAACAAAAAGACAAGGAACAACAGTCTTGAGTCAGCGCCGGGGACGTCGTAAAAACGGGAGGGAGACAAGGCGATAAAAAAATAAAAAGGCAGGTTCTGCCGAGAAAAACAACGGTCGCCGGGAAAAAGTGGAATGGAGGCACTGCTAGGGGGGAAGGTCGGGCAAAAAAAGGTCAAGCCGATAGCGGAAGTGGGGGAAGGAAACGGACAGGGAATGGTGCAGGAAAGTGACGCCGAGAAGCTATCAGTCGAGTACAGCTCTACCGTTGGGGAAAGAAAAAGGGGGGGGCAAAATGACAATATTGCGAACTCAGAAAAAAAAAAGCCCGAAGACACACCACGGAAACAGGTTTATATTAGAAATCAGGGGAAAGTGGACAACCATTCTTCGCGGAGAAATCAGTTGGGGGGGGGGGGTTAAAAACAGTCGGGCCTTAACACCTGGGGAAGGCGCAACTCGGGGGGGTGACCCAAAAGAAAGTCCCGAATTCAAAAAAACGGGGAAAAAAAAGGGAAGCTTTTCCAAGGGGGGGGGGGTACTTGCCGAGTACCTCGGAGAAAAAATAGTAGCGAAAAAAAAGAGGGGGGATCCAGACATTCCAGTGGCGAGCAACCTGAGATGAAAGAAAGGAAAAGAAAATCAAAGACTAGAGATTACTCGGAAAGTCTGGGGGTCATTCGGCACTAATCATAGCAATCGAGAAGAACATTAAAAACTAACGGGTAATATTAAAATATTAAAAAGATTTGTCGGGGTCGGGACGAGTAGGATGGGGGACCCCCCTGCAAAGTTTGGATAGGGGAAAACTCGGGAAGTCTGATGATGTCCACTAAAAAACCTCAACACATAGGGGTCGTCTATAACGTACAGGGGGGGGAAGAAAGTTGACGCGGTAGGGGAGTCTTGTTTCTTTGAGCTCTTAAAAAAAAGGAAAGGGCCTAAAACCCGACTCCAAACGTGGTGGGTGTAGTTAAAAAATTGACCAAGAAAAGAAAATGGGAAACAAGGGGATATTAAAAAAACCTTGTCTGCACCTCCGCTCATATGAAAAAACAGAATGCTGGTGGAAGTCGTGTACTCCAGTCGGAAGGTTGCAAACTTGAAAACGGCGCATACTACTTCTTCTGAAGAACGGGAAAACTGAAAGGCGGCCAGGGACAGGTAAAGGAGGAAGCGCCGCAGAGAACATCAGGGGGGGGGGGGACAAAAAAAACAAAGCATCTAGCAGCAAAAGTCTCACTCGCGCCAGGACGAGTGTGGGAAAACAGAGGGAATTAATAAAAACCGCACCGGGAGGCCGGTTAAAGGAGTTGGGGGGGGGGGGAAAAAAGCTAAAAAGGGTAACGAAAACGTGTCAAAAAGGTCTGCAGGGGGGGGAGGGGGGGTGGGGAAATAACAAAGATACATCGTAAATGGGGGGAAAGAGACTCAACATTGCGACGAAAAGGACGTCCGAGCGCATAAAAGAGTAACGCGGGGTGGTATTGCAAACAACACGCACAAGAAACAAGTGGGTCTCGAGGGGAGCTTCAAAGAAAAAGCGGAACCAAGAATGGGTGACGTCCGCTCGAAAAAAAGACGACGAGCAGCACTTCGAAAATGGACGCTGCCAACAAAATCGCGACAGGGGGGCGAAGCCTGACGAGTATTCTAAGAAAAAAAGGGGGGGTGGTAAGCACTAGGGGGGGGGGGACTTGAAAAAAAGAACACAGAGCCGGCTCGTCTCGAGACTAATATAAAAAAAAAAAAAAAACAAGGGGTGTCCGCCAAAACGCACATGGAGGAACAAAACACACGACCCTGCGTAAAGACCAGGGAACACAGAGGGAAAGGATGAGCTCACGCGAAAAAAGGCGTCCTCATCTGAAGGAAAAAAAAAAAATAAAGTCCAAAAAGGGGGGAGGTCCTCCAATGCACGGGGGGGCTTGTGCACGAAAGAAAAAGGTCTGCCCGTTCAAAAAAGGTCAGAGGTAGACAAGATGTCCAAGCATGCGTGGCGAATCGGGACACACCGAAAAAATCGACAAAGGCCAGGACTGAGAAAAAACCAGCCACGGGGGGGCCCTAGACGAGAAGGGAAAGCGCAAGACCCAACACATGCGCATTAAGAGGGCGAAAAAAAAGGCGGAAAAAACGGCTGCTAGGACAGGGGTGCGCCAAAAAAAGGGCCTGGGCGCGTCGTCGCGAGGGTCGAAAAATACAACTTCAGGGAGGTGGCGGACAAACCTCAGGCCAACATTTAAGGGGGAAGCTAAAACTGGTCCCAAGTTTGCGACGCAACATAAAGCCAATAGAGGACTAGAAGACTCTAGCACGAAGGGGGGTTCAAAGGGGCCGACTCTGGAACCGCGGGGCCAATGGCGGGGGGGACTGAAAAAAAAAAGCGTACAACACAACACAAAAAAACGCTGGAAAACGGGGGGTCTTCAAAAGTTGGTTAAGGCTCAAGGCAGTCATGGGGAAAAAGAGGATCTTCTCTGAAAAAAAAAAAAAGAACATGAGGAGGAGAGAGAGCGAAGAACTACGAAGCGCACCATTTAAACGCTGCAAGTAAAAAATTGCGGGGGGGAAACTTTAAAAAAAGTGACGCGCGGTGCGAGGGGGGGCCAGATTCCGCGGAGTATTAAATCGTTTGTCTAGGGCTGGGGTCGCCGCGAGGGATTGAGATACGGACACGACAGAAGAAGCTATTTGGGTGTGTTCCAGAGGGTCAAGATGGTTAAGAACAGGGGGGAAAACAGTCTACCATGGGTTGAAGGGGGGGCTGAGGACTTCGTAAACAAAAATCGGTCTGAAGAAGTCATCACGACGGCGAGTGTAGCATCGTTGGGGGAGTAATCCTTGGACTTCTGGGGATAAAAAATCGGGATCCTAATCACTTCGAGGGGGGGGTTGAAAACGCCTCGCGTGAGGGTTGGCGCAGCAAGAGATGCAGGCAAAGATGGAGGTAAGGCTCCTTTAACTCACAGGGGGTGACTGTGTGCAAACGCAGGCGCTAGGTTCGTGGAAAAAACGGGGGGTTTCCGCCAAAACTACCCAGGGCGGGGACAGGGAAACCAAGAGATACTCTCTATCTGAGCGAAGAAAAGAACGGCGTGGGGGAAGAGCACACAAAAAAAAAAAAAAAAGGAAAGCCAAAACTTTTACTGTGGCAAAAAAAGGGGGCCCATAAAGATGTCTTCGCCGGGGGACTGTGCGGGGACGGAAACGGGGCATACAATTGAAAACTGTTGGGCGCTAAAAGGGGGGGGATCGAGGACCCCGCGTGTGTGGAGACCGTTGTACGAGGGGGATAAAAAGAAGAAAAGGCGGGCGGGGGGTGTGTCGTCCTCTCTCAAAAACAGGGGCTGCGTAAAAAGGGTGTATTCCGGTGGGGATCGCAAAAAAAACCAACCGAACGAGGAAATGGAAAAATAGCGTCGGGCAGAGCCCCGAGGAAAGCAAAAAAAAAAACGAAAAGGGAGGCGGGGAGGGGCTGGTTTTGACAGCGGAAGGAAAGGGGGGCCTGCTGGAGAGGAAAAAGGGCGACGAAAAACACGGCGAGTTCGGTTGGGGCGCCTTTCAAAGGTCGCCGTAATTATGATAAAAGGGTCAAACGCGAAGTGGGTTTCAGATCCGCAATATTATCACCGCGTATATGGGATAGCGCTCAAGACGTCGCAGAAGGGGTGGCACGTAGCGTCTCAAGCACTGAAAGGGGGAGAGGGGTCCGTCAGTACAAAAGGTGCGTCTTGTGGGGAGCAACCGACGACAACGGCGAAGCCGGGAAAAAGAGGGCATAAAGTGAGGGGCGTGGCGGGGTCAAAAAAGAAAAACAAAGGCAGAAAAAAAAGGCGAATCCGTCGGGCATGTGGCAAATAGAAAAAAAAAGCCGAGAACACCAACGCGAGAGGAGCAAAAATGTGGAAATGCGACACAACGGTCAAAAAAAAAAAGGAGGCGCCGGGGAGTCTGAAAAAGGAGAACTAAAAAAGAAACGTTCCGTAGAGGACGAAAAAGAAACGTTTTGACCAGAACGGGAAAAGAAAAGTACGCATGCTGAAGAGTCGCAACAAGGACTCCGGGAATGGCACGGGGATGAGGAGGGGGGGACAAAATTCTTTTCAAAAATCCTTTTGCTGTAAAATGAATATCAAAAAACCAAAAAAAAAGGGGGACGACGACAAAGGGGAGGCGGGGGAAGAAATGGGTTGGGTAGCAGGGAAATGAACTCGGGTCGTCGACATGCGGGTTAGCAAAACCGGAGGGGGCAAAAGGCAACCAAAAAAAGGGAACCGGCGTAACACCCCGGAAACGTGGAAAAGGATGCGCGCCGCTCAGAGGGTGCGGAGGCGGGGGGGTGGATCATAAAAAAACGGGGTTCACCATCGAGGGAAACAGGGCGGTGGGGGGAAAGGGTCGATTCGGTTTCGTTGAGACGAAAGGACAACACCCAGAAAAAAAGGTCCGATGCCACACACGAGTGGGGAAGGGGGGAAAGAGAGATGGGCTGGGGAAACTTTACCTAACTTCGCGGGAAACTAAGCTGAATAAAAAAAAGGAAAGGCGAAAAAAAACCTATGGCTAAGGCAAGAAGGGCATCAGAGGGATTGCCACAAAGATCTGCCCGAGAACGGACAAGGGGAATCGAATGGGAGGGGGGGGGGTGACCATGTATTAACTGAGTGGCTCGAGGGGGATGATAAATGAAGGGACGCCCCGTGGGTCACCTATTTCAAAAAAACCTAGAAAACGGGGGGAGAAGACGCACAGGGGAGTCAAAAAGGCGGTCCCAAAAGACTCCAATCGGGAAAAAGTTGGAATGTTGGAAGCAGTCTTTTGTGTGTGGGAAAAACCGAGCAGCGGGGAAGAGTAAACCGCGTGAGGAAGAAGAGGGGAATCAGGGAGTACTTTCTGCAGGGTAAAACGGGGAAAAGTCAGAAAAAAAGGAGTTCGCAAGAAAAGTGGAGAGAAGACAAAGCGCATTCAAAGAAAAAACAAACGCGCCGTCGAAAAGGGTGTGGAAAAAGGTACGACGCCATGAAGCCAGCGTGATCTCGGGGGGGGTGAAGGGGTTGAAATTTTGGAATAGAGCGCAAGGTCGGAAAAAAACACGGGGGGGATCCGGAAAAAAAAAAAGTCACAGTAACGTCTTTTTAGGCAATATAGACAAGGAAAGTTGAGCCGGGAGTGGCTGAGTACCAGCTCCGTAAAAAAAAAAACAAGGGAACACACGAAAAAACAGAGGAGAAGAGAAGGTGGAAATATGCCTGGCTCAAAGGGACACCAACAAAAAGGTCGCAGGGGAACCAGCGGAGGGGGACCTGGGGGGGAAAGCTGGCGGGACAAGAAAAAAAAAAAAAACGCATTCGACCTTCAAACGAGAAGGATGCGGCAGCAGCTTCGCACGTACGCTGTCCAAAAACACATCCGCGAAAACGTAAAAAAAGGGGGCGGGATAATTCTTAGAAAAATCGTTGGAAGGGGAAGGCGGAGGGGGCTTCTCACCGGGACACCCTAGAATCCGGCGGACCGCGAAACGACGAAAAAACGCGAAGTGTCCCCGCCTTAAAAAATTGAAGGGGAGGGACCTGGAGGGGGAAAAATTAAGGGAGGGGGGGATCCCATTGGACCTTCCACGTCGGAAAAAAGATGGCGACCGCAGAAAAATGGGGCGGAAAATCCCGCGCTGGGGGCCATCGGTCTTTGGTGCGGGCCGGGGGCCGAGGACAAGGTGGGGAAAAAAAGCGGACGAAACTCCTGTCTGCCGAAGGAGAAGGGGGAGGGATGCGAGACACGAACCAAAAAGACCTCATCTGGCTAAGCAAAACCCAAAGCCCCCCGAAGAACGCCGCTAAAAAAAACGCGACCTCGGGGGGGCCGCCAGGCTCAGGGAGACAAGGGGAAAAAGGTTGTCGGTCCCGCCATCCGTTGAGATAGAAATACGGAAAACCCACGCGATCCTTTCTGCCAAATAAAAAAAGAAGTCGTGTGGAGCTCAAAACGTCCTCCGGAGAGAAGAAAAGACGGAAGGGCTTTTATGAGTTTCGAGTACATCACTCAAAGGGAATAGTCAAGCAGCAAAAAAAAAAGAGCTAGGGTTTTTCGTGGAAAAGTGCACAAAAAAAAAAGAGGCCCGCAAGGTGAGATCAGAAGACGTTTGCAGAAAAAACCCTGGTTCCGAACGCTAAAAAAGAGGGAAGGAACAATGGGGGGGGGCCTCGCAAAAAAGGGGGGGAAGGGTGGGGTCCCAGATCAGGGGGGGCTTTCCAACTATCGGGGTTCAAGGGGGAAAAAGAGGAGCTAAAAGCACGTGCCGCCTTTCAGAGAAGAC
>Ga0179593_1611851_pt1 | contig 11547 bp, 11 predicted proteins | sample CZODoug2_1_08_16_FD_185931 | JGI IMG/M metagenome (GOLD analysis project Ga0179593, IMG submission 185931) | Vadose zone soil fungal communities from Angelo Coast Range Reserve, California, USA - CZODoug2_1_08_16fungal (PacBio error correction) | ecosystem: Environmental > Terrestrial > Soil >...
GGCTACTGACTACTAAAAGTCATAGAAAGGGAAAAAGGCCGGAAAAAAATGAAAATATTAAAATTGAGCCGACAACAGACCTCTCTTGTATCCACGGGCGCTCTCTTCTTCGAGGGATCCGGGTAAGGGGAGAAGCTCTCTGTGAAAAGGAAAAAATCCTCAGGAAAAGAGGGGGACCCCGCATGGGAGGATCATCGTGCAGAAGCACATGGGATTACGCTCTCCTACGGACGCCCCAGCCCTTGGCAGGGATTCATATATGAAAACAAGGATTACAGGGAAAACACACAGAAGACCGACAGGGAGGCGCCGGAAGAGAAAAAGATGGGTCCCTGAACTTAGATAGAAAAAAAAGGTATACTTCACGAACCCAAAATGCATCCAGCTGAGGCGACGAGGGAAAAAGGGCCGAGGCGGGAGAAAAAAAACCCGAGAAGGAAAGATTCTAACTAGTAAGAGGGGGGGGGAAAAGAAAAAAAGAAAGGGGACCTTCACGATCTGCGGCAATGAATAGTCGCACGGGGGAAGCAAAACTCCGGTCGTTGGGGGGCTGCTCGAAGCGAACCTAACCTCGGGAGACCTTGTGGGCCCGAAAGGGAAGGAAAAGGATCAGAAGAAGAACTTTCACTGCGGTGATACGCTCACGCCGGGTTTCCGACCTGCCCGGGACCTTTGAAAACAGCAAGGAAAAAGACTTCAGGAGAAAGGGGCATCAAGGAAAGAAGGGAATAAAAATCCGAGGGAAACACACCTGATCGTGCATGGGGGACTGAAACCTTCTAGGCGCGGACGACTAATACTTGGCCTGGTGAAGAATGCTGCGTAAAGGACGGAAACTACAAAAAGGAAGGGGGGAAAAAAGGGAGTTAAGGTCTGCGGACAGTACGGCAAGGGGGAATGGACCTCAGGAACTGAAGCTTATTTTCCAATTCTGCTCCTCTTCCAAAAGTAAAGGGATCACCATCGAGGCATCCAAAAGGGAAAAGGAAAACGGAGAGGAGGCTCAGGAAAACCTCCTTAGAATCAAACAGAAGGAATGTGAGGAATCCTATCCTTAAACTTCCTTTAGACCTTACTTCAAAGAACTACAGAAAGAAAAAAAACGTCCCCGTAGGGATAGGGAAGGATCTAGATCGACACCCAAGCATTCCTACTTGAAGCCTGCTTCATCTGGAGCCCACAGTTCACGGGAAGAATCCGCGTCACAAGCGAATGGGGAAACCGTAACAGAATCGGAAGAAAAGCAGTCCAAAGAAAAAACGGAGGTGTAGTTCTTTCAGGGTCGCTAGGACCTTTCCCACAAAAACTCGTCAGCCGACGAAGCATACGCCGTCAGAAAAAAGAGTACAAGAGAAAAACCGTGAGGCAGGCAGTCAGATGACCAGAACAACTCTCGGACATCTTCTAAACCCCAGCCCTATCAAAGGTAGTCGTGTGTGGCATGCATCTTGTCGCGGGAAGAGGGTTTCAGAAAAGAATGCAAACTAGAATAAAAAGGACGGAAGGGGCGCCGGTGGGTCGAGGGGACCGATCTCTGCACCACGCCAGGCTAGGGCTCAGCCAGGGAACGACTAGGCAGAAGGAGGACATGAGAAGAAGGAGGGCGGGAAAAGCGTAAAATCATTCCGCGGGGGAACTAGCCCCGAGGGTTGCGTCCTTAAGAAGATAGCAAGCTGTGTAACTGGACCCCGCATAACAAAGAGCACGAACGAAAAAAAAAAAAAAAAAAAAAAAAAAAAAAAAAAAAAAAAAAAAAAAAAAAAAACAGTACGTAAGCCAACCGCTTCCAACAGGCAAAAAGAAAGGAGCGAAAAAGAAACACAAAAAAATACTGCGTCCTGCGGAGGGGGAGAGAAACGCGCCGGGCAGTTGAAAAGTGTTCACTGCCCGCCGGAATTCTACAGCACGAGGAGCGAAGCTTGAAAGAAGAAAGGGAGGTACGCAAGGGAAGAAACTTAAAAAGCTGCCGTAAGGTAACGCCTCGACAAAAAATGAATCCAAGGCGCTCTTGTCCAGAGGACTCGCGTGACAACCGGCAAGGGGGCTAATCATAAGAGAATTTCGTGGAAAGACAACAGGCTCAAAAAAAACAGAGGGACCAGAAAGAGAGAAGAAGACAAAACAGGAGTATAGGAAAGTGTCTACCACTTTCAAAACGCCTCAACGAAACGTCGAGTGGGCTCATGACCGCGACAGGATCATATCAAAGCAGGAATTCCATTGTAAAAAAAAGGGGAAAGAAAAGGAGGGGAAACGAAAACAACGTGGGAAAGAATCGAACGGAAAAATTCCCTCCTTTACTGACGTCCGCTTAACTTTTTCTTGCTATATGGGTGATAAGTGGGATAAAAAAATCTTACGCTGAGAAGAACACAAAGAAAAGGAAAACCAAAAGAGGGAGAAAGTGCAATGAAAAATTGAGCACGGATCTCCATTCACTTCGCGCAGTCAATCTGGAGTAGTTGAAAAAAGGACTTCGCAAGGGGGGAAAGGCGAAGGAAGGAACATAAGGGGGACCTACCTGAAGAGTACCTGGAGAGCAGGAAACCTTAGGGATGCTTTCGGGTTTGTCTCCACTGCCGAACGTAGGAGAAGTTAGGGGGAGGGATCAGAAGGAGGGCCAGCAGACGGAAGCGAGATGGTGTTGGCCATGAAAGCTTATTATTCTCCAACGGTTCCTTTTACAGCAGGAATAGAGACCATATCGAGTGAAAGGGGAAACGCCTGTGGAAGGGGGGTGAAGGGGAATGCAGTTTGATCCTTGTGAAGACCAAAACAGAAAAGTACCCTCTACGGTTTGGACGTTCCATGCAAGATCCGATAATAAACGGGTGCGAAGTCAACACAAAGATTTCAGGTGAAAAGAACCTTTAAAGAGAAGAAGCTTGGGCAACGGGCCGAAAAAAATTATCAAGCTGGGGTTCGTTATATCTCATTTTTAGCGTGTCCGGCGGCGCTGGACGACCATCTAGAGGAAGGGGGACGCTCACGGGAGAAAAAGGGAAGAGGGGAAGGCCGGGAAGACTACCCGAACAAAAAAATGGAGGCTACTACGGGAACGCAGCTAACCTGCATCGTTCATCGAGAGGTGAAAGATCTGCAGAAAAGTTTCAAGAAGCCTGGAAATAGGCAAGAGTGGACCCGACAACCTGGGCCAAGGGGAAGCAAACGATACGAACCTCCTCTCTGCGGCCTTCATCTCCGCCCTGAAGGAAAAGTCGCTCAACTCACTCAAAGAGAAAAGAGAACACCGACGAAATAAGAAACTCTTGAAAAAAGCAGGGAAGATAAACGCTGACCAGAAAGGAAGGGGAACTTCGTGTGGAAGGCGATCGTTCCTGCTATCAGTCTTCTCCGCACTTAAGGATATATGAGATTTGCCGGGGGGAAAAAAGAAATCGCGGAAAAGAATCAGAGGAAAAAAGGGCCGACGAGCGGAGAGATAACCAGAATAAAAAAGAAGGGAGGAAGTCGGTTCAATGAGTAACGCGTTACTTCGCCGGTAAAAGGTAGAGCGGGGAAAGAAGAGACCGTCGGAGGAAAAAAAAGTAGAGAAATCAGGGAAGGAGGGCATCTTATGGGAGGAACGTTGTCGTAAGGAACGTCCCTTAGAAGCTCTTCTTCAAGCAGGAAAGAAAACTTTGGGAAGGGGAAGGGTGAAATGCTGCAGGAGGAACTGGGACAATCCGCTCTGCCTGCCAACGCAGGGAAGGCTGTGCAAGGTCCAAAACGGAAAAAAGGAATCTCCGGGAGGTTCACAGAGGGAGCATTTGAAGAGTGGGGAAAGCAAGGGGAAAAGGCGCGAACGGGCAAAGAAAAAAACGGTCGGTTTCAGGCGAACTCATTTACCATTGGGAGTCTCCTGTCCATCGAAAAAGAAGATGTCACCCAAGGTATCAAAAAAGGAAATCTTGCATGTGCAGAGACCCCCTGAGCAGTTACATCACGGGGAACCAACCGCGGGACCTTCAGGGAGAGGACGTCGTGGGAAAGAAACGGGCGGAAAAAGGGCCGTAAAGGCGGGAGTGACACCTGTCAATGATCTTCCAGAGAGCTTCGACAGCTGAACTCGGACAATCCCAATGAAAAAAATAGAGGGGGGGAAAGGAAGGCCGACTATGTCATGGCCGGAGTAAGGTCAAAAAGAAAGGTTTATTTCCGGCTCGTCTCCCTGTGCTGCAATCTTAAGAAGGGCCGAAAAAAAAAAGGGGGAAAGATCAGGAAAACGAATAACCGAAGCCTCGTTGTGCGGATCGATCGGTGTGCTTTCTAAAGGAGCCCCGTCAATCGTTAGAAAGGGTCCAGAAAGGGGGCGGGAAGAACGGGGGGAAGCTTCTCGTAGAACAATTACGAAGGAAAGGCACCATTCCGCGGAGTCAGGCGCTCCACTTTTCAGGGGTCTCGACCGCTGCGGTATCACTGTAGGAAGAAAAATCGGGAAAAACGAAAAAAAAGCTAAACTTGGGGTAAAAAAGGACGGCTGGTTGCGGGGAACCTCACTCCTCCCACACGTGACCGAAAACGAGGTCGGAGTAAAAAAACGAAGAGGGGCCCCGTACCCTGACCGCCTGATAAGAAAAGAAAGCGTTATCCGCTCTTATTATGCCGGGTCGGGAAGACTTGGGAAAGAGACGAGCATAAGAAAAAATAGGATGGGAAGGAGTGGATTACTGTCTTAAAGTCCTAAGCAGCCAACCCAACCGGAGGAGGAAAGAACGATGGGCAAGAAAGACTTAAACAGCAGCCTGGGGAACCAGCCAAGTATTCGAACGTTCCTCGCATAATAGGAAAAAGTCCGCCAAGAGGAGCTCATAAAAAGCGGTAAGGGTACGGGATCAAGGTTGCCCCGCACCGTCAGATCCTATATTCCGATCCCTCGTTCCCGCCGGGAGGCAGTCATAGGGGAAGGCGAACGTCGCCAGTCACTACAAGGGGAGAATTGAGAATATCTTCCACCAAACTTTACCTGTAGAGGGATCAAAAGATCTGTCAAAGGAGAAAAAGCGAAGGGACATTGGTAGAGGAGAACTGAATTTAGAGAAAGACGTCCCACCAGAAGTTCACGACCCACTGACATACATCGGAGTGCCTATGTAGGAAGGGGCCCGCCGGAAAGAAATAGGAAGATAAGGGAAGGAGAAAGCCTGATGGACAATCCCCACGGGAGAAGAAGAAATTTACCCTGCTCCGGAGCTTCTTCTACATTTAGCATGCCCGCCCTAAACGGGCGGGGGAACTCTGATCAGGAACCTCGGCGAAAGGTAGGGTTTTTTCCAACATCCGTGGGCACGGGCTCAGCCTGACGAGAGCTTCTCATCTGAGGGCCTCACTCCTGACGGGGGGGAAGATTCGAGAAGGGAAAAAAAGGGCTCGCGAAAGGACTTAAAAGGAGACTCCAAGATAGGGCAGATGAAACTGTGGGGGACCTGGAAAAGTCGCGGACAATAATTCTTAGTCCTGACGATGCGGAGAGATGAATGACGAAAAAGGGTGAGGGGGGCCAAGAAAAAAAGAGAGGCGTAAAGGGGGGAAGTCGTGGACGAGGGGATATGACCGGGGGTGTCAAATGCAGGAGCTCCTCTTGCCAGACGGAGCTTCACCATCGTCGGGGACGTAAAAATTCCATTCAAGTGTTCAAGGGGGGCGTGGCATTAAAGCGAAAGAACGGAAAGGGAAAAAAGGTCCTAAGAAGAAATGACACAATTTCCAAGTCCATCCTGGCCTGACCGTACTCCAACGTGACTCAAAAAAGAGAACCGTCGTCCAAGGCGTACAGGCTGGGTCAGATCCCCTAGATGAACGACTTGGATCGCCTGGAACGCGATCCAAGTTCCCTCTGACGTAAAGAGAAACCTTTACCCACGAACTGGAAGCTCGAGGGAAAGAAAAAACGGAGGAAAGGGTAATCGAAGTAAAAGGTAAACTCATCCGTGCCACCCAAGTTTTAGCAAAGCACGAGCAGAGAAGACAAAAAGGAGAGGGCTCAAAGACTGCAGGATCCTCTAAAACTGGGAATCGGACCACCGGCTGGGAGGGCTTCCGCTTCTCCACAAAAGCGTTCTCCGTCGTATACGTGTGGCTGACGGGTGAAAGGGGGCTTCGTTTAAAGAAGTCGTAAGGGGAAGAAGAAGAGCTGAGTCAGAAACCACTTGAGTTTCGATGCCCCCGGTGGCCGTATCGCTCAAAGACGCTCGATCTCAGCCATTGACAACTAAAACTATCCTAAGAAGGGAGACGTTAGAGAGCGTGACCCCGCGGGTTCAAGGAGGTTCCCGCCCAGGGTGTGAGCCTTCCTGCCGCTGGTAGGCTTTTACTTGTGACCCGACAGCCAAAAAACCCGATGAGAATTAGCACGGACAGAAAATCGCAAAATCGATCAAAGACATACGTCATGAAGCGTCACCGGCAAGGACAGCATTGAGCTCTCAACAGTTGCACGCCTGGTAGGGTCCATCAAAAGGGGAAAATTCAGACAGACTATTACTTATCGAGGACAGGAGTTTACGAACCAGGGACCCTCGATCGGCGGACACTGAGAAAAAACGAACATTCACCCGCCTCGAAAGACCTTCTCATCTACTCGGTCTCTCGGGTAGATCAAAAAGTCTTAAAAGCAAGGAAACGTGGGGGAAGAAAGAAAGAAAGTGTAAGAAGGGAAGACAGCCAACCAAACGGCCGATGATCTCCTCATCCCCTTCGCCATACTAGAGGTCGTGACGACCACGTGCAAAAAAACCCTGAATCCGAGGGCGAGTTGGGCGCATTCGCAAGTCCGTCTACGCAGAAAGCAAAGGGTGCGAAAACTCTGAGACAAGGGAACCGGAAAAAACTACGCAGCTTCGACTGCAGACTATACTTGACTGAGCCAGGACTTTAACCTGGTCGCGATGACCTGGACTCTTGAGAACTAGCGGAGAGGATCCAGATAATCAAAACAGGGGGGCTGGAGGGCACGACGTCCGCGTATGACAGCCAAGTCCCGGGGCAGCGACTCCTTCCATGAAAGGGCATGCGATTCGAAGCTGGATTTGAACCATGGACTGTCACTTTGGGAGAAAGCAGGAGCGCGGGGAAGAATTGTGAAAAAGGGGACCTTCGCAAGAGCAACTCGAACGTGTCAGGGGATGTAGAATGGTCGACACGGACTATACTTATGGCGGGTAGGTCTGAGGGAGAGAGGGGCCCTGCTGTCCAGCCGGGGGCCCGGGCATCCGGGGAGAGGAACCAAGAAGAGGCAAGATGGGAGATTCGCCAGGGACCTTGAACGAATCTGGAGCGCGGGTAACGCTTCGAGCTTCTTTTCTGGTCTTTGGAAGGTCGGGCATTCGTGGGGAAAGTACCAGAAAAAAGAACAACAAAAAATGGAAGATCGAAGGCGGGACTAAAAAAAAAGAGGCAGTTGACCAGGGGAACCTGGGGAAGAGCTCTCAATTGGGGCTGCGGGAAATACGCTTAAAAAAGGAAAGGCTTGGGAAAGTGTGAGAAGAAAGAAAAAAAGATACTGGAGGCTAGGTCGGTTGGATGGGAAGGTGCTGGCTTTCGGAGTACCCGCGACATCTGGCCCGTCGCAAAAAAAGGCGAGTAAAAACAGAGGACTACAGGAGAGAACAGGACCGTCCATCTACGAGTGCAGACAATCTACTATCAGCGTCTGGATGTCTGAGGAGCTATGGGTAAAAAAAGGGCCCAGTTCGCCAGGACGGCAAACGAAAAGAGGCTGTCTGAGGAATCTCAGCCCTTCCGAACGCCGCGCTCAACTCCGAAAGCGACCCGAAGAAACGCTATCCGTACGAGCAGCGCAAAGGAAAAACGCTGAAAACGTAGGATGAAACGATCAAGGAGATCTCTTCGAAGGTTGTGCATTAACGTCGTAAGCTCGTGAAAAGACGTGGCTGCCCGGGGAAAAAAGGTCAAAAGGAGAGAAACCGTGGCCGCAGGAAAAAGGAAGTCGCTCGAGCCCCTTCTCGAAAGGGAATTTTTTTTTTGGAAAGACGCGGTGAGGAGAAGGGAGTGTGATCGAAAAAAAGCAGAAAAAAAAAAAAGCAAGGCGAGCCAGGTGTCGAGATAAAACAAGATCCCAAGGCTTTGACGACGGGGACGCCGGGACGAGGCGGAAGGAAAAGGGGGCGGGAAGGACGACCTAAGAACCTTCCTGGGGAAATTTGATTCTGAGAAGTTTGATGCTGGTAGGAAAAAGACTCTAGCCTTGAAGGGGTGAGAAGGCACGGGGGAGACATGGTGAACATCGGAAGGGCAAGCAAAGTTTGCCCTCAAACTCCGATAGGACATCCTTATCCTCGTCCAACGATGTGAAAACTTGGCCGACGAACGGTCCGGAATAGGGTAAACCGAAGAAGAATTGAGTTACGCGATCGGAACCAGGCCTACTAGAAAAAACAGGAGTCCTCTACCGCGATCAGTTTCTCGACGACCCGGGCCAAGGCTCGCTTTAAGAGGAGAAGGCGTCAAGGAAGGAGGGGGTGTGAAAAAGGAGGAAGCTGCCCTGCAAGTAGCGGCATTGTCTTACACCTGAAACAGTCGGGTAGCTTAAGCAGGCCAGCGGAAAAAAAAAGGGACCCTCAGAGCGGGGGGTCCGAACAGTCTCCGACGAGGATCTCTTCCGTATCAGACACGAGGCGAGAAAGGGGGGGGGAGGAAGCCCTGTTCAGAAGGCATCAGAGAAGAGCGAAGGAAGTTCGGGGGGAGGATAAAAGAGTACATCCTCCCCGATCCTGGGGAACTCGCCTCGGGGGGGAGAGATCGGGTGAACCAAAAAAACCTCGTCTCTCGAATGCATCCTTAAAAGATTCATCCCCGGGCCGATTCTCTTATAACCACGGCATTCCTCGATCGTGGACACCCAGGGACCCAAGGAGGAATCAGGCAAAAGGGAGTGGAATAATAAGGTAGGTTACATAGCTACATTTCCCGCGGGTCATATCTTCACGGCCCTCAAAGAACCTTCTGTTTCTAGTCGGGGGGAGTAAAAAGGAAAACTTTGGTGACGACAAACAAGCTGTAAATAAAGGAAGATTAATTTATTGCCGTTGTCAATCTACTACGGATTCCCCGTACCCGGAAAAGCATAGGGAGAGACCGCGTTGAGAAAAAAAAAAAAAAAAGATGAATGAAAAGGGGAGGACATGGGAAGATCAGGAAAATACCGCCGGTGGCCATGCTTTGCGTGAAGTCGTACCCGTCGGGCGAAGAAAGATATCTCGATTATGATAAAAAAAAAGAAAAAAGACGTAACGAAAAAAGAAAACTTAATCACAAAAGGACCCGGTCTCCCCGGGAAGCGACAAAAATTCAGAAAGGACTCCATCTCCTCGGGATCCCGAAGTTCTACCGGTAGACGTGTTCCGGGGGGAACCTCGAAAGGGGGGGAAAAAGCAACCGGACCCCTATATAACCTCAGACTCGGAAAAAAGGAAGTTTCCGTAGGAGTTCATCTTGCCGCACAGCCGTCCGGCTTAAAGTTACTCCGAGTGAAAAAGCGTAGAGGAGAAACAAGAAAAAATATGGGAGAAAGAATCAAAAGGGTTCTATACCTAAGTTTGCGCTCCTGAATCGTAACGCGTACGGGGATCTGAAAAAAAAACATGTGGAGCCCAAGGAGGTCACGTACCATGGGAAAGAAGCTTAGCGCCGAAGGAGACAGAGGTCTTTCGAATCACCCGATCCGGGGCCGCACAACGAGGCGCCGGAAATATCTGGAGAGGGAAAAGGTCCTGAGAGAAGACGGAGGAAGAGAGAAGAAAGGCTAAGTCGGTTCAGTAAAGGAAAGAATCCCTCACCCTGCCTCCTCTTATCGAAGAACTTACCGCGTACTGAGAACTGTGGGGACCCTAAGAAATTAGAAAGAAAAAAAAAAAAGACAAGAGGACTTCATCTTCTCACGAGTTAAAAGAGGACGTACCTTTCCCGCTCATAAAGCATTTTGGGGGGGGGGTGGGTTTGGGGGGTTTGGGGGGGGGGGGGGGTTGGGGGGTGTGTGTGGGGGGGGTGGGGGTTGGTTGTTTTTTGGGGGGTCCGCTCGGCTCGGCGACCCCGGTGAAGGACGTCTCAGGAGGAGCCGCCTCCGCTAAAAGAAAAAGGAGAGGAACTAAGAAAGGGCCCTGGTGACTGATTCGTCGAACACGCCCTTTAATTATTCTAAAACCGGTAACCTATCCTTACCTTAAAACTTCGTCCCTGTAAGGGATCACAATAGTAAAGTGAAAACTATTCTCAGAAGTGCAAGGATGGAAAAAAGGAAAGAATTTCAAAAGAACGAATTCCATTCCGGGGCACCAACAGAGACGAAATCTGTGAGAACCTATCACCTGGCCCTAAGAAAAGCATCAAGACGGGGTGCAAAAGGGGAATATGTACTGGGAGACCATACCAAAAAAAAGAAAGTCCGACAGAATAAAACAAAATCCCTTCGTACACGGATCTCGGTGATCTTGCTCTCCTCGACAACCCGCTAGAAGAAGGAGAGAGTCAGGGAAAAAAGGAAATTAGGAAAAAAGGAAAGAAAGACCTACTGTCGGGGTCTCGGGAGTACCTTTTGGCAGCATCGTACCAGGACAAAATGCGGCACGCGAAGGAAGAGGTCTAAAGGTGACCAAAAAAAAAAAAAAAAAAAAAAAGGGAAGCCTCAACGAATCTCAAACAACCGATCGATACTATCTCCAGAGCGACCAAAGGGAAGGAACTTGCTATGAGAGGATTGGGAGCTGAAGAAAAAAAATAAAAACAGCGTACGGATTCGGTGTGCTGGGGCTCTGGGAGGCTCGGGGGTCTGAAGTTCTGCAGGTCAGCAGCGCGGGAAAAAAACTGCCCGAAGAAAAGAGGTCGATGCCACTCGCGAGAGCCAGAGATCTCAGCCATTGAAAAACGCGCCCTTCTCTATACTTATGAAAAAGGATCCGGGGGAAATTTCGGACAAAAAGAGAAATGCGGTACAGAAAAGTCGGGAAAGTGTCGCTCTTGTACAGTTCCACGACAGCCAAGCCACCCGAGCGGGAAAAACATGTCCATTAGAAGGGGGAAAGCCATCGCAAAAAATAACACAAAAAAAAAAAAATTCTTTAAACGTCCACCAAAATTCAATGAAAATCCAAGACTGGTCAACGAAAGTTGAAATTCAGAAAAGAACCGTCGAGCTGATCAAAGTCAAACACAGTAAAAAAAGGGTTTACGGAAAAGAGAAGGAACGAGGAAAACGTACAGGTCATGAAACACTAACCACGCATGCGACGCTTCACTGGCTTTTCAGAGCCGCGGACAAGCAGGCACCGTTGGGCTAATCATCAGCGGGGAAAAAAGGCCAGCAAAAAAAAAGGCAAAGGACTCCGGAGGAAAATAGACTAAAACGTGAAAAACCTGGAAAAGGGTAGATTTGCGCATGCGCACGTCAGTCTCTCACTCCGAACTGGTCAACCAACGGACAAGGCGACAAAGGGGGCGAACTTTCCAAAAAGAATGGTTTCAAAAAAAAGACCTGCAAAGGGAGGAGCCCGCTGGGCGAGATGAAAATGGCGCGGACGTCCGGGAAAGAAG
>Ga0179593_1643420_pt1 | contig 11547 bp, 12 predicted proteins | sample CZODoug2_1_08_16_FD_185931 | JGI IMG/M metagenome (GOLD analysis project Ga0179593, IMG submission 185931) | Vadose zone soil fungal communities from Angelo Coast Range Reserve, California, USA - CZODoug2_1_08_16fungal (PacBio error correction) | ecosystem: Environmental > Terrestrial > Soil >...
ACGACCTCGAACCAAAAAGGCCGAGCGTGTGTTCGCAAGCGGGGGTTTCCAGGAAGAAGCGGAAAGGGTACGTATTCTGTGGGGGAAACCTCTAAAAACAAATAAAACATGGGGTGGAAAAAAAATTTGGTCGGGGAATTGTCGCATAGAGAGGGTATTTATCAGGTTCTGAAGGGGGGGAGAGGGAAAAAAAACCTCGTTAAAAGATAATGAGACAGAGAAAAAAAGCTACTTGAAAGGGAAAGAAAAAAAGGCATAATAAGAGACGGTATTGGCCTTTAGGAAAACAATTGCACAAGTAGGGAACGGTTGTAGTTGAATTAGGAGAGGGCTGGAATTGAGTCTCGGGTGAAAGTGACCATCGGCACGAAGAAAAACGGAGGGGCCACGCATGGAAAAGAGGAGCCGCTGCAGCAACAAGCTAGTAAAAACGTAGAAAAAAAGGAAGTCGGAAGGGGGGAAGAGCTCTTGCTACTAGGGAAACTGGCCCTTCATACGGCCGCTGGGAAAATGGAAATAAAAACAAACTTCACGTGGTGAAGCCAAAGGGGAGAGAAATTTGGATACTGCGACCTGATTAATGAAAAAAGTGAGGGGGAAAATGAAAATGGAAGGAACTGTAAGAGGCCGTTGCGTTCCGGGATTCGTCACGAGACTTTGGGACTTGTTCCACAAAAGAAAAAAAAAAACCTTGGGACGCTAACAGTCTCGCGCTGGAAAACAAAAGAAAAAGAAGAAACAAAGGAGAGGGGGAAAAGAGAATATTGGGTAGCAGGGCACGGCCGCGCGAAAGACGAAGACCTTTGTAGAGGGGGCAGCACACGCTTCCGCCCTTCGTCGACTCAAGAACGAAACGGCTCAGCTTCCATGAATTTGAAACAACGAACCTAATCCGGTTAGGGGGTGATCACAAAGCTGCGGGACCAACGGACCCTGGGGATTTCCCCGTCTCAAAGGGGTCCACGCAACAGCGGTTCGCAGGAAAGGGAGTGGGGAGGTCCACCAGATCGGATCCGACTGGAATGCCTCGCAAAAAAAGGAAAGTCCTTTGTGTAGTAAAGTGAAGATGAAAGCAGTTTCTTCCAAGAGAAAAAGGTGCCAAAATTGTCTCGGGTGCTAGCTGGATGAGGGGGCGCATTTAAGTGAACGATCAGGCCCCGAAGAGGTAGGGTCACTCCTCCGCCTCGAAGCATAGCCTGAAGCCACAGACAACGGGCCGAAGGGTGATTGTGGGTCCAAAGGACCAGAAATAAAAAAGGACTTATGGACAGCTTGCTTAGCTCTATGTTTCGAATCTATTTTTTCGTGCTTTAGCCCATCGTGCTTTCCCTCTGATGGGGTTCCTTCTAAGAACTCTTAAAACCTTGATCCTCTCCCTCACTCGATACTGACGCCCACGTGGGGTGGTTGACCCCCTTTCTCTCGAGCAGGCTTATATTTCCTGATCGTTGTGAACCGTTTAAGCGCGCAACCCAAATCCCTCCTATCGATGCCTCGTCTTACCTTACCACGAGATCGCGCCCTACTAGGTTAGTTAGGGGGGGAGCAGAATAGGGGCGTTAGCGGGGTAAAGTGGTTGGAAAGTTGAAAACACTAGAAACGCGGCGCACGGTACCAGGGCCCTTCTTGAAAGTGGAGGGGTGAATCTGTCTCAAGGGCGAGCTTAAACATAAAGGCTAGGAGGAGTGTACAACAGCGTCAAGGGGTACCGGGGAGGGTTCTCTCTCCGAAAGGGTTCCGAACTCCGTCCACGTCCTTGGGTCAAAAATTTCCAGATAAAAATCATCCAAAGAAGGCCCCATCCAGTTTTTATTCCTCTCATCGGAAATCTTCCAAGGCACTCCATCGCAACAAAAAACAGATTCCTCTTCATCCTAGACATTCTGCAGGAGGGGGCACAGTGGAAAAAAGGGGAGGCTCAACGTGAAAGGCACAACAGGTGAGGGGTAGACGTAAGAAGTGGGTTAATTGTCATAGGGACCGGAAAAAATGTATGAATGATCAGGCAGGGCCATAACCTACATTGCCGCGTCCCTAAAAAAAAAATATGGGGTCCATCATGGGGCCGTTTCCGGGCGGAAACCATTGTTCAGGTGGGATGAATCCTGACTTCCGGCCCTCCAACACTCCGCCTTTTTGTTCTACCAATCAGCCTTTCCGGGAAACAGTGGAATGTGTAGGGGTATGGCAAATATGTGCGAGGGGCGAGTGGGCGGGGGATATGGAAGGTGAAAACACGCTGGAGGCGACTCGGGCGGGGTGTGGGGGGGGCGGGTGGTGATCAATGTCCGTTGGTGGAGCAAACGAATTGAGTGGTGAGGGGGGGGGTCTTCTGCGAGCCCGGGTAGCTGTGAAGTGGTGGAGCGTTATCGTAAGGCAGGTGACAAACTGTTTTCCATTTTCGAAAAATGATACGCAGAAAGGATGTTGCGCGGGGAGAAAAAGCATGTTCTATGAAAAAGCCAAATGGGGAATATCGAAGGGGGAAGGGAGTTAAGGGAAGGAACTTGACCAAAGAACAGCTATCTTTCGATACTCTTCATAATAGGGTGAAACGGCTCGGGATGACTGCTTGGAAAAAGGGGGATACAGCAGGAAAGAATAAGCATGATGTTGGGGGCCAGGCTGACGGAATACCCTCGAGGGGGGGGGAAAAACTAAACCCCGTAAAAGCCATACAGCTGGATGGAGAGATCAGGAGGAAAAAAGGGCTTACCCCATGCGATCTGCTCAAAGGGGAAGAATCGTAGGGGGACAATGGTTTTAAGCCTCTCACGGCAGGGATGAAGCGGGGTGGTTGACGAAACTTAAAAGGGCTGCGGCGGGGGAGAGGAAAGAAGGTCAAAAGGCGGCGCCGCAACCCAACTCTGAAGTAAATAAAGATTGAAAAGGAAGAATAGATCTAAACGGTAGAAAAAAAGATGCGAACGTGGCCAAGAACGATTACGGCAGAAGGGGGGGTGGGGGAGGCCGGGAACGGACCTGGGCGATCATCCAACGGGGCATAGGGTTGTTCAGGGTTGGGAGGAGGGGGGGAGACAAATTGGAGGGGAAACTGGGGGAGGGTAGGAGCCAACGATGAATGGAAAAGGACGCCATCCTACTTCCTCACCTGCGCGATCCTCTTGAGGGGGGTCCAGAACACGTTGCTTCAAAAGCATCTGCCTCAACAGGAACAAAGGGGGCGGCTAAGGGACTATACATAGTGACTTTCAGTGAGGTGGCCTCAAAACCGAGAAGGGTAAGTGATCCAAATGGGATTCTCCGGGATTTCAGCAGTGTGCCAAGCAGCAGGGAAACAGAGGCACATGGGCAGGTGATCGATCGGCAGGGCAGGAAGATTAGCTTGCGGGGGGGGGGGAATAAGGAAGGGGGAAAATGCCACAATCGGCGATCAAGGCCATCACGGTTTCTTTCAATGAAGGAAAAAGCGGAGAAACTGAATAGTCGAACCAGGTCACCCCATTTGGGGGCACTTTGGGGGGAAAAACACCAAGTAAAAAAAACAAGACCGATACGCTATGGTAAGGTAAAAGGCAGCACTTAAAAGAAAGTCTGAAATTGCCACCGTCGAAAAGTGTTTACGGGTGGTAGGAGGCCCTGAAGCCATCGCCGCGGGCACAAAATACAAATCGGTTTGGGAGGACTTCCCCCACGGCCGGTCGGGATCAGGGGAAACGGGGGGCGAGAATGAAGCGAAGGATCGAAAACCGGAGTGGTCTGCTGGGGGACGCAAAAAAAGGTAAGGGGAACAGCGGACGCTTGGTTGGACGAGGAAGGCCCGCGAAAAAGGGAAAGGCGAAAATGTGGACAAGGAAGGGGGGAAGGGGGGGTCGGGAGGAGCGAGGGAGAGGGCAAAGGATTTGGCGGAGTGATCTCCCCATCTCAAGGGAGACCTTCGACGATTGCGGTGTTCGGCAAGGGTGAAATGATCGGGTACTTTATTTTTGTAGCCTCTATCCAAGACAAGAAAAAGAAAACAAGTAGTTTCCCTAGAATTTGTGGTCCACTCGTGCAGAGTTGTCGAGGGAAAATTCAGTATTTCTGAGGTTTTGAGCTTCTTTCGCTGAGAACCACCTACCAGAAAACTTCGAAAAGAACTGCCTTATGATTTCGCACAAACATCTCGTAGTGGCCTGGGGAATGACCCATAACAACACTTAGGGAACGGGGTGGGCGGGAAATTCATGATGAGGAGGAAGTACTGAGGAGTTAAACTCCGAGAAGACTCTTGGAGGGACCAGAATCTTTAACAAGAGGACTAAGGAAGAAAAGAGCCACGAGCAGTTGAAAAAGTCCTGCGAGAGGAGAAACTAGGGAGAGTTAAAAGCGAGGTCAAAGGAAAAAGTAAATCGAGCATGAAAGTACGGAGCTCTCGGGGAGAATGAAAGAAAAGCCGATCAGCTGGGTTTGTCCGGGGGGACTGAAAACACAAGGTGCGACAAGGGGGGGGAAATACCTAAAGGACGCGAGAAGTGGATCTGCAAAAACCTGGCTGAGGAAAAAGGTTGTCACATGATATGGAAGCACTGGAGAGGGGATCCAGTGCTTCCGGGAGGCAAAAACGAAGGAGGAATCGTGGGCCTGTCTGAAACCAAAGGAACCGCGTCCTTTGGAATCGCGCTACAGTAAAAAACTAGAGCCGAACGCGCTACCCAATAATTCTCAAACAAAAAGGGGAGAGGAAGGATATTTGAGACCGGGACGGCAGAAGAGACTGTGTGGGCTATCCTCCAATGACCGGGGGCAGATGCTGTCGGGGGCCCACGCTGGGACGAGCATACAAATCAGGGCTCTTTTCGATGGAGGAAGCATGGATAACCGACGGCGAATCCAGTAATCCGGTAAACGAAGTAGCTCTTTGAAAAGAAAAATCTCAGAGAACACATCGACTGGTTGTGGGGGGGGTTCTTGAAAAAAAAACAAAAAAAATAACGTGGAAGGAAGCTGCTTGCCGGTAAAAAAATAGCTCTAAGACTTGCAAAGGGTCGACTTCCTTTGCGCTTTGACAAAACGCGTGGAAATGGAAAGCTCGCTCATTGTTTCCATACAACCGAGGCTAGCGGGAGAGACCGAAACGATCGGGGGCCAGGCCACGAGAAACCTTATTTCACGACTCCCCTCCCAGGAAGGAAAGCACTAGAAAGGAAGTCCACAACCGTGTACCCTTAGTGTTTTGAAAGGTTTGGCCATGGGCCCCATTACACTAAATTGCTTCGGGGGATAGGGAAGATCTTCTTCCGCGGGTGGTCTTCAGCGGAAAGAACTCCAACCGAAGAACGAATGATAAACGAGGGAAAAAAATTGCCAATGGGGGGGGACAATAAACTACATGTAGACATTCTATTAAAGAGCGGACAAAGAAATAGTACCCTTCAAAACCAACCTTCCTGACGCAAGCTTGCCGAAACAACCATAAAGAGCAGGGAGTCGAGCCAACTACTTGGCAACGCCTGCTCTAACATCAAACTAAGGGGAGAAACATTCCACGTTCCGTGGGTCACCACTTTTAACAAAGAGAAAAAAAAAGGGGGGGTCCAAACGCGCAGCCCAAACCCAAGCAGGGTTTGGAGCGGCTCGCGAAAGAAAACAAGGAGCAGACAGCCGTTTATGAGATCCGGGGGAAGATGGCTGAAGTAATCGCCAGGGAACTGGAAAAAAAAAAGGAGTTATAAGGAGGGGTTGGAAACTTGTGCCATCGGCAAGAACGGCACCAGAAAAACCCTGAGGGCCATGGCAACGGGGTTTTGAAGGGCCCAAAGTCAGCTGCGTTTTGTCCGCCGACTTGGGACTAAAAAAAAGTTGACACGAGGGGGGGGGAAAAAAAAAGGGGAGATCCCCGCCGAAGGCAACGGAGAGGGAATGTCGATATTGTCGATTTGAACGAAAAACGTGATGGCTTGACGGGGCATGAGAAAAAGATGGCCGCCTGAAATGCAGGAACAGAAGGACGGAAAAGGCCGAAATCGATCACTCCCCACCGGTCGGTGGAAACTGGAAAAGTGAAAGGTACAGTGAAGCACACTCCTGCACGAAAAAAGCAGGATTTATTTTCATTCAGTAAGGACGGGAAACGAATTGACACGACTGTCCCGTCCCGAACAGAAGGAAAAGCCCGCGTGCTGGTCGTGACGAAGGGAAAGATGCAGGGGGGGAGCCACGGTTCAAATCCAATTGCTGATCTGAGGCAAAAGGGGGGGGGAAGCCGGGATTTGCCGTTCAGCGGTGTCAGCCGCGAGAAGAAAATCAACATTTGGTTTGGTCGAATTCAAAAGAAAAACCTTTGGATGAAGGGGTGATAATTACACACTTGACGCACTCCCAGCGTGTCTATATCCTGAAAAAAAGGCTCGATGGTACCGAGGCGGCTAGTATCCATCAGTTGCAGGATGAGGGGACAAGGGTGGTGCCGTAGTCTGCCGCGGTGCGTCTCGCTGGGGTGGGGGCACGGAACTATATCACGTAATGAATCTAAACAAAAAGGAGAGGGAGAAAATAGGAGAGGGCAAAGGGGAAACGATTTCAAGTAAAGTGGGGGGAAAAAAAGTTATGAAAATGTGCAAGACATCAAAAAAAAGGGAAACCCGAGTTTCTTTGGGAACGAAAACCCATGGAAGGGGAAGCTTAGTACTTCAAAAAAGAGGGGGGATGAACGGGCTCCAGACCGCTTCCGCAGGCGCCGACCGCATTGGTAGAGAAGACAAGTGGATGGGGAATATCCTGCTCGGAAAGGCGGGAGGAGGCTCTACTTCCTCGAAAAAAATATTGGGACGGGGTAATAAGGGTGAAGTATAAGGTACTGGGATGAAAATGACAAGGGGAATTCTTCCAGCAGGAGGTGCTTCCTAAAGGGCAAAAGCATTCCTGAACCGTAAGGGAGGTCAGAGGGTAAAATTGAAAAGATACTTGGGGGTGGGGAAGTCATCACGGAAATGCGAGGACCCGTCATCGGCGAGTCCATACTGGCCTTGGTCTTTCAATCGACCAAGGCTTAAAAGGAAAAAGCGCATGATCGGCCGGGGTCAGACAACCTGGACAACCCAGTGGTGGGTGGGGGACTGAAAAGCAAAAAAAGTCCCGAAACTCAAATAACATATCCGGGGGGAAGGGGTTAAGGCAGGGAGAAGAAAGGAAGTCTGACTGGAAAGCACTGGACACCGTGGGGGGAGGGGTTGTCTGGAGTCAAGACGCCCGAGTCGGGTAGCTAACCCCTCTTTTTTTAGGGACTTCAAAGAGGGCTCATGATGCAGATCCTTCAGAATCGAAAATAGAACATAGGGTTCCTGCTTGCAAAGGCAACATGGAAAGGGAGAAGTCGCGAGAGGGGTTGAAGGGGCCAGGACGCTAAGAAAGAGGCAAAATGTGTTATTATTTCGCTGCGAAAAGGGGAAAGAAAAGGTGGAGGGGGAGGAGGGCCGAGCGGGCCACTTCTTTTCGTAAAAGGCAAACTCCAGATAAGCATTGCCTCTTGAGGGGGAGGTTTCGGGGATTACGAGGGGGGGGAACGGGGATGTTGTGCTCCGTCTATCAACATAAATAATGTAGAACAGGGGGGCCCATTTGCAATTGGGGATAGATTCGGGGGGAAGTACGGGAAGGGTTGGGGGGCTATCTTGCCCTGACCACCCAAAAAGAGGTGAAAAAAAACAAGCTATGTATGCTGCTTCGCTAAGCAATCTCGTGTCCGGGCTCAAAACCAACCCTTAGTTAACATGGGGGAAGGAAGGGATGGGCCTGGTCCTGTGAGAAGGGATTGAAGGAGAGCGGTGAAGGGACCGGATCGTTCACGGTAAAACAAACCGACAAACGCAGAGAAAAGCAGGTTCTGGACCAAGTCTGCGAAAGCGAGCTTCCAGGTCGAGGGAAAGAGGAAAAAAGGTCCTTAGAAGAAGTAAAGCCTGGGCTAACGGAAACACTTGCCTTAAAGTGAAAGCGGTTGCTTTGTGACCGACAACCCAGTGGCTACTTTGGGAAAGACCACCCTTGAGCTGTCGCCCTGCGTTTCTGCTCCGCTGGGAGGTCCTTGGATGGGCGATCCTGGCTGTAAAATGAAGAGTGGCCGTGAGGTTCGCGAAAGACGGGAGGAGAGGGGGGGGGGGGAATGCAGGCCACTTAAGAGAAGTGCCCGGACGTGGGCGGCTCTCTCCCAGTAGCGGGCTGGCCTGCGCGGGCACAACTCTCAGAAACAACGACCCTCTGATTATTCAACTCTCTCGCGAGGGGTGGGAGAAAATCAAAGAAAGGAAGAAAAAAAAAAGGGGTAGAGGACATGACCTTGGGCACTCCGAGGGGGGAAGTTGCACCAAAAACGCTGGAAACCGCGGCGAAGGCTCCCCTGAGCACGGCCGACTCTTCCATTGCGGTCCGAGAAGAGTAAAAACGACGGGAATCACGCAAAAAACAGAGCCCCAGGAGAGATTTCCACCCGTCGCACTGGGTTTGTTTGGTCCAACGCCCCAGAATATGGCCAGTGATGAGAGTATGAAGGGGGGACGGGAAAAAAGGAGAGGAAATGAAAATTGTCTCTTGACTCGCTGGTACACTGCAAAGCCTCTTGTTAGAAAATGCCGTGGCGAGATGACTTTCGGGGCAAACGGGCGTTCCAAAAAGAGAAGTCCTTTGAAAAAAAATAAGCAGGGAAAGAAATAAAGAAGGAACAAAGGCCACATACAAACCTTAAACTAGGGGGGGGAAAAGTTGGGACCTTTCCCCTGCGGACCAAGAATAGATTCTAGGGATTTGTGCGCGAAGAAGAGAGGTGGTCCGCGGGGCACTCGGGGGAGGAGCTTAAAAAATCTCCACACCTTCAAATACTGAAGCGAAGGAAAAAAGGGGGAAAGGGAGAGGAACCCTACATGTTGTATGTGAATACTCTAAACAGAGCACCCAAAGAAATAAGGGAAAACTCGAAAGAAAAAAAAAGGGCAGGGGAAAAAAAGCCGCCAACGATGAAATAGAAGGTCTGCAAGGAGAGGACAAGGGCCCAGCGCCTTCTTATACAAAGAAACGCCTTCACACGGAAGTTGCACGGGGGAAAACGAAGACAAGCCACCCGGGGACTCTAAACGGCAAAAAAGTAACAACCCAAATAGAACGAGAAGCGAATAGTCAGTTGACGCAAGAAAAAACCAAAAAAAAACGTTTAGAAGAAGGAAAGGATGAAAAGGAGAAAACCATTTCCACTTAGCAACTAAAAGCGGGCGGGGGTCCGCAAAGGGGGGAGAGCACGTCGGAGGCTGGTAAGAAAAAGCAACCACCGCCCCGGTTATCAAAAATTGAAGGAAGGGTGGAAAGGTCGCCGCGACTGCAAAAAAGGAGGGCTTACTGGTTCGTCTCCGGGGGGTGCCCAAAAAGTTGAAATAAGTGTGAGGCTAAGGGATCCCCCGATCCAGCCTTGCGGGGTTTGCATGGAAATCAAGACTCTGGGACGAAAAAAGCTGGGGGGATCGCAGATGAAGGCGGGCACTAAAAAAGATTAAAGGGGGACAAAAAAAAAAAAAAAGCCGAGTTCTGTAATCTCTTGGAAGAGAGAAACCGCGGATGGGCGGGAAAAAAAGAAAAATAAAAAACAATGCTTGGCACCAATAACAAGACCGGAAAAAGCAGTCCGGTGGATTATGCCGTAACCATAAGAAGAAAAAAAAGGGAAAAAGGAAATTCTCTGCCCGGATCCTCATACACTTTGGGGGACGAAGAAGGAGGAAGAAAACTGGGTACTCTACTTTACAAAGGGACAAAAGGAGAGAGGGGAGATGCCAGTTCATATGTTTGGACACACGGCAAGCTTCCCAGCCGTGGGTTTCCCAAAGCGGGGGGGCGATGTAACATTCATGAACAGGGCTCAATAAACCCCAAACGTGAGGGGGAGACTGTTAAGATTCAGGGAATAGAGCAACAACACAAAGGAGGCGTCGGAAAAAGAAAGCGAGGCCACAACGAAAGGAAGAAGGGGGGGGGGGATCTTCCCGGAAGGTGAGGAATGTGTCATCGCATCCACCGAGAGTGGGAATGGGAATCGAAAAATGGTTCTTGTACGCGCCGTTAGCGCGGCGTCCAACCAGCTGAAAAATGGTATCTCCGCCATCAATTGAGCATAGTGGGAAAAAAACGGGGGGGAAAAAGGCCTCTGAGGCGAGCAAGGGACCAGCCCAAGATGTCTGCGGCAGAGAAAAGAGGGGGTCAGTGCATAGGAGGGTCTGGGTCCTACGGAAAGTGAAAAAAAACAATTGAAGAGGAAGCCGGGAGGGTTCAAGAAGGGGAGGAAGGGTTGACAAAGCCGTCCTTAACGAGCATTTGTGTTCGCAAGAGCCTAAAAAAGAGAGTTGCGTGGGGGAAGCATTCGGGGCCATGTGCCAACGATCAGGCCAGCACGGGGGGTGATTGAGGGGAAAAAGAGAGGGAGATCAGAAAACATCTCAATGCATGATGAGGGATCAGATCGTCACAGGGGGGGGGATGGGGGTGTATGCATACACAGTAGTGAACGATCGCCGCAGCGAGGGGTAATGTGAGATTGCTCAACGGTCCAAAAAGAACCGTGTGTAGGGGTGCTGGTGCCGTTCAAGGATCCAGACCTGACAAAGGGAAGGAAAGGAACGAAGGTCGTTCTAAGGGCACTGTCGAGACTGAAGTGATCTCATAAAGGGAGGGGGGAAATGGAGACAACTTGATCAAAAAAACGAGTACTGGGGGGGAAAGGGGAGGGGTCCGAACTAATAGAGTAAAATGTGTGAATGAGTTTCTCTGAGAAAAAAAAAAAATACGGAAAAAAGGATATAAAAAGGGGAGTGTCCAAGGACTGTTAGAAAAGCCCTCGACCAGATAAGGAAATGCAAATTAAGGGAGAAAATGTTAAAATTAAGCGCGGATCTTATGGGGAGAAGAGAAATAGAATGTCACAGAAAAAGTATTGTCAATCATTGGTCCCACCAGGGGCAAAACTAAAAGGGAGGGATCAGGGTTCTGAAGTGGGAGATTCGGCTTAAGAAACGTGGCAAGAACGCGCCCAACATCTCTTGTACGCACAAAAAAGAGGCAAGCAATCTAGGGGGTAATGGTGGAAAAGAAAGACCCAGAAGGGGGTCTGTGGAAGGGTCATTCTATTGCTGTCCTTGTACTAGGGAGGAAAGGTGAGAAGAAAGTGATCGGGAATGTACCTAATCTAAAACTAGCGAATGAAACAGCCACGAGAAGGGAGGGAAAAAGCGAGCGGAGAAGAGGTTACAAGAAGAGGAAAAAAGGGAAGGTCCGGAAAAGGAATACGTCATGAAAGTCTGAGTCTCTAAACGGGCTACCTCACTGGAGGGGGAAAGGAGGGGGGCTGTGGAAAGAACACCAAAAAGTGGGGGTGGGGGAAAGACAGAGAAGGAAGATGGTGGGGACGGCAGGGAAGACTGGCTTCGCCGTCGTTTTGCGATCGGATCGGAAGCCAGCCGGGAGAGGAAGGGAAAAAGCTTAGGAAAAGGAGGTAATCGGGACCTGCTGAAGGAAAAAGGAGGCACACGGTCTGGTCAGAAAAGTCATCGAGAGGCCGTCTAGCAAAAAGTA
>Ga0179593_1692335_pt1 | contig 11547 bp, 15 predicted proteins | sample CZODoug2_1_08_16_FD_185931 | JGI IMG/M metagenome (GOLD analysis project Ga0179593, IMG submission 185931) | Vadose zone soil fungal communities from Angelo Coast Range Reserve, California, USA - CZODoug2_1_08_16fungal (PacBio error correction) | ecosystem: Environmental > Terrestrial > Soil >...
TACCCATAATAACTAGTATCCGTCGTAGGAAAAAGAGGGAGAGAAACTCTATCTTGGAAGTCGTAGGAGGGGAAAGGAAAAAGGGAGTGGAATAACATTCTGGAGGAAAGAAGGAGGGACAGACTCCTCGTCCTTGGAAAGGGGGAGAGGAAGAGGTTTCTCCTTCTCTGGCACAGGAAAAAAGAAAAAAAGGAGGAACCGCGCCCCTCTCGATCCCCTCGCCCCAGAGATTTCTCATCTCGAGCTCGAGGGGGAAAAAAGGGAGGGAAGCTCTCTTCCTGAGAGAAAAGGGGGGGAAGGGAGCAGCTGGGGTCGCCTTCTTTCATTTTTCCTCATTGGAGAGGAGGTGCGTTCGACGGGAAAAGGGAAAGCTTCTCTTTCTCTTTTGGGGAAAAGAAAAAAGGGGGAGGAGGCAAAATACTCCCTGCTTCTCTCGAGCAGGGGAAAAAAAACTAGCGGAAGAAAAAAGGAAGTCACTTCTACTTTCCTGGAGGGGGGAAAAAAAAAAGAAAAGGAGGGGGGGGGAGGTCTTACTTCGCGTCTACTCGAAATCGATTCGTGGGAGGGGGAAGAAGGAAAAAAAAGCTTTTCTTTTTGCTCGCCAAAGGAAAGGGGGGGGGGAAGGAAAAAGGAAAGCCCTCCGTCGGAACCTGAGAGGGGGGGAAGCGGGGAAGAAGAGAAAAAGGACGAGCCAGCTCCCATCCGTCGTTGTAGGCAAAAGAAAGGAGGGATCAAACTTCGTCAGTATTTCTGAGGGGAGGGGGAAGAGTGGGAAGAATGTCCCGAGAAGAGGAAAAGATCTCGTCGTTTCGCCGGAGGAAAAAAATGAAAAGACGCGCGGATCTGCTCCTCGAGCCAAGAGGAGAGGAAAAAAGGGGGAGTTAGCGGTTTCGCTGCAGATCGTGGAGAAGGGGGGGAGCGTCGAGCCTCTCTATTACGTTCGGTAGAGCCTCAAGAGGGGGGGAGAGAGAAGGGAAAAAAAAAAGGAGATGAAGCTTTTCGCGTTTGAGAGGGAAGTGAGGGCAACCTCACGGAAAGAGAGAAAAAAAAGCGGTCCTTACGCCGAGAGAAAAAGAGGACTCTTCGAACCCCCACAGAAAAAAGAGAAAGGGGGGTCATTAAAGCCGACATGAACGCTCTCAAAGGGAATGAGTTCTCCTCCTCCACCTGAGGGAGTTCCCTCTATTTTTATAGGGGAAAAGTCTCTTCTCTGTTAGTGAGGGATAAAATCCGGGATCTCTTCTACGAAACAGGGGAAGATCTACCCTTCCGCAGAAAAGAGGAAGTCAGACCTCTAGGGGAGGGAAACGCCGCTTGCTCAGAGTAGGAGGGTCAATGGAGACTACCCTCACATTTCTCTGTCGGCAGGGGTCTTCGGCATCATGTGGATCCTGCCCATGTTCTATTTCTCTGATCTCGAGGAGAGACATTTGTCCATACCATTTAGTATGTTCGAGAGGACTTGCTGCATCTCGCGGAAATTTCTCTGTTCCGCGAAAAGATTATTTCTTCTCGCGGGGGGCGGTGGCGGAACTAGGGAAAAGAGGACTGTGCTGCGTCCGAGGCGCGAGGCTCGTAGGGGAGGCATGCTGTTTGCCAGGAAAAGCTGCGTCGGCGTAGGAAGAAAAGGCGGCGACCCGCAGTAGAAACAAGGCCTTTTCTGTGAAGGGATGGGATTATCAGATCCCCTTCCTCCAGGGAGGGTCACCTCAGTAGAGGGGGGGGAGGTTGGGCCTTACACTTGGGGTCTGTACTTCACGGGAGGGAAAAAGAAGAACCCACTGAAAGAAGCCGCCGCGTCGCTCTATCCCAGTGATCTGCTACCCACAAAAAGAACGAAACTCGACAACCCCCCCGGCAAAGGAAAAGAAGGTCGGTAGGCCACCCTCATGTAGGGAGAAAAAAAAGTCGTCTTTCCGGCAATTGTCTCGAACGCGAGGGGGAAGACTCAGGGTACACTTCGATAATTAAAATAAAACAACACAACGTATGCATTTGAAAAGAGAGGGGAACCCGGTCTCAATCGCGTTTGATACAATTGGCCGGAAGACTACGGGGGAATTGGGACCTCCATGAGGTGCCGAAGGTGGCTTATTAGGGCGCTTTCCGGGTTTGTCGAGGGAGGAGCGTTACCCCCCAAAAAAAAAAAACGCTTCTTGCCTGTGTGGGTAGCATGATCACCTGTAGAGGGGGAAGGACGGCACCCCGTCGCAAGGGGGCGCTGGACTTCCGGGGAAGAGTGGAGTTCCAACTCATTAGTCACGCGTCCCTCTACTTCTTTACACTCTCTTCTAAAAGTGGAAATACTTCTACGCAGCCTTCCGCCGCTCCACTGCTTCAGGTCCTCCTTATTGAAAAATCTTTGGGGTACTGCCGTGGGCGCTCGGATACGCCTTCCTCCGAGGGAAGAAGGGTGGCAACCATTATTAACTCAAAAATAGCGAACTCTCCTTACGCAATATGCCTCATCCCATTAAGAGGAAGAGTGACTCCCCCCTCCTCTGCGCGAAAAAAAAAGAGTCAGTTCCAGATACCTTGGCCATCCGCTCTATTCTCATAAGGGAGGAAATCATCCAAGGGACCCAGTCTTCTGCCATTTCCTCAGCGTATCGCAGCTCCTCTAACAGGAGAGGGGGCCCTCCACATGCTTCAGAAAGAGAAAATGCGAAAGGGGCTTCGTCTTCAGAAAGACCTCGAGGCATCGCGGCGATCGGCACGTTCGATTTAGAAAAGAAAGGGAGAAAAGAGGATCTGTGAGGAAGAGAGGCGCAGCTGCTCGCAGTTGCGTGGGGGGCTACTAGCTTCCTCTGAGGAGAGAAAAAAAAAGGAGGAATTTTTCCCCGAAGGAAGGGCAACTATGCTCTCCTCCAAACCGAGGTTTCTTCTTCCGAGAAGGGAGAAAGGAGGAAGGGAAGGGATGGAATCGCCACATCTTGCAGGGGAAAAGAGGAAAAAGCAAAGGGAGGTAGAGCGTCTTCATGCCGGCGGGAAAGCCTTTCCGCATAGCCTCTCTTCGTGGAGGGGGGGAAAAGGAAATGGCATTATCACAACCTCTAAAATCGAAAGGGGAAAAACGGAACTCCTCGCTTTAGACGTCTCCAAAGCGTTGATTCTCACGAAAAAGAGGGGGGGGGGAGAGGGGAAACTACATACTTCTTTCTCTCCTTAAAAAAAGGGGGAAGAAAAAACTCTATGAAAGAAGGGGGCCCTAAGATGGCTAGATTAGCATATCCTCTCTCGGGGGGGGGGGGGGGAATGGAAAAGAGGGGGGGGAGTATCTCTCCCTTATCGAGGAGAAGGGAGTAAGAAAGACTACCTCCTTCCTCAAATATGAACTCCTCTGATTCTCCTCCTATCTCGTTAGGGGGAAGAGGGGAAAAGATCTTACTCTACTCGGAAAGAGAAGTATTCTCTCAAGATTTTCCTACTTCAGGGGAGGGAAAGGAGGAGGTATGGGGAGCTCAACAAAAAAGGAAAGAAAGCGAGCCAGTATTTCCTCGTATACTATGCCGCAGTCTATTTTCGCGGAAGAAGGGGGGAACCCTCCAAAGAAAGCAACCTCTTTTTCTTGGAACCGTCCTATTACTTTCTAATACTTTAAAAAAAAGAAAGGGAAAAGGGGGAAGGAAAGATCTTAGCTGGGGGAAAGCGATTCTAAGATTCTTATGGCCTAGACCGGGAAGAGAGACCACCGAGCAGATCATCTTTCCCTCAAACCTTGGTCAAAGCCTCAACCATCCGGAGGAAGGGGAAAAAGGGGAGGGGGAAAAAAAAAAGATTTCTCCGTAAAGAAAAACGAGAAGGCATTACTAAGTGACGCAGTCGAGACGGTCGCCGGGGGGTCCCCTCGATCTCTATAATAGAAGGGGAAGAGAGAGGAGGAGAGAGCTCTTCTTCTTGCAGAGAGGAAAAAAAAAGGGGGGAGTTACGCGCCTATCAGAGCACTCGATGGCTTGCTCGGAAGGGAAGAGGAGAGAGAACCTCCTAGAAGGAGGAGGAAAAAGAAGCGGTCTTCCCCTACCCCCTAAAAGAAGATTACCAAAGAAAAAAAGAGGAAAGATGCTTGTTTCTACTATTGCTAGAGGGAGGGGGGGAGGGGAAGGGAAAGGAGAGCGATAAAACTATTTTAATAAGGGGGGATACTGTCTATTCTATCTAGCTAGCGAGAGGAAAGAGAAAAGAAAAGAGACCACCTCTCCACTCGGGGGAGAAAGGGGAAAGGGGAAAAAGGGAGTATTCCCTTTTTAATCAAGCTCTCTAGCTCTGTTTTCTCTTTCTCTTCACTTAAAAAGGAAGGAAGGAGGGGGAGGGGAAGGGGGTTCGCGCGAGAAGGGAAAAAGTCCTCCATATTAAATCTGGCGCTGTAACGCTCAAGGGAAAAGAAGGAGAAGGGGGGATTCAAAGAAGGAAGAGGGGGGGGAGGGATGTTTACGTATATTGCTATTCTCGAGCAAAAAAACCGGAGAGGATTAAAATATATAGATCTCCCGAGAAGAAGAAAAAAAAGGACACGCCTTCTTTCACGAAGGGGGAGGAGGGAGGGGCGAGTTCCATCTCCAGACATCGGTCGGAGACGGCTTGGTATCTTGTTCAATAGTAGGAGAAGGGAAGAAAAAAAAGACTTCATCCTCTTTTACTTGAAAGAAAGGAAAAAGAGGAAGAGGTAACAAGGACACATGATCTTACCGTAGACTCCGCTACGAGCGCCGGATGGCTCTTGTGCAGGGGGAAGAAAAAGGAAAAGGGAGGGAACGCGAGCGAGCTCTAGAGGGAAAGAGAAGATCAATCGGTTGCCCCGCAGCGAGAAGGTCGGCTTCCCGCCACAGGAAAAAAGAAAAAAAAAAAAAGCATCGTTGTCTCAAAGAGGGGCGAGCCCTCACCGGCTATCTGTAATCTACTGTTTAGGAGGGGAGAATCTTTCCGTGGGGGAAGGGAGGCCGCTGTATCTGTCTTCGACTCAGCGCCGGTGAAATCCATCCGCCGAAAGGGGGAAAAATCGCGCGTCACTTAAAGGAAAGAAGAGAAAAGGCTCACCTCTCCCGCGCTGATAGCCCTCTCCCGAAAATCCTCAGCAGAGAGGAGAGAAGGGGGGGAAAAAGCTACCTCTATCTCTCGACTTCTTCATGAAGGAGAAAAGTCCGTCGCACAGGGGGGAAGAAAAAAGGGAAAAAAAGGGTCCCATTTTCGTCACGCTGGGGGAGGCAGACTGTTACCAGGATGCTCTTGCGCGGGGGGGGTAAAGGAAAAGAGAACCATACTCTCAAGCTGCCGCCGAGCGGGCGGAAAAAAAAGCGGCCTGGGCCGAGAAGGGGAGGGAGGGGGGGAAGGGAGTCGACTTCCCTCGTCAGTTAAACGACCCACGCGTTTGCGCGGAGAGTGGAGGGGAGGGAAAAAGAGCGCCCAGAAGAGCAGCGTATCCGAACCTCAGGGGACGCGCGAAATCTATATTGGCGTGGGAGAAGGAAGGCTCCTCTTTCTGGAAAGGGCCGGAGGAACTCTGCTCTCTCCTAGGGCTGAATAAGCGTCGTCCTGCTTAGCTAGAACGAAAAAAAAAAGAGTAAAAGGGGGAAAAAGGGAGGCATCATCTCTTTCCTCACGTGCGGAGGGAAGAGAGAGATCTATGGCCCTCTGACTCAATCTCGGGCGAGCTCCGCAATCAACCGGCTGTCACCGGGAAAAAAGGATACTCCTCGAATTCGTGGAGAGGGGCGTCATCGCGGTTGCGCTGCATAGAGTGGAAAGTCTTTCGTCGTCGAGCCTCGGGGGAGAGGAAGAACGCTGATCTCCTCTAAAAAAACGCCCCAGAGGAGGGCCTACATCAATTCTAAGAGCTTAGGGGAGGGGGGGGAAAGGGAGGAAAGGGACAACCTCCTCGCTCTATCTATTCGAAGGAGGGAAAGAGAAGGGGGGGAGAGAATCCCCTTCGCTATGGAAAGTACGTCCTAAACCCCCCTGAACCTATTGGGAGAGAAGAATCCATTAAAGAAGAAAAAAAGGAAAAGAAAAAGGGAAAGCCGCACCTCTGGGTGGATCTCGGGATAGGTCCCTCTATTTTTTATGCGGCAACAGGGAGAGGCTCGCCTAGTAGCTCTGACGAAAAGCCACTGTCTAGCGTCTGTACGACCCTTACGCCGAACAGCTCATCGGGATGAAGAAAAAAAAGGGGTGCGCTCGCCTCGCTGCGAGGGAGGGGGGAGGCGGTCATTGGTAAGACACGACAGTGAAGAGTCGCATTGGCGCTTTTGTGCACGAGGGGGAGGGATGTGCTACTATTTTCTGCGAAAAAGGAAGGGGTCTATGTCTCTTCAATAGAGGAGGGAAGGAAAGGGAGTCTCATTGGGAAGAAAAGAAGAGCTCGAAGAAAAAAAGGGAAATCTCTCTTCTCCTAAAACGGTCTCTGGAAATAAAAATTCCGATAGGAAGGTGGTCGAGGGAGTGTTTCTTAACTGCCATGAAAAAGGGAAGGAGAAGGCTGAAGTTCGCTTTCGGGGACTCGTCAGTCTTTCATGGGGTTGCCACCACCGAGACTTCGTCTACTACTCTTCCCGCGTAGAGGGAAGAGAGGGGGGAAATCGGCTTGCCCCTTTGAAAACCGTGGCGGGGGGGGAAAGGGGCTTAGTCAGTTCACCATGAAGTCCCGTAGAGGGAGAGGGAGGGACGTTTTCCTGACTGGAGGGGAAGGATGCACGTCTTCCCTCAGGAAAAGACGTTTCCGGAAAGAAAGAGAGACGATCCCATTGAATAGGGGAAACCCACCACATCCATAAGACAGATAGAGGGAACAAAAAAAACCCGCCATGACGCCATAAGCACACGTCCGGTAGCACCCTAAGGGGACACCCCCCGGGGGAAAGGAAATTGTCTCCTAAACTAGATGAGACCAAGGGGAAAAAGGCGATAATGATCTCTCTCAAAACCAAAAAAGGAGGGATTATCGCATTTTCCCTGGGAGAAAAAGAGGGGGGAGAAAAAAAGGGTGTATTGTCCGGCTGACTCCATGAGGGTGCCTACGGGACGGGGGAGGGCCTGGCCTGTTTGTGGAGGGAGGGAGGAGGCCTTTGGGTGTCAAAGAAAAGCACCTGTTATCGAGCGACGAGGGAGGGGGGGGGTTCGTCCGTGGTCTTCGGTACGAAGGAAAGGAAAAAGAGCCAACTGCTTAGCGCTACGAGATCTACTGATGTGACCTCTCTCCCGGAGAGCATATCTGAGACCCCTCCGTCCCAAGCAACGGCCTGCAAGGAGGGGCCCTACTCGTTTCGCAGAGAAGAAGGGAAGAACGACCGGCCTCCTCGTGATTTGGAAAGATGAACTACTGACTATCCTCGAGAAGCCCGTATTCCGAGAAAAGGAAGAAGGGGAAACTAGTTCCTCCCCGAAGACGCGCTTACGACCGGAAGAGCTCTTTCCAGATACCTTTTGAAGGGAAAGATATATTCAACAGGCTGAGGCGCTCGAACTCCTCAAAGAGGAGAGAAAAAGGTCCCCTGCCTAAAGGGTAAGGGAGGCTTCATCTCAATGTACCATGGAAAAAGGAAGCCTACCTCGTAGCGAGGAGACCTCTCACAAACAGGAAAGGGGGAGGAAAGGGAAACGTCTCATTCGTCCTCCGGGAAAAGAGAATCTCTTCTAGCTCACTTCGAAAGGGGATAGTTCCTTATACCGAGGAGAGGGGAGTAATATCTTCTCTAACTGTATTGTGAGAGAAGGAATCGCCTATCTTCACTAACCGAGGAAAGGGGGTTCCCCTGAAAAAAACAGAGAAAAGGAAAGACACTCCAGACCTCTTTTTTATGAGCATGCAGTTGAAAGGAAAAGGAGAGGCGCGTTCATTGTAGGCGTAATCTGCACAAAAAAAAAGGGAGGGCCTGACTGTCTTCCATCAGGTAAGAGAGCTTCGTACATGGAAAACCTTCTTTTCCCTCTGTCGTCACGCTCTGGCGGGGGGGGGAGGGGAAAAAGGAATAAACTTCAGAGCACAACCTCTAAAAGCGCATCAAATGAACTCCTCTCTTCTAAGAGAGAAGAGGTGAAGGGAAGACCTCGAGAAAGAGAGCGACCTACTTGCTTTACGCGCAAGGAAAACCGCGATTAATAAAATTAAGAAAAAAAAAAAAGGAGATCCGCTCTCCTTGATGTGACAAGGGAATTTCTTATCTCGCCCTTCTCGGGAAGCGGTGGGAAAAGTCTACCTCCTTCCTACGGGATGCACGCTCTGCTCGCCGAGGGACGCCTTCTTTTATCTTCTAGGGAGAAAGGAGAAGAACGGAAGCAGTATTCTCTCTCAGTGTTCAAAGGGGAATTCCACTATTGTCATTACCACGTCATATGGAAAGATTTCGCTCTCCATTATTTCCTAGGGAGGGGGAGAGTAGCCGTCTCATTCGCTCTCCACCTAGAAGAGGAAAGCGTGGTCGTGGAACCGCCGAGGACGTGAAAGAAGGGAAAGGCTGCCCGTCCACTCGGGAGGTGTGGGGAAAAAGTGGTTCCGCCCCTCGCCATCATTCGCGACAAAGCGAGTTACCCCCCGTGTCCTCATTCGACGCAAAAGAAGGAAGGAAAAAAAGGGCGCTACGCCCATCTTTCGCGGAACGAAAAGGGAAAGGGCATGACGAAGGACGCCCGAGCTTCGACGTCCGCCGGGGTCAAAAAAAGAGAGCTTGCGGCTATGTGGGCAAAGAGGGGCCGGCGGTGCTCTCTTCACGTAACGAGGGACAGGGAAAAGGAAAGGCAGGAGCAACCGCTTGGCTCGGGCATGAGAACCCGATCCAGCGACGCCCTAGAGGGGAGGGGGGGGCGGGAAAAAGACCCGACGAAAACATGTCCCACGGTAAAAAGCAGACGAGGCTCGCACGATTCGGGAGGAAAAAAAGAGGGACGGGGAACATAAATTCTCAGGAAGGAAAATTTGATATGGGGGTCTAGCCTCGCTCTCTTTCCAACGGAGTAAGGAACACGTCGTCCACCTCTCAAAGTCGGAGGGGAGAGGGGGGAAAAAAGCATGCGGATACGGTACGTATTCCTTGGTTGGAAGAGTTTTCTTCTGGTCTCTTAAAGGAGGGGGGGTAGGATCATTTGTTCTGCTCTAGGAACTTAACCCCGCGAAAAAGAGAAGAAAGGATGATATCTTGCGGCTGGAACGCGACAGAAAAAGAAAACGTGGCGTATTTAACGACTTCTTGTCGAAAGTGGAAGGAGAGGGAAAAAAAGGAGGAGGAAAAGATAGATAGGGCAAATAACGGAAAAAGAAAAAACGAACGTCTTCCCTACGCCCAGGTGATCCGAAAGAAAAAGGGTCGCGTTCCAGCTGCCAGATAATATGGAGGGGGGGAGGGGTGAACGTCAGCTCTCTAACAACTGAGAAAGGAAAACGACGTCATCCTCTTTTACGTTAAGAGACCCGAGAAAAAAAGGAAAAAAAAGTCATACTTACCTATCCGCCATTCTAACTCGAGGAAGGAGGAGGGAAGGGTCCCTTCCTACCAAGGTAATACGGATGGAACGCGAGCGAGCTCTAATCAGAAAGATCAAATCGTTTTGCTAGTAGAGAGGGGAGAGAACATCGTCTCCCGGGAAATCGGCCGCCTAGTGAGAAAACAGCCGAGGGGGTACTCTCCCGAGGGGGAAAAGGGGGGACTGACCGCTTTCTTGGAAGAAAGAGGCGTCGCTGGATCGCGTTCTACGCCTCGCCGGGGGCAAGTCCGCCGCCAAGCAGCGTCACGTCCCTTTTCTTGCGAGGCCAGGGGAAAAGAAAAAAAGAAAATGAAGAATTCTCATCGAGAAAATCTCTTCTCGAGTTTACCACGGCGACCGGGAAACCTTCGCGGGTCGTTCCTTCTCAATCTGGGGGGAGAAAGGAGGGGGGGGGGGGGGAGAAGGATCTTACTGCTTGTAGTCTACTGGGGGGAAACCACCAAAGGGGGGGGGGCGCGCCTTTGCTATTTCGCGCAACCATAAACCGAAGAAGGTTCCAACAACACAAAAAAAACGAGCGGTTCCGTGCGGCACGAGTGCCTCGTGAAAGTCTTCGACGTGGAAACGACCACGGGTTGCGCTTCGATGTGTGGCTGGGGCTGGGAGCGGGGCGCGCCCCTCGAAGCTGCGCTCGTAATAAAAAAAAGCGAGATTGTTCGTTGCGAGGGAAAGAGAAAAAAAAGGCTCCTCTTTGTAAAAGGTCGGAACTCGGCGCGCTCCTCCGGCGTCCTCCGCGGAAGGGAGATCCCATCCGGCGTTTTGTCGAAAAGAGGAGAAGGGGCATCACGTGTCTGCAGTATTTCTGCGGGATGAAGGAAAAGATCGGGAAAGAGAAAGGGCTAATCTCCGCCATCTCCTTCGTGGAGGGAAAAAAAAGCCCATCTCTGCTTAGGGGGATCCTCGAGCCACTCTTCCGTGGCTAAAAGGAAGGAATCTCGTTTCTGAAGGAGAGAAGAAAAGAATCGCGTTTATCTTTTCTTAGATAGAAACTCTGGAAAAGAAGAAAGAGAGGTCGTTCCACAGTCAATTCGATGAGCAGGGGGAGGGGGCTCTGCCAGTTTCTTCTTAGAAAAGGGGGGGAAAAAAAAAAAGATGCGACCGGAGCCCGCCGGGCTTACGCCCTCGAAACGAAAAAGGCGCGTGACCCCCCGTAACTATGTGTGACAGATGAAGAATCTCATGAACTCGACAACCTGCCGGCCTGCTTCTCAGAAGAGGGAGTCCTGCAATATGGGGCCGAGGTGGATCTGGCACAAAGGTCCGTTCAGCTTACCAGAGGGAAGAGATAAACGTTCGATTCTCTCGTACTCTAGAAGCTCCTCTGTCTTCAGGAAAACCCTCAGGAGGTCGAAATCGACACTGGAGAGAGAAGCGCTTCTCAGGGCCGAATCCTTCTTCATTGAAGGGAAAAGAAAAGAAGGATTCTTTCTAATTGGCGAGGGTGCGCGGTCTTCCGGCAGCATGTGTTCGGGCTCCTGGCCCAGAGAGGAAGGCTTACGGGGATGGCATGGGGTGTGTGGGCCAGAAAAAGGGAGAGCGCTCTCCTGGAAAGAAGACGCTCCGGCCCCTTTCTCTTTCCCCGAGGGGTCCTTCGCGGGAGGGCTTAACTATTCCGGGAAAAAGGACTGGGCTCGGCCTAAGGGAGGGGGGGGGGGATCGTCATCGTTCATCGGGGGGAGCCCCCCCCTCCCGAAGCTCCCTTCTTAGAGGAGAAAAAAAAAAGATACTTCTTACCCGGCAATGAAGGGGGGGGGGGGGGGGACGTAGGGGCGTATCATATTCCCATGTCCTCAAGAAGAAAGAAGAAGCAGTTAGAGTTCTCTTTTCTCTCTCAGCAGTTGAAGGAAAAGAAAAGGGAACTCGTCCCGCAGGCCCGGAAACTAAAAAAAAGGAGGTTTGCCCGTTCCTCCCCTCTAGAAAGAGGTATCTTCACCCACCAAAATGGCCAGAGGAAGAAAAAACCCCCTTCCATTCCCCGAAATGAAGGAACCCTCATGGATGTCAAGCATTTCCCTCCAAAAAAAGAGAACGAAACTCGATTTTTAGACCAAAAGGACAGGAAAAAAATAAGATTTT
>Ga0179593_1296132_pt1 | contig 11546 bp, 5 predicted proteins | sample CZODoug2_1_08_16_FD_185931 | JGI IMG/M metagenome (GOLD analysis project Ga0179593, IMG submission 185931) | Vadose zone soil fungal communities from Angelo Coast Range Reserve, California, USA - CZODoug2_1_08_16fungal (PacBio error correction) | ecosystem: Environmental > Terrestrial > Soil >...
ACTGCGTGCTGGCAACTTCGTAATATACTCGTCGAATTTCAAGAGGGAGTTCAATCACACGCAACCGGCGAAGAAACCAAAAAGGGGGCTTCGGCGACCGGGCGGGACCTTCGTCCGAAAACTCTGGGCTCGCGACCGCGAGTAGAAGCTCTGGAAAGTGGGTGCGACCCAGAAAAATATGCGAAAACTTTGGGACAGGCAGTCGAAGTCCGACCGCAGGCGAAGGGAGGAGAGACAGGCGGTAGGGTCTTATCGGGGGGAACCGTCTCTAATGATATGGGTCAACATCAGCCTATTGCACGGCGTAGAAGGACGCGCCCGAGGTAGGACCCGAAATCCCTCTACAGTCTGTGGGAGAGATAAACAGTGGAAATATCGTCAGTCAGGGGCCTAGGCTACGGGGGACACCAGCTCTTTGCGGAACTGAACCTAAGACGCAGCTGCCGGGAAAAACATGGGGAGCCTGCTCGTTGAAAACTAATAGTAGTATAGGGGGTCCGATTCCAACATACGAGAAGAGTTGTACTTGCAAAACACCGTTGCAAGCTGTCAGTGATCGGGGAGGAAGAAACGTGGAGACCGCACTATTAATCGGAGAAGAAGCAGCTTAAAAAGGGGAACACTTTTGGTCAATAGACAGAGAAAAGAGAAGGGGCCACGCGCGTCGCTGGGGAGCTCAGCGAGCACGGCGGTAGGGTTCTCCAGTAGGCTAAGACAGTAGCATAAATAAACTTAAGACCTCCGAATAGACGTAGGACCAGGAGGAAGGATAATATACTATGTTAGTTACCGTAGGGGATCATCAGTCGTGAGCCATCGATCCACGTGAAGGCCGCAAACACGACAGGTCGATCAGGGAAAGAATAGAATCAAATAGGCACTGCGATGGTTTCAGCTGTAGGCCCGAATGAAGGGGCAAATGCTTCGGAGAGCGGACAGCAACGGAGCTTTGCAGACTACATTCTCGGAAAAATGTACTAACTGATGGCGCCAATGAAGATACCAGAGTCGGAGAAAAGAAGGGTCTCTAGGGCTATGAACCAAGAGGAAAATCTAGAAAAGATCTACACCCGAGTGAACGTTGAACGGCAAAACGAGGATATAAGAGCAGATGGTGGACCGTCGCGGAGACATTGAAGGAAAAAGTCAACAACAAACTTGAGGGGCGCTACGACAAAAATCACTGCGTGTACTGCATAATCATGGGAATAGAACATTACGACGGAGAGTGGCGTTGCGGTGGGGGGGGGGGGGGACATCCTTGCTGCGGCGTTTTCACGTACGTGAGAACAGGGGGCCGGGCTTGAACTGTCCACCGCTCAATTGTGTATCGAGGAAGGCTATGTCTTTCCCGAAGTTTTCTCAATTCATCGACAGTGTCCTCGGGTTGCTTGGGTGAGGTTTTGCTCGAAGATTTCTGCGACCGCGGATACAGGGAAATGAAAGAAAGAAAAGGAAGTGAGCGAGGTCAAGGCTGATAGACGATCCCCTGGAGGAGAAGGCGGGATCAATACACTCCGTCAAATAAAGAGAAATTTCCGAAAGTCGTCACGGTGTCAGAGGAGGGGGAGCCTCGTGGACCGACCACGTCTATGGTCACAACGTGAAGAAAAAAAAAAAAAGAAAGGATAATAAACGGGGAGTCTGACACTACGACAACAATGAAGTTCAAAATACTTCTGCAGAAGATAGAAGGAGTCAATAAGGAGAGCTCCGGGGCCGAGTACGCGTGACGTACGTGTTAGAGTCTTTATCAAAAGAAGAAAGCAATAACTAAGAAAGACACACAGGCGGGCGCAGTGGGGGGGGGAGCACGCGGAGGGAAAGGGATCCACGAATCATAAAGAGCGTGAGAACACAAAAAAAACTGGATGAGGATAAATAAGTAGATAGGATCGCTTTGTCCTGAGGCAATTAAAGAAAACAAAGGAACAGTCCATGCTGGTGAGATTTGGAGGAGGCTCCCTTAGGTCAGGGCTAAAGCCTCACGGGGGAAATGAAAAAGCGGAAGAAGGAAGGGGAAGCGCGTACGTGAAGCAAGTCAAGGGAGGTTCACAGGGCTGAAAGGGCGAAAGACGAAGGGGTGGGTTCGAGGGGCAGATTCAGGTGCGTGGACGCCGGGTGAGTCTTTGGAAAATAAATTACGAATGTCAGGTTCAACCCGGAGGATTCCCGCCTAGAAAAAATGACAACATGTAACAACGACTGACGGCTGGGACCTCTATTGACGTTAGTGGAGGTGATCCAGCCGGCGTCAACGACCGGATCGCAAAACAACCCTGAGCCCTACGAAAATACCCTTAAGAAGCGGCGTCACTACGCCATGACCAAGAAAGATGAGAGAAACTCAGGCTCAACGAAATAAAAAGCGTACGAAACGGTCCTCCAAACCAAAAATACGATTAAAAAGGAGGAGGGGCAGACTCCTTAGAAGCCAAGAAAGGCCAGGAGAAAACTGAAAGTCTTTACTAAAATGGACTACACATACAGTCAAGAGAGTAGGACCACAAGCAAGAACCCTCATACGAAGGGGGCTCTTGAAAATGCTAAAATGAAAGTAAACGAAGGGAGGGGACAATCGCAGCAGAACGCAATAAAGGGTTCCCGGTGATAAAGGTCCGGAGCTACGATATTCCCAATAGGATCGTAATAAAGTCCAAAGGAAATGAAAGTCACGTGAAAAGGAACGCCTTGGAGTTCGGGAAAAGGTCAGACGGTGCCAATTGTCGAATAGAAACCGCCATGCGCCGCGACCGCCACGAATCAAGAGCGGAGCTTCATGGGGGTGCAACAAGTTGAAGGGAAAATTGGAAGAAAAAAAGAAAAACGGGACCGACAGCCGACGGGATTAGGAATGAGCGGGAAGAATAGGGGGCCCTGACATGACGACCATAGTCCTAAACCCACTACGTTCGGAGATTAGACAAGAGAAAATGTCGGGGGTTTTATAGAGGGACAAAGAAGGCCGGAGAGGGATTTGAAGGAACGAAGGAATGATCACTACGGCATCTAAGAAAGGGAAAGAGCTCAAAAGGAAAAGAACGAGTTCAGAAGAGGTCGACTCGAGGAATGGGTAGAAAAGAAGGTATTCAGGAGAACGGGAAAAACCGCCGTTCTGTCCTAACGAACCAAGCCAGCGTCGAAGACTGGGGGGCCACGAATTAGAGAGTAGGGACCAACCAAACTTCGGCAGGAAGATAGGAGGGAAAGTGATGGCGGAGAACGGACGCGGGAAAGAAAAAAAAAAAAAACAGCTGGAACCGCGAAGAAAATCACGCACGCGAGCGGTGGGATCGGGAACCCGTATAATAAATCAGAGAGAGGACACCTAGCGGGACCACAATACAGAGACCGAATAAAAGGGGGCGGCAGGAATCGGGACTGAAGGGACCGCACGAAGGGGGTCGAAAACTAGCCGAGACCACCTAACATAACGAGAGGCCATTTAGAAAGATCCCGATGCAGAACACGGAAGGGTCGGTATGCTACAAGGCGGGCGTCCTCGACCCATCTTAATCATTCTATAGGGGGAAAAAGAAGAACATCTGAAAGTTCAAATCAAGGAAAAAAAAGGAAAAACTCAATAAGGAGTCAAAAGTAACAGGTTAAAAAAATAGACCCCGGGCCGTAAAAAAAAGAAGATCGAGGGGGGGAGAGCGGGTTCGCCCAAAAAAGACAGAGATACGACGGGCGGGTACGGAAAAAAAAGTCTTCCTGCACAGGCCCGCCAACGCCGAAGCCCAGGGGGGCTCCGCTCAGGGGCGGAGGCAGAAACAAAGACGGCATGGAAGCAGACTAGAGGCCACGCCAGTCAAAAAGAGACAGCACGCAAAAAAAACAAGGGGGGAGTAGGAGTACCATATCTCGAGAGCTGCGGCACCACTGAGCCTCTAAGGCCGGGCATCGTCCATAGGACTTGGGCGAAGAAGTAAAAAAAAAAAGTAGCAAGGAGCCCCACCTGGGGTCGTCGGGGGGGTGCGGACGGGAACGCGGCAGGACAGAAATAATCATTCTCGCGAACCGGACGAATGGAAGATCTCTTGACTGTTGGCAGAGAGCACTCGGAGAAAAAAGTGCGGAAAGGAGTACGCTAACCGCGGAAAAAACGTCATATCTCCTGGCGGGGGGGGGGAGCGAGAACGGGGGGGACTACGGAAGAAGATTACCCACTGAGAAAAAAATCGAAGCTTTCATAGGGGGGGTGAGATGACGAATCGAATGGAAACCTACTCCGCTTCAGAAGGATTTAGTTGAGAAAGGATCGCCTCTATTTCGTTGCAGTGGTCAGACCTTCTAATGACCCAGCTCGTCAGAAAAAAGGCCGTCCCAAAGGTCGAGGGGTCTCGGGATTTATCCTGGCCACTTGGATAGAAAGCTAGATAGTTATATAATTTGGAAGATGCAAAGGGGGGTCTTGACAACAAAAGGCAAGCGTTAGGGGGAGCGCGACTGGCCCTGTGAGAAATGACCAAGATTAAAGACAAAATATAGCGAGGAAACAGGTAATCAACTTTCAAGAAAGCCCGGGAAAATGGAGTGGCCGCAGTCAGGCGAGCTGGTTGGAAATAGCTTCACCTGCTGTTTCTCTTACGATCAATACTGATAGCCATCCGGGCCGTCGAGAATCTGAAAAAACTGGGAGTTTCGAAGAGGAGGATCAAATTTTCGAAATCCGGAAAAACGTAGGTCCAGTCAAGACGTATCGTCATGGAGAACATCCAAACGAGGGAATCAAGGAGTCTCGCATCGAAGAGGCCTTTGGGCAATGAGTGGCGCCTTGATGCGGAACACCAACTCTTAGAAAAAGTAGTCCTATAACCGCTGGACTAAAGTATAACCGAGGCAACTCACTGGGCTGGAGCAATTAAGATAACGCTCGGTGATATTAGGATCTGGTCAGTGTGTAGGAGACAGTCGTGCCTGAGAATTCAATATATACGAAAAGGAGTGACTTGAAGGAAAAAAGGGAGCGAGGCGGGGGTGAATAGATAGACGGAGAGACTCAGAAAAAAAAAAGCGCTAGCGGAAGCACAGTTGCAGGGTCACCGCCATGCAACAGGAAAAACCAGGGCGGCGGGAGAGCGGGGATTTCGTGGTCTGGGGACCATGAAGCAGTGAGTCAACCTGAAAAAAAGTGGCCATGTGCCGGGGGGACCAAAAGGGCTAGCAGCGGGGGAGAAGACGAAAGTCGGGGGAGATTGGGAGTACCGACTGGGAGGGCGGGGAAAAGTGGGCTTGGATTTGTGGGAAAGCGCTCAAAGAGCTGGGGCGGGTGGAGGTGGAAACAGACTTGGTAACGGGGGAGCCGCGTAGTCAAACTCTGCAGCGCAAAGAAACCGGAGTTCAAGGCACCAGGATGGTCACAAAAGAACCACGCCCGTCCATGGAAAGGTCCGCAGGTGACCGGGGGGGACGGATAGGGGGAATGAAGGACTGGGCGGAACAAAGGACATCTGGGAGGTATGTGGCACAAAAAGAAACCAGGGCCATAAGCAATGAGAGATGCCACCAACAGGGATGAAGCCGGGTAGCATCTGCTGACCACTAAACTCTACTAGGTAATAAAAGGCATTGGAGCGTTAAATTGGAGAGGGCAAAGCCAAGAAAAGCAGGACGACAAACTGAGCACAGTCCTTCGGCCACTGGGGTGAGGACGGGAAAAAAACAGAACCATAAAGAGATCACAAACACAATAAGGAGGTAAAGAGAAGAGGGAGGAAAGTGAAAAGTAGGCTCGCTTTCAGAACACACAAAGAAAACGGGCAATTGGGGGAAGGCTTGCGGCTCAGGGCTAACCTGGTACTGCAAAGGAAGAGGTAAAAGGAGGTTAAGAGATAGGTCGTCTGGCCCGCAGATACAAACGAAAAGGCCCCTCATTGTTTGACAGGGGGACTTGCATTTCATGCTTCTACATAAGGACTCTCATTGTTGGTGACAAGAAACGAGGGAAGGCCGACAACCTGGGGCGGCCAAAATCCGGAAACAAGGACGCGCTGGGGGCTAACTATTGGGAGTGTGATCCAGAAGCCGGGGAAGAAAGAAGAAAACACCTGCGAACGTACGCTCACTGCCAACCCTGACTCGGAGGGAAATCAACTGAAAGAACAAAGAACCAATCTCGATAACGGAACAAGCAGAGCAACATAAAAAAAGCAACGCACTCATGGTCCGCATAGAAAAAAACGTCCTCAGGAGCACGGGGCCCTAGCAAGAAATCGAACACTAAAGGAAATCACGGTTCTTCATGGACTAATAAGCTGGGGAAGACGACAACTAAATCCATCGTCTAGCCAGTCAAGTAGGGGGGGACGCTTGAAAAATGGCGGACATAAAACTACGGCTAACCGTCGAGAGCTATCGCCTCACGGTGTAAAGGGCGGTGAGAAAATTCCAAGCACGATATTTCCACCATCGGAAACGGAAATATATACCCTCGGGGCAGTTCAACGGAAAAATTGGGGTGTTAGCTCGTTACGTCAGGGGAACAAATCGCAGAGAAAAACTCGGGCGAGGTCCGACGAGAAGAAGAAGAAACGACGATCTTCATGGGCGCAAGAATTAACGGGGAGATTTTCAAAAGAGGAACACAATCATTTGAGGAGGCCATGAGGGAGAAGCTTGCCCTGCAGAATGCGCCCAAGCCGACACAAGGCTGACGGGCCTTATTCGCTAAGAAAATCTCGAATTTCAGGTGGACGTAGGTAAAAGGATTAAAAACGCGACGACTTCTGAATGGGAACAGAGAAGTGAAGAATTAATTAGGTAAAAATTAGATGCCAGACCTCGGCTCACGCCTCACTTAGGGCAGCATTCGGGGGTGGGTACGAGGTATAAAAGGAACGAGAAACTACAAAAGCCGGGGCTTACCCTATCCTCAACCCTAGAGACTATATCACTGTTTGAGACGAATTCTTGGACCAAAAGCCTCTCTTTCAGGCTTCGGGGGAAAAAAGCTGGAATTGCTGTACTCAACATAAAAGGGTCTACAAAATCACGACATCACCTGGGGGGTATCTCGCGAGCGGGTGTGAAAAAAGACACCCGGATAACCACCGCGCATATCTTCGAAGCACAACGAGCATGGGGACCAAATCAAAGAGCATAAAATCTAGTTGCCGGCAGCCGACAGGTTGAAAAGCAACGAGAGTGGGTACACCCGTAGAAAAGGCCCACGATCGAACGAGATTTCATGTTAGGAGACAAACAAGGGAAAATCCGGCCCGTTTCTGGGGGGGAACTACCAGCGGGCTGCGTTCCAGAACAACCTATTCACAGGATCGATGAAAGCACCTCACTCTGCGGCCTACGGGTCCTCGAATGAAAGGACCCGCACTCCTTCGAGTCAAGGGACCTTCGCGGGGGAACAAGCTCAAAGAGGCGACGGCACCCCCGACTGTCATCTAGTTGGGGCTCTTCGGAAAATCAAGAAGCCATGGAAAGGTCACGCTAGAAAGAAGTTAGAAATCCCATCTATTCTAGACCAATGGGGGAAATAAGAACGGCGTTTCGCAGTCAAGGAAGCGCAACTCATGCATGGACGAGGACAGACGTGGACAGACAGTGGGGCAGGCTACTAAAAAAAATTATAGAGAAAAACAACCGGTGATAAAAGAGGGAGGAGGATACGGGGGCGGGACGAAAGTCTGGGAACTCTAACATGGGAAGAAGGCCAAGGCAGTCGTGTAGCAGCAGACGCCAGCCTCTTAGCAAAGGACCACTCTCTGGCAAGGCTCCGTCTAAAGCAATGGACTGGGCTAACGGAGGAGAGGGCAGAAAGAAGAGCTTGGGAGGGTTTTGCTCACAGAGCAACTAAAAGAGTGGCAATCCGGGAAAGGGAAATCCTACCGCAAGTGCGAGAGAGGCGGAGGGCCTTCATCGAGACGGGATAAGAGTAGGAAGGTCTGGCATCAAACTCGCCTACTTGGGGGAAGGACCAAACGATTTAGTGCCAAAGGGAAAAGGAACTGGGGCTTGTAGGGGGGAACATACAACGAAAGAGGGCCCGATCGTGCACGCGGATCTGGGGACCCAATAGCGGGACGAACCAAGGCTGGGGGATGCAGCAAAGTCCACCAGGGGCTGGCGGGGATGTGGAGACCTGCCGGTGCTCGAAGGAGCGAAGAGTGAGAGAGGTGTCAACGTCAACCACGCGAGCGAGGACTTAGGCCAAAAACGAGGAAGGGTCGTGATGCGGGTGCCCGTGGGGGGAGAGAAAAGATGCACTCAGACGAAGGGACATCAGTGAAAGAAATGGGGGGAAACAAAAAAAAAACAAAACACTAAGCACGGATACAAAAAGAAGGGCGCAGGCGCCGAGGACTGTGTCTCTGAAAACGGCTGGGGGGAGAAAAACAGGGTCGAAATAAACTTGCAACTACAATCCCGCCTTCGGAGGAAAAAGGTCAGAATACTCCCGTAGAAAGGGGGGGCATTAACGGGGGAGGAGTACACTTCTGTCTGTGAAAACGAAGTCGTGGGGGGGGACCGTAGGAAGCAAAGACATTTCAAAAAATCTGTATTATCTCATCGAGCACCGGCGAGGGTGGCTTTCAAAAAAATCAGGTAAGGTCACAGGGGGGAGGCTCCGCAGGAAGCAACCTTCCGGCGTGGGGGGGGGGCAAAGAAAGAAATCTCGGACTAAATCACAGGCCCAAGGGAAGAGAAACTCATGAGAGGGACGCGGGCGAGCGCATAAGGGCTATGCAATCCTGGTCAAACGAAGGTCAATAGCGACGACAAGAAAGTTGTGAAAACACCGAGGGGGATAAGCGATGGCGGTGAATAATCGCGGGGACAGGTGAGGGAACCCGCAAGACAAGATAGGCGGAGCAGGGTCAAAGACACGGATTTCATGACGGAAGCATGAAAACAAAATACGGAGAGCTGGGGCTTGTGGTCGGAGAATTGCGGAAAGGGGTCATTGAAGAAAAGTGAGGAGGGGAACGACGTGAAAACGGGGATTAATTATCAACGAGATATGGGTTGTTGGGGAGAGGGGGGGGACTTGTGGGAGTGTTTCTGGGTGGTGAGGGGGGGGGTGTGTTGGGGTTTTACTACTGATTAGGTCGCCTATTCTCTTTCCGCTTTTTCTGAGTTGCTAAAAATCCTTTTAGTCGCTACCCCTTCTGTCTTGGGACCGGTTTAAGTTCCTCTTACCTTTAGATACGGGCGGGGAGTCTAAGAGGAGGAGCGATCCACGGATTGCCGAAAAGAATCCCCTCCCACGACCGGAAATAGAGGGACGGGACCAGGCAGCCGTGCGGACCGTGAGGGAGGGGGTCTGGGATCCTTGTGGCGGGGGACAAAACGACCCTCGCTTTATGTTAAAACAATTACTACAGCCGGGTAAATGGGAATCTGAAAAAAAACGCAGGAGAAACAAGGAGGATGGCGCAAGTTTAATCAAATGCGCACGTAACTCGAAGAGTCAAAGGACTCTCACCTGCCTGACCAAGGTGATTCCCATTGTTAGAAAAGGGAAAGCTAACACAAAAAAAAGAAAAGCCAAAAAAACGCTAAACACCGAAACCGGGTGGTGTAGAAACCGTCAGGCTAGCCCGGAATAATGAAGGAGAAACCAACCGAGTGAATGAGAAAAATAGATCTTAGAAGCTTTTGCCTTCGGGCCCCGCGTCTCACAAAAGGCCGCCAGCGTATTCTGTTGGGAGTTTTGCGCAAAAGGGGAGATGTGGATGTCGTCAATTCAAATACCAGGGGGGGGGAAAAAGCGAAGGGGAATAATCTGCGTACGTTACAAGTCGAGTTAAAGTGGGCAACAGATTGAACACGGGTAACATCAGAATGGGTGTCTGCGGGCAAAGGGAAGGGTGTGTTACGACGTGGAATTGGGAGTATGTGACCATACACAAAGATGTGAAAAAGTCCGACACCAGCAAACCGGGGGACAGCAGGAAGACCCACCAGGACGGCCAAAAGGGCGACAGGTGCTCCTCTATGGAAGGGAGGGTGGATCCTGAAGAGGAAATGATAGATACAGGAAGCCCGGGAAAACTCTCAGCTACACGTTTTCCCGAGTCAACGTACAACCGTGGAAAACAACCTACCATAGGGGGGGAGAGAAAAGCAGGCAAACCTCAAAACTCGTACCGCACATTGTAAAAAACGACCAGACTCAAAAATCGGTCTCTTGCTGGAAAAGGAACACACGGATAGTCAGGGCACCCGACGAGTACAAAGTCTTCAGAACCGAAGAGAAAGGGAAGCACTAAAGAAAACTCATCCAGAAGCCCCGTCGGTGTGGTCCTCGTCCCGGCTGGAGAACTAACTGACTACGATCGGAGGTCGACCTAAGGTGCGGGGATTTGGTGTAAATACCAGACGCGACGAAGGTAAAAAAGAAAAAAAACTAAGTAGCCAACCTTTTACTGGCACTTAAAAGCCCTTGAGATAGCTTGAGGGAAATATTGGAGGTCAAAAAAGGAACAAGCGCCGGCGATGACAGCTACTCACCTAGACGGCATGGCACAGAAAAGGGGTACGTGACATGTAAATGGTCGGTGCACAGGAAAGACGTTTCTTTAGCCATGCTTTGGCGAAAAGGCGGAGGGAACTAAATGACGACACCTAAACTGCAAAAAGAGTAACGGGCAGACAGGAGATACCATGAGCGAAATGCTGGTTCGAGGGGCCAATATGAACCGCGACTCGGTGGGAAAAAGGGACACGAGTGGGGAAAATAGCTAATCGAATAGTAGAATCTCGGGGAAAATAGCTCGAAAATAACCGAAAGGGATCTAACATTAAGGATGGTGGGAAACCGGGGTATTATCAATCGTGGAGAAACAACGAAGGGGAGGGCCGCGAGCTCCAACATCGCGAGCAGGGGCACATGAAATGTGGGCGCTGCCTCGTCGGTGACCCCCCACGTATCAAGAAGCCGCGCTAAGTTACGAAGTGAAAGAGTGAGGATTCCACAGCATTCACGACAGCTGGCAAACTAAAACGGGTTGGGGGGCGAAAAAATACTCTATCTAGCTGTTAACGTTGAAACTCCGGATACCTCGAGAAAGAAAAACACCGAGAAGGATCACCTCACTGAAAATTCGACCCTTTCGTCATCCACGAGGGGAGTGCCAGCAAAGGAGGTCACCGTAGCACGAGCCAACGGGGGGATAGTCCGGTGAACCGTGGAAAAAAAAAATCGTATCAAACCATAAAGAGGGGGACTTCTTGGTCCTACCTCGGATTTAAGCGACCACCGCTGAGGGAGAAGGAAAGCGCGGCGCGAAGGTCAGAGAGCTCAAAAAAAAGCACAAAGGGGGAGCCGCTTTTTCGCGGGGAAATTAGCCCCTTAGGAAAACCACCAAGGGCACCACATTTGGTCCTCTCATGCACACAAGTAAGAGAGATCAACAGAGGAAAGCGAAGAAAAAGGGAGTTGGCTGCACGGGGGTCAGGACCACGGGCGAAAGAAAGGCAGTGTTCAGGCCCTGGCGGGTCCCGAGGGGGGGGACACGTCAAATCCGGGCCTGGACGAGTCGAGTCCCACAGTGGTCGCAGAAGAAAAACCAACCCCAATACGAAGA
>Ga0179593_1482697_pt1 | contig 11546 bp, 13 predicted proteins | sample CZODoug2_1_08_16_FD_185931 | JGI IMG/M metagenome (GOLD analysis project Ga0179593, IMG submission 185931) | Vadose zone soil fungal communities from Angelo Coast Range Reserve, California, USA - CZODoug2_1_08_16fungal (PacBio error correction) | ecosystem: Environmental > Terrestrial > Soil >...
AGAATAAATGGAACGCCCGCGCGAATGGGATTCTGCCGTGTTGACCCCAAACGGGGCAAACAGGAAGGGGGAGGGGAGGGCACAGAATCAGCCGTCGAGCGCCGAAAAGCGGAACCTGCCAGGAGGGAAGGCCTTCTTCATTGGGCTTTTAAGCCCCAAACATAAAAACGGGGGGGAATGGTCCAAAGAGTTTTTAAGGGCACGGGGGTAGGCAGGCTTCCCTCAGACGGGTTCGGACGAACAGGAAAAAAGGGGGTTATAAAAGGAAAGAACAGGTTAATCAAAGGACAAACTTGCAAAATGACTAGTGTAAATACTCTTTCGCACTTAGTTTATTAACGACGCCTCTTCCTAAGAAAAAGATTCTGAAGAGAGAGGCGTTGGAAAAAAGAAAGACCCGGTTCAACAAAGGGAAAAAATTCGTGATGGTCTCGATCCACCGCAGTTTGCCCAGCGGAGAGCAGGTCGGGGCCGGCAAGGCAGTGGTCGGTGGGGGGGGGGGGGGGGGGGGGGAAAAGATTGACGAGATAATGACGAGCGCGGGGGAGGGGGAGCAGGGAAAGGAGGTTCGGGACTAAGAACTGGTTCGATGTGGGTAACAATCCTTTCCGCTAACAGACGACAGGGAGCAACCGGATCGACTGGGTAACGTGAAGGTTCGGCAATACTAGGTCAGTACGAAAGGGAAGAAAAACCAGCGTTCGCGAAAAAAAATAAGGGGAAACGAAAGGGGGGGGGAAAGGGGGGACTTAGAGAGGTTGCAGTTGAAAAAGATCGTGCACCCACAAAAAAACGTTTAGGCCAGCCATGCGATAAAGGGCAGGGGTCAAAAAAAGTCGAGAAGAAAACATCCCAGCAAAGGAGGAAAAAGGGGAAAACTGGTTAGGCGGCGACCGGGGGAAACCAGGTTGTGAAGAGAGTGGTGTTTATCCGGAAATAAGACAAACTCCACAATGCTCGGCACATGGTGGGGAGGAAAAGGGAGAGGGAAGGTGAACGTTCTGAAGAACACCTGCGCAGAAAAAAGCCCGGGCGCCGGACCATTATGTTCTTCGCCCGACTTCAGGCGCCTTCGGCTGCTAGACACTGGGGAAAAGGTACCGTGGTAAAGACCAACGAACCTTTAAGCGAATCGCAAGGAAAGAGGAGGTGAAGAAGGGGGCGAGTCTGGACCGAAGTTCCGATGAGACTCGGAAGTGGGTAGGTCCGGGTGTCCCTCTGACATTTGAAAAAAAAGATATAGTTTTAGTGGAAAGAAGAACGGATCGATATTTAAAAAGAACACGATCGCGTCAGAAAGGGTGAAGATACTGGGGGAGAACACAGAGAACACAGACAGGTTGGAGATGTTGGCGCACAAGTGAAACGGAAAAAATGAAAAAATAGACTGGATCCACTGGTATGGTAGCGTGGGGGGAAGAATCGTTACTTTAAACGAAGGGAGGGGGCCCATGAAGGGAAAGGAGGGACAGAACGAAAAAGGATCTTGGGGGGCGGCCGGGGTAGGCGGCGGTGAAAAAAAAAAAATACCACAACAAAGACGCTCTGGGTTAAGTAAGTTTCGCGCGTGAGGCAGGGAAAGACCATAGCAAGCAGCCCAGTGGAAGTGAAGGCCCTTCGGGAAAGTTTAATTATCCAACAAAAGGAAAACGTCAGCCGTTTGGGCTGTCAAATCACAATGTGGAAAACTGTCCTAAAGCCGGCAAGCAAAATTAGCACTGGAAGAGAAAAGAGAAGGTCAAAAAAAAGGGATTTTGAGGAAACCAATGACTGAGGAAACGTGATTTTTTCGAGGGCGAAGGAATACGCGAGCGCAGACGAGAACCTGCCGCTTGAAACGAACGGGAAGAAAAGGTCGAGATTGGAGAGAGTTGTCAAATCTCATAATGTCACTGAGACAAGGAGAACGAAATAAGGGAAAAGTGCTTAAACTCGAACACTTACAGGGCCGATCCAAAGGAACAAGCGCGGGTGGCGCGAGGGAGTGTCAAACCAGCAAATAGAAAAAATTGAAAATATAGAAAAAAAAAGTCTTTGCGCAGCAGAAAAGTGCTAGTAACGAAGCAAGAGAATGTCAAAGGGAATACGAGGTGGAAAACCCCCGAACAGGGAACTCGGCTGAAGACGGCTGCCGCCTCAGGATAACGTGACAAAAAGCCAGTGACTAAAAAAGAGAGACAGCGAAATCAAATAAGGGGTCGTATAAAAAAGGGAAGGAACACAACACGGACGATTACAGAATAAAGCTATCAGGTTGGGATGGGAAGGGAGAGATGGGAGGGAAAAGGTCACTGGCGAGGTCAATTACTCCGAAGGCCGTCAGACGGTCATTCAAAAAGCGAAGGGCACTGGGGTTTTCCATCGTACCAGCCGGAAAATGGCGGGCGCGTCCATAGCACAACAAAGGCTGCCGCAGGCTCCAGAGAAATAAGGGGGAGAGAGGGATTGCTGGAGGGAAATAGAGCGCGCAAAAAACGGGACGATGGAGCAACAACGCAAGGGCGAGGGGCAGCAGTTCCAACTGCGTGATAGGGCTCAGTAGTGGGAAAAGGTCGAGGTGCCCAGCTCAATCTCATCGGAAACCAGGATAGGAGGGACAGGAAAAATTGGGAAGCGGCCGGGCTCGCGGAGGAGCGACGTCGGGGAAGGAAAAAAAAAATCACGAGCGTTCAAGCTCAATTGGGTAAATAAAAGCTGGGCTGAAGGAAAGCTCGATCGAAAAATCTCGGTGCGGGGGAAAAAAAAAGGCTGTGTCCAGAAAGGAAGTTAAAGGACTGGGGCAAGGAGACGGCAGGAAAAAAAACGGCAGTCGCGAATTCGGGGGGATAGGGAAATCTTTCCCGAAGGGACGGAAAGGAACAAAGGGGCTTTGACTAAGAGGCTGGGATTGCCCTGGGACGAAGAAAGTCTCTCCATTCGCGTTGAAAGGAGGCCTGGGATCGGTGCTCTGAAAAAGACCGAGGTCTAAACCATTCCGCCACTCTAAAACAGAATCCGTTTTTCCGTGATCGGCAATCCTGGAAGAAAAATGGGCCTCGCTACATTCAAATCCCGCTGACTGGAAAGAAACCAGCGCAAGGGTAAGGAAGAAGGGGGATCAATGTGGTTTTTGATGCGTTTAGAAGGGTGTGGAAGAAAAAACCAAGCCTCACTCACCTGTCTGCGTTTAGAGTGGTTGGGAGGCCAACAGTAGATATATCCACCGGAATGCGGAATAGTTCTTCGGTCAGAGCCTCTGGACGATCCGTTAGAAAACTAAAAATCTGCACTATGCTGGTTGCTTCGTATAGTTGGGAAACCTACAAGGGAACACCCGAACCAAGCTTCTACTCCAAAACCCTATTCGAATTCAAATTAACTTCTCAGGCTCTCGAAAGAACCCGAAAAAAAGCGCGGGGAAAAAAAGGGTCGGATGGAAAGTCGGGGGGGCAACGAAACCGGAATGGGACCCGGTTCTCGACACCCGCCCAGAGAAAAAAGGACAGGGGGGAGGGGAGAGACCCAAGAAAGGGAAAAGCGCACGTGGAGGGGACGTGCGGCGACGGGGGCGTCAACAGGGGGAACCGGCAGCGCAAAAGTGGTACTCAATTGAACCTTCAAATCATGTGGGGAAGTCTGATCGATCCCCGTGATACACTCAGAAAAGGAGAAAACAAATGGGTGGGCGGGTCCGCCTCCTACAAGTTGGACCAGGGGGAAGGAAGAAGGGGGACGGGAAAGTGGATGAGAACCCTATAGGAAAGCGGGCTATTCAAACGCCCTATTCTTGAAGCAACTAGGGGAAACAAGATAGTTTCCCTTATAGGAACCAATGTTCACCACCCGGTCGTCCACCAGGAATTCTACACACAAGGAAGGGAAGAAAGGATAAACCGGCCATATTATTGAAGCACCGGGACACGTACCAAAAGAAAGGGCCTAAAAGGAAATGATGACGAAGGAGGGGAAAAGGAAAACGACTTGGTGCTTGGGGGCCCCAGAAAAAACCGGGCGCTCAAAAGAGGGCGCACGTAGTCGATGGAAGGGGTCAACAGTCGAACACACCAAGACAAAACCAGCCTGAATTTGAAATTATAAAAAGGAAGGGAACAGGGCTGTCAAAACCCTGCTTGTAAAGCGAAACAAGAAAAGTACCGGGGGGGGTAACGTGTCAGGGAGTGTGGTTGAAAAAGATAAGTCTGCTGAACGCAATGCAGCGCTCCGACGGAACGACCGGGAACACTACGAAAGGTGCAGGACAGAGTTGGAGAAAAAGTTGGAGGGGGAAAAATTAACAATGGTGTATTCCTTTTCTAAACCTTCAAAGTGTAAGCCAAACCGTATGTCTTGAATTAAAAAGAAAAAGGTTATTGGAACGCTAGGGGACCAGGTACTTATTGTTGGGAAAAAAGTAAAGCAAGAAGACCAAGGGTCACAAAAAAAAGAAGAACAGGGCCAGGGTTCTGCGCTCGAAGGCGGGATTGACCGGTCATCCCACTTAAACATGGTCAACGGGGGGTCCATACGACAAGAGACAACAAAATTCGTTACATCACAAAGAGAGATAAACAAAATACACAACGGAGATGAGAGAGAGATGATATCGATCATGGAACGGAAGCGCGCGTTGAATTCCAAGATAAAAAGGACCATGAATTGCGGGCCGCCTCCCATCAGGCAAAAGAGAAAAAAGCCCCGGCCATTATGGACTTCGTTTCTTGGGGAAGAAGGAAAAAGAAAAGGTTGGGGAGGGAGGGGTCAAAAGAACCGGTTTAATGGGTTAACCCGTTTAAGTGGGAGGGACTCAAAACGGTTCTACTCACGTGTGAGAAAGTGAAAAAAACTGTGAATAAAAAGCCAACTTGCAATTAGGGACTAGTGTAAAAAAACATACTAAGGTAGGGGGTAGAAACAGGAAAAAGGAAGGAGAGCCTGCCTTGCATACAAGCGACGAGAGGAGGGAAAAATCTGCCGGTTAACAAGGACAACTTCGAGTCTCGCTCCACAGGGGGGGTGGGCCAGCTTAAAGGGGTGGTTTGGGGTTTTTTTACTTATTCAATGCCGGGGTAAGGGGGGGAGACTGTTTGAAAAGAAAAGAGACCTATTCGAGAGCTGTTTGGAGCGACACACGGCGGGGTAAATAAACCGGGGTGGGCAATGGGGCAAGAGAAAAGTGTTCAATCCACCAGAATAAGGGGGTACGTGAGGGGAGGGGCATACAGGCAGGTACACGCTCATAAGGGAGTGTGCAAAATGCTCACTTGGGACCAGACCAGGGGGTGAAAGGGGGAATATCAGGGGGAGAAACACTTTGACACTATCGTGCAACCACCGAGGGGTAGCAAGGAGAGGGGGCTGAATACGATGGCTCTGGGCCGCCCTATAGGGGAAAGATCCAACGCAACGTAAAGATACCAAAACCATTTGAAAAAAAAGAAAGACCGACCGTTAGGGAAAAAGGGGGGGGAGAACAAGGGATAAAAAGTAGGCCTCCACATATGCTCGGAAGGTTCCATTTTGGCACAGGCTTGCGAGAAGGGAAAAAAACCTGCACGGCCACATGACACGCATCAGCTTCTCCTTAAAGGAGGGGTCAGAACTAACCTGGCTTCCCGCCGGGCGGGTAGAAAAAAAAACCGAAAAAGGGGGGGGCCCCACCTTTTTTGGGTTTCCAGCCGAAAAGGGAGAAGGGGGAAGCGAAGATGGAGAGAGGGGAACCTATTAAGGGACTCTGAACTGCGGGTCGGAATGGAGTGCCATTGGGCCTCTCTGACAGATTTGTGGAAAACTAATGTGAAGGTGAAGGGAAAAGGAGGGTCGAGGGATACGAGAGGCTTACGGAACGACACGACGCTACTCAGTCGTTTGATAGAGGTTGGCCTCCACAAGAAACGAAATACAGGGGGAGGGGGGGCATGTAACGGGGGAGAAACTAAAGGCAAAAAAATAGGCAGCCTGGGATTGCAATTAAGGGAAGCCGCAGCTGAAAAAATGTCGCCGAACATACCCCTAAAAACCAGGCTGGGATGGGCGAAACGTGGGAAGCGGCGGGTGGGGAAAAAGCACAGATACCAAGGAGCGGGGGGGGAAGCGACTTAAGAAACGGGAGGGGCGCAACAAACGCATACGAGCAATCCCATTGAGAGGAATTCAGGACTATCAAGAGAAGGGCTCTACCAGGGTTGGGAGGGGGAAAAAAACCGGTCAGACTTGAATTTCAGTAACAGAACGCCGTGGAGGAAAGCGAGAGAATTGATCGATCGAGCTCAGGAGGAACGTCACACAGCTGGGGGGAGGAAAAAAAGAAAAACCAGAAGCTGGAAATCGTATTTTTTCGAGTGACGAAGACGGCCGAGGAAACGACGATCCTGAATTCAACTAACTGACTAGGACGGGGCAAAGGAGATTGAGAGCAGGGGGGAAAAAGACGCAGCGCACGAACTAACGCCCAGGATCACGCGATCACGGGAACACATAGAAATCGAAAACGTGAAAAACTACCAGGTCAACAAGACCAGCGCGGGGCTCGAGTCGATTTCACTCAAAGCAAATTAATATAATCTTCTCGAAGAAAGAGCCCAAGGAGGGGGGCGAGGACTAAAGCCTGGGATCCTAGTGGACTATGCAGACGCCGCCCGCAGGAAGGCTGGAATAACGAAGCGGAAAACCAACTCATTGCAAACGTCGAGGGAATTACGTACGGACCGGAATGAGGAGGAACGTACCTAGGAAAGTCAGAAAATACGAAAAATATAATGAGGAAAAGAGGGGAGCGCTAAAAAAAACACAACGGAGAGGGAAGAGAGGATAACCAGCTATCCTTAATATTTGGGGAGGGAGCTGGCGGAGATTTCGAAGGGCCACGGCAGAAGTTACTCAAACGAGAGCAGTACTCCATTCCAAAAAGAGTGGTAAGGAAATTCGTCATTCAAAGCCATACCATGCGGGAGGGGCGGACTAGAAAAAAAGAAAAGGGGGGGATAAAGGCCAGCTTTCCGAAAAAAAGGGCTTCTTCGGCAGAATGCGAGAGAAGGTTGGCTGGGAGGGGGGGGAAATCGTAAGAAAGAAAAACCCTCCGCTCCGATACACCGGCCCCGGAGTTGGTGAAAACAACATATCTCGGGATAAGGAGGATGGAGAAGCTGCGATTTGCCAGATCGAAACATCTACTCGGCCAGAGAAGCGGACATTGAGTGGAAAGAAGGAAGGACTCGAGAGAAATCAGAACACAGGACGTCCACCGAAATCACAAAAAGAAACTTTCGTTCTAATCAAGGACGGGGAATGGAAAGAGAGAGTCAAAGTGAGAAGCTAGTTTCGGGACCTACCGGCCGGCTGTGGGACTGCAAAAAGGGACAAGTCTGAAAGGGGCTTACAGCAAGAAAAAACGGCTCGCTAAAAAATGATTGGGGAGGTCCAAATTGAAAATTTGCCTTCACTGACCCACAGGAGGGGGATCGGGAGGGGGGGTATTGCCCCTGCGAAAACGACGCCGGCACAGGAGTAAAACACAACGGCGAGAAAAGACGGTAATGGGCGCTTGCCCCCCCCGCCGAAAAGAATAACGGCAGACAAAGAAAAAGAACTTTTTTCAGACGGAATCGGTCCAGCCTGCTGGCCCTCATGGGACCGCAGAGACAGTAGAGAAAAGGCAAGAGGGGGGTCCAATATCAATACATCAAGTCACTCAGTGCTCTGTGAAAAGCGGGTTCGCCGGGGTTAGGAAAACAGCATCACAGGTCCCTGGCTTCTCAGGGGGGGTATGTCCCACAAAAAAAGTAGCATAAAACCGACGGGGAGGTTAGCGCTTCGGGTGGAGTTCACGCAGCAAACTCAAGAAGTAGAACGAAGTCTTAAAGCATCTGAAAAACTATCCGGGGGGGTAAAAGGTCAGCTGCAGGGAAACTGACCCGAAAACTTCTCCGACCGCAAACAGGGTGTCTGAAAAGAGGCGCAGCCGAGGAGACGAACGAAAAAAACTTCTTCCGGCGAACGGTCTTCTGGGTTAGGGTGGGCCCCCACCCTTCAGGGGAACCAGGGGGTAGAGGAAAAAAAGACCCGGCGGATAAACCGGTTCGTGCGCAAAAAAGACCGGGTCCGGACGCCCGGGGGCTGCGTAGAAAAAAGGGGCGGCAAGAACTCAAACGGAAGGCCAAGTCAAACTCAGAAAGACCTAATCATCGTGAGTAGCGGCAAAGTGGGGAAAAGAAAAAAACAAAAATAAAAAAATGTTCGTTCTCACCGGAGACCCGTTGGGACCATGGGCAATATTTGAAGGGGAACGGTGGTTCTTAGAAAAATAGGGGGGGGGATAAAGCGCAAATCTATATTCCGCAAGAGGTGAGGGGCAAAATTTGTTGGCCCGATGTTCAAAGGAAACTGATATTACCAAGGGTCACCACCCTGCGTCCCCGTGAGCATGGATTCCCACCTGAACGGGGGGGATAGGGATACCTCCAGCGATGCGCACAGGAAGAACAAAACTATCCTTTGGAATCAATTCGGAAGGATGAGGCGGAACTGCTGGCCCACATCGAACGTTGGGATTATCCCTAAACAAAGGCGGAACAAAAAACGCGCTAAGGGGGCGTTGATTGACCACAAAAACAAAGCCAACCGACCACTGCAATTTGCCTATATAAAAAACACCCTGCGAGAAAGAAACCCCCCTGCTTAGTGAGAAAACCAACTACTTGTAATTTGTGAAAACCAGTGTCAGGGAGGTGGTGGGTAAAATCGATCGCAATCGTGTACGCAAGGAAGGCTCTCGGCCGAGCCGGTCGCGAAAAGAGGACACTAACACGAGTGAGTCTGGACACTAAAGGGGGGGGCCCTTTTTGGGGGCTTTTGATTAACATTTTGTTTAAGGGACTAAAAGGCAGGGAGGTAGCAACCGTCTGGAGGGAAAAGGGGCAAACCAAGTCCCAAGGGGAAATTAAAAAAAAGAGGGGGGGAAAAAGTCAAGAAAAGGGGGGGAGGGGGGGGGGGGGCGGGGAAGCAAAATAAAAAATCCATCCCTGCAAGTGGCCGGAGGGGACAGGAGAGCCGGCGGGAGGAAATGGCCCGCCCTTCCATGGGACCTGTGGGTCCAGAGGAAAGAATCAAAAGAAAGGAGAGGACGAAATGAAGCTAAACCTCTCTCGAAAAAAAGTAGGAGGAAGGGGAATGATAGCTATCAAGGGAAAAACGGACCACGCGGCGTTGAGGATTGCCGATGGACCCCCAAAAGGGGCAGGGAAAGACTCCCGAAAGGAATAGCTCTATAAACCCTGCAAAGGGCAAGGGAGGGGAGGGCTTTCATTGGAGGGGAAACGCCAAACATCCGCGTTTTTCTGAATGGTCCATAAGGGGGAAGGGAAAAAGGGGAAGTGGCGGACTTAAAGCGAACGGTTGCGGTAAGCAGAAGGTTAAAGGAAGACACAGGGTTTCAAAATAAAAAGTGGAAAAAAAAGGAGCAGGTCTGTAACCAAGAAGCTGCCCGTTATCCGCGGGCAGAGGGACTCCGGCGAAAAGCCTCAATTGCGTAACCCACACCGATCGATTTGAACAAAAAACGGAAAGGGCACAAATGACAAGCGTGGGATGGGGGGGGAGCCTCCAAAACACTGTTGGTGGATCGGGTGAGGGGGTCAGAGACCATGCATTGGTCAGTTGGGAATTGGGGGGGTCGAATTGGAAAAACAAAGATCAATATTGTCTAGACGCAGTATGACTACTCTGCTGTCTTTAGAAGCAACACCACAACACAACGCCACCACCCCAAAAAAAAAAACCCGCCCCGTGCGAGGGGGGGTACCAGCAAAAGTTTCCGCTCATCATAAGACTTTAGGGACACTCGACGCGTTTGGGGGAACTTTACGTTGCGAAAATAAAGGGCGTGAAGAACTACTCCCCTAAGTGCGTGGGAAGAAAAAGGCTCAAAGGACAGACAGGGGGGTGACCATTGATGAAGGGGGGGCAAGTGTGAAATACCGATCAAGGTCCACAAAATCTGAGCCATATAAAAGAAGGATAGCATGCAAGCAAATATATGTGGGATAATACCAAGTTCCAAAAAAGGAAAGAGGAACTGCCACTTGTCAACAAAGGGGGAGCGGCGGAAAAAAAAACAACAGGTTGTTATTCAGTGGTTTGGGGTCCAACGTTGAGAAAAACAAGGAAAAAAGAAATGCTGAGGAGGTTCCAGGTGGGGGAGGCACACTTGGCGCTAAGGTTTAACGTCAAAGGACCGCCCCCGAGGAAGGATCAAAAGCACCCCGGGCGCGCGGAACATTGGGTGGGCTGCGAAAAATCACAGTTTAGGAAAAAAGTGAGATAACCCTTGGACGACAGGGGGATGGGGAAAAGGAAAACATTCAAGAAGAGGTGACGCCTGATAAGCGCGCGGGGATCGACGAGCGGAACCGAGTGAGAGCTCAACGAAGGGGGCGAAAAGTTGGGGAGGGGAAGGGTCCTCGGGATAATTGGGAAAAAACTAGCAGAAACACTATAGGGGGAAAAATGATATTCGAACGATCTAAGGCTTACGAACGACAAGAAGCGGACCAGGAGGGTGAGATAGGTGGAAGACCAAAGAGAAAATACAGGTTGCTATAAACAAAACTGTGGGGACTTCACAACGAACCAACAGTTCAATAAATCGGCGCCTGGTAGGGCCTCTTGAAGAAGTCACGGGGGCTTGCGAATGAAAAAGGAGCACATGAAGGGACAGCGGGGAAATCACGGAAAAAAAGATTCTGGTGTATGGGCAATTTGGTATGCGCGTTGTGGCAGCCGCACAGAAAGAAAGGCGGTAATCGCAGGGGTAAGCGACAGGTCGCCATGGGGAGGGCGCAGTGAAAGACATTAAAAAAGTAATAGGCAAAACATGTGGACGTGATTGCCATCGGGAAGATGGGGGGACCGGAGAAAAAGAAAAGTCGGGCGATCCGTGGGGGGAGTCAACGTCCGCACCTTGCAAGAATGGGAACTGGGCAGCCCACAGGAAGGGGGAAGGAACTGATATCGAAAGTGATCAGAGAAGCCTGTCAGGGATAACAAAAAAAAAAAAAAAAAAAAAAAAAAAAAAGTTGAAAAAAAAAAAAAAGAACAAAAAAAAAAAAAAAAAAAAGACGGGTTGAAAGCCGAACTTGCAACGATCGGTTTAGAGGGGTAAGGAAGAATAAAGCCGAGCTCCTGAGCCGCGCTTCAACGAGATGGCAAGGCGGGCCGAAGAATGAGAGGGACAAGAAAGTCACACTCCTCAGATGAAAAGAAGAGGAATAACAACATTCTTAACTCGAATCAGGTCTGCTCAAATCAGGGAAAAAGAGGGGGACGGGGGGAGCGCTTCGTATTTAAACCAGCAATTAAGGAGCGGAGCTCGAAGAAAGGCCCCAGTCAGTGGAGAGCGAAGAAAAGGAGCCCGTGGTGATATTCGGAAAACCTCCCAGAGGAAAAGTCGAAGTGGAAACCTACCATTGAAAGGCTGGAGTGAATGCGGAACCCGCCATCAAAAAAAAGGAATGAAGACGTGGAACATCCAGTGGAACTGACAGAAAATATACGACAGCGAAAGGAAAAGAAGG
>Ga0179593_1567551_pt1 | contig 11546 bp, 11 predicted proteins | sample CZODoug2_1_08_16_FD_185931 | JGI IMG/M metagenome (GOLD analysis project Ga0179593, IMG submission 185931) | Vadose zone soil fungal communities from Angelo Coast Range Reserve, California, USA - CZODoug2_1_08_16fungal (PacBio error correction) | ecosystem: Environmental > Terrestrial > Soil >...
TGCAAGGGTTGTGCCTCGTTTTAGGGTGTCTCATAAGAAAGACTGGAGGGGTCCGCATCTCTTCGTAGCGTCCTCGCGTGGGTGAGGCTCGGTCTTAGTTATCTTTCTTAGGTTTGGTGCATGTGGGGTAGGTGGGATCTTGTTTATTCATGCGGCAGGGAGGGGGGAGGGATGTTGTTCCTTTTGCCTGTGTTGTTTAGGTTGAAGGTCTGGTTCGTATGTGTAGGGGGAGGTTTGAAGGTGGTTGGGGTGGGAATGGAAAGGGTGTGTGTTTTTTAGGAAGAAGGACGGGTTGGGTGGGTTGTGTCGGCTTTCGTTCAGTAACTTGGGGTAGTGTTTTTCTTCTTCCAACATCATCTTTCCCTCTCCTACTGCTGCTGGGTTGGTTGTGGAGGGGTTCTGTGGTCTGTCCTCTGCAAGGGTGGGAATGGGCGTGGCTGGGCAATTTGAAATAGAGAGAACCAAACCGGAGAGCCACAAATAAGAGCGAAGAATCTTGGAGGCGATCGTGACGCAGCGTCAAAACACCCCACTGGCAATAAAATGGAGACCGTGGAAGAGAGAAAAATTGAAAGTGCCCGTGCGCAAAAGGGGGGGGTGCATGAAGGAGAGGCTCGAAGGGCGGGCTTGGAAGAACCCAGCCGCCCCGAACTGGGAAAAGGAAATAGGTCCCAACTTGGAAAAACCGCAAAGGCCGAAATCCTAAAGTTTGAGTTTCGCTAAAAGCTATTGGCGTGAACGGGGGACCACCGCAGGAGTGGGGAAGGACTCGATTATCCCTCGAGACAAAAAAAAAAACTTAAGGACGAGGGAAATATATAGAAAAAATTACTCGAGGAATCCCCCAAACCCAGCGCCGAAGGGGGGGGTTTTAAGCCAAAAGAGATGGCGAAGCCATCAGTTAGATTGGCCACAAAGCAGAGGTTCTTGCCCGTGCGTACCAAATGGGGGAAGCGCCGAAAGAGCGCTTTTGGAGATCCTCAAGCGGAAAGGGGGCTCGATCCCAATGCCAGGGGGAAAACTGAAACGCCACCCCAAGGGAGTGCTCGGAAAAAACCCCACGAAGTTTGATTGAACAGGGGCTAAGCAAAAACGGTTCGCAAGGGAATAACGTAACGCAAGAAGGGGCCGAGCAAGGAACACTGCCTTGTTCCGTAAACTTTTGCAGAACCGAACCTTCGGGGGAAAAAAAAAATTTGGGAAAAGTCGGGCCCGAGATCCGGTTGGGCCCCGTTTTCCGGCGTAAACGCACAGTAAAGGCTGAAAGGGCCGGTGAATTTACGGTGATGACAAAACTAAAAAGCAGTGGGGGGAAGAGTTTTTTCTCCCTCTTCTCGAAACTAGGCACGGGGTTTCCACAAGGCAAACGGAAAGAAAAAAAAGCTCCGACCAAAATCTTTTTCGGCTCCCCCGGACGGACAGCGCCAAAAAGATGCGGGCCCGGAGGAGATAGTCGGAGAACGAATCTGGGCGGTGGCAGGCAAAAAAAAAGAACCATCCCCGCAAAGGGCCATCTGCACATAACCAAAACCAAATCAAAAAAGGGAGAAGCCAAGAAGCACTCCGCGACAGGCTCGCGAAACCCAACAGGGAAAAAACCCCGGATCAAGAAAGGGGGAAGGAACACGGGGGCTTGATGTAAGCCCTTCAAGACAGCAGAGTTTCCAAAAAAGGAGAAAAAGCGGCCGAGGGGGGAGGAACCCAAAAGGGGGTCAAAAAGAAATGTGGAAAATAGGGGGGCACGTGCGGGGAAGCTCCTTTCCAACTGGAGAAAGCGTTCCAAAAAGCCAGGAAGGGGTTTTGGTCAAAAGGTAACATGCAAATACCCAAGGGCAGAAACGCCCTAAGGGCAAGTTAACTTTCCAAAGGTAGAGGAAAGAGAGTGGAGCAATTTTCGGAGACCGGGTGGGGGGACTAATTGCCAGGACTGCCCCCAAAGGACATGTTCCCTTAATAGGGAATGAAGGGAGGAAAGGAAGGGGTTTTTGTCCGAGTCCCCACTTTGAGCCCCGAATTCTCCCGGAAGCAAGTGGGAAGGTGGAAAGACTGGAAAGGAGGCAACGCCCAACCAGACTCTTCCCCGGGATTCCCATGGGAAAAAATTCGCCTGAAGAAAGCTGAGGATTGGGGGGGAAAAAAACCAACCAAAGGCCTGGGCCCCGGCGGTCAGAATGGGGGCCCTGGGCCTGGCAAAAGGGAGCCCGTCTAACGGAAACAAGGAATAAAGTCGACCCTTTGTGGATAATATCTGTGCAGCCGATTCTCTGACAAACCATCAGAGAAGGGGGGAACAGAAAAAGGGGGCAAGAAATGATCCGAGCCCCCGGCCAGTAATTTGACGTGGGGGGTTGATGCCATCGGAGTTAACGGGGAACAGAGAGAAAAGGACCGCCGAATTTCCCCCCGTGGCCGTACCGATGAAATAACGAAAAAGGGAAACGACATCGTTGCTGCCGAAAAGGAGACAGACACTTCAGTGAGCAGAAAGACCCCGAAAGTATAGGGACTCCGCGTTTTGACGGCATTGGATGCCCAAAGGGGTGGGAAAAACTGCTGTTCCCCGCCCAAGTTCCGGGGGGGTAGGGGAAAGGGGTTATGAATGATTTCAAGGCGCGGAAGGCCCTTGGAAAGGGAAAAGAGTCGGAACCGATAAAAAAAATCGAATTTAAAGGAGGGCAGGGAAAAGATTCGAGAAACCTGGCCAGGGCGGAGGGAGTTTGGGGCGAGAAAAGCCAGCAAAAATGGGGGGAAAAAGGTGAAATGACTTGTTGTACCAGCGAATCAGAGACGTCGCCAAAGAGGGGTGGGATTGTAGTGAGAAGTGTCGGAGGTCGAGCGGTTGTGTGGAAAAAAACATGTGCCCTGTTCATGGGGGAATATTACTATCAAAAAAATCAATAAAAAAAAAAAAAAAACGGAGGGGAAAAGAGGGAGAAGAATCAGCGACATTACCCCCCGCAAAAGGTTGGGGAGATTCCCACCGAAAGAAAGAAACGAGAAGACAACACGTAAAATCCCGCGCGAAAGACGGAGGGCGCTTTTTTAAACGACAGAAGGACAAAATTCCGAGACGAAAAACGAACCTTCACAAGAAAAAGGGGATCGAGTCGCTAGGGGGACACTGGGGGACCTGAAGAGAATAAAAGACATAGAGGAGGATTCCGTTTTGGGAGAAAACCGATAGGGGGTAAAAGGATGAGGTGGAGCAGCAAGGGACCCTGGACCGGACCCCAACCGGCCACGGTGGGGGGGCCAGAAGGGAAAGAAATTCCCCTCAATTTAATCCAATTTCAATTTTTTGAAGGGGATTAGGGTGAAAACAGAGAAGGGACTGTGATTGTTCTGCAAAGGAAGGGAATGTCCCAGCAAGCCAAAAAGCGACCCGAAATGGGACGGTTCCCCTGTCCAAAGTTTTTCGCGGGGGTTCCACAAACAGGAATCTTCCTTCCTGCAAACAGGTTCCTTCTTTTCAAATCCCTTACATTTTTCACGGACCTATGCAGAAAAAAACCCTTCAAACTTACAGGTGACGTTTTCCCTGGGGGATATCTATGGTGAACTCGGGGAGGGGGGGGTCCCCTATCGGTGGGGTTAAAATCTATAGGAAGTAGGATCCAAACAATCACACAATCTGCCAAGGGGACTACAGTTTCTGGGGGAAATTGCCTTAAGGGGTGCAGAGGGCAAGCCGGACCGCAATGCCACCGGCAAGGCCTCCTACCGTCTGTTTTCAAAATGTTGGTGTCAAAGGCGGAAAAAATGCCCCGGGAGCACCATTCCCGCGTGGGTGCCAAGTACCCCCGCAAAGGACATGGAGGTCATGAGCCCGCTGGTGTGCAACGGCATAAAATAAAACCATCAAGAAACCCTCAAGGTCAAGGCTTCGCATCATCATTCAGATTAGGGGAGCTGAAAGGGGACGGCTTATCCTGTGACGAGCCTAGTCCCTCATGAAAGGAAATGGTGGGGCAGGGGCCCTACTGGGCTCCTGGTGGTCTACTCGCCAGGGTGACATAAAAACACAAAAAAAAAGACATTGCACGGGGGAAGCCGCGGTGGGGGTGCAGAGAAAAATGAAAAAACGCCATAGAAATTTGACCTGCCAACTACGGCCAAAAAAAGTGCGTTGGAGGGAAAAGGGGCATTGGTTGGGATTGGTTTCTTTGCAGGTTTTTTTAATTAAAAAAAAGCCGGGACCGCCCTAGGGAATTGTTACCACTCGTTTTTTGGGTCTGGATTCGGGGAGAATCCGGGAAGCGCGTGAAGGGGCAAACGTGCCAAGTCAACAGGGGGGGGGGTCCAAGGAGGTTTGCAAAAGAAGGGTCGAAAAGACTTGTGGGGGAAGGAGGGCCCCGCAAAAGCCGACTCGGGGGCCCGATTTACTCCGGGAAAAGTTAGGCGGGCGAACACGTTCAATACCGAGGGCTCGCCCAGGCTTTTTGAAGGTTGAAACAGTTTGTGAACTTTTAAACAAAAAACAGAAAAAAAAAGACAACAAAAAAGACGGGGAGTCGTGACGTTCTTGAAGAGGGACTTTTGCAGGAAGGGGGGGTGTTGAGGGAGGTGCAGATTCCCGTGAGTGGATGGTTTTTGGGCAGAACACGACAGAATTTGCCTACACTCGAGAACTCCAATAGGCCTATAGTTTCTCTTTATGGAAATATTGGGCTATTTTACGGTGGAAAAAGGGGGCCGGTTTTTTGGGGTTTCTAAGAGATGTATGTCATGTATTTTTCCTAATTGGGTTCAACAAAACCACTCATCTCCGGTCTATCCTCTTTAGGTCACCCCTAAAAAAACCATCGGAGGGGGTTTTCGTTTGGTGCCACCAAATGAAGTCCACCGAAAAGGGAGTTGAAAAAGCCCGCCAATAAAGGGACGAACTACAAAGGAGGGGGGAAAAACTACTGGAAAACCGTACGTAGCTCAAGAGGTCAAGCCCCTTCCTATCTCACCAGAACCTATTTTGGGTTCTGTTCGCGTTTTGCTTGCCTGAACTTGGGAGTCAAGGGACCCCGATGTCCTGGCATGGCTTCGGCTTCTAGGAAGAGAAAGTGGTGTCCGTGGCACAGTGGAATGCCCCCTAAGCAACAGAGAGAGACTGGGAGCGGAATCGACGGCTCGGATCCACACTCATTCCATAGGGGTCAGGTAAAAAGAAAAGTATCCATGTCCAGGTCCTTTCAGCTGCCTATGGTGTATCCTTAAAACGAGGGTCCTTTTCCATCCAAGGCGCTCTTGGGGAGAGGCTCCAACGTGGAACGCGTGGTTTGGAAGCAAAAAACCCCGGGGACTCGATCCCCGCCAAACGTAATGGACATAGGGCAGTGTCCCAAGAAAAGTGGCGGGGGGCGGGGGGAAAAATCTAAAAAGGGGGGGGCTCGGAAAAAGCGAGGTATTGAACACCCCCGGACAGCCGTCGGGCGAGGGGACAGAAGAAGGGGAATCTCATATCAAAAAAAAAAAGTAGGAGGATAGGAAGTCCACTATTGAACGAGAGACGCTCCCAGGTTGTCCAGGGGCAAAAGTTAAGAGCACGCGATTATGTTTTCAAAAAGAACAAAGCGGTGGGCGGCACCGCTTCGCCTTGCTCAACTCTTACAAAGGGCTTTGGGGGGGCAAGAGTGCCCCGGCACGTTTTTTGAATAGGGCCCCGGGAGAAAAAGTGCCAAGAGGAGATATCTTAGCACGGCCCTGGAAGGTTTTGCCAGAAGGGACCAAGGACCAGAAAACGACGCATGCCGGGGATACTAGAAAAGAAACGCTTTCATCTTGGGGGGGGGAGGGGAAGCCAAAAGGTTGCAATAAACTTACAGCAGATCTTTAAAAGAGAAAAGGCAGTAGACAAACCCCTTCGGGGAGCCAGTTCACAGGACCCGAGAATGGGAAAGAGGGTTGGCCGTCGGGGGGAGGCCAAAAACTTAAAGGGGGGAAAGTTTATGCGCACCCCTCAGAAAAAGCCTGTGAAAGGACCTTTGGGAAAAAAATAAGGGGAGTGTTTTAAAGCGTTGCCACGAAGGCGAGTTTTTTTTGGGGAAAAAAAAGGGGCCATGAAAAGACTCCGACACAGAAGCTCCCCGGGGGGAAGGAAAAGAAAAATCGCCATTTGGGGGGGGAAGGAATCGAAAATAGGAGGGAGAATCCTCAGGGACGAATCTGGGAGGGGCGCTTTCATAACCATTAAAGAAAGGGGAGAAAGTCCATCAAAAAAATACACTACTTCGGGAGGAACAAGCACGCACTCAGCGAGTTTTCAGGAACTTCAAAAAACATCGAAAGACCCCCCTAGGCTACGGAAAAATCTGAAAACCTTGTAGGAAAGACGGCGTTGACTTCAAAACCAGCAAGAAGGACCGAGAATCGGCCGCGGGGGAATGGAGAAAAAGGACAATAGAGATGACATTTTTTTGGTTTCCAAGTGGACCAGGCCCCCCCCAACTTCCAAGGGGCACGGCCAGACCAAAAAAAAAAGCCCCAGGGGGCCGGCTGACGGTTGGAAAAATAACCCTGCAACTCCAAAGGGAGGGGGCGAAACGAATCGCAAGGGTTCCCATCGATTGAAAAAAATACCGCGCAGTGTTCCTCCCTGGGAGTGCCGGATCTTAGGGAGAGGGGAAATGCATAGCCCCGTGCACAGGGGAAGGGCAAATCTGGGTCGATTAGACGTCCTAAGGGGGCTTTGGGGCCTCGTCAAATCCCCCTGCCCGAATGGAGGTGGAAGAAGGAATGCGCAAAACATGAACGGCCCGTAAAAAACCCGGCATGGGAAAGTCTTGAGGCAGCAAAATTGGAGTCCAAGGGTACGACCAAACAATCGAAAAAGACCCCTCAATGGGGGATCCTGTCCTTTAAGGGGGGTCTTGGCAAAAACCCCCACGGCAGGAGGGACTCAAACATCTGTCCAGAAAAAAACAGAAAAAGAACCCTTTCCAGGGAAAGACGTGCCAGGACCCTGAAGCCCCATCAGCTCGAAAACAAGCCGTTGCAACATCGAAGATCCGAGCCCACCGGAAGGGTGGGGCGGTTGGAGAGCAACGGCCTGGAGACAGTGCAAGTCCAGGGGCCAAAAGGCCTCGATCCGAAGGTGTCGTTGGAATAAAAAAGCACCCGGGAAACCAGCGGAAGTCCCTACAACTTTTCCGCAGACCAAGCACCAGAAGAGGTGAACTGGGAAAAATCAGCCGTTGAAAAAAGGGGGGGGGAACAGGGTTGAAGGGAAGCTGCTGGGGACCAGGCACGTGTCGTGTCAAGGCAGAATTGCAACGTTGAGAAAGCAATTTCTTCGAGGGGGGGAAAATTGAGATTTTATCCGCTGGCAGGTGGCCCATCTCGAGCCTGGATCCGGAGAAAGAAGACGTTTTCCCCGGCTTGAGGGCGAGAATCCAGAAGGAGGGAGGGCAAAAAAAGCCTCCGGGCCGGTACGTTTTCGTGGGAACCGCTTTGCAAATGAAGGGTCCCCGATCGGTTTGTAATCCAAAGAAAAGGGCTGGGTTAAAGGAGGAGAGACGAAAACAAACAAGGAGGAAGGAGAAAAAAAAAGGAAGAGGATCATCTGCAAACGCCTTGTTGAGGGAGAAACACGATACCAAACCAAAGGCTCGAAAACAGGAGCCATCTAGAAAAAGGAAAGCTATCCTGAAGGGCCGCTTTGGAACGAGAAAAAATGAACATTCCCTGTTCGACGTGAAAAAATCGAAGGGGTCAAAGGCAAAGGGGTATCGGAGGAGCTCTATATTTAAAGGACCCCCTAAAGAAGTAGTGAGAAAGTCGACGAGGGTTTTTCAAGCCGGCACCTTGACTGAGAGTTTTAAAGGGGAGAATCTCCAGAGAATTTCCCACGAAAGTGCCTTGGGGGAAAAAGAAGCGCCCTCCGACCACCAATGGCCATAACGGCAAAAGCCGGGAATTTAAGGTTCAAAGCGAATGAAAGATTGGGGAAGGCATTGGTTGTGTCGAAAGCAGCGGGCAAAACGGTGCAGGGGGGAGCTTTCAAAACTGCTTCAGCGAAACCTGCCCTACCATTGAGGCTGTAGAGGGTTAAAAAAGCCTTTTCATTTCACCCTAGGGCCTCTTCCCGCCCCCCAAGAAACACTTTACTTTTCTAAACGGGGTCGGAGATCTCCTTGGGGGGCACAACCGGCTTGGGAGAGCTTGATGCTCTGGAAGATCCGGCGGTCCAGGAAAACGATGACCGACGTTTTCGGTTCATAGAAAAGGGGAAAAGGCAGGTCGAGGAGATTGCGCAAAAAGGCCCGGGTCCAAAATCCCCCGAGAAAAAAAGTCCCGGTTACGGCGCCCGCTTTTTGGGGGTAGGGGGATGCCAAATGAGCCACTGAAATCGGGCCAAAGCCGCATCCTTTTTTTGGGGTTTTTTTTCACTGAAGGGGCGAACTGAGGTGCAACGCGACCGCCCACTTAGGTTGGGGCTTTCCAACAAGTCCTCTACCTCAGAAACGTTAAGAAAAAGAAACGAAGAAGGGGCTTTCCTTCCCTCAGGCCTTTCGCTTCCCTAAAGCGGCTGAATGGAGGGAAGGACCCGAATTCTAGAGCAGGGACGATTGGAAAGGGAGGGCAGGAAGCTTCCGAAGGACTGACCTACCCATTTTGCCGTTAGGGGGTGCTCCAGTCGATCAACCCAAGATCAATTGCACTACCCGAAGACCGGTTACGTGCTGGAAACGAATAGAATGTTCAAAGGCGAACTTAGGGCCCGTGCGCCATTTGGGAAAATTTTTTTCCAGGTGGAGGGGGACCAACCCGTTAAAAAGTCTGCTATTGTCTTGGATCGTGCTAATGTGGGGAGCGAAGGGACTGGAAGTTTCAACTACAAAACCTCAACCATCACGCTCAGACCTTTGCACTTTTTCTGCCAAAAACGGGCACGATCCCTCGGAAACAAGTAAGCTGTGAGAAGACAAAATCCAAAGAATGGCGCCGACTTTGTCACAGGGGACTACTTTTGGGGTTGGGACTTTCCGCCCGACCAAAAAAAAAAACCGAACGGGTATCGGAGGAGCAAAGGACCTAATTGGAGGTAGTTAATACGAAAGTGTTGGGATCCTTTGGGGGAGTCTTCACTTTCTCCTGAGGAAAATTTTCAATCTTTGGGGGGTGGGGCTTTTTATATTTTTCCATATTCCCGATTGAAAGGGAGGGGACTACAATTCTCATTCAATTCAAAAGAGCCCTCAATCGGCGCTATCCCCCAAAAAAGCGTGGCGCGGACCAAGGTGGCCGAATGTCCAGAAGTGAACGAGGTGGTCGAGGGGGGCAAAGGACCCTTGGGTAAACAAGTCGAAAAGTGAGGGCCCATCTGAAAGGAAACTCGGGCAAAAAGCTTATTTTTTTTGTTCAAAACGGAGGGGCGTTCGAACGCATACTGGATCGGGATACGAAACGCGGGGGGACCCCGCCACATGACCCCACCGGAAAAGAACGGGTAAAGCCCTTTCGGGGATCACCCCGGGGGAACGGTCTTTTTCAACCCTCTGTCTGGGAATTCCAGATTAAAGGGGACTTCTTAAGCTGTATATTTTCGAGTACACTTGGGGACAAAGCAAAGGGGGACTTCTTTTGAGAGCAAGACTAGCGGGGCTCTGCGATAAGACGCAACCTCCGCAAAACAGTCCAATCCAACGAATCGTGCCTTCAAGACGCCGGGAAAAAGGGCAACCAGGAACGTTTGCGAGGGGGCCTCGCGAACTATCAAAGGCTTCCTCTTGAGGAGATCAAAGATCTCCATTATTCCCTCCATCGCTGCAAACGTCCGGGGTTCTCCCGGCAACAAGAGAAGGGGTATAAAAGAAAATAGAACGATTTACTTTCATTAATCAAAGAGATGTGGAAAGACACCAAAAACAACCTCAGGGAGCTTGTGGTGGTCTTATCACCCTAACTTCCCCCTTTCTCTCCTTCGGGAACACCAAAGCTATTAAATTATATTGAAGAAGATATAACCGAAAGAAAAGGGCCGCCCATCGTAACTTTTTGGGTCCAGGGGGGGCCAAAAAAAAAATACCTTTTAAGAATTAAAGTGTTTGCACCACAAAAAGAGAGAAAAACCGGAGTGCCGGGTCAAAAGGAGTCCAGGCTCCGTAAAGAGATCAAGAAAACGAAAAAAGGTTTCCTCCGAATCCCCCGCCGTAACTTCTTACTTCTAGGCTAAAACCTTGCATCGTCTGAAGCAGCACTGAGGGGGGATATTTTTCCAAAATCGGAAAAGAAAAGTTTTGATGGACTGCGGGGAGCGCGGAGATCACTCAGGAAAAAAAAAAAAAAAGATATACCTCTCGTCTAGAAAAAGTTTTGGTGCGACCCAAAGGCCCCAAGATGTTCAAGAAGGAAAAGGTGCAAGAAGATCTAGACGAAGAATCCAATCGGTTAAGAAAAATGAAAAAAAAATGCGGGGAAAACTCTCACCTGGGGATTCAAGGGGGGAGTTTCGGCGCACACAAGGAACCTACCTCATCAAAAGTTCGGTCTCGAAGACAGTGATGTCCTTTTTTGAACAAACCGAATAGAAAGGGGGAGGTTTTGGTTTCAGAAAGCTGCCGCGCTCGAGGTTGGGTTTTGGTCCAACGAATGCACCCAGAAAAAACCTCTACACATTACGTGAAGAAACCCCGAGCCCCCGAGGCAGGGTGAACTCGAGGGGGGATGGAAACGAAAAAGATCGTGGATAAATGCAAAAACAAAAAAGGCGAACTCGAGGGGAATCTTGAAAAAAGAGAAACTTCATCCTTCACGAAGACTTCACATCAGTAAACATCACCAAGGCTACAGGGGGGAGGCGCACGGAAAATGCCGTCAGAAAGTTTTCGGGCCAGAACCGCCCCCAAATTACCCGGAAACGCTCAAGGAAACGGCAAAAAGCGCACAGGGGGGGGTCTGTATTGAAAAAACGCCGTGGAAAAACTTTCCGCCAGCGACCTGTTTCAAAAGAGAATCAAACAGGTCGGAGGCCGCCCAAAGAAAGTCAATTATTCAAAAAATGTGGGGTGGGTTGAGGGGGGTTTTTCACTACCAAAAAGGAAAACTCAATTTCCAAAAGCGTAAAAATGAAAAACGAGTTTAAATGAAGCACCCCCAAAAACCCAAAAAAGGACCGGTTTTTGGGGGTCAAATAACCTAAGGCCGAAACAGCCACCGGTTCGCCCACGGTCCCCCATCTGAGCCAATGAACGCGCGGTGCCAGCCTAGCAAAGGGGGGAAGAGCTTGTGATCAGACAAAAAATGTTAGAACGGTCCCCAATGCCCACCATGGAAAAAGACCATAAATGGGAATTCCCGCGAGTTTTCTTGGTCCCCGCCCAAAAAAATCCCGCCTCCCCTATGGGTGTAGGTGATCGTCCAAGAATGGAAAGTCGTTAATAAAAAAGGAAAATTTTAAAGCTGGGGAGCACGCCTTCTATGGTCCCCTTCGGTGGTCTACGACAAAAGAGCGGGAAATCGAAACGGTCCCACGGTCTTTTCAAAGAAGGCGAGGAGAATCTGAAAACCGAAGGCATCCTTTAAAAAACTTCCTACCCCGGAAGAAGGGCGAAGAA
>Ga0179593_1633517_pt1 | contig 11546 bp, 11 predicted proteins | sample CZODoug2_1_08_16_FD_185931 | JGI IMG/M metagenome (GOLD analysis project Ga0179593, IMG submission 185931) | Vadose zone soil fungal communities from Angelo Coast Range Reserve, California, USA - CZODoug2_1_08_16fungal (PacBio error correction) | ecosystem: Environmental > Terrestrial > Soil >...
GGGGAAAAGCCGATCGAGCCCTGCGATGAAAGGGGCGCATTGCGTCTAGTACGAATATTTCAAATGGGAAATTACGTTTGCGAAAGTGACATAAGGGGGGGTGGGTCCCCAAGAAAAGCGAAAAGGAGACAGTGGCTCAGTGGGGACACGCCGCCGCCCAAATGCCAGTCACGGGGACGAAACCGCCAGCTGTCGGGGTGACCGACAACGCCTCAGAAAAAGCACAAGACAGGAAAACTGTCGTGTCGTCAAAACTCTTCGGTACGAAAGAGTCTTCGCACTGGAAGACCGGCGTTATCCTATCACTTCTTGGAAAGAAAAAAGACCGCTCACGATAGGGTACTATGTCAATTCATATTCCTCTCGACCGATCTTATTTAATGCGTGGGGGGGTATAAATAGAGGAGCGTGAGCACCTTCTAAAAGGGAGGGTGGTTTCGAACTTTCCATTGGATCGTTTACTTCGCAGGGTCTCAGAAAGGGACCGTGATGTAATGGAAACGAGCCCACCTACCGGGGAAAAAAGACAGCACCTTATGCGGAATGAAGAGGATTATTATCACCGTTCTGGGCGGAACTGGGAGAAGGGACCGCACTATCTGTTTGCCGGCTGTCTACACTTGAGAAGCCCCTCGTCATCCCGAAAAAGCCAAAGTTTCTCGCTGGCGGGTAGGCGCTGAAAAAGTGACCTACTATGACCGGGAGGGACGTTCGTCGCAGTCGGAACTTTCTCCGTTGGACGTAAAGAAGCTCGCAGAAAAGTTCGCGACAGAGAAAATGGGAAGCAGCTGACTGCATCGTACTTACCTTCTGGGGGGGTCCCGCACCATTCCGCCATCGGAAAAAAAAAACCGTATAAGGGGACCTCTGAAAATTAACAAGCAATCGTGACGAAGACGACTACTGTTGTTTCTCACATCTTCTGGACAGGTCATCCTTGCGACTCAAGGGAGGAAGCCGATACACCCTGAAAAGGGGCATCTTTCCATTTATCAAGGAGGCAATTCCCGACATCTGTGGGGAGAAGAGTCCTACCATATTTGGACTGGGGAAAAAACGGAAGGAGCGTCATCTTTTTCAAAAGACTCCATTTACTGCCAACTTATGAAGAAAGGCATCTCCCGTCAAGGCAGAAACCCCGGGGGATTCCAATTTATGGAGATCCTCTCGGCTGAAAAAAGGGGTATCGCGTGCCGAACAAGGGAAACATTTTCAATCATAAGGGGCGTCACTAATTCTATGGGGAAGTGGCCCCTGTTGGAGAATCAGAGAAGGCCGGCAACATTAGCGAGTCGTTTTCGAATTCAGAGAAAGAATGCTTCAAACGTACCATTAGGCAGCAAGGACAGTCGGCTCGCGGTCAGGAGAGGGGACACCTTGTGAACGAAATTCACCAAAAAGGCCTCACATGGAGTCCCCTGAATCGTAGCGTCGATTCTGGGGGGACGTTCGCGACGACAGGGCAGGCATTGTTGAAACCGAGTCACCAAAGAATGAAAGGGAAAGGGGGGAAGCATCCCCCAGAAAGGGGAAGGGGGGTATTAGCTCAACTCAAAGCCTCTTCACGTATAAAATGATAAAGGGGGATTCTCCGGGACGACAATGCCAGACTCACTCCCACTTTGTAGGGGGGTTCCGCCTACCAGGGGGTCAGAGTTGACGAAAAAGAGACGCCTCGAAGGTGTATGTGGCCTCGAAAGAGCTTCCACGGGGGGTGGAGAGGCGCACCTGCCCTGGGGAGCGATCTTGATGGCGGACGAAAAAGAAGACTCCCCGGGGGGAAAAAATTTCGTGAACGGGGAGGGTGTCAATGTTGTTGGGGTCGCAGTCTGACTTGTGAAAAACAAGAAACCAAACGCAGAACTCTCTCAAAAAAGAGGAGTACAATATATAGATTCTGAGTGGAGAACAAGTTCAGATCCTCACTTTACTGGAAGAGTAAACAAAAAGTAATCCAAAAGGGAAACTCATTGCGCACATTGCGACAACCGAAACAGATCGAATTCGTGGGGGTGACTCACTGCCAAGGTGCTCAAAAGATTTCTTTTGAGAACCATACTTCTCTTCCGAAAGTATCTCCAACGGAACGTCACTGCACCCGGAATCTCCAACCAGCCACCGGTTGGCTTCATCTTTGGGGGGGGTGTCAACTCCCCGGAAAAAGTATACGTTGTACGAGGGACAGGGTCATTCGTCGATCGGAGAGGATGAGGGAGGATACCTGCCAGTCAAGAAGGCTTCCGTCTGCTGAAGACTGCGGGGAGAGGCGGACCACGCGGGGGGTCGGGGGCGAACGGGCCACCCCTCGAACTCTGCCGGGAACTATTCATGAGGTAACCGGGTGAATTTGTTGTCAAGGGAAAGGAAGGTGTCCTGCAAAGGGAAAAACCCCACTATCCTTAACGAATGGCGGAGCAGATAGAAAGTTTGAGCGTCAGTAGTCAAAACCTGCATCTGACTGAAGAACCGTCTTCAGACGAAGAGGGGCCGGCATTGAAGGCTGAAACTCTGTGGTCACTTCACAAGAAGGGGGGGCCACATCGCCTTCGTGACAGAAAAAGTTGACCCCTCTTATTCGAGGGGTCCCTGTCATTCTATACAGGGGATCATCCGATGAGGGGGTATAAGGGGGAAACATAAATTGAATCACAGGGGACGGAGCTCCGGTGCCCTCATCCGTTGGGAATAGGAAACGCTTACGTACGGGAACCCCGCAGAGGGTAAGTACCTCTGTCCTGCGTGCATCCACCAGCGTTTATCCTTGCGGACTAATTGGGGGGGTCGCTTCGAAGAATTACATATGGGAAATGACTGCTGACGCCACAAGAAGGGGAGGGCCTCTACGTCGTTTCGGGGAAGTGGTTCCCCCGTTCTAGGAATTTGGACGGTGCGAATTGGGGACACAAGAAGCTTGCGTCAATCTGCGGACCAGGCACGATAACATCCGCAGAATTGGGGGAAGAACGCGATCTCGAGACAACGGCGCCAGATACAGGCTGCGAAGAAAGGAGATCACCGCCGAAAAAAGGTGCAGCGCGGCGAGAAACTTTGGCCACGGGCTGCCAGCTGTGCTAAGAGGCCAAAGGGAAAGGAGCGCCGCAAGAGCGGGCAATCGGTCATCGCTCATCGAAAGGGGGCCATTCCGCAGAAAAGGTGCTGTCGGCAGAAATGTTCTCGGATGGTGAAAGGAAGACATTCCATCCCGGGCAAGGTCCGCGAACCGCGTTGTTGGGACCGCTGCACAAAAGGGACAACGCCTCGGAAGACGCAGAGATTTCCTCCCATTGGAAATCAGTCTCGGCTTCAAAGAGGGAATGAGGGGCGAAAGAGCTGCCCGGTCGGAGGGGGGGGAAGGGACGGCGTCCGCGGACCCCGGACCTTCCATTGTCTAGCAGAAAACTGAACGGGAAGGCTTACCGGTCTCTCTTACGAATCTTCCCCTTTAAACATTAGGGGGGGGATTCTGCATCCTATTGGGGGGGGATTCTTGTCTACAGGAATCCCTCTTTCGAACGAACTTCTCTTTCCCCTTGATCTCTTCAAGGGAGTCTTCTTCTGGGAAAATTATCCACTTTCTCCTTGGCTTGTAAGAGGATCGGATTACTAGGACCTCCCAGTATGTGGGGAATTCCAAACTTAATGCAAAGGACTGCAAAATATTCAGACCGGGAATACTGGACTGGAAAGCAAGCCTCAAATTCGACGCGATGCCGAGCTTGGCTTCAAAGAAAAAAAACGTTTCTCTTCAAAAAGAGAGGATTCTCCCCTCTCTAGACCCTCCTCCGAGCTTCAGGGCCACGCTAGCCTGTCGACGGCTTCCTAAGATCTCTTGAGTTCATTTCTAACCTGGAAAGGAATGTACGTTGTGAAAAATCCTTGTAGGTCTGATCCATCCATCAAAGAAAAAAAAGATAAAAAAAACCAAACAAAAACAAAAACAAAAAAAAAAATAACATACGACAGGGGGGGGGGGCATGACCACTCTCCTCCGAGCACTGGGCGAGGTCAGTTCCCTGAACGTGCGGTTAAGCTCGAAAGGACCCAAGACCCGGAGGGGAAAGTCTGAGGGTTGATCCAGGTGGGGGGATCCTAATGGGAGAAGCGAACAGCAAACCAAGGCGCCAAGTGTGGGGGGAAACTTGGACTGGTGTGGGGGGGTACGAAAAGGGGAGGGAAGAGAGACTCCGCTCCCGACTACCTTGTAAAAAGGACGATGGGAGGAGTCAGCGAGGGAGCTCGATAACAGGCTGAATGCAGGTCCGTCTCCAAAAAGACGGGGAGCCGATACATGGGAGAGATGCGACCAGGAGCGAGTCTGCGCGTCCTGGAGCCGCGCGGGGAAGCCTATCTTATTTAATGCCTGGGACATCCGAAGGGAACGGCGGAGGAGAAGTGGTGCGAAAAAAGCGCTCGGGGAAATTTTGGTCAAGCTCCGACAAGGGGAGGGCGGAACGACACCCGAAGGGAAAAACAGGGATGCGTATGGCTTTATAGAAAATGGGAAAAAACGGCGCTGCCCTGGGGGGAGAAAAGGAAGAGGTTTCGGCGGCGAAAAAAACGATGCTGACGCCAGAAACGGGTGTCCAGGCGTGGCCAAGGGGAAAGATCTTCTTTTCAAACGGCTTTCCAAGGGTCGTGTCGTTTCACGCAGGGGAAGAAAACCTCTTTCATCACGGAGAAAAGGGGGACTTTATATCTCAGAACAGGCAGGGAGGGGGCGGGATTCTTTCAAAGGAAGCCAGCAGCTTAAGGAGGGACAGTTTTGTGTCTCAAGAACGTTCCAAAGAAGACCGCTAAAGAGAGAGGGGGAGAAAAATCTAGGAAAAAAACTCAACTACTACGTTTGGAGGAAATGGGTGTGGCTCCGCATTCAGATCAATTAAAAAAAGGAATGATTCGCCGAGGAACCCAGAAAAAGAAAAGGGGAGGGGCAGGCATCTTTGCCAGGGGAAGGGAAATTCCCTACATCTTGTGGGGCAGCAAAGAGAAGACCAGATTGGCTGGGAGAAGTACGTCAGCGTTTAGAGAGGAAAAGCCAACGGATGCCGGGAAAAAAAAACAGGCTCCGACCGAAGCAACATGTGATTCCAATGGAAGAAGACATTCCTCTCTGAAATTGAAACAGCAGGAGGACTATTCCAAAAATGCAGGGAGGAGGGATCATAGGGGGAAAAAAAGCATAAGGTCACTAATTCTCTTTGGGAAAGTATTTTTTAAGTTGGAAAACCAAAGGGGAATAATCTCCTCAATATTAGGAGCTCTTAAGGAGTGTCTAATTAATAGTTCAGGGGGAAAGGGGAGGAAGACGTCTAAGAGACCATGGCTAAAGAAGTGGCTCCCGGGACTCTTCATAGGGGTTACGTTCAGGAAAGGTAAGTAAGGAAATCACACCCGGGGGAAAACACAGTGATTTCCATGAATCGTCCCAAAGCAAAGCAACGAGGCTGGAAGAAGCACACCGTTCGCGAAGGCCCCCTTGGGAGGGAAACCGCTCAAAAGGAAGACCGGGTCATCTAAAAATCCCCTAAAAGGCATTTTTAAAGAGAACTCCACTCGAAGAAAGCATGCAGGAAATTGACCTAGATCCAGATCCCAGTGTTTCCAGTGACCAGACGCAATGAAAACGTTTGTCGGGGAGAAGCCTCCTTGTCCTAGAAACAGCGGCCATACTGAGGTATTGTGGAGGACCTCTATAGAAACCGCACACCTTTGGAAAGGGGCCCTTTGGGGGCCAACTACTTCTACTGTGCGGGAGGGAGGGGGGGTCTCCTCCCCGGGGGAAGAAAAATTATTTGAGAAGGGAAGAGTTTTTCAAGGAAAATTTATGGATCAGCACAGTAAGGAATGTACTTGTGACGTCAAACAAAAAACAAAAAAGGGAAGGGGAAAAGAAGAGGGGAGAGAAGAGAAAAGAATGCTTGGGGAGAAGCCGCACTTTACTTTATAAGAGAGTTCCAACCAGGAAAAGGACAGTTTGAAAAGAAGGGCGTCCACATTCCCCCAGGGAGTCCGCCATCCATATGAATTTGCTCACATACAAAGGAAGGGGGGGGAAGCAACGTGGGAGGCTAGGGGGAGATGCCACCTCAAAAACCTCGTAGGAGAGTCCAACTTTTTCGGAAGGCATACCAGGAGAAAAAAACGACACGTGGTGCTGCAAAGGGGAACGATTGACATTTAGAAAAATGGGATCCTGTATATAGGTGGGGGAGGCTTTCCTGCAGCGGAGAGTGCTGAGGGGGGCCAGGTCCAAACATGCTGGGGCTGCCGTCGATGGGAAAAGTCATTCTGCGGGAAAGTTCAACCGATTAATCCTTATCTAAAGGGGGGGATCCGGGGGGGGGGGGGGAAAGCCTCGACTCTAGGGGGCGATTCATGGATGTAACCTTGGATGAGGTAGGAAAAAGGTGTCCTGCACGTAAAAAAAAAAAAAAAGAGCGACTGGCGGGAGAAAGGTCCCTTTTATCCAGGGAAACGTCTTCTTCTGCAGAGTGACTGGAAAAGGAACCGTCTGGAAGGGTTGCCGTCATTTATAAGGGAAAATACGGGTGTCTCACTGAAAGTGTGTGGCCCCAGCGCCCCCAAACCCAAGGGAGCACAGCCATCTGGCAAATGAGATTCGCTGTCGCAGAGGAAAAAAAGAAAGGACGGGATACACTGTCTGTTTCACGAGAGAAGAAGAGGACGTGATTCCATCAATTGGGGGGGAGACCGGTGACGGTACGCCTCCTGTGGTTGGAGAAGATAAATCCAGGGGAGAGGAAGGACTCTGCAACGCAGGAAAGAGAAAACCAGCCAACTGTTCGTACCGGAAAAGAAACCGCTGTCGTTACTTGCACAAATAAGGGCTCCCCTGCCAGGAGAAGGGAGGGACGTTGAGGGGGGGAAAAAAAAGAATAAATGACATAGGATTCCTACGACAGGAAGATGAGAGAAAAGAGGAGCGTCAAGGGGGACGGGGCCCGAGGAAAATTGGGTTCCGGGTCTCTGGTAGGGCTTTTTAGGTGCGAATTTGGGGACGGAAAGAATGGGGGGGGGGGGGGGAGCGTCGGGGAAAGGCGTCTTCTTCGAAAAGGCAGATATCCGGCCAGAATTGAGAAGAAGGGAAACGAGCTCTACCGGCTTACTATGAGGAATGCGATGCAAAAAGGGGTCGGTCGCCGTTTGAAAAACAGCCTCTATAAAGGGGGAACGCGTTTACACAAAACAGAGTCGGAGGAAATATCGGCCAACAGGGAAAAGAGGCGGCAACGATTCGGAGAAGGGTCATCTCCTTTTGGGGATATAAAGTCCATTACGCCGGGGGGAGGCCCCTGTCGGGGGAGGAACGTGTTCACTGTAGAAGGGCCCAGGTCGTATCTTGGAGAAACGACGGCTTTTTTCCAAGTACCGCGAAAAGGGGGGAAAAAGCCTAGGAGGGGTTTCCTCCCTTTAGAAAAAGAATAGGCTTCAAAGAGGAGGGAAGGGGGATGAAAGGGAGTTCGGAGAATCTAAAAAGGCTGCGGGAGGTCGCATAAAGGAACTGGTGATCGGAGAAAAAATCGCGGATGCGTATTCGAAAGGAGGTCCGCGGTCGTAAAGGAAATTCGCGCTGAAGAAAAAAAAAACAGGTCTTTGGTGGCGTTAGGAAAAAAAAGGGAGGGTCGACAGAACAAGGACCCAATGGCGGCGTCCCCAAGCAAAAAAGGAAATGAAGCTCGTCCATTGATGAGAAAATGAAACTTATCCACTGCGCAACTTTAGGGAAGCCGGGATGACGCTGGCAGACCTCGAAAAAATCAAAGGATGTGTCAGGTTAAGAAAGGCATGCCGAAAAACCGGTCTCCCTGCAAATCTGAAGAAGAAAACTTCCCATTTGCAAGGGGAAAAAGGCACTGCCCCGCGCCCGATAGGGGGAGGAAAGGCTCTGATCGGCGGCTGAAGAGAAACAAACAACACGGATTATTGGGGAGGAAGGAGAGAGGGGGGAAAGAAGATCGAGCCTGCTATTAATCCAAGGAAAAGCGAAAAGGAGCATTGCGGCTGCCTTAAAAGGGGAAAAATAAAACCGCGTTCTAATATTTGAAGAAAGGAAAGTTTGTCTAAATAACCTGAAAACAATTAGGGAAAAATAAGCAAAGCGAACCGCAAGAGGAGGGAAGGGCGAGGGGACACGCCGCCGCCGAAGGGGAGGGAAAACTGTGACCGGGAAGTACCGCCATTGGTCGGGGGGTACCGACCCGACAACGGTCAAAGAGGAAAAGGGAGAAGGTAAAGACTCTTATCGGGGGAAAGAAAAGGGGAGAAACGATCATCTCTAAAAAGTCGTACCCTCATTTTGCGCGATCGAAGGGGAGGAGGAACCGGAGGAAAAAAAGGGAGGCCGATCACCTGGACGATCGAAAAAGAAGGAAGGTCTGCGCGTCCTATTGGCTTACCAGAGTAATCCGAGACTTTGGGAAAAAGGAAAAGGGAAGGGGAAATCTCGGAGAACCTTCGACGGTCCAGGGGAAAAGGTCATTGCAACACCGAGAAAGGGAATTCGCGACCTCTCCAGAAAAGGGGCGGACTGAAGATCCCCCTACTTTGCACGGAACCACCGGGAATTTATATCCTGAGATGATCACCGGAATGGGCACCCTCACGATCTTTTCCGGCGGGAAACGATCCTTACTCCCCTGGAAAGAGGGGGGTGTCAACTCGGGGGGAAGGGGAAAAGCGGTGCAAGCGAGTAAAAAGGCTTTGAAAACTATGGGCTATACCTTGAGTGCGGTGCATCGCAGGAGGAAAAAGGGGCGGGGTCATCTGGAAAGGGATCTCGATGGATTCAGGGCGTATACTCACGGGAAGCCGCAGCAAGCCAACAGGAAAGTGCCTTTCTTTGGGAAGCCACATTCGCACGAAAGCTAGCCCACCGAGAAAACGCGAAAAAGGAAAATTACCTCGGGAGAAACTACTACTTTTTGGGGGGAAAAAAAAAAAACTCAAAGGCCCTTTGGGGTGGGACCTGAAAAAGTCATCCTTCTCAGAGGGGGCACTTCTTCTCCTGGGGACCAAGGAAGAGGGAACAGGCCTCTTTCAATTTGAAAGTAGCACGAAGAGGGAAATCCCGACAGCGTTTTCTATCACGGAAGGATGGGGGGCGGGTCTGAGGGTAAGAAGGGTTCAGAGTCCCTTGAAGAAGGCACAACGGATGGGGAAAGAAGACCAGTCACCGTCAGCGGTTATTTAACACGTCTCCCCCAGAAAAAAAAAGGAAGTGTTCCTGACACGGGAAACGATGTCGATGGGCGACCAAGAAGCAGTTCAGATGCTGGGAAAAAACGAAGGAAGAGGAAACACTTATGAGGGGACCCGTAGTTTCGAAAAGAGAAAAGGAGAGCTGCTGAATAAGGTGATCGGTTGTGAAAGGTTCCGGTGACTCAGAGGAAGAAAAATGCTACCTACCATATAGGGCCTCTGGTCAGGGGAGGGGGGGAGTGGCGTGTCAGGGGACAGAAGTGACTGATTCCCAAGGTACCTCTAAAAGGGAAATTGAATCTTCATCTATTCAGAGGAGGGCGGAACAGAATACCTTTAGTCTTTTTCTTCCGAATCTGCACAGGCCCGGTGTAAAAAAAAAAGGAAAGCATCCCCCTCAAAGGAAATGGCAGTATGATCGAAAAGGCCCGAGCCGAGGGACTGAGGAAACGTATATCCAGTATCACAGGTCTTCAAGAAAAAGGGACGTGACCATTTCCCCTAGGGAAAAGATGCGCCCAGTGGGAATTTCCCTCCCTTTTTCCTGACTTGAAGGGGGATATCCGCTCGTCCAGAAAAGGGGGGGGGGGGTAATGTTAATAAAGCTATCTCTGAAAAGTATCCACCTCAACTTTGGGAAATCCACTACTTCGATCTGGGATGAGAGGTGGTCGCCAGAAAGGGGTAATGTTTCGAAAAAAAAAGAGGGGTGACACTTTCTTTTTAAGTGGAAAATTGATTTCGAGGAAGGGGAGAGAGATTAACTTTTTGAAAAAAAAAGGCGCAAAGCAGAATCGCCGAGGGATGGGTATTAACCTATCTCTCTCCAGGTGCCTCCTTCTTGAGAGAAAGGATGTAGACGCGACATAAGGAAGGAAGCAGTTTGCACGCTAAAAAAAATTACCCCCTTGGCTTCTAAACCGTGAAAGGATGGGATTTGCTCACCTTCCAAAGGGGAAGAGAAGCAACGGGTCGTTTGATGAGACACCATACTCGCTGGCAACGAGAACAACGGTGGCGTCCACGGAAGGGAAGGAGGAGAGGGGGAGACCCAAAAAGAGGCGGGTGTTAAAAGAGGTCACTTCCTGAACACAAGGGAAGATAAAACGTTGTACGAGGGAAAGGGTACCTTCATGGAGGTTCTATTCTTATTTGTAGGTGACAAATCAATTTTCTGGATGGGATTAAGGGAAAAGGAGGGAGTGAAGAAAGGACGGACCACTCTTTCTTCTCGAACCTTAGCGCGCCGAAGGAAAGATTCCTGTGAGGGAGGGGGAAGAATAAACTGTTAGGCCGTAACCGGGGGGAAAAAAAGAAACTTCTGCATTAAATTGGAAAACACTATCCTTACCCTCTCTCCTGAAAATGGGAGGCAAGGGGTCCCGTGTAAGCCCTGTCACCGCAAGGGGGGGAGCACCGGAACCTTCATGAGGTTACCTTCTTCTGAATGTGGGGGGGGAGTAGTGTAGGGAGAGGAAACTTTCAACCATCCGGGGTCCATCTTTCAAAATCTGGCTGGGGACCCTCTGAGGGAAAGGGGAGAATCGACCCATCTGAAAGGGGGGCACGATCATCCTATATTAATTGGGCGTTAGGAAGGGGGGGAACAGGTTGCTGAAGGAGGGAAGGTGGTTTGATGTTTCCTTCGCCCGAAGGGGGGGGAACGGACTCTTAAACTCTTGAGGGAGAACCAGCCATCTGTTCTCCGCTCCTGAAGAAAAGCTGTCGGGACTTGCATGAAGCTTTAGGAGACCTGTCCGCTGAAGAAAAGGGACGTTTAGGGCGAAAGGGAAGAATACGTTCGGGGGCGAAATGAAGTCTTAGAAAAAAAAGGGAATCTTACAAAACGTATGTAGGGGGAGGCACTCCTTCTTTGAAAAGTATATTTCATGGGGGAACCTCGCCTCGGAGAAGCGCTGTGTGACGGAGGGGGGGAGGAGGATTGTTCGGAAAAAAGTCAGCTTCTTTCGGAGGAGTCCCGGCAGCGAATATTGAAATAGGGGAGACCTTGCCCGCGATCTCTACGTAAAAAAAAGGCCCAGATTACTCGAGCTGTCTCAGAAAAAAAAAAAAAAAAAAGAACGGGTCCTCGTCTGTCAGAAAAAGAAACCTCCTCTATAAAGGTGGCCAGAGGGACAACCCGCGTCTGGCTGAAAAGGGAAGAAGGACAAATCCCGTTTCTCCGCAACGTCGTGCGTGGCAGAGACAAAGAAAAGAATCAGCAGGTAAAGGAAATAAAGCAGGGACTGTCGGCTACAAAGGTCGGGGTGTTCACGTATTCAAAAACGGGCCGTTGAGAGGGAGAAACGAGCGGCGTTGGGAAAGAG
>Ga0179593_1428980_pt1 | contig 11545 bp, 9 predicted proteins | sample CZODoug2_1_08_16_FD_185931 | JGI IMG/M metagenome (GOLD analysis project Ga0179593, IMG submission 185931) | Vadose zone soil fungal communities from Angelo Coast Range Reserve, California, USA - CZODoug2_1_08_16fungal (PacBio error correction) | ecosystem: Environmental > Terrestrial > Soil >...
TTCGTCCTGAATTCTACATATCTTCACAGAATCGTACCATGGACCGTCCAAGCTACGAACGGGTCGGATCGCGGCCCTTATGAACAGACCTACGTTGCCAAACTTAAACTGAAAAGAGAATAAAGCGAGGAGAGACCGATCGACCGTAACTCTAAACCGAGGCGGGAGATATCGAAATTCCTTGGGGGTTACTAAGTTTCAAAAGAGAGGTCCTATCGGCGAAATGGGAAAAAAAAACAGACAGCTTGAGCGGAATTACCTACGTTCGAGGGGTGAAGCCTTCTAAATTAGAAAAGAACAACGGTCCGGCGAAATACCTGTCTGGAAGAGGACGAAAATAAGTTCGACGGCTTGTGGGGTGCCAAGGGCTTCAGAAAACCCCTGGTGTGCAGTTTATCGAGGCTAGACGGGAGGGCAAACGGTGCACCCAGAACCTAACAACGTATGCATCGCCGTAGACGCTCTCTTGAGATGAAGAAAATAGATGCGAAACCTCTAAGCGCACGACTCCTGAAGGAAAAAGAAAACAAAGTAAGGAAAAGTGAAGCGGACTTGAAGGGGGCCTCTGGGCATGGAAAACGGTTCAAAAAGGGAAAGAAGGTCACGAGAGACAGGGTGTTGAAATATCACCACGGAATGGAAATAGTCTGATATTAGAAAAAACGGACAATCTCAAACTTCCGAGGAACCGCGAAGCAAAAAGTGGGGGGCCTGGTCGACCTTCTCGGGGGTAAAGGACATGGGGCAATCAACCTTTTATCTATCAACACTACGGTGAGACGTATAGGGTTTTTCGCAAATGGGGCTTATCGCTTCACGGCGAACAAACCCCGACACCTACGTCCAGCTAATAGTAATTTCCCTGAATATCGTCTCCTGAAAAGGCGCGTCGGGGGAAGTTGAGTCACGACGGGGACGGCACAAAAATACAATGGTTCGAATACCGGGGAGCACAGTAAGCCTGTCCGAAGGGGCGACAGACAAAGAAAAAATGCTCCACAGAACTCCAGGAACAACGGAAAAAGGTTTGTGGGGAAAGAAAGGGAAGACCTGTATGTCCAACGTTAGAGACCCTACCAGGGGAGGGAAACGGAGATTTCTAACGTTTAAGAATCTCACAAGAGTGACCGCAGAGGTAGCTAGGGGAAGCGAGCCGACGAAAGGGTCCTTATGTAGGTAGAGTCTGGCTTCCTTGGGGGGTCCAAAAATGGGTTTGAATCAAACGTTCTCAAAACCACCTCCGTCAGAAAAGCCAACGTGGCTTATGTAAAGCATCCGCTCGAAAAACAATTGGGAAAAAAGAAAAACGCCAAAAAGTAAACTATCCCCAGCCACGGGTTCGAGGGAAGGGGCCCGTCTCCGGCCGCAAGAGATAGCCGTACAGAAATGAGGGGAGGAGCACCTCCTATAAAAATTCATTTCAGACCCTTTCTTCTGACATGCAGGCGCCGAAAAAGGAGGGCCAAAACCGAGGGTGAAAGTGAAATAACTCTGACCCAAAACCGAAGGGGGGGAACACCTAAAACGAGCAACGGATTTGGGGATAAGGGGGATCTCCAGTGAAAAGTTTGGCGGACCAGAAAAATTTAGGACATTCGGAGACGCCACATCCCTCCCATTCTTCCGACCTGGAAAGTGGAAAAGGACGCATCGGATCCGCTTATACCGGAGGGAGTAGAGGACTTCAAAAAGTCGTGAAAGAAGAATCAACTCCTCAAAAGGTTCCACTTGGGCGAAGTTTTCAATCATAATAGTGACAACCCAGCTTGCAAAACGACAGAAGGGCTTACCATCCCGGAAGAATGAAAAATTGTAGGCGTCCGATGAAGATCACATAATCGTCAGCCGAACAGAGCATATAAGGAGGGGGGGGAAGGGGGGGCAATTCTGATCTAAACTCCAAGAAAAACCGCATAGCATCTTGTCATAAGGGAAATGCAATCAAGGGAGAAACCACAAAACTTATTAGGTAAGGATGCAATTCCAAATGAGGTGTATTAATGGTTGAAAACGGAAAATGGCAAAGTCCTACAGGATTGCGGTGGAGGAGGTCACATGTTGGAATTGATCGACGACGACTTACGGGAGAGAAGGGCTGTGGAATAAAAAACGGCGGAGGAGTTAGAAAGAAACGTGGGATCGAGATGGAATAAGTAGACACCCAGTTGACCTTGGACGTTGAGCTGGAAAGTTTTCCTGTCAAAGTTTTTGAACGCAGACGCAAAGGAGTCCTAAGAGCGAGGACGGGGACCATTCTCCCAAGATAGGGCCGCGGAAGCGGGCTCTAATATTTGGTCCAGGGGTAACTCTTTGAAACGGAAAAGACCTGATCGTGCTAACGGATGGGGGGAAGACTGCAGGGGGGGGACAGTCCAGAGGATGGAGGAAAACTTCGATGGGGGGGGAAGAGGAACAGCGCCATCTGGCGATGAATAAGAAAGAGGGGCTTCTCTGGAGAGGAATATGAGGTGGGGATGGGAGGGGGTTGAAACAGACAGGATGTTACTCCTATAGTTCTACAACCGAAAGTCGCCCAAAAGAGTCGTTGGGGTTGAAGTGGGGGGGGTTCCGCAAGGAGGGGAAGCCTAAACAGTGAGAAGTGGTTTTACTGTAAGGACGGGGGGGGTTGGGGGTCTTGTCCACCGACACTTCTCTCCACAAACCCTGACCCTATACAACGGGGGCGCAGAGGAACTGGAAATCCGCCTGAGTAAGGAAACGAATAATTCAATGGAAAAAGGATGTTTAGACTGTCAGTTCGAAAGGTCGCCATTTCGGGACTGGGGCCTATTGTCGCTGAACGCAGGCGGAACGTGAACGGTAAACCTGAGGAGGGGGACTTACTGAGAATTGAGGTAAAATTCTTGGAAAACAAAGCTCCTCTTAGGAACGTAGTTTCGAAAATTCTTGGGGGGGAAAGTAGACAGAAACGAACCCACTCGAATAAAGAAGGGTTCTTCGAGATCTCATGGACATACCCATCGGGGAGTGAGCTTCTTTTTGGGTTGCGAGCAGTAGGGCCTACTGGCGAGAAGATATGGGGGAACAAAATCCCGTAGTCACAGAGTGAGCGAGAAAGAGGGGGCCGAAAATAGGCTGTACAAGAGATACAAGACAAAAATAGGAATGGGTCAGGGGAACGGTGAGTTCTATATTCTGGGCAGGGGGAGATAATCAGGAGAGGATAAGCTCTTGTTAAAGCAGAAAAGTTCATGGAGGGTCTCTATTCACGAACGTCAAAAATCGCAGAGGGGAGGCAGCACCGAAGGGAAGGGGGGAGAGACTTGGGTGATTTTCATTCCGGGGCTGCAAAGAAAGGTCGCATTCTCTTTTGAACCGAGGATAGAGAAGGGTAAGAGGGGGAATCAGTTCAAATTAGGGAAAACCGTTCGGGAGGCGATCCGTCAGGCCCGGTTAGCGGAGCCATGGGTTGAAGACGTGCACCAAAACCAAATCCAGGATCAATAGCAGGTCGGGATACGAAAGGCTTTAAAGTGATGGGTAGGGGGGAGGGAATATTGTTTCCGGCATAGAGGGAGGAGAGGCCTATCGGGACGTCAAAGGGAAACTTCCGTAGTAGGGGGGGCGGCTAATTCCCTGGGAGATCAATTTAAAAAGGAACAGGACGCGCGAATTCCGCCACGCTGAGGGCCCCAAAGAGAAGAGAAGGGGGAAGGAGCTGGGGGCCGCAGTCTGGTGGTATGGAGAAGAAAGATGGAACGCTAACTTCTATAGAAAGTAGAAAGGATACACTATTGCGGAGGTTGGCCTGTGAGAGCTTGTGACCTTCATGCCGACCAGCATGAGATAAAGACAACAACTTATTAAGAAATAGAGATGAGAAGGACGGCACCATCCGTAACCGGGGCGGGCTGTTTCAAGTAACGGCACTCTCCGGGTCAGCTAGGAGGGCAAGTAGTCGGGAAAAAAAGACTTAGAGGAGAGAAAACGAACAATCGTTTCTATTCTGGGAAGGGGCAACCACTCTTCAGGGGTAGCCGGGAAAAAGAAGGAAATTTTTTGAGACAAGGGATGGGAATTCTAGTCGGGGGCGAGTACGAGAACAAAAAAAGGGGGCGAGCTACCAATAAATGTTGGGGGGTGGGGGGGGGGTTGGGGGGTGGGGGAAGCCGATCGAAATTCAGAAAAGGAGGAAAGAGAAAGAAAGGGGGGCCCCTTTTCATATAAACGCAAACATTCTGGAATATTCCTTTAACGGGGAAAGGGAGCTACACCCTTTGGGGGACTAAAAAAGAAAAGGCTAATATATCGGGGACGCTTGCCGAAAGGGCGAACTAGGAGGGAAAAAACAAACCGGAGAGAAAAATCGCCAAGCCTGTCTCAGGATAAGGATCAAGATGACTATAGAAGAGCACATTTCAAAATAATCGCCGCGGCAAGTCGAGGCGATTGCCGAGGAGAGAGGACGGAAAGACGAGATTTCAAATACCTGCAAGTGGGGGGACGCAAAGGGATATTAACGATAGATTCCAACAGGAAAAAGATCAGCCGGTCTGAAAGTATTCAAGTGCGGTGTCAGGGTCGAAAGGGGTGAAATCCTCGTGTGTCAACTACTTAAACTCGCAAATGTGGAAGGAGGGGGAAGAAGGAGACACCGACGGGGAGGGGGGCTACGAAAAACCCAGAGACTCTCCCCCCGGAGGGATGGGGCCAGGAAGAGAGACGGACAATCGGGGGTAGGGAGCCTGGACTTCGGCGTAACTATCAGAAAAAGAAAGAATTTCCAAAAGGGAACATAATCCTCCAGAGGCTCCTAAGACCTTGAAGAGACATTAACCAAGAGGGGGAAGGTGTTTTAGACGTGAAGATCCAAGTTAGAAAAAAAACGAAAGGAGACCGGTCTCTTTTGGCCTGAGAATACTCAAAAACTTGCGCCCAATTAAGCGGTCCAGAGGGAGAATGGGAAAAGGAAGGAAGGGAGAAAATTAGGGTAAGGGGAGGGGCGAAATAAATCAAGGTGCCAGACAACACCAATCTTCACCACCTCAAGTCTGCACGCACGTGGGGGGGGGGGGGGATGGTTACGCCATGGGCGCGAAATTCTCCTAAGGAAAGCTGGACCTATCAAATGGTCAAACTTGAAAAACAAACAGTCTCAGACGTAGGCGTTGGAAAACTAAGGGGGGAGACAGAAAAGACTAAAACAAGTAGGGAAAAAGGGAAGAAGGGGCTATGAGAGAAAAGGGGGAGCACATTTCTCCTGACACTTCTCAACCGGCTTTGGTGAAGAGGAGCACTCTCGAAGAAAAAAATGGGAGAAAAGGAGGACAAGTCCCTTAGCAAAAAATTGAACCAGGGAAGCTCCCTTGAAGGAAACACCAACGCAACAGCGGCCGGAAAAAAACTCTGGGGGTGGTGATAGAAAGGAGGGGGAAATCATTCTCTCCGCTTAGAAAAAGGTCGCGACTCAGCCCATGGAACTCCCAACACCGAAGAAAGGGAACTTTGGAGGGGAGAGTTAGAATGTGTCACAGGAGAGGCCGAACGAAAAAAAACTAAGGAGGTACAGCCAGAGAAAAAATAGAGGGGCGTCAAATCAAGTCACTATATTAAAAACGTTGGGTGTAACTTGCAGTAAGCGGACGAACGACGCCCCAAAGTGAGTGTACCTAATTGGGGAAGACGCGATCCAACGAGGAGGAGGGAAAAGAGAGATGACCTCAGAAGTGCAATTCGTCGGGAAGGGTCACGCGAAATGGCAAGTCAAACAAAGAGAATAGGCGTGTCTCGGAAAGAGGTGATCTGATCGCGCCGTAAAAACTGCAGGGAACGACCCTAGGGATTAAGGAGGGGAGGTTGTAAGAGAAAAAGCCGAACAGTGGACCGGGGGGGGAAAAAGGAGAGTGAGTCGGGGGACTGGGCTGTCACTCTAAAGAAGACTAGCAGCGATCGCCCGGAAGCAAAAGCTTCCTTAACTGGGGGAACTCTAGGTTCCTCCAGAAAACAGGTCGCAACCTGAAAGGGTGATAAGCACAACAAAAAAGGAAAAAGTGGTCTGGGGGTGAACGCTTGCGTCGGTTGGTTGATGAAAGAGTACATTGAAAAAAAGGACATGGTATTGCGCAAACTGGCGAAGGCAAACTAAAAAGGTGCTCACGGCACGGGTCCGTTGAAAATGGGCGTTTCTACACTCAAAAAATATGGGTTCAAAAAGCCCCGGTAAAATAAGCGAACCGGGCCAATCCCCAGAAGGGATGGGGGTCAAAACTTTGTAGATTAGGGGGGGAAGGGAGCAAGGGCAAGAGTAATGGTAGGCTGGATAAAAGTGGTGGGAGGGGGGAAACGCTCACCAAAGGGATTCCTGAGAAAAGAAAGGACCCAGAATAGATGGGGATCACGCATGGGCAAAGTACCGCTCCTCAGGAAAGTATTTGAGGTCTGGAACAAATAGGTGGGAGATAAAAAGAGGTCTCACAGGAGGTGAGAAACTTTTACAAGCAAACGAAAATACGGAAAACTGTAAAATTCTGGGGAACATGGAATCAGGGGTATGGTTGACAATCCTTGTTGTCCTTATCTGGAACCCTCTGATCGGGGATGTTCTCCAATTGTTTTTTTTTCCGTGCTGAACCAATGGATTGCTGTTGAGGAGAAAAAAAGGAATAATCACCAATCTCACTACGAGGGGGGTTAAAGGATATTCCTTTCCAGGAAGCATCGCTACTGAGAAAAGTAGGGTTTTGGTCGGGCGAATTATCAAAAGAAATTCTATACTATTTTCACCCCTACTCTCACCTTCAGTGCAAATCGAAGAGTGTAGGACACGAGGCAATGTAAAAGGGGAGGGGAAGAAGAACATCAAAAGCACGCGAAAGAAGTTCCGGATGAGGTGTGGTTTGGGGGAAAAAGGGCACAAAAAAGTTTTTGGGGGGGGGGGAGAGGATGCATGCTTTAAGGGTTAGGTCGATGAAAACATCGGTCTATACCTACCATAATATCCGGGAGGGGTTACAGAGGGAGGTTACTTTCAAGGGTCCGCGACCTATCTAGGCAAAAACGAATGGTAGGGTAAAAATACTTTTCTTGATTACGCGTGTGGTTCTTCGAAAGGTTGACCTTCCAAAAGCAGAAAGAAAGCGATGAAGCTCGCCGGTGGGAGGGGGGGGAAAGATCAGGGCTACCTTTCGGGGAAAGGAAGAGCCACAGGAATGAAAAAACCCCAGTAGCGAAATGCCATCCAACTCCAGGCCATGGTCCGAGGTAGGGGAGACTGAAGGCTGCATGGAGAGGCCTCACGGTCTTCTCGATTGGTGAGGGAAAATTCAATGAGTAAAAAACGGGAAATTTCGAAGCATAAGGGGTCTAGTAGGGGGGGAAGAGAGTTACATCCCGACAAAAAAGCAGGGCGCTAAGTAAAAGCCCCAGGGGCCAAGGAAAGGGGGTCTAAGCGGGCACAGGCTATTATCAAGTAGGATTCATCATCAAAGGCAGCCGAGGGATGCTTGCAGAGAAGAGGAAGCATGGAAAAAAGCGAAAGGGATGCCTAGGAAGACGTGGAAAGTCGGTGCGAGACTGTGCAGTCAAAAGGCAGATCGCACGCAAACCTATCAACAACAAAACCACAGTATATTTAAAATATATATGAAGAATGTGAGAAGAACCTTCGTAAAATGGGAGGGCCCTCCTGTAAAACATTGTCGTCACATTGAGGGAAACGAGTTTATCAGAAGGCTGCGGGCCAGGGGGATTGAGCATTCGAAAGTAATACCTACGCGGATATCTGCTGCGACAGCGAGCCGACTGAATGGGGCTAAAAAAACGTGCCGAAAAGGATAAGTTTAGAGGCAAAGGGTTTGAAACACCGTTTCAACTCGGTGAAGAGCGGGAGAAGGAAAGGAAGGACGCAAGAGTCTCGCGCGAAATTAAACTGAATCTTGTAAGAAGAGAGGAAATTCTATAAGGACACGGAGCACGCTACTCAGGGAAATGTAAAAAAGAAAGTTCCGGGGAAGGGGTGAGGTGAAATTGAGGATACAAGGGGAAGACTCGAAGCATACATGATGAGGCTTGCCCACGTTGTCTCAAAAAAAGGGTTATAATGGAAGCAGGCGATCAGGAGCGGTGCGGGGGGCAGGGCAGGTGCTCCTTGAGGGGGCCCGAAGAGTCTTTATGACTAATAGGGTCTGGGCGACTCTCTACTGGGGTTCAAAGATCTGGATGCATAAATAGGGGCTTCTTCGTCTGCGTGAGTAGGGGGGTTGCCGGGGGCGTCTCGCAGGAGGTTGTGGTGGGGTTGTGGGTAAGTACGATGGTGACCAGGTAGTGGAGGCTGGGTAACGGGCGTTCAAAGGAAAGAAGGGGGTTCAGGCTCCAAAACAAACAAAACATAGGGGGGGGGTATCAATCTGACGGGGTGTCGCTGGGCAGTATTAACCGGATCCCTTATGGGTTTCCTGTCTCGAAGTAACTCCGAGGGGGAGGCCTACACGGTGGTCTTCTATCTCAATACTTTGAATAGTGGTAGGGTGGGGGAGATATTGATACGGTGGTGGGGGGGGGGGGTGTTGGGGGGTGTCTCGGGGGGGGGGGGGGGGGGGGGGGGGATACAAAAACCCCAACTCTCCCATCAAGTCTGACAGATCTCTCCCTTACACCGGCCTTGTGTCGTCTGAAAGGAGTATCCTGGCAACCCAAGTAAAAAAAATGTGGTTCAGCAAACCAGTACAAATCAGAGCGTGGGGCGTAAAGACGAATAAACCTTTTTGTGAACAAAAAAAAAAAAAAAAAGACGGAAAAGAGTTGGTGGGGGGAAAAAGAAAGGAACTCCTCGTATCAGCGACACGTCGAGCGAAGAGAGATATGTTCGCACTAAGATCAGCTAAAACAGGAGGTAAACCAGACATTATGCGTGGAAAAGGAGAGATGCTTCGTCCTTGACTAAATGGGGGTAGGGGGTTCAGCGGCGGAGAAGGGCCAGGGGGAAAAGAGAAAAAAACAACAACCAAATCAAACTCACAAAAAATTGCCCGCGGCTCCCCACACATGGTCCGTAACGCCAAATTATTGAAAGGTCCTTCGGGAAAATGTGAGGCCGTCAGTTCTAACTCTATGGGATTGAAACGCACCTGGAGTAGTAAGACCTATTCCAATTTCCCCGACAAACCCGGTCGTTTAAGGAGCTATCCAGGGGGAGGATGAATTAGGATCACCATTCCCGGGGGAAGATGAAAAAGAGGAGGTAATGAACCCCCAACTCCTTATTGCAGGGGGTGGACACGCCATTCCCGGCACGGGTGATCATGGCTAGAAAAAACAGGTTCATGAGTTGGAGCGGCGAAACCAAAGGAAGCAAACCGCACCAGAAGGGCAAGAGGGTCTGGTACTACGGATCGCGCAAATCTTAGACCTATAGTTAAGACGACAAGCCCAGGAAAACTCACTCGCGTTTCCACAGGGGTTTTTGGGGCTTTACTCGGGAATCAAGGGTGAGAGTCAATCAAAGAGGCTCCTAGAAGGCGTGTCCAGCATACCCTCGGAAAGCCAGTCATGGCAGGCTTGGTTATGCGTCTCCTGAAAAAATGGCATGAAGACTCTCATCAGATTTTAAATTAGTCGAGTGCCTGCTCCAGAGAGGGACCACCTCAATGAGGGTCCTCTCAAAAAAACAAGAGGTAGAGAGAGATTACCTGCATAGGACAAAGAAGGCGGAAGCGCGAGGTTATTTTCAAGCGAAATGGGGGACAAGTCAAATTTCGTTGAGGACTAGTCAAGAAAACGCATACAATCTCCTGACGGAAGGATTTGGACCGAAAGATCGGAGAGTTCGCCAGCTGAGGGGAGAAATGGACATCGAAGAAAAATGGACCAACGTGTGCTAAAAGGTTTCCTTGAGGGGGGGGGCGCGACTACCAGTGGAAACGGAAACTAAGCTTAGCTTTAAAGGAGGAACCGCACCAAAGGACAACGGACAGGAGGAGGGGGAGTGGCTCAAAAATGAGGGGTCGCACACCTGGTAGAAAAGGATTGGGTAACGGATTCATGATCAAATCAAGGCAAGTTTAAGGTCGGAGGGGTGGGCATTAGGAGGGGCAGCGGGGGAAAGGGAAAGAATCTGGCGAGAAGCAAACGAAATGGGCTTCATGGGGACAAATGGAATGGAGGGGTTAAGGTACAAAGGGGGCTGGAAACGCTATCTTTGGCTAAGAAGAAGGAGAACCATTATGGGACCATAATTTTGGGAAGGGATGGTGGGGGGGGGGGGGGAACCTTTAGGACACCTCAGGACGTGGAGGGAGGGGGAGGAGAAGGTGTTGGGGACCCAGGAACCTCCACCACTAACGCACTAATACCAACTTTGGGGGGTCGAAATGATCGCCAAGGTCTGAGAGAAAAGGACTTTCCACTAAAACTGCGCTTGCGATTATGTTGACAAATAGGGTTCTCTATTACCGGTCGCCATTTAGTGTTCGACTCGACGTGTCGCCTGAGAAGAAAGGAGAAAGTTACCTGGTAAAAAAAGAAGGATCCATTTGAGGGGGTAGGGATGACCATTCTGGTTAGTATAGGACAAGAACATTCAGCTTAGTTACTTCGTTAGAAGATTGCTGTGGGCCGGGGGGGGGAAGAAAAGTCCAGAAAAGCAAAACGCGTAAGGGTGAGAACAGTTCAGGAAACCATAAAACGCGGGGGGCGATTTCTGAAGCTCATGTGGGGAAAGCAGAAGGGCCGACGCGGAAGAGAAAGTCAAACCTGCTCTGCAGTTCTCTCGGGGAAGGGGACCTAGGAAGGTACCGGAACGTCAGGAGACGGACACCTAAAGGGAGGAGGCCGAGAAAGGCAGGGATGGTCTCGTAAAAGGGTCATATCATCAACGGGCGGTTTGGGGAGGATAAGCCGCTTTTTGGTCCGTACAACTCTGAAGTTTAAAAATCTTCCAGGAAGTTAATCAACGAGGCGGGGCGGGGGGAAGAGACGCCAGAACTTGGAACAAAAGCGACTTGGGTTCTTTGCATTAATTCCTTTAAAGGATCGTAAAGGGCGAAAATATCGGGGACGCTCTGAAAGAGACACGAGGGCAGGCTCTTCTAGGAGAGGGGGACGAGGTGCAAGAAGAGGCAGGCGGGAACTTAGTTCGGCAAACAGAAAAGAAAATTTACAAAGGAAATACCCCCAGGGTTTGAAAGGGGACCGGGGGGGAAAACCACAGAAAACCGCCAAGACAGAAGGTTTTCCTATGACTGAAAAGGAGCAAGGAGGGCGCGTACGCATTTTCTGAGCGAGATCATTAAACAGGGAAGGGGAGGGGAATTGGCCGAGGAAGGAATTCTCTCCGGACGGCACCGTCGGAATCTAGACCGCGGGGCAAAGCGGCTCCTTCTCCAAAAAACTAACCCTGAACGCAAAAGGAAAGGCTCGAGAGGTCGGAAAGAAAGGTGAGGCCTGGAGGGGGAGTACGAATAATCATCGTCGTGGAGGCAAACGAAGGTTTCTTACCCCGGAAGTTCCCATGAAAGCGGGTTAAAGGACTGGGGAACTACGCGGGTGAAGTCTCGGGGGGGGGGTTCGGTCAGAAAAGGCTTCTCCT
>Ga0179593_1431206_pt1 | contig 11545 bp, 27 predicted proteins | sample CZODoug2_1_08_16_FD_185931 | JGI IMG/M metagenome (GOLD analysis project Ga0179593, IMG submission 185931) | Vadose zone soil fungal communities from Angelo Coast Range Reserve, California, USA - CZODoug2_1_08_16fungal (PacBio error correction) | ecosystem: Environmental > Terrestrial > Soil >...
AAAAGAGGGGACAAAAAGGGCTCAAGAGGAAAAACAGACTCCAAAAGAAAGGGTCACGAAGGGTAAAAAAAAAAAAGATCGCAAAACAAAACCAGAGGGGGGGGTAGAGGAAAAGCCAGTTCGTGGAAGGGGTGATGGGTCTAGATGATCATAAGAAGGAGCTCTATAATATGAACTTATGGGAAGAAAAGGACTCACAAAAAGGTCAAGAAGGCACCTTCACAAAGAAAAAGTGGAACTGATAATGAGGGAGAGAAAAAGTATCAAAAACGTCAGATCTAAAAACAATCAAATTAAGAGGAGTCTCTAGTGGAAAGCAAGGAAAGGGAACTGGGGGTAGGAGGGGGGAAAAAAAAAAAAATCCTCCGGATGAGAGGGAGGGCTGTTGTAAAACAACTCAAAAAACGGGGCTTTGAGGGTGAAAATTGGATTGAAGAAGTAGGCAGGGGCGCCAGAAAGAAGAGTAGAGGAGTACAGGGGAAATCGTCAAGAAGGACGGAGCGGGAAATCAAAGGGTAACGCGAATGAAACCAGATTTTTAAAAGTGTTCATAAGGTTGGTCAAGGCAATGGGATCGCAGAACACCTAAAGGGAACTTACTGAGCTAGAAAGAAATGCGAAACCTAAAAATAAGGGGCACAAAAAAGCAACAAACGAACAACCAAGGGGAAAGGCTACATAGGTTCAGAAAGGAGATGAGGTTTTTGAAAGGATCAAGGCTAAGGAAGGAAGGAAGAAGGGGAGTTATTCACAGAGGAGAAGTTCCCTTCATGAGAGAGGGGACAGAAAAAAAAGCCAAGAAAAAACACGGAACGGAGGGAGAAAAAAAGATCCAGGTATGGAAAACTCAAAAAGGGGGGGGGGCGAAAAGGTAGGAAAACGCGAAAGGAAAGGGAGGTGTGAGGGAGACGAAACCACAGAGAAAAGGAATAGCATGGGAAAAAAATTAGGAGAGGACAGGAAAAATTCTCGCAAAGGGGGGAAGCTAAGAAAAAGTTCGGGAAAAGAACACTAAAAACAAAGTAGAAGGCGTCATATGCGTGCCCGAAGACCTCTGACCCAAAAAAAGCAAACAGCAAAAAACCGGGCACGGATAGGGTAGACAAAAAAGGGAAAAGAACTAAAGAAAAAAGAGAGAGACATCAGACTTGCGACCAACCCAATGGGGAGGAATAGGGCGGGAAAGTGTGAGGGGAACACAACCAGGGCGTTGGATACGGTGGAAGGGGGGGGGGGAAAATGGCTTTTGTTGGGGGGTAATCCGGGGGGGCGTAGACCACATCTGAGGGGGGCCGCCCAAGAATGAACTCAAAAAGAAAAGCCGAAATGGGGGGGGGAAATCCTCAATTGGAAAAAATTAGGTGCAGTAGAGACAGACCAAAATTAAAATGTTCAGGGCTGATCAAAGTAAAGAGGACAGAAAAGAAAAAAACCCGGTGGAAAAAGCATCGACAAGAGGTCAGCCATTCACCCCAACAGTCGACAAAAAGGGTCTTCACTGCTGGGGGAAAGGAGAAAAAGTTGTCAGTGACGAGAACACGTCGGTAACGACCAACGAAGATCCGTCACGAAGCGCCTTCAACCTCTGAAAAGGAAGGCACGCACCAATCAAGGGGAGGGACAAAAGGGGCAACGGGGTCAGGGGCAGAAGGACACCACCGGAAAAAAGTCGAAAAGAAAAGGCGAACAAAGACCTGTGTGTAAAAAAGCCGGTCAAGGAAAATCCCTTTCCATATAACTCGAAGGAGCAGAGAAAAAGCAGAGAAAAAACTCGTCTAAAGGTAAAGATAGTCATACCGGCGGGACGGAATCAAAAAACGTATGGCGTCAGGTGTCCCGTCGTAAAACCAAGAGGGCACGCTTGTCCACAAAGAAACAGCGAATTTAACAGTGGAAGTGAGAAGTGAGAGGGTGTGAGACGGGGAAAACAAAAGTGGAATCGCAAAATACCCAGAAAGAAAAACTCTGGAAAACGCAATAGGGAGAAAATCCCGGGGATAAACGCAGCTCAAGAGCAACGGATAAATCATAAACTCCATAAAAAAAAAAAGAGGGAAGAAGTAGAGGATGAAGATGCTAGGACATGAAAAGGGGGAAGACGGAACTATTTCTTGACGGAGAAGCAAAGCGGAAATGGGGGGGGGGAGAACTGTAACGGAAGTCCCAAAAACGCAGAAATTTTAAAAGTATCCGTACCAGAGAGGGAAGAGTTGACGAGGAAAAGGTCATCATCATCTGGGGGGGCGCGCATTCGGATGGCTTAAGCGAAGGAAAGAGAGAAGACGACAAGGACTAGCATGAACGCAAGAAGCGGTAATCTTAGGGACGGAAGTTCGGGAACGGGTTACAGTTTGGAAGTGGAGGGGGGATTAAATCGAAAGAGGGGGGGGGCGGCTAAAGCAAGGAAGAACCGGGGGTTGTCTTTGAGGGGGTGCTCGGGGCGGGACGGCGCGCGTACTGAGCTAGTGGAGGGGGTGGCGTTCGAAAAAAATGAGAAAAAAAATGAAAGGGGGACGCCGCGTCCAAGAAAGGGGGACCACGGGCGCAAATGTGGGAATGGGAGGGAAATCGCAAAAAAGGTGGAAATGGGGATGTGACTATGGGCCTTTGGGAGAAGCCCATTTGTTTGGAAATGGAAAAAGAAAGAAGGGGGGAAATGGAGGGCAGGACAAAGGGAAAATGCGGGGGCTAACAAAAACCGCTTGGACGAAAGCGAGAAAGGGACAAAAACCCATGGCAACAGTTCGGAGCAAACACCGGGGGGGGTTTAACCAAATCAACAAACAGGGGATGCAGAAAAAGGGTCTCAGTTGGGGGGCAAAAGGAAGAGAGAGGGAAGAAAAGAATTGCCCGAAGACTGGACGAATTGTGGGTTTAGGGACCGAGTTCTGAAGCTTCAACGAAGAGCGATTGGCAGCCATTACGGGAGGGGGAGGAGGGTTAAAAATGTGCAACATCAGGGAGTCAGAATCTTACAAGTAAAAAAAGAAGGCACTAAAGCGGCGGTGGACGCTGACGACACTACTGAGAAGGTGGGGGAGATGTGAAAAAGAAGGATGGGGCAAAAAGGATTTGTTGGAGATGGATCCTTTATGCCTGGGAACTGGCGGCACGGTCCCAAGAGGAGGGGAGGGGGGAGGAAATCGTAAAAACGAAATTGGTTTCTGTTGAATAATCGATACTGGAGTGAAGGAATTGAAGAAATAATCAATAAAGACTAGATGAAAGTGAGGGTCACTAGCACCTACAAGGGTGGGGGTGGGAGGGGAGGTTCAGAGGGAAGGTTCGGGAATTTATAGCTTTCAGCAGGAAAAGACAGTAGATGAGAGCAGCCAGAAATGGAACTTAAAGAAAGAGGAGGAGCAGAAAAGGAATTAAGGGGAGAGAGAAGGAAGGAGGCGGGGAGGAGTCTCAAAAGGAAAGCACTTCTCTTAAGGGAAAATTAAAAAATAAAAAAGAGAAGAGGTGGCGAAGTGGGAACACAGAAGATAAGAGACAGAGAGGTCAAGAAAGGTAAAGAAAAAAACAAAAGGGATTCTTCTAGGGAAAAAAATAGAAGAAGAGAGGGGGAACATCGGAAGTTTGAGGAAGAAAAATCCTATCTTAGGAGAAGATGGAACAGGGGGGGGGTTGGTGGGGGGGGGGGGTGTGGGTGTGGTGGGGGGGGTGGTTGGGGGGGGGGGGTCTTGCGTGAAAGGGTGCATTATAAACGATGAACTTTTTGGGAAAGGACGGAAGTTGAAAAAAAAAGAAGGAGGAGAGACGCGCAAAAGGAGAACAGGAAGGAAAAAAGAATCGAGGAAAACAATAAATGGACAGGGGGACAAGGAAGGGAGGATGCAGAGTAGGAATCAAAGTGCAACCCAAATAAGGAGGGAAGAGGGGGGCCGGGGGAGTTGGTAAAGACACGGGGTACCCTTTGGAAAAAAGAAAAACAAAAGAGAAGGGACAGAGAGAAAGAAAGAGGAAAAAGAGAACTACGAAAAAAACGAGAGATCACTATTGGAAAAGGGAAAGGTCTAAAGGAAAAAAAAGAAAAGCGCGGGGTGTTCTAGGACCCAGAACATAAGGGAAGGGGGAGGGGGATGCGATAACTGGCGGACCTAGAGCCTCTAAGGAGACGGGTGACCGATTCACGCACAGGGACCATCGAAAACAAGAAAGACGGGTCAGCCGGAGGGGCGAGACTCGAAAAAAGAGCCTATGGAATCGAAAAGGCACAAGAAGGAATCAATGAAGGGGGAGAGGAGGTCAGAGGGCAAAAATCGAAAGAATGGGGACAAGAGGGGTATATTCGAACTGCACCAAAGACTCGCTAATGTAAAGGGAAGGTCCTAAACAAAAAAAAAAAAAGAGGCTGGAGAAGATGGGGGAACACTGAATTCGGGGAAGGCTAGTAGGGACGCGGAAAAAACATACTCTGACAGCAGGAAGAAAAAATTCCGAAAAGTAGTCAGGATCGCAATGCAGAAGGAATGTCAAAAGCCAGATTTGAAAACTGGGAACAGTGAAGGGCTGAAGCGGAGAGCGACTGACAGGAGGAACGAGAGGGCCATAAAGTGTCGTCCAAAAAAAAAAGGCAAAAATCAGCAAAGAAAGGAAAAACCGGAGAAGGGAGAAGCAAAAACCTTGGCTTGGCGCACATAAGTCAGCAGGAATAGGGAACTGGGTACTGAGGTCAAAGCTTCCATCCGGAGTAAGGAGGGGAGAAAACGCTTAAACGAAAAAGAGAGGGGAAGTTCAGCTCAAGACAAAAGACCAGGAGGACAAAGAACCAAGAAAATGCTCGACGTGCGGTCCACCGAGAAAAATTCACGGGTCCAAATAGTGGACCTGGGATCACAAATCAGGAAAAAAAAAAAGGGTTCGGGAGGGAGGAAGTGCGAGGAAAAAAGCGAATAAAACGCCGCAATAATGGAACTCGACAACGCACCGAGGTCCGAGAAGGGGAAGGAGGGGAATTAAAAAGTCTTCCTAAACCAGAAAAAAGGGAAAAAAAAATGGGAAAAAAGGTCCCTGGAAAAACGTGACAAAGAGGAAATCACGCATATAGGGCGACACCAAGGGGTCTTCCGAGAAGCAAGGCCAATTGAGGGATAAAAAACGGAGGGTGAATAATGAGGAGTAAATGAGGGAAGTCCGGTCAACAAAAGGTCGCAATTCATCCACCGGCAAAATAGGAGACGATTCCAAAAAGTAGTCCTTACGAAAACAAGAAAAAAAATTAACAGATTAAGAGCCAAGAACTCGAGAAAAGCCAACCAGGAACAGCACAGAGGACCATTAAACCTGGCTCCAGGTCCTGGAATTTGCCAACGACCAGAGTGTGTACACTCATGAAAAGTCACCGTCCAAAAAACAGAAAACAGAAAAAATCTCCTTAAGCCTCAAGGAACTGGAAGGAAAAGGTATAAACTGAGAACGAAACAAAATCCAAAGCCAGATCCGGCAAAGGGGAATCCAAAACAAAAAAGAAGGATGAATCACCGCCAAGCGCAAAGCCTTCAAAACGAGGAAAAGAAAGGCGGACAAAGAGAGAGCCATAGCCGAGTCGCATGGACTTAAAGGCGAAAAAAAGGAAAAAAGCAATCCCTCAGGGAAAAAAAAAAAAGCCACAAAAACTAATGTCTGAGGCAAAAAGGGTACCGCCGACAGGAGATAAAGGTCATGCAGGAACGAACTCCTGGGTTTGGGAGGGAGACTGGGAGGGGAACAAAAGACAGGAAAGAAGACTGGGAATCACTCGTAACAAATGACGGAGGTCAAAGACAGGCCGCAAGTAATAAGAGAGCAAAACCCAATTGGAGGGGTAAGAGATTACTGAGGAGAAAAACCAGACAGGAAGGGTTTGCGTAAAAGGATCAATGCATGTAGGGCGATCAAAGTGCACACACCCGGCGAAGTAGACCAACGGAGGAAGGGGATAGGTAGGAGAGGAGGGCAAAGACCAAATAGGTTACTCATTACCGGTCAAGAGGAAGGGGACAGGATTCTGGAGCATAAGGTTAGGAAAAAAAAGAACGAGAACAGCAAAAGACGGCCAACGAAGAGGAAGAGAAAGAGAAGAGGGGTGAAATAATTGAATCGGTTGGTGCGATTTGAGTGATTCAGAAAGGCGACTAGAAGGTGGCGTAGGCAAAAGAAAGGAGTCAGGGGTGAACAAGGAACTGGGGGGGGGAACATTTTATTCTTGGACAAAGAACGGACGGAGCGGGATTGTCTGGGGGGGAGAAAAAAAAATGTATAAAAACTGGGAAGCAGTAAATGCTGGCCGTGGGGACGGGCGAAGATGGAGATGCGGAGGGGTGGCAAGGGGGGAGAGGGGGAAATGGGCAGCCGAGGGTGGAAAAGGTGGAATGGAAGCGACTACTTGTTGAGACGAAAAATGAAAGTTTGCGCGAACAAAGGAAACAACGCAGTGGAAACGGCAAACATGACATCTACGGAGCAAAACCATTTTGTGGTAGGAAAAGATGAAGGAGGAGCGAATACAAAAAAGTGAAAAAAAAAAAAAAAAAAAAACTGGGGCAGAAAAGAGCAGGACGATTCGCCGGGAACTAGAATACGGAGAATACGGGCAGGGTGGGGGGAGTCAATTCGGGGGGGGGGGGGATAGGGATGAACGGCGGCAAGCCTCTGGGATTGCCGGGCAGTTACGGGGCGGTTTCAAGAAAAGGGGATCGTTTGACAGACGGTAGCAGAAGCTACACCTTTCCGACGAACGAAAATCAAACTGCGGATGGAGGGTAGGACTACTCAAATAAGGAAAAGCATTTGGAGAAGAAGGAACTATTGAGCAAAATTCGGGGGTGGGGGATGGATCAGGGATGCCTGTTACCGGCACAGGGAACCGCTGCTGCGGTTGTATGGGAGAGGAAGCCGCGAAAAGGGTCTCAGGGGGGAAGCAGCATAGGGGAAGTCCTGAAGGGAAGGATTAAAAAAGCAGGAAGGAGAAGAGGGAGGGGAACTCACTATGCGAAATTAAACGTTGAGTAGGCGGGCACGAGATTTTCGGACCAATTGAGAACCGGAAGGGATGAAAAAGGTAGTAGAAAGCACCAAAAAAGCAAAAGAAAAAAAGGGAAAAAGTACCTGACAAGGAAAGGAATAAAGGAAGAGAGCACCAAGCAGAGCCCCGGAAAGGGAAAAGAGAAAGAAAACCTGAGCCTGAGGTGGCGAAAGTGGGGAAATCAATTACGAAGAGAAGGTGAGAAAGTCTGGTGTCTGAAGAAAAAAAGATCCCGGATAAAAATGCGCGGAAAGGAAGAAAGAGAAAGAATTTGAGCATCGTGAGAGATTTGGGGTTGAACGTCGATATCCTCATCGGAAGAAATAAGAAGGAAAAGGGTGGAGGAATTGGCATGTGAGTCGCTGGGGGAAGGGGGGAGGGGACGTAAGTCAGGGAAAAAAAAGTTGGAGGATAGACAAAAACGAAGTCAAAACGCCATCAAGAAAAGCAAAATCAGGAGTGGCTGTGGAAAAAAAGCGAGGGTGGGGGCAAAGCGCGTAAGACGACGATGGGGGAAACCAGAAAACAAAAAAAAGTATAGGGGAAGAGGAGAAGCTTAACCCTGATAGAAAAACAAAAAACACAACGAGGGACAAATAAGAGATCAAATATGGGACGCCGTCATCCACTCCGAACCCGAAGCGAATAATCTAGGAACACTACTGGAAGAGAAAAATAAAGACTCAAGAACCAAGTCTCGTCAAAACAGAGGTTGATTGGGGGGTGAGGGTAACTATCTGTAAAGGGGGGAAAACACGCGAGCGAGATAAGACGAACTCTGGGTCAGAATCATGAAAATAAACACAAGGGCCATCGCGACTTAAAATACCAAGAAGAAAAGGGAAGCCGGAATTCTGAAATGAGAGAAAAAAAAAAAAAAATACTAGCACTACGGAAAGATCGCCTATTTCAAGAGATAGAAGAGGGGGGGGCTAGGGAAAACAGACAGGTCACTCCAGACGAAGGGAGCTGAAAAAAATGGCTCCAACAAAAAAGAACTGGAAGTTTCAAGTTGCGGGCCGAGAAAAGAACTATTAAAAAAAAACTTCAAAGACAAACGGATCGAGAGGAAAAAAAGAAGAGCAGCAAGAGTGTGAAGTTGGAACAGTCAGTGTGCACTGGAGTGAATATCCTGCCGCTTCGGACAAGGACGATGCCAGGGAAAAAAGTCAGAAAATGAAAATTCGGCAAAAGACAGAAAAGGTCAAACGAACCACAAAGGAGGGCTAGTGAAAGCAAATTCTCTTCGATGTGTTCGCGCTCGTCTCGACATCAGTCCTTATAGAAGGAATGCTGAAGTTTCACACGAAAAAAGGGGACCCGGATTCGATGCTCAATTCAAAAAAGAAAAAAAGAAGGGTTGACAAAACAGAGAAAGGAGAAAAAAAATCAAAAGAAAAAACATAAGTGCGGGCCACCGGATACCAGGGGAAAAACCCAGTAAGGATTTAGGGAGAAAAAAGCGGAAACGAATCGGGGGAATTTGAAGTCTGTGAGGAAACCAGGTCGATTCGACGCACAGATGAAACTCGCGTCAAATGGAAAGGGGAAGCATGGAAAAAAAAAGTCAGATACAATCAGGAAGGGAATGCCGGAAGAAGGAAAAAAAGAACCAACCAGCCGGTCACAAAAACAGGGCACGGCAACCGAGCTACATAAGCGGACCCACCAAAAAGGGGGGTGGCTTAAAGGAAATCAAGGGAACCGACTGGTGAAAAAAGGGAGGAATTGAGGAAAAAGTAAGTTGCCAAGATACGTTGGAAGCGCGCCCCAGCATTTTAAAAGGAATCTCGAAAACCGGAAGGATTATCCCAGAGAAATTCCGGACAAATGACCAACACATCCAGCCAAGAAAAAAAAATTCACAAAAAACTAAAAGATCAAATAAAACATTCCCAACCTCGCGCAAAAAGTGCAAAGCGGCGCAGGGTCGGAAAAAAAATAAACACCAACAAAACAGAAGGACCAGCCCTTCAAGAAAAAAAAAGACGGCACCCTATCAAGGAGTAAACTAAGCAACCTAAAAAAAGAAAGGGGAAAAATACCAACAAAACGAAAGAGGAACCAATAACAATAAAGGACGTCGCAAGGAGGAAAGGAATGAAAAAGCGAACCAACCTGGAAAAGGTTCAAATACTCCCTTCAGATTAAAAGACTCGAAAAAGAAAGGACTTGAGAAGGGAACGGAAAGGCGAGACTGGAGGAAGGAGCTCATCCCAGGAAAAAGAAAGTCGCCCCTCAAAAAAAGTCAGGGCGGAAAAGAAAAACTATGGGGTCGAGCAGCAAAAATTTCAGTCCGGATATTGTCTGCGGGGGGGGGGAGCGGGCAGGAATGTCGACTCCCAGGAAAGGGAAGAAAAGGAAAGAGCTTAATCAGAGGGCACGGCGTAGTCATTAAAAAGCATAGAAAGGCACACCGAATCTCGACGGAGGAAGGGGGAAAGAGATAGATTACGAGGTCGAGAAAGGAAGGAATGACTCCGGCGATTGGATTCCAAGTAGCGAGGAAAATTGGATGGTGGTCAAGTAAGGAAAAACGGCGAGACAACCCGCGGGAATAAAGGTTAAAAGGTGGCATCGGGACCAAAGCCCCGAGGTGGGAAAGTGAAGAGCGAGTGGCGCGTCGGGCGGTAAAAGGAGTAGAAATTAATAAAAAAAAGGGAAAAAAGGCTCATAATTACACTGGCGGTAAGATCATTAGGAAAGGAGGGTGGACGGGGGTAAGAGACGATTTGAGGCAAGTGTGGCGGATGCCCGCAAAACTGAGGAGAGAGTGGGGGGAAATTCTCTTTGGGACTCCTTTAGAGGGGAGGGAGGAGGGAAGAGGCGACGTGGGGGAAGTGGGAAAAGGTCTGACAGGAAAAAATCTTGACAACGCTGGCACATGACGACGAAATGTTGGACTTTCTACTAGAGATGCGGACATTTTTGGAATGGTCGATAGAAAAAAAGGGGAGAAAAAATTTAATTTTGTCAGCTGGGATCGACTACTTTGGTAAGAAGAACATGCAACGCGCAGGCGCAACGAAGTGGGAACAGCCCAAGGAACGTACACGACGTTGGGGAAAATACATCGGCGGAAAAGCGGAAAACACAGGGGGAACTTGGGGGAGTAATTGCTCTTATTCAGGAGGCGGCAAGGGACGGAGAAGGACTGAAGGTGGCTGAAAAAGCTGAGAGGCAAAACAAACGGCGCTGGGAAGTGGGAATGGTGTCAGATTGGGCGAGGGCCGGGTGCGCGAGAAGGCAACTGACTCGAAAACATAAGAAGAAAAAGGACTTAAGTAAGGGGGGAAGCTACTAACTCTGGGGAAGGGGGGTATCGTGAAGCACGATGGATAAAGATCCTGGATGCAGGCACTGGAACCGCTGCTGCGTTGTGGGCCGTGAGAAAAAAGGAAGCTTAAAAAAGAATCTTTGAGGGGCCGATGGAAAAGGGGAAATCCTGAATGAAAGGGCTAGTCCAGAAAAAAAAAAGAGAAAGAAGGTCTATGCGAACTCGTTGAGGGGAGGTGGAGGCTGGTGCCTAGATTGGACGGGGGGAAAGGGATAAAAAGGGGGAACGCTTAGGTCATCATCTAGGAGTGGAAGAAAAGAAAAAGTTAACCAAAAAAGATCTGTACGGCAGAAATTAAAATACCACCGAGGACAGACCGCGATAAGAGTAGGCCTGGAGGAAACTAAGGGAAATTAGAAAAAGGGAAAAGAAGTCCTTCGTTTTCAAAGGGGGGAAAAAAGGACATCAGCATATCAAGTAGTGCAGGAATGTGCTAAGAGAAAACACTAGAAAAGATTCGTACGGGAAAATCATAGAGTGTTTTGTGGGGAAGCAAGAGGGGGGGAGGGGGAGTGGGGAAGATCCAGTCTGCTATGACCTCAAGGGGAAGAAAAGAGGAAAGGTTGAAAAGGGGCGGGGCGGCGAGGGAAGTGGGTGGAGTGAAGGATTCGACTTCTTAGCAGCGCGCGAAATGCAGCATTAGGAAAAAAAGTCAAAAGAAACTCATGTTGGGAGGGGGGGTGATGACAAAAAGGGAATGGGGAAGGGGGAGTCAACGGAGGAGACACCGGTGCACCAAAAAGAAGAGGGGTGCCGAGATACCATTTGATCAAGACACAACAACACCGAGAGAAAAAGAGGAATCAAATCGGGGACAGAAGAAGGAAAAACAACCGATCGAGAAAGAAGGGGGGGGGGTGGACACTCGGAAGAAAAAGACTCAATCCTGAAAAAAACGCGGTGAGTCCACACATCGGTGGGTATGATTAGGCCGATGTCTGGCGCTGGCGAGCCCACTGGGGAAGGAGGAGAAGAAGGGACCTGGAGGGGAACTGAAAAGAAGAAAAACAAGTTCACATCAACAATGAACAGCAAACGGGAGCCTGGAGGCTAGGCCGATGAGGAAAGGATCTAAAAAAAAGTCTCGACTCAAAGCGAGATCTCTTTCTATCAGAGCAGAAGAAGGGGAATAGGGGGGAGGGAAAAAAGTTGGTCTACTAATCAACAACAGGGAAAAGTACCGAGGAGAATATTAGTGA
>Ga0179593_1558464_pt1 | contig 11545 bp, 15 predicted proteins | sample CZODoug2_1_08_16_FD_185931 | JGI IMG/M metagenome (GOLD analysis project Ga0179593, IMG submission 185931) | Vadose zone soil fungal communities from Angelo Coast Range Reserve, California, USA - CZODoug2_1_08_16fungal (PacBio error correction) | ecosystem: Environmental > Terrestrial > Soil >...
CAAGTGTGGGGTGGGATGGTAGCTACAAAATGGGGTAAAAGGGGGTCGGCAGTATCCCGGCTTAAACTCGTGGATGGAGAAAGAGAGGGACAACTCGAAAAAAAAAACACAGGACCTTCCAAGGCCACTCTAGACCGAGCAGGGAGGAGGAGAAACCCTGAAGAGAACTGCAAAAATCATCTAAAAAAAACTGTCGAGGGAAAAAAAAGGGGGGGTTTAGGTCGCAAGGTCTGGGTTAAGACGGGAGTTGGGGAAGAAAACCAAAAAAAACGCGCCGGTAGACCCACACCCCATCCCCAGGGCACAGGACTAACCAGCGGGAAACAAAAAAAGGGTGATGGAAAACGAGTGGCGAAAAGATCCCCTTGAGAAAACCAGAAACCCCGAAAAGGGGGCAAACGACCCGAGAAAACGAGGGGGTGGGGGGGAGGGGCGAATTCGGGGCAGGTCTAGATGTCAAGGGGGAAATGGGGGGGATTGGTCGGCCACGCGGGCAAATAGAAGAAAACCGCTACGCAAAGGGCGCTTTAAAACTACGGAACCGTATCGGGGGGGGCCGCAGGGGAAGAAAAAAAGAAGAAGGTCTCATAGTCAGAAAAAAAAAAGGCTAAAAAGCCAGAGGGCGGGGAAAAACTTCGGGAGGGGGGGTAAAAAAAGTACAAAAAAAGGGGGTCGATCCGATGGGTCCAGAACATTGTTCTGAGGGGAGGAGGACGCCACCACAGAAAGGAACCAAAAAAGAACAACCGTTAGAAACCCACGGGGGGAAGAGAAAGAGGGGTTCAAGCTTCCGGAAAAAAGAGGAAGGCAAAATGGCCCGAGGGACTGAAGACGTGGGAAAAGATGACCCCATAAAGTTTGGGGGGGAAAAAGGAAATGGAAGGTCCTTGACAAACAAAAAATGAGTGGAAAAAAATAAGTTAGAAAAAGCTCAAGGATCCACAGCAGCGAGTCTCCACCTAAACAGAAAAGGACAGAGCCAGGGGCGGTGCATCGGTCATACGAAAGAACAACACTACTGATAGAGAGGCGCCGAACGGCGTACCCAGGCACGAGGAAGGTATAAAGGAAGGAGAATAAAACCAAATTGTAAAAAGGAGCCTCGACAGGGGGGGGAAAGAACAGTATTCCCGGGTGAGGGTGGGTTCGCAGAAGGGGGGGGGGGACAAGGGGGGTCGGGGAGTTCTAAGCATGAACAAAAAAAGTGAGACAAAAGCTGGAAACCTCGCCCGCAAAAAGGGCGTGATTTCAGAAAAACAACGTCGCGCACTTACGGGGGCGGCAGGGGCGGGGAAAAAAGAAGACCTGGGTTAAAAGATTATTTCGTGAGGTGCGGGATCATCATCGTTGGTAGTCAACAACTGCTCTTTAAATCGGAAAAGCACTATGGAATGGACAATGGGATAGGAACGAAGCGCCATGCTTCCAGTTGGGGGAGGAAAAGGAAAGAACTGGCGGAAAGCCGTCATCGTGGTACTGCGCGTACGCGGCTTTCTCTTCAGAGGGGCAGGGGGCGGAAAATCCTGCGTAACGTCTCCAACAAAAAAAGGTGGAGAGAGATCGTCAACTTGGCCAGCGGGCCTGAGGGGGGTCAGCAACGTTCAGAAGACTCGGCCCCGAGGGGTGCAAGGGAGCGGCCGCGGAAGGGCGGCCTTTTGGGTTGGGAGACGAAGGGTTCTCGGAGTCTACCTTGGTGACTTGTGCGAAATTGATGTGTGGGGAGCTGAAAATCCTGGAGGACCAAAAGGGAGCATCTTCGAAAAAAGTTCCTGCTTGGGGGGGTTTCGACAGATGAACTCTGCACAATTAGGGATAGGGGCGTCGTCAAGGGCGTTTATCTACTTTTTGAAGGCCAACGGGGCACCATTCGCTTCTGATCAGAAGGATTGAAAGAGGTTCAAAAAAGAAAACAGGGGAGGGGTACCTCTTGGGGAGGTCGTTTTATAATACTCTAGCACCACACGTTATTATTATGTATGAACGGGAATACACAGCATGTGAAACCGAACTTGAATGAACGAATCCCGACGACCGCTAGGAAAAAGCAGGAAGGTGGGGAATTTGGTGCTAAAAACCAAGAGCAGAAAAAAAGAAGAGTCGCATCCTGGGACAGACTCTTTTGTGTCAAGAGAGCTGTCCTGCACGAAACTCACTTAAATATTGAAAAAAAAAAAAGGAACACACAGGAGTGCCGCGAAAAAACACAAAAAATGTAGGAAAAACAGAGCACCATGGAGAAGAGGCAAAGAAAGAGAATGGACGCGGACAGCAGATCAATCCTAACAACTCGAGAAAAGAAGGCCACCAAAGAACTCTAGGGCCAAGGAGGAGAAGAAAACCGCCGAGGCCCAAAAAGGCTCTGAACGCGTGCGACACAAAAAAAGAAAAAAGGGGGGGGAGAACTTTCAAAAACCACAGGTTTGGGCACCAACAACAAAAGCACTGCCACCGCCTTAATTTTTTTGGTCTTTACTTCTTTCAAGTTTTTGCACCATAAAAAAGTATAAAAAAAAAAAAAAAGAAAAAAAAACTGACCCGAAGAACGGCTCCGCTCTTCCCCTCGAGGGGGAGGCCGGGAAAAAGAGACCCGTTAGTGTACGCGTGGTCTTCAAAAGGACCAAAAAGGAAGTAAGGGAGTAGAAAGAAAAAAAAAAAAGCGAGGCACGGGTGCATTGGTAAGGGGCAAACAAATAGATGGGGGAGAAATTCCACCCACGACGTTACAGACCACTGTACTTTCCACTCCTCCTCAATGAGAAAATGAGACAGGACTTTGACCAAAAAAAAAACAGGGCCATAGCGGGTCTCCTTTGAAGGGGGGAAAGTTCCACTCTTTCTCAACGCTAAGGGAAAGAAAGAACAGGAGAGCAAAAAGAAAATAGGAAAAGAGAAAAAACCAAAGTGAAAGAAAAGCATCGCTAGTATTACATTTCTCATATAAAATTTTTTCGGGAAAAGGTTTGGGGGGGGTTATGGTATCCTGGAAGAAAAAGAAAAATAAAAAAAAAGAGGGTAAAAATACTTTCAAGGGACTACTAGTCTCCGCAAGGTGGAGGTAGCTTCTGGCGTTCAAGGGACTCGGGGGGACGGTCAGGCCTTGTTCTATTGGGGGGTTTAAGCAAAGGAGAACGTCTGTCACGACCGTACCTGATGTGCAACATTTGTTGGGGGACAGGGGAAAGTTACAAAACCAGCTAAAAAGAAGAATTGAAGGGCGGGGATGAAAGGGGACAAGACCAAAAAGGAAGAGTGCACTTGTGACTCCAACAAACATAAGGGGTCTAAGAAACCGGGGGAGGTCAAGGCTTGTTACTGGAAGGTGGGAGAAAAGAACCCATAAAAAACGGATCGGTGTGGGTCGACCAACCTGGGGAAAAAAAAAGAGGGATTCCCCAGATCCCGAGAGGGGAAACCGAAACCTGCCGGAGGGAAGAAAACCGTCCGGAAAACGCAGCATTACTGAAAAGGGAGGTCCCTTCTGCAAAGCAACCGAAGGGGCAACGGGATTGCATAAAAAGGGTGTAGGGAAGGGAAGGGGAAAAAAAAAACTTTAAAAAGGAAAAGCCAAAAAAAAAGGAACAATTCGAATCAGCTCATAAACCAAGAATTCGGCCAAAGCAGACCCCCTCCCAAAATTGGTTCAGCGGTAAGAAAAAAGGAAGTGGAAGGGTTGTGATGGTCAAGAAAAAGGGGGATGACCGGGGGGGGGCGGGGGGAAAGGACAAGCTAAAACTCATAGGAAAAGAGCGGGGACGGACTACCTGGGCAAACCAAGGGAAGGGTGGCAAGGAAGAAAGGAGGACGGGGGTGCCTCAAAGGAGGAAAACTATAACGAAAAAAGACAAGAAAATACCCAAAGGGACTGGGTGGGGGAGTGTAAGTGGGGAGAAAAAGGAAAGGATGAAAAAACTGGAAAAAAATTAAAAGCCCGTGCGGGGAGTATACCTAGAGCGAAGGAAAAAGACTAAAACATCCTATCACCTGTGATGACAAACCGCCCAAAAAGTACATAACTCCCATAAGAAAGTCAACGAATGCGGAGAGCGAAAAAAAAACGGAGGAGGGGTTGACAATATATATAATCCTCGGCATGTGGAGAAATAAGGGGGGGGGGGGGCGGGGTGGGAGTATAACGGAGTGTATGTATCTAAAACTCGAATCAAGGGAATTCTCCACAAATCTATAAAAAAAAGGGGAAATCCTCAAAAAAAGTAAAAAGAAACGCAGGGGACGTTCTTTGTGGAGTGAGGCTGCATTTGGGGGGAATGGAAGGGATTGGAAAAACCCGGCCGCGGGCCGCTTCAAGTTATCCGCAAAAAACATGAAAGTTAGTGCTGAAAACTACCGAGGACCAAGGGGAAAACATTGAGCGAAAGTGAAAGGTACACGAGGTGGGACCGGTCCCGAGCAACGAGTGACAAATAAAAGTGGTGCAACAGACTCTATAAAGACGGGGAAGAGGAACGCGGGGAAATGGTCGTGCGCTTTTGCGGGGGAGATGTCGCATGGGAAGGGTTTGGCGGTGCAACGCAGGGGGGGGGGGGTTAGGTACATACCCACCCCGAAAGGTCTCTGTGGGAAAAAGAGGGCAAAGGAGAAGGGTGGGAGAAGAGGGGCTCGCTCAGCAGCATGCACGAAGGTTTCAAGGGTCCAAGAAAGGAAAAAAGGGGGGTCGGGCCTGAAAGTGCGTTCTGGGAAAAGGGTGGAAATAGGGAAAGGGGGGAGGGAAGAACATCGGGAGGCCGGGCTGGGGACGCCACAACAGACAGGAACCAGAACGGAAAAAGTCAGGACCCAAGATCGAGGATGCTCTTCCGCCCAAAGAAAAAAGAAGGGCCAGAGGGAAAACCTGGGCCCAACTGAGGGTCAGAAAGAAAGCCGGTTGGTGGGGGTCAAGGGGGGAAATGGGTCAAGGAAAAAAGGGGAACACAGATTTATAGGAAGTGAGAAGAAGGGAGAGGGAAACCACCAAACAGAGACAATCCGGAAGTCCTCTGAAAAGGGAACTGAAGGGGGACGCGAACCATCACTTAAATTGAAGAAGAGAACAGACACTAAAAAAAAGGGAAGAAGTTTAGTCACTACAGAAGGCGAATCAACCAAGATAGATCAGTAAAAAAGTATATCATCTGAAATTAAAGTACCTGGGGTGGGGGGGGGGTTCTTCTAATTTTGGAAATGGAAGTGGGGAAGGAGGAAGGGGTCTTCAACAATACGCACCCCCTGAAAAAGCGCCACTAAGAGGCGTGATGGGCACCGGTCTCAGAACGACGATCCTGAATCAAGAAGGGCAAGTGGCAGAGTGGCGTAAGAAAAGGGGGGACGACTCAACTTCTCAGGAAAAAGAAAGGGCAATCCTGGACAAAAATTACTTTGAGGTTGGAAGCGAAAGCGGACGGGGTCTGAGCTGCAGGCGGAAAAAAATGGTGCCGACTGCGAATTAGGGAAAGGGAGCCCTCTTGAAAGAGAAAGAAGGCGGAAGGTCAACGGGAGTCTCCCGGGAAAAAGGCAGGGGAGTTGCTCAAGAGACGGAGTGAAAGGGGTGTCAAGAACGAGGTGAGGAAACCGAGAAGGCAAGGGAATCTGCTAAAAACGCCTAAAAAGGAAAAAAGGGTGGGGCGGGAAAAGGGGGGAATCTAGGCAAAAGGGGGTTAAAAAAAAGAAGGGAGACCGAAAAGCTGGGTTGAGGAAATCCTTTAATATGGGGTGAAGACTTGAGAGGTCTCGTATAACGTCTGGTGGCGTAAAAGCGGACACGAGGAAACCGACCATTCAGAGGATAGAAGGGAAAAAGGGTTTCTAGAGAGGGCCTGGTGCACAAAAGGTAAAAGCCGCTGGCACGGCGCGGGGGTTCTTCGGGAGGAAAATTTTGAGGAAAGGGGGCAATGCTGTTGCTCTTTGATCTACAGAAAAAGATTAAAAAGGGGGGAAAAAAAAAAATAAGGGACACTCACAGGGAAAGAAGGGGGGGGGACGGGGGGACACCGAATCCTCCAAACCGGGGGATGGGAAGAGGAGGCCCTAAATTTTAGTGGGACTAACCCACAAGGCAGAAGAAGATATATAAAAACGGGGCACGGAAGGGCCTTAAAGCTAACCAAAAAGGAAGGGTCGGTGTGCCGAGAAGAAGCAACCTCAGCCCAAGAAAAAAAGCACCAGGGGGGGGGGAAAGAGACCCGGAGGGCCGAAAAAGAACGCAAAAAAAAGGTCGTCGACCACGGGGGAGGCGCACAAGAAGATGCCGCCAACCGCAAAAGGAAAAAGACTGCGGACAAGAAGAGAAGGAGAAAAACGGAAAAAAGCGATTACTAGTTGAACGCCGTGGAGAGAGAAAAAAAGAGATATCCAATCTTCCGGCCCTTAAAGAAGAAGGATCCGCAGGGGAAAAGGGGGTGAGACAAGAAAAACATCTAAACGGGAGAGACACAGAGAAAGGCGGAGGTAAAGGAGAGAGAAAAGACGAAATTTCGCGCTTCAGAACCAGGAAATTAAAAAAAGGAAGTGAGAGGGAATCGGGAAACCTGGGGTCATGTTGTGCACAAGGGATCGAGAAAAAAAAACTCAAAGAAAACCGGGGATACTCCCACGAGAAACAAAAAAAGACTGTGCCCATCAAAAACATATCAGTTAAAGAAAAAAAATGGGGAATTCCAAAGAGGGGCAGAAAAAAAATGTAGTTACATTCCCGAAAATAAAAGATAACCAACTACTATTTCTACTAAACAAAGACCCAAAATCGGTACGGGTCAATGTCCTCAAGAAAAAGTGAGGGATACAGGGGGGGGCTAAAATGGTTTGTTATTCGCCTTCGAGGGGGTCTGTCATAAGTGAAGAGGTTCCGGGGGGTGATACGGTCGAAAGGCGAGATCGCAATCATCAGTAGTGGAGAAAGGCGGAGTTAAAGGAAACAAGAGGGTGAGAGGGGGGAATTCAGGGAAGGCAAATTGGGGGTTTGCCGCCGAGAAGAAAAGTTGCCCTATAAACTTCTTTGTGCCCAGGGTGGAGGGGCCGAGGGCAATTGACACCCAAACTCGAAGGCGGAAACAAGCAGGAGCAAGGTCAAGAGGGGAAAGGGTCGGGCGAGAGATCTAGGGAGCGCAGCTTTTGAAGCAACGTGATTCAGAATGGTTCAGAGGGGGGAAAAGAAAAAAAAAAGTTCAAGAACACAGACCTACTGATGGTACACGGACAAAAGGAGTGACCCCGGACGAACAGCAATCAGGAAAAAAAAGCCGAGGGCCAATGAAAAGATGCATGAAAATTCACTTGAATGTCGAATTCTGCATAAAGATACGGGTTAAAAAAAAAAAAAATTGTAGTAGCGGGGAAAAGCACCAAAGCAGAAAAAAAAAAGAACGCACAAGGGGAAAATGAAAGCAGAAACCAGCGCCACGCCTAGACGAAAAAAACAAAAAAACATGGCGGGAGAGAGCGGTTGCCAACAAAACCTGCTTGGGGGAGGGGGGACAAAAGGGGGGAGGGTACCTGCACACCCGTGGGACAGGAAAAGGAAGAAGGGTTGTTACCGCTGGTAGATATCGTGAAGGAAAACTGGGAACGAGGTGTTTAGTACAAAATCAAAGGGAAGGTAACCGGGGAAAAAAAAGAAAAAGTTCGATCAGCCCAACCGATACCGAACCGGAGAGGGGTATAGGGAACGGGGATCAGCCATGACAGCGGGATCCTGAGGAAAAGGGATGGAGAAAGTGCGGAAGACGAAGAAAAAATTGCATCTCTCCAAAAGAAAACGATTACAGGGAAACCTCCTCAACCACCGACGGACGAAAGAACAAAAAGGAACAGCTTATCTCGATCAAACAAAAGGCCGAGGGACGGGAAGTTCAGGAAGGGGGGGGTGGAGGGACTGTTCTCCATGCTGATCGGGGTTGGAAGAGCGATGACAACTCATAGGAAAGAACTTATGCCTTCTCCCGCAAGAGAATCCCGCAAAAGGTCCTGGAACCCGGAAGAGAACTCCACAGCCTTTGGAAGGGAGGGGGGAGGAAGATTCGAACGTGAGGGGAAAAAAGGAACCCGGGCAGCGGTCCCAGTCCCACCCCCGAACCGGAGGGGAGGAAGAGAGGAGAACATCGGTACAAACTCTGAAAGGGTGGGGAAGGTCCCAGAGGGTGGCCGACCCGCTCAATCTTTACCATCACCTTAAACTAGGGCAAGAAAGCGGAACTCAAGGGGGGGGGTTCGGGGGCGGCAGCGTGGGGGGAAAAGGACGCAGGCTGCGCTTTGCGATGGTCCATTGGGGGAAAGGTGGGGAGAACATGAAAGGATCTGAAAAACTAAGGGTCTCTTGTAAAAACGGGACCGGGTTAGGTTCAGGGGGGATAAAGGGGGAAGTCCGCGTGTTCCAGGACCGGGGGAGAGGAAAAGGGTGGAACGGGAGGAAAAATGATTTCTGGCAAAGGATGGAGGAAACAGAGGGGAAGGGTAGTTTTCTGTGAATGACCAAAAAACCACATAAAGTCCTAACTGACTCCAAAAGGTTTAGGGGGAAAAAGACATGGAAGGACAAAGGGATTACAATACAAAAATCACCAGCTTCAAATTGAAAGAGGGGGAAGTGAAATGGCTGTTCAACCGATACCAAAGCACTTAAGAAAAGTTAGAAGTCACCGGCCTTGTACAAAACAAAAAAAAGAAAAGGGTATGGGGGGAGGCTCCGTACCACAGCGAGCCCCAAAAAGCGAAAGAAAAGGAAACGGGGGACATCGGGCACTAGAAAGAGAAGGACTTCGGGACGGGGACGAAACCGGGCCTAAAAAAGAGAGTATGAAAAGGGAAAGGCAAAGAAACCAATGGGGGCATGATCTCGAACACAGGGGAAGTCGGGAAAGGAAAGGAAACCGGGGAAAGGGAAGGGTTGATGTTGGGGTTCGGGAGAAACTAAAAGACCTGGGTCCGGTAGGAATGGGCCTGAATAAAACTTGAGGGGGAAAGGGTACCACTGCTGGGGAAAAGAGGAAGCTAGGGGAGTTATTGGGCACCTGCACTTCAGGAGGAGGTGGAGTCTCATCAGCAGGGGGGGCAGTAGTGATAAAAAAAGGGGGCGTCGCCGCCGAGATTTAAAGACTAAGAGAGGTTGAGCCTCTTCCTCAGGCTGACTCAGGGAACTGACGGTTCTGTCTGGGTTGAAAGAACCAACTGAACATAGTCGTCCGGGGTCGACAAAAAAAATTAAGGAACTCCTTCTGGAAAGGTGTTTCGAGGCGGGTAGGGCTTTGAAAAAAACAAAGCGGGAGCCTAAAGGATCCAGCTTTCCGCAGAAAACGGGAAGAGAAACGATTGGGGTCGATCTCAGGAACTAGACTTTGGTGGGTACAAAAGATTAAAAGAGAGGAGGGGGCAGAGGCCGATTCTCTTCGTCCTCTGTCAAGGGTTTGGGGAGAAGTTGCTCGGAACCTTGGTTGGGGATCAAATGATACGAAGGACGGGGGGTGTGCGCGGAGGACCTCACTGGAGCGGGGTACAAGGGTGATCATCTAGGGAGCAGGGAGGAGTTTGGGAAGAAATCGGAAGCAGAAAACCCGACCATGTTGGTCGAACTGGAACAAGTCATTTTATCTCTTAGGGCAGGGAAAAAAGCACAAAGACTCGGGGAGAAAGGGAGGGCTTTATTGGGGAATTCCACATGAAGTGAAAGGATTGTTGGAAAGGTGATAGGGTCTAACACAAAAAACGAGAGGAAAAGAGATTAGATATCACCTAAGGAAAAAATAGAATGGAACCTACAGGACCTGAGAAAAGAATCCAATAAACTCTATTAGGAAGATCATGGGAAAAGGGGGGGAGAAAACCAAAAAGGAAAAGAGTCACCTAAGGAGAGGTCAAACGAGACGGCCCGACATGGGCGAGGAGACCTCCAAACTAATCACCGGAAGATAAATAGGTCACGGGGGGGGAGCGAGGAGGGGACGGGGAAGGGGGGAACCATCAATTTCGTCGACAGGGTATCACCCATTAGTATATGTAAGAAAAAACATCCACTAACTTTAATCAAAATCATAAATAAAGAAATAGAAGGTCCAGAAAAAACGGAAACAAAACGTCAGAAGCCAATCGATCGCCAACGCACGAGCGGGAAAAAAAAAAAACGCGAAAAAAGAGAAGGAAAAAGGGGAGAACTCCCTTGTCAGAGGAAAGGGGAGGGTCAGAAAGCCAGCTCAACCCAATTCGTAGCGCCGAGCCTAAAAAACGACAGAGGGAGTCGCGGCGGCAGCTAGGCACCGAGCAGGGAGACACGCAAGGGAAAGGAACGAAATACTGTAACCTCCTTGAGGAGAAAAGGAGAACGGAAACGAAAAAAGGAGAAAAGGGCCATCACGACAAGAGCGACTTTCAGCAGGGGTTTTTGTTAAGGCCAAGATCAGCACGGAGGAAGGGGGGGACTAAATAAAGAGAAAACGAAGGGAGTCAAGAAAACCCACCTCACCCTAAACAGGGGGGAAGGGGACAGAAGGGCAGATCATGACATGTTGAGATGCTCAGGGGGGGTGGGGGGGTGGGAAAAAAAAAAGAGTATGGCATCCCTTATTAAAATCTTGCCGGGGGGACGGTCGACTCGGAGGACCGCATAAGGACTGGGGGGGGGAGCGAAGGGTGAAAAATTAAAAGCCGCGTCCTATAAGGATGTTTGGAAGAGGGGGGGGCAGCGCTTTTCTACAAAAGAGAAATTGCAGTTCCCACCTTAAAAAGGAAGGGGGGGGGTGGGGAAGATTTTTGGGTTTGTCAGGGGGCTGAAAGGCCGGAATAAGTAACGGGGAGAGGGAAGGATGGCCAATTGGGTCCATATTCCAGAACGCGAGGGGGGAGGGAAACGAAGAAGAAGAAGTCGGTGGGGGGACCTGCAAAAATCCGGGAGACCTGGAGGTGTTGGCGCTCATGAAACATACCAACGGAAACAGATAATGAAAAAACGAAGGAAAGAAACTCAATCCAGAAATAAGAGAAAAAGGACCTAGAAACAATGCTGAACACTAGGAAATTAATACTTATAAGAAAGGGAAGAAAAAAATAAGCGTAAGTTACAGCGAAAAAAGGGGAAAGAAGGGGTGGACAAAAAGGGCAAAAAAAAAACAAAAAAGCAATTAAAAGGGGAGGCGAATAACCACAAGAATAGAAGGAAACACTAGAAAACCGCCCAACAGGGCGTCTACGGGGGTTGGCAAGAATGGAAAAAAGGGGACTGCCACCGGGGGCGGGGGGAAAAAAGGAAGCTCAAAAAAGAGGGGACCGGGTTCAGGCGGGGGTGGAGACTTGCCCTGGGTTAGGGGGGGGTACCTTTAAGCGGGGACCGGCGGCAAGAAGAAAGGCCAGAAGGCGACTCCCAACGAAGGACAAAGGAAAGAGTAAAGGCTGGCGGGAGTCTCGTCGGGTTATCTCAGCCAGGAAGACAAAAAAGAGGGGGAGGAGAGTGGAGGGAGAAGGCATCCAGGGGCGGGCTGGGAGGGCCATACGAGGGGGAGAGAGAACAGAGACGTCAGCCGTGAAGACCACACGCCAACCTAGGATAAAAGACCGAAAGGCCCAGCTT
>Ga0179593_1562462_pt1 | contig 11545 bp, 25 predicted proteins | sample CZODoug2_1_08_16_FD_185931 | JGI IMG/M metagenome (GOLD analysis project Ga0179593, IMG submission 185931) | Vadose zone soil fungal communities from Angelo Coast Range Reserve, California, USA - CZODoug2_1_08_16fungal (PacBio error correction) | ecosystem: Environmental > Terrestrial > Soil >...
GGGAAGGCGGGGGCGCGGGTCATCGAATCCTCGTAACATCGTTTGTTTCATTGTACGCGTAAAACCTCCCTAAGGGGAAAAAAAGCGGGTCCCAGTGAGGGCAATATTGAGGACAAATGAGGAGAGGAACCCCGGAGCGAATCAACTAGTGGAAAAAAATAAAGGGTCAACGAAATACCAAACATTCCCAACCAAGAACTGTTATAACTAGGTGCAGGGCCTAAGGCGAGTTTGAAACCCCCTACCATTAAGGGGGGGGAAAAAAGGCTTAACCAGCAGTAACAGCTAAAGGGTTATACTCCGACCAAACAAAAAAAAGACGACAGGACGAACCTAGTCACGGTGTCTCCCTTAAGGGGAGCACGGGTGGGTGGTCTCAAAAAAGGAACAGTTCTTCGCAGAAACCCGAAAAATCAGGACGGATTCTCAAGAAAGTTTTACAAAAAAAAACCTTTGACTGATTCGACCCCTGAGGAAAAGAAGGGAGTATTTCAGGTGTCGAAAAAAGGCCAGTTACAAACCCTGGAAAAGAAAAGAAGCTAGGGGCCGGGGCAGAACCCAGGGACTTCTATCAGCAAACGCCGGAATGTCCACAAGTAGGAAGGAAGGGCGGTACCAAACCAAAAACCGAGCGTGAAAAGCCGTAAGCACGCAGTATACTAAAGAAATGGGTGGGGAAAGCTTGAATTCAATCTAGGAGAGGGGGAAGGGACGGGGGGAACGCAAAGGGAAAAAAAAAAACGACGAAGCGGGGCCTGTCGGCTGTTAAACCTTAAAAAGGGGCAATGATGTAAAGGACGTGTTACGGTGCTGGACAAGGGATGGGTGGCAAGTGCACGGTCATAAGAGGGGGGGGGACGCGTCTTGCAAAGGAGGGGGCCCCAAGGGCCCGTCAAAGTGTACGATCCTAAAAGGGGGCCACTCGGGTTCTTATGTAAAGGGAAAAAGAGGACCGGGGGGGATGTTGTCCGAGGCAAATAAGAAGTGTGTGACAAAAGTCCCACGAGTGAAAAAAGTGAAAGCCCGGCGGGAAGGTCGTAAACAAAAAGGGATGGGCGGGGAAAACTGGGTTAAGGCCGAGGAAGGCCCACAGGGAAGGCGAGTTAAACGAGGGAAAAAAAAAGAGAATAAGACAAGATGCGGGGCGGTCAGAAGCGAGTGTATTTCCTCTTTGTCGGGGACAGAGGGGGGGGGGTCATGCAGCACATCTAAAACGAATCCGAGGTTGAGGGGTAAAAAAAAGTAAAAATAGCTTGGGGGGCTAAAGCGAAGAAAAAAGGGGGAAATTGGAAAAAGGAGTAGGACAAGCACCCGGTCATGCGATGTATCGAAGAGAAAAAGGGAGTGAGGTAGGTTGGGGGAAGGCCCCTTTCAAGGAAAAAGATATCGAGAAGGGGAAAACTCAAGGGGAAAAGTAGGGGGGCGCGGGGACGGGAAAAAGCAAAAACGTTAGCGAATCGAAAGGGGGAAGGGGGGGGACGGAAAAAATTGGTCGGAGCCCACCGCCTGGAACTAGAAAGACCGGGGAGTCCTTGGGGGGGGATTCGATTGAAAGAAAAGGAAGGCCGCGGGAAAAAGGGTCTTCAGCGGAGAGGTTGCAAAAAAACTGCCCTCAGGTCGGGCCTTTCGAAAAAAAACCGAGAGCAAGATCCCAAAGCCCGAGGGGGCCGTGGAAAGATTTGGAAACGGCGGGAAAGAGGACAAAAACCCGAATCGGGGGACAGTGCAAAGGCTATTGCCATTGCAATTAAAGGAAAGGGGGTGAAAAGAAAAAAAGGGAGGGGAAAGAATCAGAAAAAAAGACGGGCACCTTTGGGGGGGGGGGATGGGGCGACCGCCTGGAGAGCCTTGGAGCGACCGGAAAATTGGAGGGCCCAGGAACTGGATTGGTCGGGTAAAGTAAGGTCAAAAATGAAGAAAAAGGGAAAAAGTTGTGGGGGTGCTATTTTAGCGTTGTTGAAAGGTAGCAAGGGGGGGGGGTAAAGTCGAAGTTAGCCTAAGGGAAGGGAGTAAACTTGGGTTCAAAAAGACTCACGTGTCAAAGCCTGGGAAAGGGGGGAGGCGGCCTCGGAGGATGGGTTCCGACGAGGAACTAAGGTAAGCACCGCCGGGAACGAAGGTAAAAAATGGGTGAGGGGCACTCCACGAAAAAAAAAAAAAAAAAAAAAAAAAAAAAAAAGAAAAAAAAAGGGGGGGTTGGGTGAAAAAAACTTGCGGCACCCCTTGTTTCATAAAGGGACGGCCCCAAGGGGATTAGAAGGTATTGGACGTGGGGCCCAACTGTTTGGAAAAAAAAAAAAGGGGGAGCAAAATCCCAGCAAAGGAATGAGTCGCGGATAAAAAGGGGGAGAGGCGGGAACTGGGAAAAGGGGGGGCTTGAGAAAAAAAAAGCAAACGGAAGGAATCCGCCTGGGAAAGGAAAGGGCACATGATTTGGGCACAACCCCGCCATCAAAAACAGTTGTTTTCAAAAAGGAAAGTCTTTGGGGAAATTGGAAAGGGGGCGGAAAACAACCCAGACGTCAACACAGGCCGGGGGGGTTTTGGCGCCTTCAACGACAGGAAGGTCCGAAGGGAAATAGAACGAAGAAAAACAAAACCTGTGCCCCATAAACCGGGGAAAGTACGCGGAAGACAGGGAGGGGGGGGGACGGGGGAGCTGAGGTAGAAACGATCAAGCCCTAGTGGTCGGGGGGGTAAATGCTTGAACACTCAATAAAAAAACAGTGGGGAGGTACGCCCCGAGGCTTTTATCTCGGGAAAAAAGTAAAGGAAAAGAGAGAGAAAAACTGACCTTACGCGGAAAACAGCAAGGTCGGCTCTGAAGGTTGGGAAAGAAAACCCAAAACAGAAAAGGGAAAAAAAAGAAGAGATCGTCCCAAATTCCCCAAGAACGGGCGGGAAAATGAAAGACGGGAAAGCAACAAAGAAAAACTGTTGCAGGGGAATTGTGTACAAACTTTGACACAGGCTACGGGGGAAGAAACTGGGCCGGTCCCTGGAACTGGAAAAAGCCCACAAAAAAACGGGCCTGAAAAGGGCGGAGGACGCAATGGAAAAACGAGTTAAGTCGCAATTGGGGATCTAGGGCCGGGGGGGAAAACAACAATCCGAAAAAAGGGAAAGTCCATGTCATCAGCTTGCAGGAGGAACCCATGGGAAATGCAGGGCCCAGGGGCAAAAGAACGGGGTTGTATAGCACGTGTCTCGAGTAAAAAGAGCAAAAAAGAGGGGAAAAAAGAAAAAAAAAAAACAAAAAAAATAACAAGAAAGAGAGAGCAGGAAGAACCGGCAACCCAGATCCAGCGGAAAAAAAAAAAAAATCAAAACCTAGAACGCTACATTGTCAAGAGAGGGGGGTCGGGGGGGGGGTGGGGGTCTTCAAGGTAAAGGGGAGCAGAAAAACCTGGTACGTGCAAAAAACCATGAAAAAAAAGAAAAAAAAAAGAGAAAAACGGACTTCTTGGAAAAGTTATATTGAAAAAAAGTCTAGAACGAACACCGCGATCCAAAATCGGGACAACGAGGAAAGGGACCAAAAAGGGACAAAAGACCGTTAAGGAACGGAAACATAAAAAAAAAAGAACAACCCCCGGACCCATACCATCAATGGGCAAATTTGCAACGCCGGAAACGCTCAAAGTTGGATCTCCCCTAACGCCCAAGGAAAAAGGGAAGACGCAGCATCGGGGGAAAAAAAGGGGTTAAAAGAAAAAAAACTGGGTGAGGCGCTTTTCACACTAATGAAGCCGACGAAAACAATGAGTGAAGCGCCAGAACGGCCACAATAGACTAACGGAGAAAGATGGAAAAAGGAGCTAGGGACGCATGTACTGCAAAGGCAGGGGAAAAATGGCCACCGGGATCTGGCCACCCAAGAAACGAATGAAAAAACATAATGGTAAGGAGCAGGGACCTAAATCTAATGAAAAAAAAAAGGAGAACAAAGACGGCAGACCTAGAGCCAGAAAAAAAAAAAAAAGCAGACAGGTGATCAAAGAAGACAAACAAATTTCGCTTCCGACAAAAACGAGGGGGCCAGCTCCGTCGCGAAACTAAAAAACGCGGGTCTCCTTCCCGAAGACACGCGTGATGGCAGAAAAAAAAAAAAATAAGGGAAAAAAAGGACTTGGGGGGCATCGGAAGAAAAAGCAAACATAAAAAAAAAAACGACAAAAGGCCCGTGGTAAAAAAATGGGGGGCCAGACATGAAAACAAGGAGAAACTCCAAGCCAACGAGGGAAAGTACAACACACGCACCCTGGCGAAGAAGACCTGACGAAAGCCGCTCCTGTGGCCTTCTGTTCCCCAGGTCAAGAGGTGATCGCTCATCGGGTTCAACTGAAGTAAAAGGGGGTTCGCCACTCTTGGGAGCAAAACCAAAAAGAAAAAAAAAAAATTACCTTGGTACCCATAGGAGGGGAAAAAAAAAAAGGGGGGGAACTAAGGAAAAGAAATTCAAGCCTCCGGGATCAAAGACAGGGAAACACAGCAAGAAAAAGACAGGGGCAAAAAAAAAAAAATGAGAAATCAAAAAAAGTTCCATGGGGATGCAGACACAAGAAGTCATGAATGGGAAGGACTCAAAGACCGGGAATCACCAGAAGTTGTTCAAAAGGAAAACGCATGAATAAATGCACAAACAGTTTGGGAAGAGGGGAAAAAGACCTCAGCTGGTAAGAGGGGCAGGCCACAAGCGCCGTGACGCATTTCAATTAAAGGGGAAAGCAACGAAGAGGAAAAGGGAGTACGCATTGGGAGGGGAAGGGGGGGGGGGATGGGAGAAGAGAGGGGACGAAAAGAAGGAAAGAGCCTACTTTCAGTGGTGGAAAAATAACTCGGGAAGGGGGTGCACACAAGCCGTTGCGGGAAAAAATAAGGGGAATTCCCTCAGGAGCCAACCGCTGGCCATGGAGGTGGGGGGTTGGCCGACGGGGGCCAGAATCGCCAAAGGGGAATAACAGAACTTTTACACGAAGGTCCGCAAGCGGGACGAATAGTGGCGAACAAAAGGGAACGGGAGGGGGTTTGCGAGTCCAAACAAAAAAAATCCACGGAGAGGTCCCAACACGAGAAAGAACGGCGAACCAAAAAAAACGTGCCTCACCGGGGAAAAACGTATTACCGAGGTTCGGGCTGAATCAGAAGGGGGGGGGTCGAAAGAGTTGGCAATACGGCAAGGGTAGAATGGAGGGGTTTTCTTGACGACAGAGGGTAGGCAAAGGAAGGCAGGAACCAACTAGTTTAAAAAGTAGGAATTGCATGAAATCCAAATTTCAAAACTGGGGAAAGCGTAAGGTTGAAAGAAATCAGGGGGAAGGCAAGGGTAGCGAAAGGGCCCCGAAAATAGGGAAAAAAAAGTGAAAAAGAGGGAAAGGTCTATGGAACCATAGGAAGGGGGAAAAAAGCTAATACAAAAAAAAAAACATGATAGGATTCCAAATGGGGGGGGAAAAATACTGCACCTCTCAAAAAAAAAAAAGGAGTAAAAGAGGGGATGGCTGGGGGGTCGCAAAATCAGAGGAATCAATCTGAAGTCAAAATGTTTGGTCTGGTAAAAAAAGGCCTCAAAAAGTCAAAACCGCGATAAACGCGTTGGGTCAAGGGGGCAGGTAGGGGGGGGGGGAAAAAGACCGGCTACCGAGTAAAAAAAAAATGCCGAATCCTATTACTACGAAAAAGGGGGGGCAATAAGAATCACAGTGCACATACCGGGGTAAAAAGGGGAGGTCAGGGGTCGGGTGTCTCAACAAAGCTGGTGCCAACCCCAGGAGTACAAATCCATCACTAAACCCGCCGGATACAAGGAAAAAGGAAAAAAAAGGGGGATAGGGCGTCCCCAAAAAAATCCAACTAGTAATGTCTGGCCCGCTCGAAAATCGGGAGAAAAGGGGGTAAGAAAGGGTCACTCTCAGCGAGAACCCGAATCTAGGGGAGGGGGGACTGGAGGAAAAGGAAAAAGTAAACCCCCCGTCGTGGGCAAAAAGGTAGCAGGGAAGAATGGGGGCGAATGAGGGGACCGCTGAGGACACCACAAAACAACTTCAAAAAAGGAAAGGACCCTGGCCCGGGGGGACCTTAAAAAGAAAAAATCCAAAAGGAACACAGATATGGAAAAACTACAAGGAGTAATTCATTCAGGTCAATCAGGGCGGGAGAAAAGGGAACTCCAATCGAAAGTTCAATCAGAGGGGGGGTGTCTGGGGAGTCGTAGAAAAGAGTCAAAAAGCAAAACCTTCGAGGGCTTCGGTGCCCAAAAAGAAAACTGGCATGAAAAAAGGGGAAGCGAAAAAGGAAAAAGGACACTTCGGGGGTTTCGGGAGAGGGTGAATAAGGGTCATCTGGAGGGGGGGGGAGGAAAAAAAAGATGCACTAAAGTTTGCGATCCGAACAAGGGGCACAAAAAATGTATAGGGAAAAAAAAGAATTGAGGAAAGGGCAACAAGAGGAGTTCGAGGTTTCAGAAAGGTCCAGAAAAAAGGGCAATTTGTCCTAACGAAACCGGGAAATGGGGCTCTACGTGTCGGCTCACCAGTAAGGGAGGAAAAAGTCCTCGGGTAGGAAGACCATGAGAGAATTAACAGAAAAAAGGTACGAGGGGGAAAAGGGAGGGCTGCCCAGGAGGGACAGAAGGGGGGAACCGAACAGAAGGGGTCGGTTTATTCAAGTGCAAGTAAAAACTAAAGACACAGGAGGATTTGGGGGGGAAGGGAAAGGAAAGGGGGGGAGAAATCTATTGTCGAGGCGGGAAGATTGGGGGGGGCCAAAAAATCTGAAAAAGGGTTTATCGGTATGGTAGCAGGAAAAGGTGTAAGTGAAGGGGCGCCGCATGCCCATGTCGTCCGGCGCAAATCCGAAAAAAAAAACAGACCGTACAGTCGTAGGTGGGGGGGGGGGGACGACGGGGAAGAGGGCCCTTGGAAATCGGCACTTTAGGGGGTAAGGGAAAAGTTGGGATAGGGGGGGCCGATCAAGGGGGGCGCGGCCCTGCGGTCATAGAAGGGCTCTGGGAAATTCTTATTCTAGGTGAGAAAGGAAAAAAAAGAGAAAAAAAGTCTGGGGGATTCGTCCGCAGGGGGAAATAAGATCCACGGGGAGGAAAGGGGGAGTAAATTGCAGTCCAAGGAAGGAAGACGGGGCACAAAAGGGAAAAATCAAAACTGGTGAAAAGCGTGAATTGAGAAGCAGGGGGCGAAGGGGTTCTGCCTATTCACAAGGGCGGAAACTGGGGATGTGGAAAAAAAGAATCACAAGGGGAAGGAAAAAGTCAGATAGAAACTAAAGGGGGGAGGGGTTGGAGAACCTCTGGGGGGGGGAGAGAAAGGTAGCGTCAAGGGCTGATGGACCAGTAGGGGGGGATTGTCGGTGGGGATGAAAAAAAAAGACAGGGGAAAGTTTGTCCTTGGGGGTCGTGGGGGGGGGGGGGGGGGGTAAAATGCAGGGAGCGCCGGGAGGAAAAGGGAGATGGAAACTTACAAGACAAGTCCTGGAAGAGGTGGAAGGGGAATTCCAGACCGAAAAAAGTTGGGGCAGGAAATAAGGGGGTAAGGGGACGGATGGGGGGAAAAAGACTGAAAAAAGCACTCAAAAGGACAGGGGGAAAAATGGGGGGGGCGGCTTTCAAGACAGGAAGGTGGTTTGGGGCAGGAAAGACAGGCTGTTGGGTAATAGAGACCTTCAACGAAGAAAGGAAGTATGGGGGGGGGGCTAGGCGTGAAAGGTTTAAAAAAAAAAAGAAAAGGACTGACACCCTAAGGAGTTAAAAGGGGAGAAAAACCCGGACGCGGAGGCCTGTCGAAGGGGAAATGGGGGGGCAGGGTTTGGGGGCCGAGAAAAAGAAGGCACGAGGCCAGAAAATTCACGGAAAAGGTGGGGGGTCTGGATGGGGGGGGGGCAAAACAAAAGTCGAGCACAAAGGGGGGAGAAACCAAGGAAAGATTTTTTGGTTCAAATTGAGGAAAAAAAAAGACATGCCGGCAAAAGCAAACGTTTTTTGGGGGTGGGGGCGTCAAAGGAACGACATTAAAATTCAAAAATCGAGGAAAACAACGTGATCTGGGTCAAAAAGGGAACCCCCGTGGGCTTTCTAAGGGGAAGTGCGGCTCCCAGAAAGGGGATTCTCAAGGAAAGCTGGGGGAAAGGGGGAAAGACTATCATCAGAGTGTCATCGAAAAGGGGTTGGTAAAAGCTGGACCACTAAGGAAGAAAAAGGTTGGGGGAGGGAGTCAAAATGAATTTAAAGAAATCACACAAAAGGGAAGGGGGATGGGGGGGAAAAAAGAAAGGGGAAAGAAAAAGAAAATTAACGCCTACAGAAAACAAAAAACAACCGGGGTCTGCTCAATTGAAAAAGGTGTGAAAAAAAGCCAACAAAAACAGCCGAGAAAAGAAGATTCCAAAAAGACGATCACACGAATCAAAGACGAAAAAAAGCAAAGGGTTGCTTTGCGAGGGAAAAGACTCATTACCAGGGGAAAAACTGTGGGGTCACCCTCCGGGAGGGAAAAAAAAAAGCCTCAAAAAAAGGAAAACCTGGGGCCCGCGGCAGAATGAAGGGGCCGCCGCTTGGAAATGGGAGTCGAAGACGAGCAGGGCAGGGGGGGGGTGGAAAGAACCCAGAAAAAACCATTTGAAGGAAAAAGAACCGCTGGTATCGGACCACAAGGGGTCGCAACACAACGCACACTTACAGGGGAGAGGAGAAAAAAACTTCTCACTGAATTGAGGATGGATGTCAAGGAACCCACAGGCCGAAAAAAGGCCCTAAAAGAAACCTAGGAAGTCAAAAAAGTCAGGGAACTCGAATGGAAACAAAAACACCAAAAAAAAAAAACGTAACACAAAAAAACCGAAATACGAAGAAACGAAACGGTCAACGTGCTTGGTTCAGAAACAAATGAAAAAAAAAAAGGGGGGGGGAAAACATCAACAAATTCGTAGTCAACATCCTCCTAGGGAGACAGGGGGGCAACAATGCGAGGAACCGTCCGGAAGGAAGTTGAAAAAAGGCCCGGACTACGGTCGCAGCCGCGCCATGGCAAAGACAGAAAAAAAGCTACAAGTGAAAAAAATTACAAGGGAAACCGTAGGAAAAGGGAAACAAATACTGCAGGGAGAAACGACCACAGATCCAGACTGCAATTGGAAAAAGAAAAAAAAAATGAAAAAGAACAAAGGAGAGCCAAAAAAAGAAAAAGGAGCCTCGCCTCGATACCGATACACACCTTTTTGGAGTGGGGGAGGGGGGGGGGGCCAGGAAAAAAAACTAAGGAAAAATAGGAAAGAATCCGAGAATTCAGAAAAAAAAAAAAGGAAAAAGCAAACCTCGCAAATCAAGGGGGGGGAAACGGTGCTCTCTCAGATCCGAAACTGGGGGGGTACGGAAAAGGCCAAAACCGCGAAAAGGGAAAAGATATGGGAGGGCTAACACGAAAATCCCATGGTTTAAGAAACTGGGGTCCTGCCAGAGAAACTCAATAAACTAATAACTCTCTTCGGAAAAAAAGCAGGAAAGCTCAGACAAGGGAAGAAAGGGGAAAGGAGAACCCCCTACCGCGAAAATCATCAAGACAAGTCAACCATCTAAACAAAACTAACAACCATCAGGGGGGGTGGGGGGGGACTCGTCTCTCAGCGCCCAATTAATGAAAAAAAAAGGAAAAAGGTAACTTACAATTCCCTTTGGGGGGGGGAACTAGGGGAAGGAAAAAAAAGGATGTACGAAGCGGAAAAGGGTGGGGAGAGGACGAAAAAATCGGCTGTCGACAACCAGCAAAGGCACCAAAAACATCGGCGAGTCAATACGAAAAGCAACGGGAAGAAACGACCCTGTAAAAGGGGAAAAAGACGGCCCCGGGACGCCTGGAAAGGAAAAAGAGGGGGGGGGCCATCTTCACCGGGGGTAAGATAATGCGCCCGAAAAGAGAGGGGGAAAAAGTACGATAAGGGGGAAAGGTTTCGAAAAAGTTGGTGACGAAAAAAAGCAAGGGGGGTAACCATCGGGGTCCGTTTATTAAATGGCCAGAAGGAATGCTGCACAAAATCGCCCCGGGGGGGGCACTCGGGGGAGTCCAGGAAAAAGAAGGAGTTGGGGAAACAGCGGAAAGTCGAAAACACCCTGAAAGAAGGGGGGGATTCACCGCGCAAAAAAAAAAGAAGGCCCTTAATTGCTCTCTGCCCGGAAGGGAAAGGACAAGCGGGCACTCGACAACATAAGAAAAAAAAAAAAAGTGAGTGAGGGGGACAGAACCAAGTGAGGGGAATCATGCTGGGGGAACCCTCGAAAGGGGGGAAGGGGAATTCGAAAGACACGGGTAATAGAAAAAGGGGGGGGGAAAGGTAAGCGAAAAAAAGGGGGAAAGCCGACACTATGGGACCGTAGGGAAGAACTCCGAGGAGGCATGGGGAGGGCACCAGTGGTCAGAAGGGGTGGGCAACAAGGAAGTTGGTTGAGTTCCGGAGAAAGGTAGAAAAGCCAAGAACAGTGGGGGAAAAGGAAAAAGGTGGAGGGAACTTCCTGAAAGGAAGCCTCCACCCCGGGAAGAAAAAAATTAAAGAACCACAAGGGCGTGCACAAACACAAAAAAACAGGGGAATTAGGTTTGACGAAAGGGGGGGGGGAAAATTCTGGTTGCGGGGAAAAAAAAAAACCACACGAGAAAGGGGTTCGCCGAAAAATACTCGGGGCCCGGAAAAACAAAACCGTTTCACCATAGAGAGGACAGAGATTGGAGGGGGCGGTGACTGAGAAGGAAGGGTGGGGCAGAAAGGAAAACCTGTTAACATGGGGAAGGGGATGCCGGAGGAGGGGGGTCAGATGAAAAAACATGGGAACCACTAGGCCGGAGAAAGAAAAAAACAGCCCTCGGAAAAAAAAAGGTTGATGATGGGCAGCGGGAGGACCAGGGAAAGACCTTAGGAGAAAGAACAGGGGAATAAGCCTCACCGGTAGCCGATGGCCAAAAAAGGAAAAAAAAACTGGACCAACCGCGGAGGGTTTGCTGGGGGGGGGGGGAGATTAAAGGGGAAAAAGAACCAACAAGACACCGCGTAATAGGAAAAAAAGAAGGGCGGAAGTAAAGCTCAGACAAAAAAAAACCACACGAGGAAGGGAAGGGCATAACCACAATCGAATCCACTCTTTCAAAAAGAGACCTTTGTTTGAGGGGGGGGGAAACGAGTTCAAGAATAAGTCCAGCGTGAAAGAAGCGGGCACAAAAAAGGGGGGGGGAAGGTTGGGAGGGGGGGGGGGGGGCGAGGGCGCCGGGAGGCGGCTAAAAAAACCCCAAGGTAAAGAAAAAAAGGGCCCGGAGCACCATCAACAGTTCCCAGAAGGGGGATAAAATGCACACGGCCGACGGGGGGTCCAAACCAAAGAAGAAAGGTGGAAAGAGGAGAACCGAAACTTGCGAAACCAAAAGCCTGTTACGCAAGTGTGAGGTACAAAAAATCCTCTCAAATGAATCAGGGGGATTTCCGAATGTGAGGGGGGGGGGGGGTGGTGTTTTTTTTTTAAAAACCAGGAAGAAAAAGTGCGCGAAGAAAT
>Ga0179593_1577517_pt1 | contig 11545 bp, 8 predicted proteins | sample CZODoug2_1_08_16_FD_185931 | JGI IMG/M metagenome (GOLD analysis project Ga0179593, IMG submission 185931) | Vadose zone soil fungal communities from Angelo Coast Range Reserve, California, USA - CZODoug2_1_08_16fungal (PacBio error correction) | ecosystem: Environmental > Terrestrial > Soil >...
TGATCGCCGCGCGCGTTTCGTTCCGGCCTTTCGTCATCCTCAATTCTCGCCGGACCCGGCGCGACGGCCTGGACCCCGATGCGGTTTTTACAAATGTGCCCGGCTGGCTGCTGCTCATCCGCCCCCTTCCTCCTGCAACTCGTGTCCATTGCCGAAGTTGCTCGACATCCGTAAACAGAGTCGAACGGCGCGTCGACCATCCCAAGCCCGCTTGTCGCGCCCGAACAGGCGGCGTTTTAAAATCCTCCTCGGCGGAATTCTGAAAAGTTGCCGGCTGCAAATCTGGCGGCGCTCGCGCCTGCGGTCGGAACGCCGCGGCGCTGTCAATCTACCTGGCCTGCTATCGTGGATCACAAGTCGCTGTACTCTTACTGCCCGCAACAAGGCTCCGAGAAAGAAGCATTCCCCGTTTTCGTGCGCATGGCGCTTGGAACTGGCCTAGGCCCGGACTGCATGTGTCGATGTGGCGCCAGCCAGACGAAGGCCACTTCAGTTTCTGCGGCGCGCGCAGGGCGCTCGGTGGTGGCCAAGTCTATTCCGATCCCTCCGTCCTCCGGAACCATCTGGCTCGAGGCTTCGAGCGCCAAGGCTCGAGTTCTGCCCCTGGGGTCGATCTCAGGGCCACGCGCCACCCACGTCCCGCCAAATCGTGCTGGCGCACCGCGCAATAGAGCAGCTCCAGTTCTCGATCGAAGGCGCTGCGCATGGCGTATCGGACCTGGTAGATGATCCTGGCCGTGATCCCTCACATGCTGTGTCCACCGAAAGCCTCCCCTACCATGAGATTCTGGATCTCCCGCGGAACTGACAAAACCGCGAGTTAGCATGTAAATAGAAGGTTAATAGATTTTGATGCTCCCCCAGGATCAGATGTTTCAGCGATCGTTGCGCGGCCGGCGAACAAAAAGTCCTCGTATTCGCATTTTTTACGGTCTGGAAACAAGTTCTAAGGAGGGAGGGGTCCGCAGCGGGCGCCGCGCGCTTTGCTATCTGCTTCGCTCTGAATGCGGCAGGAAAATCGGACGTGCACTTCGAAACCTGACGTATGGGGGAGGAAACTCTAGAGTGATCTTTTTCGCCTTGCGGGCCAACGAACAAAACAGCTGGGGAAAATTCTGCTCATAAAACTGCTTTTTCGGGTACGGCATATAATAGATGTTTGGCCTCCAGAAAAAGACCAGACTAGGAATATGGGGCCTGGAGCACCTCAAGGAAGTCTGACCCATTGTAGGAGTAAATAGACTGAAAACCGGGGGGGAGAAGAGGTACACGAACCAAACTCGGCAATGACTACCCCACTGCGTGGAATTCTGCTCCACATTGGGTGATAGCGCCGCGGGGTCTCGCGTGCTCGGCTCAGCCGCCGGTAGCTAATATGTGTGCGCGAGGTAATGTCGTAAGGATGGGTGCAGGGGGGGAAAGGGCCAAGGATCCAAAGCCCGAGGCGAAGGGCTAAGGGGGCGTTTGTTGCGTAGGAGGGAAAAGGATGCGTAGGGACGGAGCGCGGGTCGGATTCTTGGCGTGCTGGATACCTGGGGGGGGGTAAATGGCTGTATGGAATAGCCTCTGGATGCGATTGGAAGCGCCGGCTACAACTGCTAGGAAAGGGAGAACGCCGAGGGCGGCAGAAGCCTATCGATCAAAGAAGGATCGCAAGCATGTTCGCTACCTAGGCGATTGAATGAACGATGCCTACATTACGTGAAAATCTCCGCGGACACGGAACCTAGTATTCTAAGGGAGGAGGGAGGGGGGAAGAAAGGAGAAGAAAGGGAAGGGGACTGCGATTTTTGATTTCGGTAAGGAATCTTCGCAATCGTAACAATTGGGATCCGGTCCGGGGGGAGCGTGGGAAAGGTTCGAAGCGGGAGTGGAGGTTGCTATTGAATGCATGGGTGTGCAAGGGGTAGTGCTAGGGAGAGAGAAGGGGAAAGATCTGGATAGAAAAAGAATGCAAGGGGCCCTTCTCTGATGATCGCACTTTTGGTCTGGAGCCAGATGAAAGGGGGGGGGGCCGAAGGTGAGCCATGCACAAGTGGGCTCGGGCGTCATCCTAGGGCAAACGGAAAAAGAAGAAAAAGGGGGGGGGGGAGAAAGAGGGCAATCGCTCAGTAGTGCGTGCGGAGCTCACAAAGCAGCATTCCCGAATGGGAGGGATCCGGAAGTCGTTTGTCCAGAAAAAAGGCTATGAACGAAAAACAAAAGCGCGATGGAACTCATAAAACCCCCCGGGGGGAGAAGGGAAAACAGCCTCTCGTCAAGCTCGAATGCATCGGTAAGTCTTCTGTGGGTCGAAGGGTAGTCTTTCGAACGGGGAATTCCGACATTACGCGCTGCCAAATTCAGGACGTCGAGGCGGGCCAAAGCTGTCTTGGGCAATTTCTGGATGAGCCTCGACGATCGGGAGAAGTCCAAAATTAAGTGCTGCGAAATCAGCTACATTAAATAAGCACGGAAGGGGCACTAAGACAAGGGAAAGGGGAAGAAAAAAGTAGAAAACGATGGAAGGAGTAATCTCGGTCCCGAACCGGTGACGTGTAATACCGCACCTAGTACAAATTAGCGGAACTATACCCGATCCTCTAAATGGCAAGCATAAATGAAACTCCTCACGCTGATGAAGGAACGAGGGAACGCTGCATGAAATAGACGATCGTCCGGGAAGCCAGATGCCGCTGTCCAAGTTTGCCAGGCCCCTGCCATCCCCATGCGTCCTTGGCGCCTGCTCTGAATATTCCCTTCTCATATCCGACGCATTTATTTACGGACTCGCCGAACGATCGACGGCAACGTGACCGAAACGAAAGAGTTGAGAGGAGATGCGCGTGTTCCGCGACGAGAAGTATCAGGGAGGCTCGTCAATGCTTCTACATGGTCGCGATCATACCGAGCGGGAAGGGTGAGAACTAAGAAATAATCAAAATACACGCGGGGGGCGAACGGAAGGCTAAATGGTCGCGAAAACGGAAACAAGAAAAACAAGAAAAAAAAATGGAGAAAAAAAAACAAATGAGGGGGCGAAGAAAAAAAAAGAAAGTTGGAGAGAGAGAAAGAAAAGGGAAATCAACTAAGGGGGGCTGGAACAGTCTAAGGGGGGGGCTTAAAAAAGCAAAAAAAAACTTGAAACTTGGCGAATCACAAATCCTTAGTGGAAATCAGCGGGGGGGCCAGCTTTCTTGTTCTGCACCTTTGTGCTCTGTCTGTATTTCCTACGAGCGGTTGGAAGCTGAAATCGTCGGCACCCCACACTATCTTGGGGGGCTTTCTCTACTCCTGACATAGCGAAAACCATGCGCCGGAGAAAGGGGACGGGGGGAAAGAAAATGGGAAATCAGAAGGTCGTTCGTCCGCAGCCTTGGGCCGGTTTCTTCTAATTCCCCTCCATATCGCGAATCTCACACTGACCTGCTACGGCTGGGGAAAAACCCGGAGGGCCAATGGATCCCCGTCCCGAACTCTGCGCGACGAAGCCTATGTTCAGGAACGGTCAGCGGAGGAGCAAATAACAATTCGAATTCGGGCGACAAAGCCGTAACGCCGAAGAAAGAAGGAGGGGGGAAGAAAAGGGGGGGGCCGGTCGACGGGCAACCGCGCATCGAAGTTTCTAAAAATTCATCAATGGTATTCAATAAAGCCACCTTGTCCCATCCCCAAGAGTTAGAGAGGAAAGGGAGGAGGAGAGGGCACACCGTCCCGGAACCAGGCGCCGGGCGGGCACTTTGTCGCGATCTATTTACGCGCGCGCAGCCGCGACTTCAGCCTTCGCTCCACCACCAGTGACTATTTCGACAACAACGCGGCTCGCACGCGCCGACCGCAACCAGGGTTGGCAGAACGCTACCGCCAGAGTGTACTGGTGGAGCAAGGCCGGACTGGGGTGGGAACGGCACACAAGAAAAAAGGCATAGCATTATACACGAAGAGGGGGTAACACGACGTCCGATCAGACTGCTTGCGCGGCCATGAACTAGGCTCATGGGTTCTGGAGGGGTGCGCTATACAACAACAACCTGGTAGCAGGATGGCGCGGAATCTCGTAAACAGGGGGGTCACATCGGACGAAAAGACTGAGAGAGGTGATGGCCCGGCGTGCACTTTCAGGACTAAGAATCACGAAGCAAGGAATTGTGCCGGGAAATTTCATCGTCAAGCGGCGTGGATAGCTCGCAAGGAGGGCAAGCAGGAAGTCGGTCTACGGCTGTACATCCTTGGGGTGGGTTTTCAAAGACTGGTAGTGAGGGGGAGGGCGAGGGGTACTACACTCACAAGCTGGGACAGATTCTCAGACGGAGGAGCGGGGCAGAGTGGGGACTGAGGCGAAACAGGGGGAAAGGGTAATGAAAGAGAGAGAGTTCCACGGAGGGCACTACGACGGGGAGTATCTAAAGAGTATCGTGCGAGAGCTCAGGGGTGAAAGGGGAAAAAGAGGGAGGTCGGGGGGGTGGGAAGGCGCGGGGAGACTCAAAGCGGAGGGGGCCAATGCTGTGGTCGAGAAATGCCTCAGGGGGGCCTGCTGCGCAAGTAACGAATTGGAGGGTCGGATTCTGTCCGTTGTTGGTGTGCGGGGGCGGGCGAGTGGGTCGAAAAATGCTGGATAAGGAAGGTAACCCTCAACAACAAGGGGGGGTCCGATAAATTGCGTCACCTGGGCGGGGCGAGTAGGATGCATAGAGGGGGATAGGGATGGAATTGTTGCACGAGTTCCATTAATGATGGAGGCTCTCGGTTCTGGCTTGGATTTGTACACAGAATAAGAGATGGGAGTAGGGGCGGTGCAAACGCGAAGTGGCGAGAAAATGTAAAAAAGGAATGGGAAGAAGAGGGGGAGAGAAGCGGAGGGATTACGAGCACCCCACTCAGTGGGGGTAGGGGGTAATTACACGGGGGGCAAATTTGGCGGTTGCTGAGCCGGGAGCTGGCTTAGGGAATACACGGGTAGGTGGGCGCGGCTTGAGGTGGGCGAACTCGTCTGGTGAGATTGGATCGGAAGGAGTCACAAAATAGGGGAATGCCAAGAGAGAGGACCACAGGGGGGGGGGAGCCCAGACAGCAACCGGCATCGGTCACAGGATAACGGAGCGGCACCATGACAAAATCTCAAACAGGGCATACAGTTGTTCGGCGAACACGGCGGGGGCGCAAGCGTGGACCATAGGGAACCGGCGGGTCCTTCGAGATCGGTGATTGGCGAGGGACTGGAAGAAGAGAGGTGAGGCGGGGGCGTGGGGGTTCAGCAAGCAGTACAATTCGCTGTAACGTGGCAGACATAGCAGCCTCATTCTAAAGGGGAACCGGATGCACGATCGGGATGCGTACGGGGTTGTGCGGGGGCCTAGCAGGGTTGACCGAAGGGGCTAAGGGGACAATGCCTATTGAAAAAGGGACATCTGTGCACAATACAGAGTGGGGAAGCGCGGAAGTCCGCAAGGCCGGGCCGTGAACAATTTCGCTCTCCGAGGGAGATTCTCGGGAAACCTCGATAAGAAGATGGCGCAGAAGAGTACGCGAGAGGGGCCAAAAGCAGCAACAGGCTGAATGCTCGGAGGCTTCAGAACACGGAACTGCATGGGGGATGGGGCAAGGGGGAGGCACTCAGCAAGCGGTGTCATCTGAAGTGATCTCGTGTGAGCTAATGACAGACGGGAAACAACAAAGAACAGGGAAGGGAGAAGGGTGAATGAAAAAGAAGGGAGGGAAGGAAGGGGAGGAAAGAGCCCCTGCGGATACATGACTTGTGAGCATTAGGCCGTCGGAGAATTGAAAATTAGACGAAAGAAAGACTTGTGGGAGCGCTCCTTTCCCCGCGCCACCACGTCGCGGCTGACTGTTCCTGATAATCCGCCTGACGGCCTTAAGCTCCTTCGTGAAATTACTCGTTAACGTGAAGTCTTTTTTTTCCTTCTTCATCCGCAGCGTTATCGCATTATTGTGCCTTTCAAATATCGGAATCGAAAAAAGGCCGTCTGGGGTCCATGGCCCGCCCAAAGAGACCGTCTTCGATGCCGCTGGCCGCCGAGTACTATCTGTGGGGAGACAAAAGGGTCCTCTACCCCCCGCAAACGGCGCTCGGGGGTCGAGTACCCAAATCGCGCGGAAGGGGTGAAAGGACCAGGAGGGCGCTTAAAAAGCTTACGCATTTTTCAAGAATCGATCCGGGAAGAATCTGAACCATGGTGCGTAAGTGCCGATTGAACAACACCCATCCGGGACCGGGGGCGAAGGTCCGGGGGGAAAATACGGAATGCCTTCGACGCCGGCCGTGATCTGTAGCGAGGGGGGCGCGGCTCTGGGACACGCTAATACCATGAAGATCACGGACTCTAATACCGACCTCTTAAATTTCGTAGGTCCAAACCTGAGGACTGCAGAAAAACAATGGTTATCTCGGGGGCATCGATCGGCATTGAAGTGAGTAAAACCCTTCGCAAGACGCTGGTGGATTTTAATCGCCATCCCAGCGTTGAGCGTGGGTGTACCTGCTCATCGACGAAAAAGAGAGGTCGGCCGAATGGCGGCGGGTAAGAAAGACGAACGTGCGCGAGAAGGCGCTAGTTGCTCGCGAATCGCGTCCGCCTGACAGGAGCGGGGAGGTGTTTCCGGGGAAAGGAATGATGAGTCGAGTGTGCGGTTGGGGCCGAAGGGGACACAGCCATCTGACGCTCAATGGGGTACCCAAGGCGGAGGAGGGTGGGAAGGCGGCAACTTTTGGACAAAATAGAAAGTGCAACGAAAAGATACTGGCCGGGAGGGGGATGCAGTAATGGCGCTTAATGAGCCTGTTCTGTTCGCTCGCCCTGGGGCAAGGCCGGAAGGGGCTGAAAAGGGCGATGCGCCCAGGTGAAAAGAGGGCGAAATACTTCTTGGTCGTGCGTGAGGGCTAGGGGTCTGCCTGATAAAACGCTAGATGCACGATGCAACACTGATCCGCCTGAGCCAAAATGACGACCAATCGGAGGGGAGCCATGGGAAGGGAAAAATAGAAGGGATGGAGATGAGCAAGGTGGGGAAAGGAGATGGATGTAATAAACCTAGGAGAAACGTGAGTCTGATCCGTGTGCTTACATCCATATGCAGCGGAGTGATTTCGTGGTATTGGGGTCGACTACGTACATGGAGTCTAAGCAAGGGTGGTAGGATTTTCGGCGTGGTGCGTGCCGGAGGGAGAGGAGGAGGCGTCAAGGTGCGCCGGATCTCTCCTCAATCTCGTCTAAGCAGGTATGAATTGACTAGGAGAGGGCGCAACTGCTAAAACGGCGAGAAGCCAGGAAAAGCAGAAGGTACTATAGCGGGACAATACAGAACCGGGATAGGTTACAAAATGGAACACACTACAAGTTCCAGCAGGGTCATAAGTCAGGAAAGAATACAGAGGAGGAAGGAAAGGATCGAATAAGCAACAGCGACGCCCAATAGTGACGGGGGAAGGAGGAGGTAAAGGTAGGACAACAAGAGAAGAAGATCGAGGGCAGCAGCGTAGGGACCACCAAGGCTGCAGGGAAGCAAATAAAGATCATGGGAAACTTGCTTTCGCGAAAGCGCCGCGCGCGCCGTCCTTCAAAGTCTTACGCGAAGATTGACGCAGCGAGGGGTCACGCAGGCAGCGCACAAGGAAGCAGTCCGCGCCGAAATACACCCGTTAGCCAGGCGACAACCCGGACCGCGAAGAGCCCAGCACGACAGGATCAACAAATGAAAATAATCGGTCCTGCGCGCCGCGGCAATGACGAACGAGGCATCGAGCGCATCAGCTGAGCAATACGCACAGGACTCAAGGCGGTGCAAGGCGTCACAGTTGGGGCGCACTAGGAGGACACGCCCACGCGGGCCGAGAGCACGAGAAAACGACTTGTCGCCACAGGGAGATCGAGGTAGATTCTCTAGACCGGAACGAAACAGTGACGGAACTTAGGGCAAAAACACTGCGCGACCGAATGCACGCAGCGGAGCTGTCCAGATGCGCCACGAAAAAATGAAAGAGGGCATGGCACGCGCACCGGGGCCACTTGGTCAAAAAACGGCGGGACGGCGAGCAGTGGCGCCGTGCGACTGAGCAACAGGCTGATCTACTTTAGACAGTCCCAGCGATGCATTTCACGGACATCCGCTGACAGCCGCGGCGGCGAAACTCCACAGCCGTCTTGCAATTGTTCCCACTTCCCGTTATCGTCGAAGCTCACCAGTTGCAGTTTGTAGGCCGCGGTCTTCGGGATAGCGCGCTCCATATCGGCCGGCGAAGGCGGAGCTTCGGCTGGGATTTTTTCAATCGGCACGCCCTGGTGGTTTTTTCAGCCTCCTGAAAAACGCGCAGCCGCGGTCCGCTCGATTTGGATCGACAAGCGCCGGCGGGAAGAAGGAGTCCACGATCGGTAATCGGCGGCCCGCGGAGGAGCCGGCGGCATTACGCCGGCTAGATCTCATGCACACCGTCCAGGTTTATACGCCCGGACGCCGGCCCACCCTCGTTCGGAGAATCGCCGGCCCAGGGCGCTGCTGTCCGAATGCGTGGCTGAAGATCGCGGTTCGCTCTCGGTCGCGAATTTCCTCGGAGCGAATGTTTCGGGCTCGTAACGCGGATTGACGTCCCAGAGTTTCAAAGACTCCTTCGTCACCCTGCAGGCCCGCAATACTCTGCGGTTTCGCCGGCTCCGCTCACGTTCCAGAATTGATGCTAACGCCGCCAAAGAGGTCGAAGGGAGCGGAGCATTCGCGGCGCAGTTCGCGAAAATCGCCGGCGATCATGGCCGCGCGGACCGATTGCCGGTTTCGGGCGGCATGCCTCCATCCACACCAGACGGTCGCCATGCCGGATAGCGCCACGCTCCACCAGCAGCACTGGTGAACCAGCGTTAAAATCGCAGTGGTTGCGCCCATGCCCAAGCCGAGCAAATCAGGCCGCCGCCCCAGGTGAACGCCGGTTCGGCGGAGCAGCGCCCGCGCACAAAACGCAGATCCGAAATCATTGGCGAGGCGGGATTATCGCACTATTTGCCGGGGCATGCGACTTTGCGCGCGATCCAGGACCGCCGCGGGCTGTGGCGTGGTCACCTGCCTCGCTGAAAATCGCCAGCGGGGCAGCTCCCCGCTCACTACATTTGAACGGCTGTTCGTAGACATGCCTTGGCTCTCCCCCGCCAGCTTGCCGTATGAAAGGCAGGTTGTCTGCAAGTCCCCGGACGTTGAGTTGTCGAGCTCCGGGCGCTCCTGAGTTGTACTCGCCGCGCCATAGTTTTCCGGGCCGCCGCAAAGCCCGTGATCGTCGTGTCAGCAGGCTGGTGCGTTCCAAGTCCTCCTTCTCCAAGTCCCGGCGTTAGTTCGCCCCACGTTGGCGGTCGGCGAGTGCGATTTGTCGAAATAGTCGGCTGGTGGAGGCGGCAGGCTGAAGTCGCGGCGTCGCGCGGTCATAGATCGCGAACAGGTTGCGCGCGGAATGTGGATGAATGAAAAATCGATGCGCGGTCGACGGCTCGGCGTAAGGCTTTGTCGCGAATCTGAAGTATGCTCTGCTGCGCTTCTTAACATATTGCGTCGCGCAGAGCCTTCGGACGTGATTGCCGTCGTCCAGCCGTAGCTGTCCGTGAGATTCGCGAACTGGAGGCGGATATAAACGCACGTGAGGCAACGAGCCTTCTCGCGGGCTGGTTTCCCAGGAGCGCAGCGGTGGGGTGGCCGCTCGACCATCCAACTGCGCACCACGGTACGCCCATCACTCGCAATAAGATGATGCCAGCCGATCAGTTCGGCGGTTCCCTCCATTTCGCGCGCGTGCTTGAGACGCTCTGCTGATCGCTCCATTCGAGCCCTTGACGCTATCCTTCTGGAACACGCTCAAGCCCGCACGGCGTCGATCAGTTCTGCGCGTCCGTAAATGCTTCCGGCGATCAGTGACGGACGGCGAGCGTGGTCCAGCTGCGGCCTGGATGGCGTGCCCGGCGCTGAGCGATTCGCGCTTCATGCGGAATCGAGCTCGGCAATTGCAAAGAACCGGGCGGACGTTTAAGGCCAGGCTTCAGTCGATTCGTCGAACAGAAGCCGATGCGCGGCGCGCGGGGCCGGGGATCGGGGGCAACCGCGCAGGGACTGTGCGCGGCGCGTACGCGGAGGCCGTAGCGGCGCTCAGGGGCGGCTCCATCCAAAATCGATCATCAGAGAGGGGAACAGCAGCACCAGCATCAAGCCACGCGCCGGGGCGGCATGTACGATTGCGGCAGATTTCCCCGAAACACAGCACCAGGCCGGGCGCATGAGGATCGCTTAATCGCCAGGAAGCGAACTGTTGGAGCCGAGATCGTTGCTCGCCCGCCCTCGCTTTCCAGTAGCGGCGCACCGATTCCAGAGGAAAGATCAGGCAGCAGAAGAAATCCGCCGCGCGCCAGCAACCAACGCAGCAGCTGTGGGATTGTTTGCACACCACAACCACGACGCCCCAGAGTACGCGGCTTGAGCAACTAGCGCGCATCACGTGTAGAATCAGCAGGGTCGCATGGAGGTCCGGTTCGGTTAGTAATCCATGTGACTTCCTTGAGGTGCTCCAGGTCATACCAGCGGCGAGGAACACATATTGCCGACGAAAAGCAGATGCGATCTTTCAGCTTTGTTACGGGCCGCAGGCGAAAAAGATGAGCCATCGATGAAGTCCGTCGATCCGCGCCGAGCGAAGCAGATCGAAGCGCGCCGGCGGCTCGGCTTCGAACTTTTCCCGGCAAATGCGAATAGAGATGTGCGCGGCCCGCCACGATCCGCTGAAACATCGGAGTCCTCGGGAGCCACAAACTCTATTAATGCATACTCGCGTGTCGTTCCGCGGTGAGATCCCGAATTCCTGTAGCGGATGCTTTCGGTGACGCAGCATGTGATGGCTCACGGCATGATCATCACCAGTCCGAATCCGCCTCGCGCGCGATCGAGAAATGAGCTTGCTCGCGGTTGGCCCAGCATTGCGGGAGTGGGGCGCGTGAGATCGCCACCAGGGGCAGAACTCGAGCTTGGGCGCTCGAACCTCGCGCCAGATGTGTTCCGGCTACGGCGGGATCGGAAACGATGGGCCACCGACCGAAGCGAGCGCCCTGGCGCGCCGCATGAAACTTAAGTGGCCCTCTTTTGCGCCCACATCGAGCCACATGCGCCGGCCTAGCGCAGTTCAGCGCCTGCGCCACGAAATGCTTCTTTCTTTCTGCGCTAGCTGTTGCGGCGAGTACACGACTTGTGATCCAGATAAGCCGACCAGTTAGATGAAGCGCGCGCGTTGTCCGCCGCAGGCGCGGAGCTCGCCGCCAGATGCCAGCCGGCAACGTTTTCAGAATGCGCGCCGAGGATAAAAACGCGCCCTTGTTTCGGGCTACGAAGCGGGCTTTTTGGGATGGTAGACCGCGCCGTCGCTCCTGCTTTCCGGAATCCGAGCCACTTCGGCAATGACACGAGTTGCATAACGGGGGCGGAGATGCTCCAGCCCGCCGGCCATTTGTAAACCGCATCGTGTTCCACCAGGCCGGCGCGCTGGTCCGCGAGATTGCGGATGACGAAAGGCCGAAATCGCGCGCGGGCGATC
>Ga0179593_1648990_pt1 | contig 11545 bp, 23 predicted proteins | sample CZODoug2_1_08_16_FD_185931 | JGI IMG/M metagenome (GOLD analysis project Ga0179593, IMG submission 185931) | Vadose zone soil fungal communities from Angelo Coast Range Reserve, California, USA - CZODoug2_1_08_16fungal (PacBio error correction) | ecosystem: Environmental > Terrestrial > Soil >...
AGGGGAATAAAGACTGCGCCATCTTTCCGGGGAAAAGGGTCAAACAACCCGCGCGGAGCACCGCAGAAAAAAAAAGTCCCGTTATTCAAAGGAAAAAAAAAAAAAAAAGGGGGGAGAAAAACGAAAGTGAGAATAGTCATAAGGAGGTAAGTCGTTCGAACCGTAAAGCGCGCCGTCAAAGGAAGTGAACCTCCAATAGCTCATGAATGTGGAAAGGGGAGAGAAAAAAGGGGAACAGCTTCCGGCGGCGCCGGGGAAGAAGGAGGGATATGAATCAGAGAAAGACCACAGAGCGATGAATTTCTACTCCCCGATAAAAAGGGAAAAAAAAAAAAAAGAAAAAACAAACGCGAGAAGAAAAAAAAAGGGGACGGCCACTCGCCCGAGGAAAGCTATCTTTGCCGCGGCGGGAAGGTTTGCCTCAAAAAAAAACCCGGAAAAAAAAGGGGAAAAGGGAACGGGTTTTCCGGGGGTTTTGACAGGTGGCAGCCGCCACCCATCCGGGGGGGAAAAAGGCACGAACCACCGGCCAGGGAAAAAAAAAAAAAAGAAGGTTTAGCTCGCAAAAGAAAAAAAAAGAGAGAAAATGCCTGTAAGACCGCTCAAAAAAAAATTCTAGCAGGGAGAGCCGACTTGAAGCCACGCCTTGTGGAAAAGAAAATACGGCAAAATGGGAGGAAACGCGCCCGAAGAATTGCGATCTAGAGAAAAAAGCGACGCCAGAGGGGAAAAAAAAAAAAGGAAAAAAAACGCAAAGACACTGCGCAAAACCAGCCAAAGGACCTCGAAGCCGAAAACTGGTCCATCCGAAAAAAAGAAAAAAATCGCCATTTGGTTGGGGAAAAAAAAAGACCCGGACCAGCTCAATTTACGGGGTTGAGCCATCGCAGGGGGGGGGGGGGGGGTTGCCCAGGAAAAGTGAAGGTTTTGCAAAAAAAAAAAAAAAAAAAACGGGCGGGGTCACCCGAAAAGCAAATCCATCGCCGTCCTAGAAGCCACCCCTGAAAAAAAAAAAAAAAATTCCCGTTGGCCGAAAAGAAAAAAAATCAAAAGGACGCCAAAAACGGCCCGGAAAAACCAGCGCCTGGCAGAAGTCATCTAAAGACCCAGAAAGAGGGGGAAGCCAAATTCTCTCAAGGGGAAGAAAAAGGGGGGGAAGGGAAAGAAATATGACTGTTAGACTGGGGAAAACGGCGCGCCAAATCGCCTCTCAAAGGAAGGGAAACAACTGGTACAAAAAAAAAAAAAAAAAGAGGGGACCCATTACAAAGAGACGGCCCCGGCCCCGAGAAAATCTCCAAACCTCCCTCCTGAAAGGAAAAAAAAACGCGTGGTGCTCCAAAAAAAAAAAAAAAAAGAAAAGACTTGGCGGAGAAGGAAGAAAGGAACGACCGAACCCTCCCTGAGTCTACACCAATCCCTCAGCAACGCGAAGGGAAGGAAAAAGAAACAATGAGAGCCAAAACCGCCAACCAACCGCACTTGGGCCAAAAAAAAATTGTCCTTTTGAAAGGGAGCCGAAGGGGGGAAGACCGCCAACCGTCCGGGAGAAAAAGCCCCAGCTGCCGCAAAACTTTTTTTTGTCGCAAAAAAAAAAAAGGGTCTCCTGCTGGCCTCTGGAAAAAAGCAGCAATCGAACGCGACTGAAAAAAAAGAAGCACAATCCGCTTTTTCCCAGGGGGAAAGAAAAAGAGGGGGGGGGGGGGGGGGGGGGGGGGGGGGGGGGGGGGGGGGGGGGGGGGGGGTGGGGGGGGGGGGTGGGGGGTGGGTGGGGGGGGGGGGGGGGGGGGGGGGGGGTGTGGGGGGAGAGAGGGGGGGGTGGTGGGGGGGGGGGTGTTTTTTTTTCTGAGAAAAGAAAGTCACTCCCTCTCACACGCCGTCAAAGATTGTGTTCTAAGCCAAAAAAAAAGAAAAAAAAAGACCACTATGACATTACAGGCTGGGCTCAAAGAGAGAGCCCGCTATTTCGATCCCGAAAAGGAATTTGTCGTAATTTTCAGGGACGGCGCTGGGAAAAGAAAGAGGGGGGGACGGGGAGATGCCTAGAGGGGGTGACTTCGCCCGAGAGCCTCTTGGTGGGGAAAAAGGGGGGGTTCTGTTTTCCAAGGAAAGAAAGGGAAAAAAAAAAAAAAAAAGGAAGTGTGAGGGTCATGTACGAAGAAAGGGAACGCCCAACGTCCGGCCACCAGGTTTCGTCTACGGAGGAAGGAGTCCTCAAGAAAGGTCCCTGACCACGGCACCGCAGAAAGACCCCACCTGGCCTCGGCCTAAAAAGACCGGCTTCATGACCCTGGGGAGGGGAAAAAAAAAAAAACCGCTTTTCAAAGCCGCCAAAGGGGGGGAAAGGGAAGGGGGGGGGGCCACAAACTTCAAGTAAAACGGCGAAAAAAAAAAATCGACCATGGATGAATGAAAAGGGTGCCGTCTACGACGACCCCGAAGGGGAAAAGAAAAAAGAAACATCACGTTTTTTTCTCAAAAAAAGGGGGGAGGAAAAGGACTAGTAGGGGAGGGAACGCGAGTCGAAAGGAAAACCCCCCATCCTCCGAATTCTGGAAAGAAAGTGGGGGAGTCGAAAACCCAGCAGAAAGGAGGGAAAAAGGAGGCCACCACGGAAAAAAAAGGGAAAGAACGAGAAAACCTCTCTGACAGGAAGAAAAAAGGACCAGCAACCGTCCGCCTGGGAAAACGCCCAGAAAAAAAAAAAAAAAACGCACGAACTGAGCCCCCCCGAGGGAAAAAAAGACGAAAAGGCGCCAAACCAAAAAACCAAGGGAGAAATCTTGTTTTTTCCACAAGGAGGGGTACACGAAGTCTCTCGTCTTTCCAGAGGGGGGAAAAATTCCCTGCTACGATGGGAAAAGAAGGGGGAAAAAAAAAAATTCGCCCTCAAAACCAAAAAAAAAAAAGAGGAGTAAATATAGTAGATCCACTGTGAAAGGGAACAGAGTAGCGGACCTTGGGGGGGGGAGAACGGAGCCCTTCGTGTTACACAGAAAAAAAGGGAGGTGAAAAAAACAGAGAGTGGAGAACTGGGGGGAACGAGAGGTTACGAGTACTACAAGATCCTTGCGGAGAAAAGAAGAACGGTCGAACCAGGCAAAAAAGACGTCACTCAAAGGGGGGAAAAGCGGAGGAACACTTCCGTGTTCGTAAAAAAAAAAAAGGGGTGGTCGCCTCCAAGAGGGGGGGCGTTCCAGAGGTCGTAAAAAAGGGGGCGTGGTGTCTTTGCTCCGGACAAAAGAGGTACCGCGAGTGGTTGCGGGGGGGGGAAGGAGGGGGGGAAAGTGATGGGGAGAGCTTTTGGGGAAAAAAGAAAGAATCTGGGTCGGAGCGGAATGCCCGAAAGAACGGAAATAAAGAGTTTTTGTTTTTCTCCGGAGAAGAAGAACGGCTCCAGCCATGGGGGCGGAGGAAGGGTGACGTGACGAAAAACCACCCAACATTCATGAGCCTGCCGTAAGCGGATACCAGCCGTTGATCCCCGAGAAAGGGGGGGGCCGCGGAGCGGGAGAAAAGAGGAGGATGCGCAAAGGGTCAATTCGGAAGGAGAAAAAAGACGCGTGACGTTGGGGGAATGTCGCCCTGACCGAAACGGAAAAAAAGGGGGGGAAGGGGAAAAAACGAAATACCCGGAAAAAAAGCGATCTCTGAAAAAAGAATGGAAAGGCCCTGAAGGTACTGGAAAGGAAAGCGCCTGTGGACCGAACTCGACAGAAAGGAGAGGAGGGGGGTAGCGGATGGAAGAAAAGGACTGAAAGGAGATTAGGCCAAAAAATGAAATGTCATAAGGAAGGGGGGGGGGTGTTTTTTTTTCTAAAAGGGAAAAAAAAAAAGGAGTACCCAGGGAGGGTTTAAAAAAGAGGCGATTGCGATGGGAAGCCAGTTAAGCCAGAGAAAAAGAAAAACACAGAAATTTTTCCGGGGGGATGAAAAAGGGGGGCCCAGGGATGAATGGACGAAAGTTTTGAATCACGGGCTCGAAGACACAAGATGCCAGCAGATACCGGGAAAAAAAAAAAGAACAAAGCTTATCGGAAGACAGAGGGAGAAAATAAGGTTGGGGGGGGGGGGAAAAAAGCCGCGTCCGCCTGAAAGGGGGCAGCCAAACTACAATTTGGAAAAACCACCGTGGAAGGGGGGGGGGGGGGGGGGAGACCGCAATCGGGAAGGTTTGAGGGGGGGGTTTCGCCGGACAAAAAGGGGGGTAGCTTGTGTTCAAAGGGAAAGGGGTGCCGTTTCGCCGAAAGAAAAGAGAATGAAGCAGAGGTTTTGGGGCCGGAAAAAAACAAAGGACAAGTTGCAGAGGCACGGGGAAAAAAAAAGCAACTCGCCGCGGTCTAAAAAGAAAAAGTCTCCTTATTGGGGAAAGGAGAAGCCCATTGAAAGGAAGCGGACGATGCGAAAGAGGAGCCTCTTGTCCGGCGACAGTTTCCGTAAACTTGTACATTTCTGAAAAAGGGAAGGGAAGAAGCCCGCCTGTAAGAGCAAGGGGGGGGCGGAAGAGGACCAAGGAGAGGGAAGAAGAATGCGTCTTGAGGTTTTCTTTTTTCGTGTGGAAAGGGGGCCGGCATGCTTCGCGGGGAAAGAGGGTAATATAAAGTAACAAGGGAGAAAAAGGGGATTTGCTTTCGGTGAAAAGAAAAGAGCAAACCTTTTACATTGGGGGGGAGGGAAGTGAACTGGCCACCTGAGAAAAGAAAAGGGGAAGGAAGGCTGCGCGGGCTTTGGGGGGGGCCGTCGGACCAAAAAAGAAGGCGGTCCTTCGGGAAAAAGGCGACGGCTGGGGGGGGGAAAAAAAAAAAAACGCGGGGAGGGAAAACGGGCTGGGGCGGCCATGATGGAAAAGGGTTTCGGCGGATCTCTTGGGAAATCAGCGAGAATAGATCGACGGGGGGGAAAAAAGAGGGGAGGGGAAAATCTCGGGGGGACGGATGACGACTTCTACCACAAAGTTTTTTTTTTTCGTGGAAGGCGGATGGAAGCCAGAAAAAAAAAAAAACGGGGGGCACACATGAAGCACAGTCGACTCAAGGGTATCGAGGGGCGGAGGGAAGCATTTTTTGAAAGGAAAAAAAGGGCCTGCTTGTGGGGGAAAAGGGTGCCGGGGGGGGGACAAACAAAGATGGGGGGGGTTGGGCGCTTGCAAACGGGGGAAAAATCCCGGCAGGAACCAATTTCTAAAAAAAAGAAAAAAAATGGGGAAATTTTCAAACGCGAAAAGAAAAAAAGAAAAAGATTAGACAAAGGGAAAGAGGGAGGGCCCCTCAATCCTTGAAAAGAAAAAAAAATAAAGAGTGGTGATAACTGGCGCAAGGGGGAGGGTTCGCGAAAGAGAGAGTGGGGAAGGAGATGAGGAAAAGAAAAAAGAAAAATGAGGGTCAAGGGGATGGTTGAGAAGGAGCTTTCTGTCGCGCTGGGGGGGGGGATACCGAAAAAGTGAAAAAAAAAGAGGTGGAGCAGAAGCCAAGAAACTAAGAAAAAAAAAGGCCGGACCTCAGTTAACAGGTTTTTCGAACGAAGAAGAGGGAGGAAAAAGGGCCAGTTTCTGAGAAGAAGGGGGAATAAAAAGGGGAAGGTGGGTGGGGGTTTAGGAAACTGCCGGTTCTCCGCCGCCGGGGGTAAACCGAGACTGAAAAGAGGGAAAAAAAGCAGATCCCAAGAGTCCTCTAGGAAAAAGAACAAAAAAGGGGGAAAGATGGATCCTAGGGGGAAAAAGGAGGGAGAGGGGGTGTACCCGGCCACCGCCGGAGGGGGGAACCGGGCAGCGGCGACGAACCCACCTTCCCAGGGGGAAGAAGTCGTCTTCATGATTAAGAAAGTAAAAGGAAAAAAGAAGACTTTCCTTCGTTCTAACAAGGAAAAAAAAAGGGGGGGGGGAAAAACAAGGGGCAGCTTCGAGGCCCAAAAAACCTTCTGAAAAGAGACTCATGAAAAATTTTCCTGGGAGCCGACAGCTCCGAAGAAAAAAAGAGACAGAATTCCAAAGAAAAAAAAGAAGCAACAGAGCGGTCGCAGAAGGAAGGTACGCCCTGCTCCTAGGAAAGCAACAACGAAAGGAAAAAAATCAAGAACTTTGAGGAAAAAGAGGAAAAAGGAGACTTTGCAGGCTTAAAAATCGTCGTGGGGGGGAGAGACAATGCGTTTGTGGGAAAAAAGGGAACAACCCTAGAGGGGGTTTTCCCACCTTTTTTTGGGAAAACGGCCACCCAATCCGGGGGGGGAAAAAAAAAAAGCACGAAACCAGCCGGCCCAGGAAAAGAGAAAACAACGTGGACTCCGACCTCAGGAAAAAGGGGTTATCGATGCGAGGAAACCAGTTCCGAGCAGGGAAAAGAAAGGAAAAAAAAAGAAAAAAGGGGAAAAAAAATCGCCTGGGGGCAAAAAGAAAAAAAAAAAAGGGACGCCCCCGAAAAGGGCAAAAAGAAAAGCTATCTCGGCTGACCGAGGGAAAAAAAAAAGGGGAAGAAACTCCATACACTGAAAAAAAAAAATGAATCCGAGAAAGAAAAAAAGAAAAGGGGGGGAGAAAGACGAAAGCAAGTAGGGGGAGTTGGTCCGAACGCCTCAAGCAACAAAGAAAACGGTGTTTGGAGCCATCGCAGGGGGGACAGGGGAAAGAAAAGGTGAAAAGGTTGGGGAAAAAAAAAAAAAAAAAGAGCCCGTCGGGGGTCCAAAAACGACCGCAAAATAAGAGGGGGAGAGACTCCACGCCTGCCGGGAAAAGCACCACTAGAGAGAAAGAAACGGCGTAAAAACTCAAGGACAGAAGAGGGCACGAACATCGCCCTGGCGAAAAAAGAAACCGGCGGCTTCCGCCAAATCAGCGCAAAAAAAAAAGTGAAAAAAAGAATATGACCGGAAAGAAAAAGAGGGAACTCCTAGAAACAAACCAATGTCGACAACCAAAGGAAAAAAAAAAGCAGCTTTACACTGAGAAAAAAAAGTAGCCTGAAAAAAGCACAGAGAAAACTCCTTTCCCTGCAAATCAGGCCGCGTTGGTCAAAAAAAAAAGAAAAAATCGCCCTTCAAAAAGAGAAAAAAAAAAGAAAAAGGAGGGAAAGGGGAACCAAGCCAGTGGCGGGGGAGAAAGACTACACCCATCTCAGCAGAGAAGAAAAATGACGCCCGACATGAGAGAAAAAAAAAGAGATCCACGTGGTAAGAAAAAGAAGGGGGGAGGACACCGTTTTAGCAGGAAAAGGAGCGGTCGCCACCGAGAAAAAAAAAGCGGCCGCCCATCTATACGGGCCAGGGGGGGGAAAAAAAGTCCTCTTGTCTTGGAAGAGGGGAAAAAAAAAAAAGAAGGGGAAAGAAGAAAATTTCCGAAGAACCGCAGTTCCAATCCCCCCGAAATCGGGGAAAAAAAAAGGGAGAGGCGAAGGCGGCAAGGAAAAAAAAAAAAAAGGGCAGGGGAAAACCCAATTGGGGAAAGAAGCCAAGAGCTCAAAAAGACGGCTTAATGACAAGGAAGAGAGACGGTCCGCCGCGTGAGGGAAGAAAAGGGAAAAAGAATCAAGTGATGTTGGGGAGGGGGGGTGCCAATAAAAAAAAAAAAAAAAATGGCGGGGTGAATCCGGAGAGGGGGGAAGTCCATTACGGAGGGAAGAAAGGGTCGGGGGGAGGCAGCCGAATCGCAAAAAAGGGATTTCGGTTTTCCAGCAAAAAAAGAGCAGTTTTTCGGTCACCACGGGGGGAAAGGAACGCGACAAAAGTCCAAAGAATGTCGGCTTTACGGGGGAAGGGAAAAAAGAAAAAGCCCTCGCCTGGCAGGGTCAGGAAGGGAGTACAGCTCCGCGCAAAAAAAACCAACCCTCACGGAAAAAAAAAGGGGGGAGACCATAACGGCGGGCTGAAGGAAAAGAAAAAACGCAACCACCCGCCTTCAAAAAAAAAAAAAAAAAAAAAATGGAACGGGACTTGCACCCAAAAGGGAAAAAGAAGCAAACTAAATCGACCAGTGGATGATGAAAAAAAGCCTTCCTTGCAAGGGAAGGGGAAGAGAAAAACCTACGGGGGGGCAGAAAAAAGCTCACCCATCAAGGGGGAAAAAAAGTGTGAAAACGCCCACTCTGAGGGAAAAAAAAGGGGGACGACAAGCGACGTCTAATGAAAAAAAAAAAAAATGAATACGAATTACTTTGCAACGAAAAGAAACTGGGGGGGAGGGAGAAAAAAAAAACACTAGGAGGGGGACACGAAACACGAAAGGCCCACCACGGGAAAAAAAAAAAAAAAAAAGCGCTAAACCCGACAAGAGCCAGAAAAAAAAAAAAAAAAGAAAAAGCCCCAGCTCTGCTCAAAAAAGGGCCCCATTCTATTAACGAGGAAAAAAGAGGGCTCAAGCTCTCTTGTTTTATCACAAAGAAAGAAGAGGGGTGAAAAGGAAAAGGGCTCTCGCAGAAAGAAAAAGAAAAAGGGGGGAAGGCTAAATTGGGAAAAAGGGAACACATTGATCTTCCCCCCCAAACAAAACAAAAAAAAACAAAAAGGAAGGAAAAAAGAGAGAAAGAAAGGGGACACCTCCTCGTGCAAAAAGGGGAAACTGTTTTGAGGAAACGAGGAAAGGAAAAAAAGAGAACAATAATGAGACCGTGAATGAAAGGGAAAAGGGGGAAAAAAAGGGAAGCTCGAAGGTGGGAAGTAAGCCAGAATGGTGGGGCCTCACTTGGTTTCTCAAAAAAGAAGGAAAAAAAAGAAAAAGGGCGGTCCTAAACAGAAAAGGGAGATGGGGGGTCCCAAAAAAGGGTGGGTGTGGCGGAAAAGAAAAGGGAAAAAGATTGTGGCCTTCTTGGGAGAAAAAAAAAAAAAACAAAACCACACACGGTTTGTTAAGAAGAAAAGGGGGAGGGGGGAAAGAGTCAGTAGTAGTATTTGTCCCGGAAAAAAAGGTCCGCTGGGTCTGAAAGGGGGAGGAAGAGGGAGGGGGTTGTTGACCCACATTTTGGGAAGGAAACGGTGGAAAAGAAGGTTGCAAGAGGAAAAAGGGGGGGTCTTCCCGTAGAAAAAAACAAGAAAAAAAAAAGGAATCATCCGACTGGTCCGAGGGGGGGGGCAACCACGCCGTAGTAGCAGGATAAGAGGACCGATCCAGCAAAAAGGAAAGGTTGAAGCGGTGGTTTGCGGGAAAACCCCTAGGTCCTTTAAAAAAAAGAAGCAGAAAGGGTGGGGGGGAGGCACCGGATGAAGGGGGAGGGGAGAGAAAAGGAGCTTTCCAATCAGGGAACAGCTAGTATGGAAAAAGGAGCCGAAATGAGCGGGAGGGGGGGGGAGGCAGAAAAAAATCTGACCCGAAAAACTATGCCTCTTTTGAAGGGGAGAACCGGTAACCCGCAGGGGAGAATCGACCAAATGGGAAAAAAAAAAAAAAGAAGAGACCAAAAGGAACGGGACTTTACGGCAAGAGAAAAAAAAAAAAAAGGGGAAGTCCACTGGTAAATGTAGGAAAGAAAGGGGATATTTGTGTTCAAAGCACCGAATCAAAGGGAGATGATCCGCCTTAATGGAAGAAAAAAGCCGTCGTTGGTGTGGGAGAGGAAGTGGGGGAAAAAAAAAATGACTGTGGGGGGGGGAGGAAAAACAAACAAGAGGGGTTTCACAGGGCGGGGAGGGGGGGAAAGGAATGTGCCCCGCCAGTAGCCTATGGTGGGGGAAAAATGGGAAAGGGGGATCGACCAAAAGGGAGGATGATGGGTCGGGAAGTTGGGGGGAAGTCGCGGGCTCAAAAGAAAAAAAAAAAAAAAAAGGGGGGAGAGTTCTTGAAAAAGAAAAAAAGGCCAAAAACAGAAGACTGGGAAGGCCCCGGCGCCCAAAAAAAGATGCGGCCGCTGCCGGTATCCAAGGGGGGAACAAAGGGAAGGAGCAACTGTTTAGAAAAAAAAAGAAGGGTTTTTCCTTGCAGGGGGGAAAAGGGAAAATACGGGTGGCTCTCATGGAAGGGGGAGGGGAGGGTTCAGCCGGGGGATGGGTTGCTGAGGCTCCGCCAATAGAGGAGGGGAGTCCAAGGAAGGGAAAAAGGCTAAGAAGAGCATGGGGGGGGGGAGGCCTGGTATACACTCGGGGGGGTGATGGTTGAAGATTGCGGTTTGGGGGGGGGGGGAAATTGCATAATCGTAGGAGAGCGTCGAGATTGTAAAGCAAAAGAAAAAAAAAAAAAAAAGTGATTTTTCAAAAGGAAGGGGGAGCGGCGGATGATTATGCCCCGAAAAAGAGCCGAGGGTCAAAGTCAGAAAGGCATATTACGTAACCGTACCTGTCGGGAGGGGGGGGGGGCGTAATCCGCAAAAAAGAAAAATCGACTAGAATCCAGGAAAGGGGCGGAGAAAAGCCGGGCAGGGTCCGCCGGTTTCGGGCTTTTAACGGGGGAAAAAACAAAAAAAAAGAAAAAAGAATGGGGGAAGGGAAAAAAAAGGGAGGTTTTCGCGTGTAAAGGAGGGGAAAATTTGCTGGGAGGGGAAAACGGCGAGGGGGGGGGGAGAAAAAGGGGTAAACAGGGTGGGGGAAGTGGGACCTGGGCCACCCTGAAAAAGGATCTCAACCAGAGAAAGGGGGAAAAAAGATTGAATGGGGAAGGGAGCCGTCTTCCAAGAAAATAAAAAAGGTGCCTTTGCAAGGAAGAACGCATGACTTTCGGGGATACGGGAAAAAAGGGGGAAGGCCGGGCAGATTAAAAGGGCGGCGGAAGCGCTGGCGTGAGAGGGAAAAAGGAAAAGTCGCGGGTGGTTTGGGGGGGGAAAGAAGGGGGGGAGGCCAGGGAAAGAAGGGGGCACCGATTAGTTTCGAAAAAAGCCGATTTTTTTTTCAAAAAAAAAGGAAGAGAGACCTGCTCGAAGGGGGGGAAAAGTGCAAGGAAAAAAAGGTACAAAAAAAAGTATGCACAAAGACTAACCTGTGGGAGGGGGTTTTGGTGCAGGGAAGGGGGAAAGGGGCCGGGTGTTAAGAAGTGGCTTTTCTTGGGGGGGGAAAAAAAAAAGGGATTGGGGGTTGGCGCCGGGAAAACGAGGTTGAAAACGCCGGAGGGAAGGGAAAAACCGCATTGGAAGGAAAAAAAAAGGGAACAAACCGCGAACAATGGGTGAAAAAAACGGGGGGAACAAATCATAATGAAAAGGAGAAAAGGCCCCCACGACAAAGGAAAATGGGCGAATATCAGGGGAAAACCAGAACCGAGAATCGCGAAAAAAAGAAAGGGGGGGGGGAGGAGAGATGTCATAGCCGTTGTTCTTAAAGGGAAAGAGTTTGAAAGGGGGGAAAAATAAAAAGGGGGGAAGGGAGGGAGAAAGTTGGGGGAGGATCCCCCTGAAATTTAGAAAGAAAGGGGGAGCAGTAGGAGCCTCCGAAAAAGAGGGGAAAAGAGGGGAAAAAATAACTTTCCGAAAGAAAAAGAAAGGGAATGGGTGCGCAGGGGTCAAAGGTAGAATCCCTTTCCTCCGAGGTTCGATGGGAAGGAAAGGGGGGTTTCGTCTCCAGAGGGAGGGATCCCGCGCGGGGGTGGGAAAAAAAGAGAGGAAGATGGAAAAGAAATCACCATCCCTCTCTAAAAAAC
>Ga0179593_1220811_pt1 | contig 11544 bp, 20 predicted proteins | sample CZODoug2_1_08_16_FD_185931 | JGI IMG/M metagenome (GOLD analysis project Ga0179593, IMG submission 185931) | Vadose zone soil fungal communities from Angelo Coast Range Reserve, California, USA - CZODoug2_1_08_16fungal (PacBio error correction) | ecosystem: Environmental > Terrestrial > Soil >...
TGGGACTGTATGTACTAACGACTGGCCAAACTCAACCACTTCGATATCGTATATGGGAAACAGAAACGCGCCCGGCGCAATTCAATCTTGTCTGCGTGGTGGGGCGCCCTACACCCAAACCAGGCTTTTCGGGCCAAAAAAAAGGGGGAAGAGAACGGAGAACCGCCCCACTTTGTTTTCCTCGCCTGACGGCAAAGTGACAGGGAGGAAGTTTCTGCTCAGCGCCGCCACCGGAAATAAATGGTGAGCAAAAGGCGGACGTTAAAAGAAAAAGCCCTGGGACACTTGCACAAGAGGAGAAAACGATGATAAAGGGAAGAAGGGGGTTCGCAACTAATAAAAGCCTCGGGGGTACGCGGCATGCGACCAAACGACTTGTGTTCACACAGGCGTCGCGGGGGGGTTGATAAGCCCTTGTAGAAAAGACGGGGCGGATGCAGAAATGAAGCAAAATTCCCTCCGCCAGCCCGACGAAGGGAAAAGTCAAGAAAGGGCAGCGAACCAAACACACGCCCTTCTAAATGCGTCGGGTAGGGGGGTCGTCTCCACTACCTGTAATGTCATTGCAGAAAAGGGAGACACAGGTTCAATGTCAGAGGAAGTGCGGGCAAAAAAGGAGCCAAAAACCTGAAGCTTTCCCGAATGGTAAAGTAGAAAAATGAGCTCAAAGAAGAGCTCCCCATACGGAGGCCAGTGAGAAAGACAGAAAACCAGCTGCAAAGTGTGAAAAAACGTCCGGAGACAAAGAGAGACAAACAACAGGGCACCCATCAGGGTTGTTCAGGAAATCGAGCAAGAAAAAACGGGAACAAAAATGCATTCAAGGGGAGCGGGAACGCGACCGACTAGTCCTCAACGATACAACATGGGAAGATAAAAACAGAAAGAAAGCAAGCGGAAGCTCCTTGGGCAAAAAAATGCAAACGTCGCGGGGAGCCTTAGAACAGAAAATCTAGCAGAATGCAGTTCCTTCAGATGGCTCATCATGAAGGGTCGCCAATCAGTCGTCCATCTTCCAATCATAGCGTCCAGAATAGGGTGTCAAAAAAAGGGGAAGAAAACACCTCAACGGGCCCAATTGAGCCTGGGAGACCACGGCAAATTTAACCAGGGTACGGGGATCTTTTCGGAAAAGAAAGCGGAACAAAAAAAAAGGCAGGCAGGACACATACAATAGACAAGGCAGACAAAGCACAAGCAAAGACAGCGAAGGGCACGCGCTGGACAAGGCGGGCGTAAAAAAAAAAAGACACCATAGAATATGCCGTGGGGGCACGGCCCTTCAGAAGCTACAAAGAAGTCACTGCGGCTTAAAAGTACAGGAGAGAGGCGGTGGCATTTTGCCCAATAGGGGGTAAGAAGGGCAAGGCGGGGAAGGCCGCGATAACAGACAAAGAGGAGTTGTAGCCTCTGTTAACGCACCGCCAGTCCCTCTCTAATTGAAAACGGAATAAAGATAAGGCTAGAAAAAAACACTCGAGGAAAACAAAAATAGCACAAGCGATAAAGGGGTGGGGGGGGAGGAGATGGTTGGGGGGTTGGGGCGTTGGGGGGGTCGGGGTTGGGGGGGGGGGAGGGGGGGGGGGGGGGGGGGGGGTGGGGGGGGGGGGGGGTGGGGGGGGGTCAGGGGGGAAGGGGGTGGGGTGGGAAGGGGGGGGGGGGAGGGGGGGGGGGGGGGGGGGGCAGCAATCGGAAAAGAAAAGCAGGCAGTTGATCTTTGGACAGTGAACCGGGGGAAAAAATTCTTGAAAAGTAAATTTAAATCCAGGTAAAAAAAAGGGTGGAAACGACTTTGCAAAAAAAAAATGGCACAGTTCAGTACGGGCTAGGTGAGTACAGAAGATGGCGATACTCAGTAGGCAAGGGTTCAGAAACAACCGTTGTGGTCACCGGCAAATATCTAGAAAAATCTGAAACGGAATGGAGAAAAACGCAGGGGAAAGCCAACTTGGCCCACTTGTGACGAAAGAGGGGGGGCCGAAAGGAGGGCCGATTTTGCAGGGGGAAGCGAAGAGTAGCCTCAGACTTTTTAGAATCCCAAAGCTCTCGGGAAATCAACCCTTGGACTGCTCCTTACTACTATACCGGAAAACACCGGGGAGGAGCCACGAGGCGTTTTAAGTCGAAGGAATCGGGGGGGGGGGACAGCGGGTTTGAAGCAGAGAATGGGGGGAGGTGCTAACTTACTAAACAAAAACAACCCAGGGTGGGAAATGGGAGGGGGAAGGTCAAACAAGGCAACTTTCAAAAAAATAAAGGCCGCATCCTATAACAGAGCAAGGAAAAGGTGGCAACCGGGATTCCCGTCAAATCTCGAAAGACCTGAAAAAATGGGCAGAAAACCAAGCGGAAGAAAAAAAACCGGCCCCATTCGCAGCGAATCCGTCTTTAATACATCAAAAAAAAAGGCAGCAACTGCACGACCGCCTTCATTCGTAAAAAAAAAAGAAAGGAGGTGTAAGCAGCGAATTCTTCCGGAACCTGCAAAGGAAAGGGGGGTTGGGAGCGGGGATTAGGTCAAGTTATCGACGATAAAAAAAAACAACGGAGGAGAAAGAGAGAGAAAGGGGGGGAAATAAAAAAACTTCTACAAAAAGAAAACTTTCTGGCCGCTGAACGCGTAACACAAAAGTAGGGGGGGATAGAAAAGAATAGAGCGAAGATCAAGGAGGCCTGATTAAACGGAAGTAGGAGAAAGGGACGGTCGGTGGAACTTGGCGGGGAAGGAGACCAGGATGAAGGGCGGTAGGATTATGAGGCAAAAAACGTCCCGATATGACCCCTTGCGAGTTTAGAGGCAAATGAAAGAACGTGCGGGTAAATCATTGACCTTGCACATTCAAAAACAAAAAAACTGGGGGGGGGCGGGAGAAAAGGAAAAAGAGAATAAACACAACACGATCGTCAAGAGAGCGGACGCAGGGGCACTAAGGCCAGCCCAAAAGGGTTGCAAAGGCTACTGCCACCAAGAAGGGAAGACAGTCAAGCAGTGGGAGTGACAATAAAGTGGAGGTGAGACGCAGAGAAGCAAAAGAAAAAGGCTCAGCGACAAATGTCCACGTCACTCAACATCCAAAAAAGGGGGGGCCAAAGGGCATCGGAAAAGAAAAAAGTACCCGAAAAAAGTGGCAGAAATCGGGTTGGCCTTACCAACCCCGGTCGGCGGAAATCCTGGAACAGAAAGACAAAGGACCTCCGAAAACCACAAGACTCCGTACTGTGAAAGGGAAAAAGGGCTGGGGAAGCGGGGAAAAAAAGGTAAAACAGGGAACAACAAAAACTCTCAAAAGGAAGGGGAACCCAAGGCTCGCCACTTGCTCCAAGAAACCTGCCTTATGATGACGGAACCTCAAAGAGGGGAAGGGGACGCAAGATAGATGCGCGTGAGACGGGGGGGAAATGAGAGGGGGGTTCTGGTAGGCAATATAGATGGAATCATGGGGGAAACGGGTGATGGAAAGGGGGAGGGGAAGGGAAAACGAAAACTACCTAGGCGCTGACAGCGACCGACCAGTGGGACAAAGAATGGCGCAAGACTGAAACAGCTGGGAAAAATCAAAGCAAACAAGAAAAAGGGTCTAGCCCACAGGGATTCAAGGAAAGAAAGGAACGGGAAGGCCGTCGTCCACGAAATGAATAGAGGGGGTTGTGAAAAACGAAGGGGCCTAAAAGCGTCGTTGTCCTGCCGGAAGGGAATTCCACTGTAAAATGCCCTGACACCGGAGGGGACGGTGGGAAAAAAGAATCTTCTCCGGTAACTTTGAAAAGGGGAACCAACAATTCAAAACAATTGGGGAAGGGAGGTGGTTGGAGAGAAGATAGGGGGACAAAGGGAGGGGAAAGGACGTAAGAGGACGGAAGGGAATTGGCTAACTAAATTTATTAAAGGATCCAAGAAGAATAAGCAACTTCCTGATGCAGAGGAAGGGGGGGGATTTGTTGGACCGCAGTCGATTAAGCGCGAAGTGTGGTGGGAGGCAAAACTTTGGCTCGGCGTACATTCTCGTGACGCCGACACGAAACACGGAAGCCTTTGAAGCGTCCGTTCGGTCTAGAGGTTCCAGAAAAACGGAGCAAACCGAAAGAGTTGTGGGAGTAAGGGAAAAAAGGAGAATGGTTCACGGGGGCCATGCTGGCAGGATGATGGGAAGTCACTGGCTACAAGCAAAGGGGGTAGAAAGGCGCAAAAGCAAAGGACGACTGACCTTCGGAAAAGAAATCGGGTTTTGAAGACCGAGAAAAAAAAAGTAAAGAACGGGAGAAGGGCCGATGAGAAAAAAGGGGGACGACGACCAGAATTCGCAGCTTGGGGGGGGACCAAGCATACGGAAAGAGGCGAAGCCGTGCAGGCGGGTGAACGGGATAAGCAGCAGAAAAACAACAGAGAACACGGAACCAAAAATCTAAAAAGGGAACGAAGGAAAAACGGCAACAAGGAGGGCAATCGAACCACCGGACCTCCGAGCATGGTTTATTCGAAAAACTATGCGAGAAATTGCGATCTTTCAAGAAAAAGGGAAAGCGGAAAGGAAAACCTTGAAAGGGAGAGCGCACAGGAGGGAAATATAAATTAATCTCCAGCGCAAAGCTTTAACCGAGAACCGAGGAACAATTGGGAAAGGACCTTACATACAGGTGAAAAAGGGAAGTAGGGGGGGAAGCATTCACTAAAGCAATGGGTCGGAGCGACAATGAGTGACAAAAGAAGAGTGAATAGCGACGGGCGAGTCTTCATGGGACACTCGACTATATCGAGTGGAAAGAGCATAAGAAAAAACATCCAGGTCCAAAAAACTCTCACCAAAAAAAAAAAGAGGGAGAGAATGGGGGAATGATGTCAGGACGGGGGAAGCAAGAACACGGAAAGAGAGGAAGAAAAGGGGAAACAGAGAACAACTCGAATCGCTACCTTCCATCACTTTATGCGAAACTGCGAGCCGAAAACCCAAGATGCGGCAACGAAAGCAAGGTGGGGAAAATGAAGGGGTCGGAGAAAGAAAAAAGGTGAAACGGCTGAGCGGATCAGCCTCGGGAAAAGGGGGGAGGAAGGCACATGATAAAAATCCGCCACACACAAAAGGTGAAAGAATAAAGAAACCGCACCTGGGAGCACGAGGAAACAAAGGAAACGAATCAGGTTTCGCATCAATTCCCAGAACTCGTGGGGACGCTGGGGGAGCACTGACAAGAAATGCGAAGGTGTGTTAACGCCTTCGGGGAAAAGGGAGAAGAGAGGGACATTTAGAAGAAATGTCAGAGGGAGGAACGAGATAAACAAGGAAAAAGGAAAAGGCAAAGAAAGCCCTTTCGATGCGATCGGAAAACCAATAACCCACCGCCTCAGCACAAAAAAGGCTTCGGCGACACTACAGTTGATGTTCAAGAAAAGGACGAAAGGGAAAAAAATAGCAGAAATAGGGCAGCCCAGGGGAGAAGGGATCACAGTCATCGTCCTTTTTGACGCGGTAGAAGCGTCCCCATTAGTAAAATGGAAAAAGCAAAACAGATGAAAGGGGGCATCGGAGAAAAGGAAAAACAAAGACACGGCGAAAAAGTGGGGAAGGAAGAAAGAAAAAAGCAGGAAACGCACAGGCAAAGGCGGTCAGCCGTCGCGTGAATGCGGAAGGAAGTAGAAGTACCAAGGGTGGAAAGAAGGGAAAAAACAGAAAGAAAACGAAGCTAAAATGGGGAAAAAAACAGGAACACCGTCGCGGAACAGAAAGCGAAGCAGACGAATGCGTTCAGTGTCGATTTTACGAGCGGAAGGAAAAAGAAAAATAGGCCAATCGTCCATCACTAGAAGTCCACTAATATTGAAAAAAGAGAAAACCAAAAAACTCAAGAAAAAGAAGGGGGGCATGGGAGAAACAAAAAAGTCCCCGGGATTAATGACTGTTTTCCCAGAGGAAAAAAAGAGGAAAAGGAAAAGGGACAAGAGAAAGCAGGAAAAGACAGACGGACAAACAAGCGAAAGCTCGAGGGGGCAGGAAGAAAAAAATCCACAATATAGGCACCGTGAGGAAACGGCAAAAATTGCAAAGAATAAATCAGAGTGCGGCGTGGGAGGGAACAGGGGGTGCGCGCGGATTGCATTTTGTACAACATCTGTTCAGGCGGGCAGCAGTCTTGGGAAAAAGGTCGGGAAAAGGAAAGAAAAAAGGGTATTGGGACCTCAGGAACGAAGAGGCCAATCTAGAAACGGGGGGGGAAGGAAGGGAGAGACTATAGGAGGCAAAAAAACACTCGAATTCAAACCAATAGAAGCACGAAAAATCTTGAGTGGTCGTACACCCACCATCGATGGGGGCCGAAGATAAGGTCAGGGGGAGAGTCATGGGAAAAATTCGCACGAGTATGTCGTGTTGGTGTTTGGCAATTTGGGATCCGAAAATGAACAAAATGCAGGCCGGTCTCCTCCAAAGAAAAAGGATCTAGTAGGGAAGAACTGAGGAAAGGAAGCATGATTTCCATTCCCGATGGGTGTGGGACAAAAAAGAGCGCGCAAAGAGTGCATGGGACTGGTATCACGAAAAAAGAGGAACCGGCTGGCAAAGGGGGGGGAGGAAGGGCAAGGGAGTGGCCATTGGCGGCCTTGCCTATCAGTCCGAGGGTGCAAAAGAAGTCCCGAAGAACTTGATGTTAAAAAAATGAGAGGGGGACGGGGAGTTAGGAACTGCTCAGGCGACTACCGGAAAAAACGGGGGGTGACACCATCGAGGCAGGTGGTCACTGGCTCAAGAGAGATCAGGGGGACATTAAAAGAGGGATTTGAGTTCGACCTCAGCAAAAAAACAGGGGGGGGGGAAAAATGGGAAGGAAGGATTTCACGACGTTTGTAGGCCCCATTCCGTCTCCAACATAGAAGGCATCATCTGTCAACAATGCCTCAGAAGAGAAAAAAGGCAAAAGAGAGAAATAAGAAATGGAAAACCTAAGAAAAAAGGGAAAAACGCTTAATACCATCGACTCGATCGTCCAATCAAGCTTCGCCAAGCAAAAAAAAAAAAAAGGAAATGTCGGTTTTGGAGAGCTTCACTTCATTTCTAGAAGAAAAGGGAGAAAAATTCAACGATTGAATGACTCCGAAAAAAAAACACCAAGGGAGGAAAAGAGAGAATATATGGGTTAAGAAAAACACTCAGAAACACAATGGAGGAACCGATAAGACTTTCGCGACTACCACCAGTCATTTGGAGGGGGGGACGGGAAGACTTGATAAAAACGAGCGGAAGTGAGAAGGGGTAAAGCGGATCGCGCTGACTACTTTACGGGCCGTAATCGCAGCGGCGCCAGGCAACAGGGAGGATGCAGGTAGAGATTATAGAAGAACGAGAAAAGAAAAAGCGAGGATAGGAGGCCGAGTGACAGAAAGACGTGAGCAGTGCCCTCCCACTGTCCACAAACTGGGTTGGTGTGGGAGGGGGGAGACGAATACAGTAGTCACACACGCGGGCAGTCCAAGAGAAGGAGCAGAACACCGCATCGGGAAAGACCCTTTCAAAGCGAGGAGGAGAGCACGTCACCCCAAAGAAAACAAGCCGTTGATACCGACCCAGTGGGATTTGAAAAAAAACAGAAAGAGGGAAAGAGGCGGTAAAGCAACGGAAACTAGAAGCAGAGCAAAAGGATCGATCTCAGCCAATTGGCAAAGAGGTAGAGGGAGAAAAAGGCAGCATGGTCGGATATTGCCGTTGACAAAAACAATAGAAAAGACAAGGGGGAAGGAAAAAGAAAAGAAAAAAGAAAACGTCTAAAAGAACACAAAAGACCGAAAAGGAAAAGAGACACCGGCGTGTCAAGGAGGGCACCCCAGGGGCCTGATCCGTAAACACTGACGCAGATTGCCGAAAAAAAAGGCTAGACCGGGGAGCCAGAAAAAAAAAGAATATGCGAACCTCGAGGGTCGGGTGTAAGAAACCAAAAGATCTAGTGAAAAGAGATTGGGGTCCAGCTCTGGGTGGGGGAAGTAGCACGTGAGAAAGGGATGGGGCCACGGGGAGAGTACGGTCAGAGGAAGCAAAACATACCGCGTGCTCTGAAAATTCCGCGATTGTGCTGGCAAGACAAGGGAACATCTGGGGAAATGCAATCCGAAAGACAAAACCACGGGAGAAACCGCAGGGATGTCACAAGGAAGTTAAACGGCCCTGATGCCGTTCGGACACGGCGATGCTATGGGGGGAAATTGGTTCAAAAACTGTGGAAAATCGCGGACCTTTCCGATTAGGGAAGCAGTCTTGGAAAGGGGATGAATCAGGGAATGGAACCTGCCGACTGGGTTTCGCTTTGCGACCACGATCATAGTCCTTAAAAGGGGGAACGGGAGTAAAGGCACACGATGGGGGGGGAAAGAGTTGTTTACCTGAAAGCATCTAGGTTGGACAAAATTGCTTGACTATCTTCGAGGGGAATGTGGGGACTAACAAGAATTAAAATAGCGAAAAAGAACTGCAAACGGGGAAAAGGCGCTCATCAAGAGAAAAACAAGGTGGGGGGAACAGTCGCGTCCGATTGGGCGCTACTGTTTTGGAGGGTCTCAAAAGTACTCGGCGGACTTCTTATTCGCAAGAAAAGAAGGAACTGAACGGTGGACGGGGGATTAATGGGTCTGGACAGAGAGAGTCAGAAAACATGATGCCCGGGAACAGTGGTGTCGTTACCAAGAACTCACCTAGTGCCCAGAGAGAGGGCCGGCCACGGGGAGAAATGGAGGAAGAAAAAACAGGAATAGGAATAATTCGGGAGAGACAGCAGGGGGGGAGCCGGGGGAAAAAACACACTGTCATCTCAACGGGAACATGGGCTAAGGTGAAAGATGATGAACGACGACAGAATTGGAGGGAAATGCGTTGGGGGGGGAAGAGGGAAAGGAAGAAAGGTAAGGAAGAATGGGCGGGGAAAGTGAGAAATCGAGAAAGCACGACATTACATCTACAAGCCGCAAGGGCTAGCAACGGGAGACTAATTCGTAACAAAACCGCAAGTCGGCAAGGACTAAACCGAGGAAAAAGGGCGATCGCGAACAAACGGATTGCCGTCATCGTTCATGATGCATAAGTAAAACAAAGGGTATACGGTCCGGAACGTGCGAGATATGAGAAAGAAAGGGCGGGGAGGAAGAAAAAAAATTAGCGCAGCAAAAAAATCGCCCACTCAGTCAGAGAACAATGTGGGTCTTTGACCTGACATAAATTGAACACACGAAGATGACAAGAAACAGGGTGCAAAGAGTCAGCGCAAAACTAAATTCTGGAATGGAAGAGGACAAGGAGGAAATGCTGGCAGAGAACGAGAAAGTGGAAGAGATCAAAAAAGCCCATCCAGTCACCCTATCTCAACAGAACCAAAAAAGGAGGGAAAGAGAGATGGGTGGACATTGGGTGCAGAAGACTGTCCGTCCCGTGCCACTTAAGAGGGCAAAAAAAGGGAAACCTTACTACCTGCAGTGGGTGATGGCGAATGGAACGCCGCACCATGGCGTGAGTTCCTCTCCAAGAACCAGTGGGGAACGGCTGTCACGGCACAAAAATGTTGAATCGCAAGGAGCGGACGGAAAAAAAAGAGGGAAGGAGATTAAGAAAAGGGGAAAAGCAAGGTATCCTCTGAGAAAAACGTTCAGGACCAGAGCCACTGGTCTGAAACGTAAACCGCCACGTTAAGAGAAAGAATGTGGAGGGGGACACGAGCCCAAAAGATATTCAAAACGGGTTGACCCTTGTGCCCGACTTTCGGGTGGACAACGTCCGGCGCGTGAGACGAGGCCTTGTATAGAATGTCAGGGGAAGAAAAGGGGAAGAGGAATCAGGACCGCAAAAAAGGCACGGAAAAGAAAGGGGGGGCGTGAAACAGCGAAACCATACCAACGCCTGCAGCAATTCTGGTTAGATCAGCAAAAAAGGAAGTGTCTGTCACACCTGCGCCAGTTTCAAAGAGAATGCAAAAGGGAAGACAACGACCCGGGAGGGGAAAGGCAGGCGGAATAAATTAAGCTCGTATAGCGTACCGAAAACCTTGGGAAAAGGAGTGAAATCATCCCTGCCCAGTGGCAAAGTTGAACATCGACGACGGCCAATGAAAGACAACACTCTGTGAACCTGAACGAAGTTACAAAAATAAGAAACGACACGGAAAACGCAAACAAAAAGTAAAAAGCGAGGGAGAGAGTTCCACAAGGGGGGGGGAGTTAAAAAACAAACGCACCATCAAACGACGGGGCAAAAACTAAAACCTCGGAAATGAAATCAGCGAAAAAAGAATTTAAACTGGCGTTTTTCTCATACTAGGGTAGTAACAAGGCAGAGGAGCAAATCGTACAGAATGAGGGAACATAAGTGAGAAACGAGAGAGAAAAAAAATCCCTTGAACCCCTATATGAGCATTGGATTACCCGCAAAAAGGAAAAGAGATCTTTTCCAAAAGAAACTACCAAACAAGGACCAAGTTCAAAAAAAGGGAAGGAAGAGGCAAAGAAAACGCTGTCACAAAAGAAAGAAAAACCTAATCATCACCGGAAGGAAAACCGGAACTTCAGGGCGGTAACTTCATTTAAAAGCCCTGGCAAGTGGGGGTAGAAAACAAGTCTGGCGATGCGTAGGTAAAAAGGTACAAAAGGGGAAGAGGCCAGGAAAGGCTGAACAGGAAGCCGAAGCGTCAAACGAAATATGTTTGGACTCTGTAAAACTGTCACTAGACAGGGAAACGGTTGTAAGGGAAGAAGTAGGAAGATAAGGCAAAAAACATAAATGGAAACCAACATCAAAATACTCGGGAGGAGACAAAGCACCAGAGGGGAAGCATCATCAGGAGGGAGGAGGGAAGGGAAAAAAGTATGTGAAAGGGGGGGAAAAGCCCGGAAACTGGGAGGGGTAAGCCGTGCTCCTTTCAAGAAAGGAGAAAAGGGCTAAGTTTGGAGAGGTAGCCAGCCGGAGGACAAAAGGAAGAATTTCAGCACGGGAAGGTGAAAACGGCAAAAAACTCTGAAAAATGCTGCTGCAGCCGTGCCAAAAGAGAAAAAAAACAAGGGGCTGGAGAGAAAATTGGGCGAAAACCATAGGTGGAAAGGTGCTGGAAGCGGCCGTAGAAAAACAACTTGCATGTTTAAAAAACGGAGCTGGGATGATCAAACAAAAGGCGTTGGCGAAGAAGGGCGAGAAAAGGGGAAAAAAGGTGGATACGCACAGGCGGGGCCGGCTAATGATGTGAACGATCGGCTGTGTGAAGGAATAATTTTCGGGGGCATCCCCGAAAGAAAAAAAAAAACAGTTTTGGGGAAGGGGGGGTGCACGGGGGAACAAGCATTCACACAGCACGTTCGTAACAAGAGAAGAAGAGAAAAAAAATCGTGGGGAACACGTGATGCCTAAGAGGAAAAAAAATGCGACCACGGTGCAAGCGGGAAGGAAAAAACCGTCCATCGAACGGAAGATTGAATCAACATCGGCCTCGAGAGTCGAGAGCAAAGAGAATTCGGCGTCAACACAGCAATTCTGTTTTTAGCAAATCTGACCGGAAAAGTGAAGGGGGTCGACGGGCATTAGTCAAGGG
>Ga0179593_1305085_pt1 | contig 11544 bp, 11 predicted proteins | sample CZODoug2_1_08_16_FD_185931 | JGI IMG/M metagenome (GOLD analysis project Ga0179593, IMG submission 185931) | Vadose zone soil fungal communities from Angelo Coast Range Reserve, California, USA - CZODoug2_1_08_16fungal (PacBio error correction) | ecosystem: Environmental > Terrestrial > Soil >...
CGAACAAAAAATGGGAAAAGCATAAGCGACCGGTGCCGTCCTGGAGACGTCAGCCGGAAGCAGAAAAAGCTCTGCTCCTTAGAGGGCCTACTTGCTGCGGATTCAACCCCTCGAAAAGGAAGAAGGGAAAAAGAGCCGGAGCGAAAAAGAGAGCGCGCCGCTGGAGCCCGGCGCCTCCCGGGCACTGGAACGGCGACAAAGAGATATCCTGCTTCAGCATGGTCGTTACTCAGGGCTTCCTGCGGACTGAAGCGCAAAAGAAGAGAGCGTCCTAAGGGGAAAAGTGATCAAAAGCAAAAAAAAAGAACGCCGGAAGTGAAGGTTCTGCATAGAAAGCGCATAATGGAAACCGGGGCCGTGGAGCCGTGGAAAGGGAGAGATTCGGGAAATAGGGGGGAAGGGAAAGCGCTCAAGCCAGTACAATGGCAGGGTAAAGGGCTGAGGATGGGTCAAAGAACGAGAGTGGGTGGCGTCTCAACTCCCAAGGAGGAAGAGGGACCTATTCGGAAGATCTACTTCAACGAAAAAGGAAGCCAACAGACGCGAGACAAACGAAAGGGAAGAGGAGAGCCTCAGAGGGGGGCAAATGCCAAAAGTCCCGGAGGCAAGCTGATCTTGAGAAACGGGGGTAGGAGGGGCAAGGATGTCTTTTTCTCGGTGGGGGGAAAAGTTTACTCGCTTCGGGGCCGGTTGGCCGCGTCTTTGTCTTCTGTTGGCTTTCACGAGGGGAAGGAAGTCTGGGAGGCCGCTGGCATGGTCCCATCGGGGCGGTAGGGGGAAGAAGGGCAAACAAAAAGTCGGAACGGACCCGGGCCATACGGGGGAATCACTGCTCAACAAGATTTTGCAGCAGAAGGGTTTGGCGGCCCTAATAGCTGGGGCCCCGGAAGCCGACACCAAGAACCGCCGTGGTGAAAAAAGTTTGGCTTGAAACAACCTAGTGATGAAGGGGCCCTATCCTGATAACTAGGAGGATAGTGAGCGCAAGATCTGCGTAAAGCGACGAGAAGCGCAAAAACGCTCGACGGACAGAATCCCCCGAAAAATCACTAGCGGAGAGGGAGAGCACGGGAGAGCGGGGGAACGACCGGGGAAAAAGGGCAACGGTCACCCTACCCTTCCGGATAATACAGAAGATGGGCCCGAAATCATAGAGGGGAACAAAAAACAACAACTGAGAGGAGAAAAGAGAAAAATGGGCGCTGCGATTGATGAGCTTACGTCGTGAGAGTGGAGGGCGGTCGAAAATCGCGGAGCCGCGAAAAAATCCCTAAAAAGATAGTGAGGCGGGGGAGCTGCGAATGTCAAGTCACGCTTCGCAACGAGCTCTCCGTTACGAAAAGGGAGCGAGCGAGGAAGAGCCACGAAGGGTCATGGCTCGGCACACATCCAACCTGAGGAGTTGGTCCTCACCTGGACAAGGAGAAGTGGAAGGGCTGGGGCACGCTTAAAGTAGGAAACGAAAAGCAAAAAAAAGTCGGAGAAGAGATGATGGATGACCAAAAGAGCATAAAGGGGTCAAAGGCTCGGGTCCGTGGACCCATGAGCACTTCGCACCCTCATATCCGGCGCCCAAACCGTTGGAAAGAAAGCAGCGAACTCTGCCAAGAAAGAAGGAAAACAGCCAAAAAAGCGGCAAGAAACGAAAGCGAGAAAACCGCGAAAAAAGAAAGAAGAAGGAAGAAACAGTGTGCGATATAACCAGACTCGGTGTTAGAGGTAGATCTGCAAATCGAGGTCCGAGGCTCGGCAAGGTAAGAACAACGCTTCTCGGGGAAAGCCTCTCGGGAGGAGAGAACAACCTCTCTGGCCAAGAGAGACGGTGGCCCCTCTACCAAAAAAAAATCCAGGAGACCCAAAAACATCCCGCCCGGGACACCACCACTCTGCAACAGTGAAGAGGGGATAAAGGGGGATCAAATTGCGTCCGACATCGGCACGGGGGAAACTAAAAAAAAGGAGAGATTCAGAGGTACGAGAAAAAAAAAAAAAAAAAATTTTTTCAGAGGCAAATGGAGGAAACGGACGGCATTAGGTCTGGATGCACGATTGTTTATTGTGAAAGCATAGCGAAGGCCTATCACGCAGATCCCACGGTCCACGAAAGGATAAGCAGGTTGCGCCCAAAGGAAATAGGAGCTCCTGTAGAAAAGAAAAGAGGGATCGCTTACAACATGGAGAATGCGTCGGAAGAAACGGAGGCGCTGGAGAGAAGATTCGTCAATCGAAGGAGAGATGGAGCGAGGCAGCATACGCAAGACCCGATACTGCGACAGGGGGAAGGAGAAAGGAGGGACCTAACTGGTTAGAACCATTGAGGGTTAATGGAAATGTCAATGAAGAATGGTGAGCGGGGGAATGCGTCACCGGATCGCAAGGGGAAATCCTCCAGACGAGGCGATGACTGACAAGGTCGGACAAGAGAGAGAGGGAGGACGGAAGGCAGAAAAAACGAAGCAGGGCTACAGAACACGTACAGGCTACAGATCGGAGAAAGAGGATCTGAAGGGGCCCTCATGGAGCACGTTAGCGACGCAAGGAGCCATAGAAGCACCGGTTAAGAAGTCGTGCGAAAGGAGAAAAGATTTGCAAAGGAAGGAAACATGAAACCCGGGGCGGATGCCTGTCAAGAAAAAAAACGAAACACCCTATTCAAGCACAAGGTAGGTTCGACGTCAAACATATGGGGGGAAAAACGATCGTAAGAAGGGAAAAAGCGCCTCCTCGGGGGAACAGCTCTCCTCCTGGTACTCTGCCAACGAGGAAAATTCAGAACGAGGGAGGAGCATCCAGTCAACACTCCGAAGCTAGGCGCAAAACCGACGAAGTGCCATCAGACACGCAGGGGGGAGAGTGGCGGCGCCTCCGATCATCACCGTCGAACAGATAGAAAATAGTCTAAGTGGTCTGGCACGTAAGACTGAGGGGGCCGGAACCGAAAGCGAGGAAAGGGACGTCCACTGCAAACCGAAGAAGGGGGCCACTCGTTAATGCCGATAATAGGAGACGCAATCATAAGCTACTACCGGGGAAGAGATCAGACGAAAAGAGACGTCGACGAAACGATCGAAAGAAGCACAATGGGGAAAGAGAAGGGTTTTAAGGAGGGAATTGATGGGCGCGGGCGTCGTCTGAAAGGGGTCCAAAACGGGCGGTGGGCACTCACATAGAGGCGGAAATCAATTGCCGGAAAGCGACCAGATGGAAACTCCATCACGTAGCGACCACCATCAATTAGAGAACCACGGGTCGCTTGCCGGCAGGTCTTATTCGGGGAGGGAGGATCTTTCCGAGTTCGGGGGGAAATTTCTGGATGGAGGAGGAAGGAGGCAAAGGCTTCAAACGGGCTGGAATCCGGCGAAAGTGAGAAGGAGACGAGAAAACGAGAAGAAGACAACAACATTCGCTAGTGCCTATCAAAAAAGTGAGGAATGGTGGGTTCGGGCTAATACTAAATCCAAGAAAAGCAGGAACCAACGTGAGGGGGGAGTACAACGAGAAGGGGAAAGGATTTCCTAGCCATGGAAAGAGTCTGCTTCGTGGGGGGCTCGCGGCCAGATTGGCGCCAAAGAGAGAAACGTCTCAGAATTCCAGAGAGTCCCACCTCGACCATAATCAAGGGGAGAGCTGCAAAAAAAAAAAGAAGAAGCGGTCGAAAATGCCCGGTAGAAAAAACGTAAGTATAAGAGGGGAGTGGAAAAGTAGGCAAAAAAGTCAACACACCAACGGGATATGAATATCTTGTAAAACAAAATAGGGGGACGACCAAGGATAGGACGGTAGGAGGACGGTTGCCTGAACAGCAAATAGGGTCCGGCCTCGAACGCTCCGACATAGTTAGGGTCGGGTGGGGATCAGACTGGCTTAACAGGACACGGGCGCCGGTACGGAAGAGCAAGCAAAGCAACAGAGGGAGAGGGGGGAAAAATAAGCATAAGTGTCAAGAGCGAAAGTTGTGCAGAGGATTAAGGGAGGTGTAGTAGGGCCTCCCCAAACCACAACATTCGGTAGGAAGCTTGGAAAAGGGGGAGTACCCGATAGCAGGGGGGGGCCGGTAAAACGTCTCGATCGAAAACGATCAACAACTGCATCGGCGCCCACGCAGGGAGTTGGAAAAAAAAATCGACCACTAAAACAAAAAAAAAGGCCAAGAGCCCGCGCGAGCTAAAACTCTATTAGGAAAAAAAAGAGGCATAAAACGCAGAGGACCTCGTGCAGCGCTGGTCGCCATTCGAGGCTCTCCCCGCACAATAGACTCTCTAGAGAACCGAGGAGTAGACTGCAACTCGGCTAGAAAAGAGAGAATTAAAGAGAAAAACGGTCCTCGAACAAAAGTCCCCTCCTTGTGCACAGGGTGGCTTTACGCACGGATGCAAAGGTCCTTAGGCGGACGGCAAAAGCACGTGCACTCTAAAGAGGGACAAAGGAAGGATGAGGAATCGCCGCAGGCGTCAAGGCTGGGGGTAGGCCGTTAACGACGAATAGGCTGCGAAAAACAGGAGACGGTCAAACGAAAACTGCTGGGAATGAAATGGTTCCCGGGAAAAAGTGGGGGGGGATAGAGACCGCCAAATAACGGTGATAGCAGGCAAGACCAACCGGTTGAGGGGGGAAAGCAGGAAGAGGGGAATACGGCGAAAAGGAGAAGTGGGCAAGCGGGGAAATAATGGCCGAACTTAACACGCAGAGCGAAGTCGAGACTGCTTGACAGCGGTTGGAAAATGAGGAGGTACGTTGAAAAAAAAAACGAAAAACCTCAGTCACAGAAGAGAGAAGTAGAAAGACTGGTGTGGTGCAGGAAGCCGAAGAAAAGACGGCTGGGCGAACTCCGACGAAGGCATGCAAAGCATTCGTGCTGGAACAAAAAAAAAGAAGAGGGGAGAAGGCCGCCTAAAGAACAGGAAGAAATCACATCTAAGGTCGGCGAAAAAACAGAACACCACGGAGGAGAAAGGTTGCACTTTCAAAGACATGTCCGTAAAAGGCTATCGCCAGAAAGTGTTGAAGAGGCAGGGAAAAGGGGGCACAGAGGGGGGTCAAACTGTGAGACACGGAACCGGTGACGAGCAGGCGCGAACTGGACCGACGCCCAGTAGGCTCCGCGAAAGCTGTTTTGGTTCGGAAAAACGCCTCGGGGGGAAAAGAAAAATAGGGGAAAGAGGAGGGAAGGGGGAGATCCCGTCGACGGGGGAATAAGAGGCGTCACAGAAGCGCGAAAATCTCTCTCCCGCCAGAGCGGATTCACAACCCCAACCAAGGAGAAAAAGAAAAAAAAAACACACTAAGGCCCTAACAGAATATTAAAAGGCGACGGCGCGGGGCGCGGCGACCGGCACTGCCTACAGCCGGCCAGGAGACAGAACACATCCCCGCTAAAATTGTAAAGAAGGTGGCACCAAGAGGCCGCGGCAAACAACGCGAGGTGATTTGAAAAGCCCTCAACGAACGACACAAAGCAAAAACCCTGATCGAGAGGAGACTGCCGAAAGACGGGAAGGGTGGAGCCGGACGGGGAGGATCAAACGAGGACGAAACTAAGTGGATGGCAAAAATCAACGTACAAAGCGATGTGAAAGGCGGGGGAGAGGGGAGAAGGGGGCACAGAAGTTTGATCGTGGCGGCAAACAACACGAAGCTCCCGACGTCCTCTCTACTCACGCAACAACCAATACGGGGAAGGCGGACCCGACGGACGCCGAGGCGGCCAGCCGTAGCAGAAACCAGGCAGCTTCGGGCTAAAGATCTTGCAGATTTCCAGCGGTTTGGATCTCAAAGAAGGCAACGAAGGTCTGAGGTGCTTCTTGGGGTTCTTTCTCTGGGGCAAAAAAGGAGCATCTGCAGAAAAACGCAAAAACGAAAGGTTGTTGCAGGCTAAACCTATGGGGAAAGGTCGACGGCCCGACCCGGCGGACAAATGCTCTAGGGTTAACCATCTGCTCCAAGAATTTAAGAAAACGAATGGTTTGTGGCGGGAGAAATACTTAAACGCGGAATCAGGACCACGCTCCCTTGCAAGGTGGGCAGGACAAGAGGGGACGTGACGGGGGGAACGAGACTGAAACAGAGGGATGCGCGGGCACGGCGCGCGCGCTCAGAGTGCCGAAAAAAAAGTGACAACTAATCATTGGAGGGGGAGGACGGCTGCTCAGGCGTCACCTTATCGGCAAAATCCATACAAAGGCGTAAAATCGGCGGCGAATCTGGGGGCGATCTCCAAAAAAACAAAAGGGGAGAAGAAGGAGTGGGAGAAAGCAGTTATTGGACGACCAGGAACGTTCCAAAGAGAGGAGTCTCCGGTGAAACAGGGAGCCTCTACGCTAACCGAAAAGGGGAGAGGATGTAGGGGGACACAGGGAAGGCGTGATAAAAAACCAGAAGAAAAGAAGGAGCGCCGCATCCGATGGACAGGGCGCGATAATTCCCAACTAAATACGTTGGAGGCAAGTGACAAAAGCACAGGGAATTAGGGGAGGGATTCAGCGGGTACTCTTATGCCAAAAAAAAAACATTAAAGAAAGCAATGCTTAACAAAAGTTGGATTGGTACAGGGAGGAGAAGTTCCAATCGCTCCGCAAGAAAAGGACCTGCTCCGGCCCAAAAGATTTACAAAAAGAACGCCCGCGACCAAAGCAAGCAAAGAAAAAGCCAAGAAGAAAAGCCACAAGAGGAAAGCGAAAGAAAACAAAGCCCGGCGATAAGCGAAGACATGCGAGAGGAGGTAAGGATGAGAAGAGAAAGAGCAGAATCAGCAACGTTAAGGAAGGCCTAAAGAGCGGTCCTCGAATGGGAAAACCGACCGTTTCTCAAGACAATAAAAACAGCTCGGAGGCGACGCCCCGGAAAACAGGTCAACAATCGCTTACAGTTGGAGAGCGCACGGCAAATCCCTCTTAAAGAAAGGGATACAGTTCAGAAAAGGATCTGAGCATTAAAAGTATGGAAAAAGACGAGCCCTCACTACACGACGGGCTTCTGGTCGTGCGTGAAGGGAAAACGCGAAGCTAGGAGGTTCCGGCTCAAAGAGGGGAAGAAAAAAAAAAAGGGAGGGGGGGGGGGGGGGGGGGGTTGGGTGGGGGGGCTGTTCCACCCCCAAAATTGTTATGGGGGGGGGGGTTTTCACCCGCGCCCTTGTGGGTAATTCCCCACCACGGCGGTGTAGACTTGGGGGTGTGGTGGATGAAACCGGGGGGGGGTGTAAGTCGAGGCGTTTGAGGGAGTGACATAGTTTTGACAAAAATCCCGACCCCCCGGGGGGTGGGGGGGGGTTAAAAAGGAGCAAGCCCCCTCATTTCCTGCAGTGGAGCAAGGTTTCCGAAAGGTTGCAAGAAAAGGAGGTCCCCGAACGCCTCAGACTTGAAAGACGGGAGAAAACATCATAACAAAAGGGTAAAGAATCTTGAAGGGATAGGAAGAAGAAGCTTTTAAGGGCTGCGGGCCCAATGGGAAAGAGAGATGACCCAGAGAAAGGGCCGGAATAGAAGGAAAGACCGGGGGGGGCCATTGAGGAAGGTACGTAAACTAAGTAAAGGAATACTTGAAAAACGGGGGGATGTAACGTCGAAAGAGCGGACCTGCAGTGCCCATGGGAATCAGAAAAGGAAAATAGAGGAGAAATGCTGACCATTACCTCGGGAGCAGCGAGCCGAGGGCTTCACGGGGCGAGAAAAGAAGAAGGAGAATCGTGGCACGTGAAGTATCTCTCAAAACAACAACTGAAAGGGGAGAGAACTCACTGAACCTCGTAAAAATGGAAAGGGTCGAGAGGGTGAAGTAGTCAGCCCATGACCGAAGAGAGAAAGGGGAACATCCCAGCGAGTCCACATCGCCAGCGATTCAGAAAAAAAGAAAACCAGCGGACAAGGAGGGGGCGATCATGGCGCCGACTTCTAACAAAAGAAACAATATTTCGCTCGTGGAGTGACAAAAAGCCTCCTCAGGAGAAAAAACTGGACCGAGGATACGGACCGGGATCCTCGGAGCGCTCGAGGAAGCTTCCTCAGCTCCTCTGAAAGGACGAGGGCCCGTACAACGATTATGAAACCCCCGAAAAAAAGGCGAGAAGCCCTCCAAGTAGGCCAAAAAGGACGATCAGGAGAGAGCGCCTCCCGAGCACACGCTCTCGGAAAAAGAGAAACCAACTGATCAACGGCGCAGTCGTGGACCGTGTGATGAATAGAAAAACGCCAGCCGACGGCCCCCTATTCTAAAAACCGACAAGGCCAGGGGGAAAAAAAGATGATCTCGATCCTAGAGCAGAGGAAAAGAGGACCGATGAGCCGTTACGCCGTGGAAGCTTAACAAAAGAGGGGGGTGGCAGACCGGCGGCGCAACCGGACACTGTGCAAGAGAGGTTGTCGTGACTTTAAGGGGACAGAGCGACGAGATGTGGCGTCGGGAACCACGCACCGAAAAAACGACGCCAGGAAAAGGTAAGTGAAGAATCACTCCTGACCTCAAGGAAGACTAACGCCGGGAGCAGACGAAAGCGAGTGCTATCGAATCGAAGGAAAGAGGTCTTCTAGCCCGACTTTTCTGGGAGGAGACAGGCGTTGTGAAGAGGGTGGACTTGTCTCAGGGGCAACGGGTTCGCTGGACGTCTGGAATGAGAGGAGTGGAAGCTGACGCAACGACAGAAAACATCGGCGGAGCGATCAAGGTGCGTGCAAAAAAAAGGTGAATCGAAAGGAGAAAACGGACCCGGCAATGCTCTCGAGGAACATCGTATGGACCTACGGGGGGGGGTGGAGGGAGGGTCGCTTACTCTAATCAAAAAAATCCACATGGCCAATGGGGGAGGTGGGGACAACGATAGGAGTGAAGGCAAAGAGAAATTCGTAATGCTAGTGGAGGCTCGCGGAGCTGCTAAAAAAAACGGGGGGTCGCAGAACGGTATCCGAAGTCCCTGGCGATAAAGATAACTGGATCTGATCGGAAAACTCGAACTGAGTTAGACCTGTCGGCAAGGCATGAAAAAAACAAAAGTCTCATCTGGTCGTCCATAGAGAAAGAAAAAGTCATCTCTAGAACCACTCCAACGGGAAAGAAGGATTACTGGGGGGACGCGGCCAGAATGGGTGACGGAGGTGAGCCACGGTCGAACGCGAGGCGAGAACAGGAGACCGACCGGAGGAATGTTCGAGACGAAGCGTCTGCGCCAGCAGCGGCTCCACGGAGCAGAGAGGGCGAGCAACAAGAGCCGCGCGTGAGCTCGGAAACCACAAACACTAAGAAATTTCAAAAGGGAAGGTGAGGGCGGATCGGGTAATCTATTAGGCCACGAAAAGAAAAACCAGACATTACTGCTCAGGAACCGAGTTGGCCGGGTCCGGGCTTCGCAAGAAAGTCCCCAGCGCTCCTGCATGCAACCCGACAGGACGGCGCCCACAAAAGGAAAGCAAGCGGAAAAATGTCCAAGAGGCGGTCCATAGAGCAAGAAAAAAAAGGAAAGCCTTCCAAGCCGAATAAAAGAAGCGCAAAAGAAAGCGGGCTCTAAAAGACCTCGACCTGATTAGGGAGGGTGGGGGAGGGAGTGAAAATTCGATCGCAAACCAGAAGCCTTTAAGGTAACACTCATGAAGACGACAGTGGGATTAAATCAGAGAAGGTCCCGCGAAAAGACGGACCACACGGGCAAAAAAGTCCTCACCATCGGAAAGAAGGGTCCACAAAGGCAAAGTACGGCGTGAAGCCGGATTCCACGACGACTAAAGACAAAAACCGTTCAACTTCTAAGGCGGGGCCCCGAGCGCTCATGACAGAGACGAAGGAGGGGAAGGAGTAAGAAGATCTGTCAGACGGGGCGACGCTTGTTACGCGCGCCAGCACAGAGCACACCTAGCTAGAGGGGCAAAGTTCGCCTGTCCGAAGGGGAATGAGAGAAGGGACGCTCCAGCTGAAAGGGAAAACACTTCGTCTGGAGGTCCACGGAAGCCGCGGAGGGGGCGTTTGAAGTCCGAAGAGCAGTACTGAAAATTGCGACGGGGCATCAGATTGCGACACAAGGAAAAAAGCGCGATGCACACAGGAAAGAGAGGGGAATAACGTGGGCCATAGAGGGGGGCACGACTCAAGGTAAAGATGCTCCGGCGAATACTCGTAGCAGTACCGCGCTACGGGTCCAACACCGGCGGGAAAGGGGGCATCAACAGGAAATTCAGCATCAAGGAAGCCGATAACAAGGCCTTGCTGAATGCGCGACTACGAACCAAGCCGATCTCACTTCGTGAGTAAGCAAAACAAAAAGGAGAAGAAGAGAGAGAAGGAAGGACACTACATGTCCAGAAAAGGGGAGTCGGGTATTCGCACAAAATCGAACGGCCCTACCGACCGGGTCAGCGCTCGGGGGACCTGGGGGGGCCAAGGGCACTAGAAAAGAGACGGCGACAGGCTACCACGAGAAAAAGAGGTCGTCACGCAGATCGAGTGGGGGAGCTGCCAACGGAAACTCTCATACTGACCTGGGCGATAGGGGGGCCCGTCTCGCGGATTCGAAGAAAAAAAAGTGCAAAAGACCAAGCTCTGCTCTTCAGATGGAAAGAGAAGAGGAAAAGCAAAACCCTCCTCTGAGTGAACCTACAAGTAGTACCACAGACTGACTCAGCGCGCTGCACGTCTCCGCCTACCATTGGAATCAAACGTCTCGGAAACGTGAACCACAAAAAAAAAAAAACCCATCTGCAAACTTCATGGAGTGGACCGGGGTTGCTCCTGGCCGGCTGACCGGCACAAGGCAGGAGGAGCGTTAAACGAATCGCAAAAAAACAGAAAGGAAGGACGGCCCTGATGGCGACAGCTAATCGGTCAGGATGAAGAGTGAACGGCGTGCGCGTAGGGGGACGAAGACGAACTCGAAATGCAAGGGCGCTCACCGGTAAACTGGAGCTATGTGGTGCGGTAAGTGATGGGTCGAATGGAAATCCTAAAACACTTGATCGCACCGAGACCAAGCTCCCGCAGGCGGGAAGGCTCTAAAAGAGAGAGATTCCTCAGACGGAAACCGGCACGGAGCCTAGAGCCGAGGCCGATCGACATCGCTCAAAATGCCGCGTCAGTAGTCTAAGAAAGGGTGCGCGTGACCTGCTTAGGGTGGCAGCTTAAAGCCGGTTTTCATCGCTTTCGGGCGGGCAAGGAGTGTCCGCTTTCTTTTCGGGTGGAAATTGGAAAAGAAAAACTTCGGCTGATGGGCGCGGCGCGCGGGATTGGAAAAAGAGGGAGGGAGCGAGGATCGTGAGTCAGGCGAAGGGATGGGAAGCGAAAAGAACAACGAGCAATGCTCCGAGCCAATTGCTCAGCATGGATTGTGCCTACATGGTTGCGGATTGGGATAAGAGCTTACCATCGGTCACCAGAAAGTCCACATTCCGGGGGAGGGGAGGGGGACAGGTATTTGGACGGACCATAGCCATCTATAGTGCGCAACATGCAAGGGCGCCGACGGCCCAAAAGAAAAAAAAAACATCACTGCGGCGGGAGCAAGCACACTCTACGCGTAGACTTATCTAACGAAAATACCCTATTCAAGAAAAGGGAGGCATAGGAGAAAAA
>Ga0179593_1501689_pt1 | contig 11544 bp, 13 predicted proteins | sample CZODoug2_1_08_16_FD_185931 | JGI IMG/M metagenome (GOLD analysis project Ga0179593, IMG submission 185931) | Vadose zone soil fungal communities from Angelo Coast Range Reserve, California, USA - CZODoug2_1_08_16fungal (PacBio error correction) | ecosystem: Environmental > Terrestrial > Soil >...
CGGGGGGTGGGGGGAACTTGTCCGAGCAGAAAACCAGGCTCGTTTGTCACAGACTAAGAGAGGGGGAAAAAGTCTGCTGGAAACGGAAGGAAATCTCAATCCTTCCAAGACAGGAATCTCATCATCGCCCGGAACCAGAAAAACACAGATAGGAGAAAGAAAACATCGTAGAGTTTTGACGCTCCCGGGGAGAATGAGGCTCCAACAAGGAGGATCTATCAAAAAAAGTCGAGTTTCAATCCGCAGAAAGGGAACGGGAAAAAAAAAAAAGACCAGCCTCCTGGAACAATGGGGAGAGAATCGCAAAACGGGCGAAGTATAGAGGAAAACGCCGGGTCCCTCCCTGAACATCGCTTAAAGCTATCTCTCCGCTTCAAATAAAAACGACACACCTGAGGAAAAACCAGGGAAACAAGCGAATCTTCCACTCAACTCATGAAAGCAGGACCAAGATAACAAACACCGCCAAAGAATCAAGCTTCGTTCCTCAAAAAAAAAGGACAAAACCAGCCCACTATAAAAGAAGAAATCTCAAATGCCCTAGAGGGAAGATTTTGCCTTTAAAGGGGAAAGCACGAAATATCAAAAGGGAGGGGGGGGCAGAGGAATCAGGAAAAAAGTTGATACGTTGGAGCTAGACAAGCTGCCTGGACAAAAAACGACTATACTCGGGGGAGACAAAAAACAGAACGGGGGCAAAAAGCGAAGGGATTCAGAACTACGGTCTCAAGAAAAGGGGGGGGGACGTACCCTAGGAGGGAAAAAAAAACGGGCGGTCATGAAGTAATTCAGTCAACAAGACACAAAAATCAAAAGGAAGAGCACCAGTGGGAGCTAATTAAGGACAAAAGAGAAAGCGAGGATCCTGTCAATGGGGGGCAATGTGGGGTAAGAAAAAAAAGAAGGAGGGTGCGCAGAACTTCGAACTACTCTGGAGGAAAGCCCAAAAATGCCCGCTACGGTCATACCAGGCTCACAGGCAGGCGGAAAAGCCGACAAGAAGGACAAATCTTCTTTTAATGAGGAACAACTCTCCTATTCTCCTCCTGGTGCAAAAGAGAGGAAAAGGAAGACGAAAACAAAACTAGCTTCAAAAATGATAGAGTCACCGAAGAAGGGCGAACCAAGGTCTAACAGGACAGAGGGCACAAGATTAAGGGTTGCGGGGGGCAGAGAAAAGAGCGACCAACTTCACTTCAGCAATATGCTCGGAAACCGAGTGTAGCTGGGAAGTGAAGGAGTCAGTTGGCTTCCCACGGACGAGACTCAAATCTGCTTAGGAAAGAAAGAAAGCCGGGGAAACTTCTTGGCGATCTACCGGAGCAAGGTTTGGGGGGTACACGCGACGATAACGGTGTCGCAGCAGAATTTCTCAGATGACACGGCAAGTAAATCAGGGGCGGGGGACATCAAAAAATAGAACACCTACAGCAAAGAAAGAGAGAGGAGCCTTTGGGGAAAAGGTCAAAAAAAAGCCTGCACAGGTCACCCGTCGCAGACGAGAGACAGCTGAGAGGCCCAAAGTAAAAAAAAAAAAGGCTCAGACACTTCACATCCTCCCCGGAAAGGAGAAGAGGGATGGAGGGAGGGAAAGCAAGAACTCCTAGTCTTCATAATCTCGTCACGTTATAACGGGTCGTCTTAAGTCCGCAAAGAAGACGGGGAAATCTTTGGGGGGAAAGGGGGGGGGATAAAACACAGCCCTTCCCCTTCGGCCGAAAAGAGGAAAGAAGGGAACTCAATGAATGGCTGGGAAGGGGCTGTCTCATTCCAGATCTCCTATTGAATGCGTGTATCCGAGAATCCTAGAACTAATACGGACACTCTAAAGGGAGTGCCAGGAGAAATAGAATCGCTACTCAAAAGCAATACTAAGGAAATGAGTAGATATGCTCTGGCGAAAGGACGGGAGAGGTAGACGAAAAGGAGACGGAGTCTTGATACCACGAAGGCGGAAGGAAGAATCGGAACTGGGCGACCTACCAACCGGCGAAAGGGAGGGGGGAAGATTTCCTGTAAAGAGAACGGGTATTTCTTATCTTTTTCCATCATAAAAAGTAAGAACCATGGGCTCAGAAGGGGAATTTGACTGAAGGTCATGGCGAGCGAATTCAACGATACTGCTGTACGGTTAAACGAGCAGAAACCTGGCTCTGGCGTATCAAGTCTATCTCAAAGGAGGCGTATTGCAGGAATTGATGCTTTTAGGGATCTCGAGGCGGGGCGGCGATTGGTTTAGCCGCTTTTTGGCCGGATTACAGGGGAAGGAGTAAGCGTTTCCCCGAAAAAAGAGAAGGAGTCGAAGGGACTAAGGGCCTTTGTTATTGATGCACAAAAATGTTAGTCTGCCTTCAATCAGATCAAATTCCGCGTCGAGGGAAAAAAAAAGATGGGGGGGAGGGGAAACGTCTGAAGCCGAAAGCATAAGCAGAAGTTCGGAGCGGGTGGGAGGAGCATAACGACAGAAAAAGTTTATTTTCTCGCGTAAGAAGTCTCGGGCCAATCGATCCTGGAAGGCCGATCCTCTGTGGGAAAGAGGGCAAGAGGGGGAAAAGTCGCTCAACTGGGACCGCGGAAAAGGTAACACAAGTCCGAGGAAGTAGACCTTAGAAAAAGACGGGCACCTCAAAAGGGTCGGAAGGCAAATATATTAAGGTTAATGACGAGCTCTTGGCGACAAATGAGATGCGTGAAAAAGTAGTGGGCTCGCAGAACGTACAGCATAAGAGAAAAAGGGCAAAATGAGAAGTAAGGGGTGGAGTAAAACCTTCGGGGATGAAAACCAACGGATCTCCCTGGTGGTCTTTGGGCATAAACAAGGGGCTAAAAGTTCAAAAAGAGGCAATCCGACTCATATGCTAAGGGGGAAGCCACTGGGGAAAAAAACAAATTAGAAGTCGAGCAGCTCGGGCATTCATCAGTGCGCCAGTATCGGCATCTGGGGGGTTGTTAAAGGTGGGATGTCCAATTTGAGGGTTGTGGTCTGTGGGGAAGAGAGTCCCTTAACTAATGCAAGCAATTTTTACCAAGAGGCATAAATAGGCACTGGGAACTCTTCACCTTGCGAAAAAAGGGAGTAACTGATGAGTTCCCCCAGAAAGGGAGTGACGCGTATGATTGCAAAAAGAGGAGATCCGTTTTAAGACGAGAGTCCAGGAGGTAGACCGGCACCTTATGATGACATGGGAGGGGCCTCATGGGTACCCTTTTAGGGGGAGGGGGAGGGGCGGGTACCGATTTATTTTGGGTACAAGAAGGAAGACAGCGTGAAAAAAAAAATTAGTCGCTCTATTTCTTTTGCTCAGGAGAGAAGGAACAGCGGAGGGGCGAAAGAGGGCTGGGACAGGGGGCGCGTTGGTGGGGAAAAAACCGGGTTGGGGGACGTGGAAGAAGGAAAAAGGATCCTGGTGGTCTTCCCTGGGTGGAGAGGGTGGTGGGCGTTTCATTGAGGGAAAAGAATTAGGAAGATGGAGAGCAAAAAGGAGAGGGGGAGGGGAAGGAAACACAATGTAGAGTATACTAATGCCGGAGGCGCGCGGGGAGGAATAGCGCAGTTCAGGAAAAAGGAGCGTCGTTTTCGGGGGAGGGCGGGGGAAGGGTCGTGGTCAGATTTTAAGATGGCGGAGAGATGGGTGGATGGATAGGAGATAGTATCTGGGAAAGAGAGCTGGGACGGGGGGGAGGGGGGATCTTTCGTTGTTGAAGGGAATATCGGGCGCTGCTATTGAGAATAGGCAAATTCGCGGCATCGAGAGTAACTGTGTCGCGCTCGGGACCGAAGACGGGCCAAAGGGGGATGCCTTCAAAAGGAAAAACCCTTTTTCTGTTTCAGAAGGAAAAGAGAACGAAAGCCCCCGAAAAATCTGAGAAAGAAAAAAAGAGGAAAGAAAAGAGAGATGGTCGGGTTCCTTGTGCCGAGCTGTCAAAAAACGGAAACCCGGTCGGTGTCCTCTAATCTAAACTCATTGGACACCTCCCCCGATCAAGTTAAGAAAGGGAAAAGGGCGCCTATCTAGCAAGAGCAAGAAGAAGAAGCCACACCACCCAGAAAACCCACACACCCCGCTGCTACTCAACAATACTCGGACCAACAAGACAATCTCGAACTTCACATCCTCATAAAGGAGGACACGACCAGAAGCCACCACCCCTACGGGGGAAATCTGCCGAAGTGCAACGCTACCAAAGAAAAGAGACAAAAGTCTTCACTCACAGCGCGGACTCAAGGAGCTGAGGAATACTCCTGCCTCAAATAACAATCTCCCGGCGCAATTTCAGACGGAAGGAAAAATGAAAACCTAATGAGGAGAAAATAAGACGCTTCCTCGTTCCATGACCTGCTTCGCACCAAAAAAAACGTCCAGAAAAGGCCGCCTTCGGACGATTTCAAGACCGAAAGGTCACTTAGAAAAAGATAAGCTCCAATCCCCTCATCGGCCCTAAGGGGGAGAAATTACACTGGACTTAAATGTAAGGTTAAAATATCAACCATAAATCACTCCCCGGAACGGCTATCATAGAAGAGTCGAATAATCAATAAGACTGCCTGGACGACAGAAAAAAAACGGCGAAGCACCAAGGGGTAGACACTCTAAACGTCCAAGAGAACGCGGGAACTCTCATGAAGAACAGAGGAGAAACCGTGAATTTCCGTGAAAAGGGAAAGGATTGCCTTAGGAAGGATGGTCACCAAGACACAAACACATTAAAGTTCACGGTCAGGAGTGTGACGATGGAGGAGAAAGGGGCTACAAAAGAGAGGAGTGTCCCTTAAAAGGGGGGGGTGGAGGTAAAGGTCACTCGTAGAGGATGTGCTCTCAGGTACTAGCGATTAGAAGATCTTGGAAAAAAGACCAATACGTGGATCGTCCCGGAAAGGAGAAAAAAACAGGCATGATCGGAAAAGACGCCGGGGACAAATCCGATCTTATCCTGGGGAAAAGAGAGCGCTCTCCGGAGCTAGGTGTTCACATCCGTACCCGCGAAGGAGAAGAGCCTTCGAGTTCAATTTACTATAGGGAAAGAGGGCCAGAAGTCGACCAAGGTCTAATACAGGCTGGCCCATTGTAGAGGGGGAATGCTTCAAGAAGAAGCTAATTCACCTAAACGAAAGAAAAGGCGAGGCAAAAAGTAAAGGACTAGTGATATCAGCCTGCTGCGCGCGGGGGACCCGGCCCACGGAACGAGAGATCGCTTCGGGGGAGGGAAAGACTACATCGAGAAGAGGTGGAGAGGAGCGTGTTTTGTGTGCTCTATACTGGTGGAAAAAACAGCCGAATTTCTTCCTCGTGAAACAGAAGAAAGAATGGGGCTCAGATAAACCTAACCAAAAAGCTGTTTTCCCAAAAAAAAAAAGATGGTAAGAGGGGGTTGGGACAACCGAAAGTTCCCCGTCTGCATAACTTACTCCAAAAGCGGCGAAGCAAAATAAACTGTCAAAAAACTCTCTCAGACGGCAAAGGGAAAGAAACCATCGGACTGGAAGGGGCTGGCTCTCTTCCTCAGAAACTCGCCAGCCGAGGAGTCGCGGAAATATTAACGTAGCGTTGAGTCGCAGAGGGGGGAAAGACACAATAACTTTCTCGCACAAATAGGGAAGGGGGGACGACGGAAAAGGCCACTCTTCTCCATTTCCTCGCAAGAATCACGCCATACTTCCCGTTCCAGAGGATGAAGCATGGCAGATCGCGATGGTAGGTCAGTGTGCCTACGCCCTACCATTGCGGAGCCGAAAGTCGTGCTGCCAGACCGCGAAGAAAAAGAAAAAAAAAAAGAGTGGAGAGGATCAGCTGCTTGTGAAAAATGTAGGTATTCGCGCCGTCGAGGAGGGCAACAGAGAGATCGGAACAGACGCGGAACAGTATCAAGAAAACGGCGGAACGGGAGTTATGGGCGAGAAAAAAGAAGGAGAACGGGGAAGCTGGGTCGATCATAAACAATTCTAACCTATTGCCACATGATGTGCTGAAGGGGGTCATGGGAGGAATCAACGAAACGGGGAATTTACGTTACGAGGAAGAGAATATGGCTCTTCTGAAAAGAGGACGAGGAAATTTTCGGCTGGGAGCGGAAGGCTGGCAGTTTTAAATTCGGGAGGGTTCCTTTGTAAGGGAGTAGGGACTGGGGGGGGAAAGTAGGCCTCCCTCGTCCAAAGATGAGGGCTCCGAGTGTTCTGGACTTGACAACACAATCGGAGAACATTGGTTAGTTCATATGGGGGGGAAACCTCTTCTTTCGAAAAAAGAAGGGGGGTGAAAAAATGAAAAGAGACAAAATATCTACAAGAAGTTTGAGAGGGTGGCGCGCATACGCAATTTAGGCGGGATGTCCGTGAGAATTCCCAGAGGGAGAAAAGGACTGCCCGAACTTCTTTGTAACAACTGAGAAGAAATCATCGAGGGAAGGGTGAGGGAAATTCCTCAGCGCCGGCGGGAAATCAATTCCAATAAAGAAAAAAAGGCCTCTGGGGCCTTTGGTATACGGGGCCATCATCCTTCAGGGCACGGAGGAGAGGTTGAAGGCAGAAAAATGTTGAAAAAAAGCTGACGATGAAAAAGTGGGAGCATGGAGAGCGCCTACTAAGACGCTGAAAACGGATGAACGGGGGCCCCACTTGATCGTGAAAAGGGAGGCCACTTTTGTAGCGGGAGAAAAGGACGGAGTCATGTTAAAGGGACATCAATGGAGTTCAATCGCTGTATTGCTGAGCACATCCTATCGAAATAAGCCACCCTTGAGGCAATCCATTGGAAGATCTATCTCTCCTAAGAAAAACCGTAGACAAGAGTTGTCCAGTAAATTTCCATTTGATTTTGGGGTTTCGGAAACCAGGACTGCAAGCAAGGTTGGGAAATAGTTCGGAATGACAAGGGACTTCTTTTAGGACGCGTAAAGTCATATGATAAGGTTCGGTTAGATGTACGGTCACTGGGGCACGTGTAGAGAGAGCAAGACAAAAGGGGGGAGGTTAGACAGAAAGGGAACTATTGCGGCCAGGTCCTCATAGCAGGGTCCGACAGGGGTTGATATGGAAGAATTATGTTCCATGAGTGTGCACATCGTAGGAAGGGGGAGGGACTTGATTCAGGCCTTGGGGAAGGGGGACCGCCTGGAACGGCCGCGGGTCGACGAAGCGAGGAAGGGCGTGGGTTGACCAGATCGGACTAAATGAAGGGGAAAAAGAGGAAGATTTCGTAGTCGGAGAACGGGAATCTCGGCTTGGGCGGGGTGATGAAGGCAGATCTTAGGTAGGGAGAAACGCTGAGAACTGGTGCTTCGGAGGAGGACGGGGGCTACGTGGGAACCGGGATCTAGCATTGCAGGGGAGGACGTCTGGTTTAGCGGCTACTGCGGGCAGAAAGGTCATTGTACTTTTTAATAATGGAGGAAGAATTTGCTTCTGGGGGAAAGAAAAAGGAAGGGGAAGCTAAAGGGGGGTTTTCTGGGGAGGGCGTGGGGGGGGGGGGCGTAGCGAAACTATATTCTCATAAGGGACGCGGTTCGGAAAAAAGGAAGAAAAGACGGTTCAAAGAGAAGGGGCAAATTTTTTTCTGGCGCGGACAACAGATTTTTCGTTTTGACAGAAGGACCAAACATCTAGCCCTAAAATCTCTCTCAAAAAAGGGATGGGAAGATGGGGAGGGCGGGGAGTAGTCTTTTTCGGGTCCGATGTCAAAAACGCAAAACGGGGTGAGAAAGCCGAACCCATAGGCCAAAAGTATTCAAAGGGGTACGAAAGGAAAGAGGGGGATATCGGGGTCCCACCTAGACTGTACTATCTAGATAAGAGCTACGAACTGAAACAAAACCCAAAGCAAGCCAGAAAAATGCTAACGGTTCCCCGCAGCTCAATGAGCTTCATCATCCAGAGAAAAGGATCGACGACCTGCTTCACTATAAGTCTCGAATACCACCGGGGGAAAAAAAAAATCCAGCCGCACGGGGATAGGAATGGAAGAAGCAAAACGCTATCCTCCGGCTCTCTCGACAACCGCCGAGGCCATCCAGAAATCTAGAAGGAAAGACTCAGCCTTCCACAAGAACCAAAAGGAAAAACCCCCGAAGAGATTCCCAGGGGAATCCAAGATCAGCCAGCTCCATCTTGACAGCTTGTCGATAAAGGAGTGTACAAAACCAACGGCCGCCAGAACAAAAAGTCTTCCTAATGGAACCAAAGAGGAATTACTCCCCCGCCCCAGACCCGAGAAAGATATAGTCTGCAAACGAACTCTTGGACGCAAGGTTTGCCTTAAATAAAATAAAGGAAGGAAAAATGATAAAAAAAAGAAGGAAGATGTGACTGGCCTCCAAGGGTGACGGTGGATTCGACAAGCTGCCTGGCTCACGATCAAACTTCAGGAGAAAAGAGGGCAGCACTCCATACTGTCACGAAAAAGGAGAGGGAAATCCATTGAAAGGGAAGAAGGACACGTTCCTCAAGAGTCCCGGGTCCTTACATCCTAAGCAAAATTGCTGGGGGGGAGGGTAGAGGTCAAAAAGGAAAAAAAACAAACATCAAAGTGAAGGTGAATGGAGAAGTATTAAAATTAAAGTTAAGGACGGCTCGAAAGTTACTCGGTCCTATCAAGTGGTAGGGGTAAAAAAGTTCAGAAAGTAGGGTTCTCATTCGGAAGAGACGGTAGAATCTCTCTGAGGCCCGACCACCAGGTTAATCCCAGCCTCACACAGACTTTTGGAAGGCCTCCGTAACAGATAAGGGGGGGGGAGAATTATCTGAACTGTCCCTAGAGGAGGCGTCCTGATTCCCACTCCAGACAGCTCTTCCAAAGTCCTGGCCCAAATGAGCCGGGAAAGGGAGGGCAGGAGGCAAGGGGAATGTAGTTCCCGAATACTTAAAAACGGATTGCGGTGGCAGAGACAAGTCAAAAGATGGGGGAGGGAAGCTGGGGACTTATGTGATGAGGGGGTACATCAAGTGAGCGAAGCCCTGCATGGGAAAGAGACGCCTCTGAGGAGCGGAAAAAAGCCGGAATTAGCTTGGAAGCAAGGGACTGCTTTTCCGTATCGCCTTCCCACGGAAAAGAGACTCAATCCAACTGGGGGGGAGGGATCACTCCGCGAAAGAGGGAGAGGGATATTGAGGGCCGGTCGCATTCTCCGTTTTGGGTACCACTCGCGAGCGGGGACACCGCGAAAAAATTCGATCAAGATTCCCAGAGAAAGGAGGAAAGGTGTGAAGCAAAAAAACGATAAGACGGACCAGAAAAACGCGCCCAAAATTTGCCTAGGTCCGCAAGACTGCCGGGACAACTGATTTATCTAATCCCCGGCCAAATAAGAAGCCGGGGGGACCATCCCAACGCCTCAAAAAAACCCGCCAACCCAAGAGATCTCCAAAATTAATTTCCCTTAGCTCGGGATTCACAATAAGGGCGCCAGAAAAGAATAAAGCTCGTCACCTATATTCAAGGTTGGGAAAACTGCAGAATAAAAGTTAGCAAAATTCTCTCGATAAGAAAAAAAAAGGGTTGAAAAAAAAAGAAACGTCTCACCTTCCCGCGTCGGAAGTCACTAATCGTCCCGGGACATCATATAAAGTCCTAAGAACGGGGTTTATCCTTCTCAGTGACGATCGCGATGCTCAAAGGGCCTGCTATCCAAAGGTTCGACGCGGAAGAGGGGGAAGAGGCAAGCAAACTTCGTTCGCCAGAAGGGCTATCTAGATAACACAAACAAATTAGGGTAATAAAAGAGGATGAATATATGCAGGAGGAAAACACGGGAGCGAAAAATTCTCACTCCGAAGGTTGGCGAGCGAAAAATGAAGCGGGAAAAGAAAAGATCCTACCGAAAGAGGGAGGATGCGGGGAAAAGGTAGGCGGGTATTACCTTTGCGAAGGGAGGGGAGCGTTCGGAAACACCACCCAGATGGGGACGAATGATTGCTGGGAAGGTCCGCAGTCGTAAAATGAACGCTAATTACTTTACCGAAAAAAGAAAAGAAGCAAGGAATGAGCTTTGGGCGCCCTCAGACTCAGCCCCCCGGTTGGAGGGTTCCGGGGGGGGGGAGATGGAAGGGAGGGGGGGAGGCCCTGTGTCTTCGTCTGACTGCAGGGGTTTATTAAGGGGGAGAGGGGGTCGGAGTCTTGGGGAATACGGCCAAATATCGGGCGGGACTAGTGTGTCTGTCCGGTGTTAGATATGCACGAACATCGGGCTCGGCCATTTTGAAGGGGGCAAAGGGGATCTTAGAAGGAAAGGAAGGGATGCGAACTTATAAGGGGGGGGAGGGATGGGGAGCAAAAAAAACGGTGCCGGAACCATCAGAGGTTTAAGGAGCGGGTTGGCAGAGGAAAAATTTGTATTGGAGGGGTCGCACTTGTTATCGGAAAATCAAACGCGCCGCATCACAGCTTGCATCGATTTGGGGCACTGCGAGGACACGATAAATGGGGCAGGGGAGCGGCTCTTAAAAAGCTCGCAAATCCTTCCACATAACAACGGTGCATAATTGTGGGAGGAAAATTGGGGTTGCCACAGGAAGGAGTGAGAGGGAAGGGCTTACATTGAGAACACGAGCTCTTGGCACATTCAAGCCTGGAAAACGTGCAACAGGGGGTGTAATTAGGAGATAGAAGAAGAGAGGACCAGGGAGGCCTATAGATGGGGGGGAAAAACACTTTTCTATGGTCGGCGGGGAGACAACGGTGGCTGGATTAAGAAAGGCTTCCGTTCTGTGGAGGGGGAGGGAAAAGAAGAGTAGAGAAGGGGTTCCCTGAGCACAACTTCTGGACGTACTCTCCACCCTGATGGCACAAGGACTAAACTTATAGAGCCGTGCAGAAAAGTAATAGGCAAAGAAGGGGGTTAAAAAATTGGAAAAAGGTCCAAAAGATGGAGTGGCTTGTTAAAAACAATTGAAAGGAAAATGCACGCCATTGGACCGAAGACGGGGGGAATCGAAGAAAAGGAATAGTTCCTGAATGTGGATGATCCCTGAAAGTTTCTTGCGGGGGTGGCCGGCAACGAGTCTGGAGGAAGGGACACGATCAGAATTCGTCCAGGAGTCTGGGCTAGGGCAATCCAAACCGTACCTTCTATTGTGAGAGATGGCCAAAGTTCCACATAGAAAAAAAAAAGGACCGATTTATAGTTGGGGGAGAGGTAAACGTCCTTTGTTACAGGAAAAACAGTGGCCAATTAGAAGGGAGGGTGGATTAACTTCGCTCGGGGAGTTCGGGGGGGGGGAGACCGGGAAAATCCAAGTAATTCGACGATAGCGGGAGCGGCGGCCGTTTGTTTGGGAAGAGAGTCTTTCTACATCGAAAGAGAGGGAAGGGGAAAATGAGATCTGGTTTCCTGGGTGGGCACCTGGGACTCTTAAGGTTAGTGTTTTAGGGGGGGGAGTCGGGTTCGGGATGGGATTGACGCAGGGATGGGAGAACCAGTGCTTCGTGAACGAGGCTACCTCTTTGGGGCATAATGAAAACAGGCATTTAGGCGGGGAAGGACTTCGGGTTCGGTGGAGTGGCGGAGGCGGCGGAGGTTCTATGGTGGTGGGGGGTGTCGTGTCGGGGGGGGTGG
>Ga0179593_1548735_pt1 | contig 11544 bp, 17 predicted proteins | sample CZODoug2_1_08_16_FD_185931 | JGI IMG/M metagenome (GOLD analysis project Ga0179593, IMG submission 185931) | Vadose zone soil fungal communities from Angelo Coast Range Reserve, California, USA - CZODoug2_1_08_16fungal (PacBio error correction) | ecosystem: Environmental > Terrestrial > Soil >...
CCGGAAAGAGGGGCACACACTATCGGGAAACTTTCGGGAGCGAACGAAAAAATCGCAGGGACATAAGGAAGGACCTCGTAATGTGATATTACCAACTTAGAGGGGGAAGATCCAGATACAAGGAAAGGGAAAGGCTGTCTCGCATCATCGGGAGGAAAGGAAGCATAGCGGACATTAAAAAGAAAAGACACTCTACGAAAGTGCTATTAAGAGAGGCTTTCTCGCGCAGGGGAAAACAACATGAATTCTTCTGTCGGGACTCTTGGTTTAAAAAGGATAACCCTGGAAGTATTGAATGTCCATTTGAGAAGGGAGAAAAAAGGAAAGGAAAAATTGGGGGAAAGTCTTTGTCTTGGGATATATAGAGGAACGAATGGGGGGATGCTCAGTTGATCAAAAAGGAAAAAAGGCTTCCGCATCTTATAAAAAGGGCGTCCAAAAGGGCCGTTTTCGCTTTACGCCGCATAAAGAAAAAGTAGTACGTGCACCGGAAAAAGGGAATACGCTCACCTATGCGGGAAGAAAAAAAGATCTGGATCTGACGTGAGTGTAAAAAGAAAGGAGTACAAGGAGAGAGGGGAACGAATGTTTTTGACCATCCGGAAGAGACGAAGCAGGGGAGAAAGAGCCACAAAAAAATGTCACGTCAGCGTCCGAGAACTGCACAAAAAAAAAGGGCCGCTACCGAAAGGGAGGAACGTCTCGCCAGACGCAGTGTCGAAGTTACACGAGTGACAAAAAAAGATTGAGTATGGGGGAAGAGGGGACGGTACCTTTTCGGGGTAGGAAAGGGCTGGAAAGTGAAAGGACAAGTACGGCCTGCTAGAGGGGGAAAGGCGGTCGCAGGGGAAAAAAAAGAAAGGGCCTCAGAAAGAAAAAAAAAAAATAGGTGCCCGTCAATTACGATATTGGGGAGGGCGAGGGGGAGAAGAAGGCCGAGTGTAGTCGACATCCATCCCCGAGAAGAACCCAAGGTCCGAGAGCTGAAGACACGGAGAGGGGGAAATCCTGCAGGGGAGAAAGGTCTCCTCTATGTTCCAATCCGCAAAACAAAAAAAGGGACCCTATCAAGAAGGGGAAAAAAGAGGGAAGAGACTCTCAACACAACACGGAGGAAAAAAAGGATAAGCAAATCAAAGTGAAAAGGTTCGCTGGGGGGGAAAGGGGGGGCCCGGATTGGCCACATCGAGGCGAAAGAGAAAATCCCACGGAGCAAGGAGACCTGCAGGAAGACGTCGCTATATCACTGTCTGAAAAAAAAGACCACATTGTGGGGAGAGGGGGGGGTCGTCCCCACCATAATTCTAACACAGGATGAGCGGAAAGCTCGTTTCTGAGAAATCAGGCAACAGGAGAAAAAAAAGAATGGAAAAGAGGTGATGGAAGAGCCTACTCTTGCAGAGACATCCCGGGAGAAAGAAAATGGTTGCCGTCTCGAACCGGTATCATAATCTCGGGTTGCGAAAAAAAAGGAAGAGGTGGTTTTTTGTTATTGGGAAAAAGGGGGATCGATACTCTCGACAAAAGAGAAAAAGGGCCGATGCCCAGGGAGAGGGGGGGAAGCTTACGTGACATTTTGGTGGCAATGAGAAGGCAGAAGAGGAAGAAAGGGTGCCGTATGTCAAAAAGGGGACGCTATAAAGGGAAAACGATTCGGTTACTAGAAGTAAAAGAAAAGAAGTCATCCATTAGTGTCGGAAAAGAAAAACGGGCGCAAATCCATAAGTGAAGAAAACCTGCTCGATGCGCTGGTTGGGAAAACTACGAAAAAGAGCTTCGATGCAAAAAAAAAACCGAAAAAGAAGAATCGAAGATGAAGGGGGAAAGAGAAAAAACACTTCCTGGGGGGGGATCATGTGAAGGCGGAGGGGACATTCCATGAAAAGGGGTACAGTTTGGGGAAAGGAGAGGGGAATATTTCGAGCAGGGACTATCATGTTGTCCAGCGAGGGGAGGGGAAACCCTCAAAGAGTCTGTTTCCCGAATACTGTGGGGTCTGAAAACAATATGGCGTCGCTAAAAAGATGCTGCGACAGAGGAGAAAGGTCGAGTTAGGAGGGGAACCACGAAAGGGTGGAAGAAGAAAAAAGGGACCATCCAAGAGGGAAAGCGTGGCATTGTCGTAGCTAGCCAAAGGGGAAAAAACATCCGTTCGGACAAAGAAAAATCGGGGGGGAAAAGCTCGTTTCGCGGAGTGGGGAAAAGGAGATGAGACGCGCCTCCCATCGACGACGCCGGTGAGAGGAGGAAAAAAGGGGCCGTCGCCGCCAGATGGCGAAAGAGAAGCAAGGCCGGAATCTCCGGCGTAAAAAAATAGGAACAGGGAGATCCGAAGTTGAAAAGAAAATGATCATCACCGTCGTCAGGGAAATGAAAAGTGACAAGAAAAAATGGTCGGTTAAGAAGAGAAATGACGATCCCACGGACGGTCTGATTGCATCCAGGAAAGGTGGGAACAAAGGAGGGAAGAAAAGGAGTCAAAAGGAGGGCAAAAAAGCGCAGTTTCTTGGTGAAAGAACCCGGAATTTTGGAAGAGAGATGGGGGGTCGAGGGGGACGGAGGGAAAGGAAAAAGTATCTTCCACTAAAAGCGAAAAAAAAGGCCACTAAAACATAGTCGTGGGGGAAAAGGAATTGCCAAGGAAAAGGCTCGTAGGGAAGAAAGGGATCTTCCTGTCGAAGGGGTTCGCCTAACCATGCCGGAAGTGAAAAGAGGACACTCATGGGGGAGGGACTTTGGCGAATTCCCGAAAAAAGCTTATCGCTTTGAGAGTGTAAGCAAAATCACACAACAACGGAGACTAGGAGAGAGAGGAAGGACTTCGGGGGAAAAGACAAAACAAGGTGTCGAGGGACCGGATGGAGAAAAGGAAGCGACCATGCTGAAAAAAAAGGTCTGGGGAGGAAAAAGGCTCCGCTAAGAAAGGAAGAGGAATCGGATAGTAGAAAAGGTTTAGGGAAAATTTTCCGGGGAGGAATAACTGAAAAAGGAAAAAAAACGCCGCATCAAAAGGAGAACTCACCAATAAAAAACCACGCAGGGGACGACCACTCGTCCAACGAAAAAGGCAAATGTGGGAAAAAGCAGTAAGCTCCTATGGAACGTACAAAAGGAACGGCTATCAAGCGAGGCCGCTGATCTTCAGGGGGGTCGTCTTACCCGACCAAGAACGTGGGGAAAGGGGGAAAAAGAGGCGACTTCCGTGGGGGGAAGAAAATGTAAACTCTGCTCTCAACGCAAGAGGGATATCGCGCTCGGCAACACGCGTCAAAAATCTGGCGGCGACGCCAGTTGGAAAGAAAAGAACAGGTTACGAGAAAAGGAGGCGAGAAAAAACGACCGACGAAACGAAGAAAGGGGGAAAGGGAAAAAACGATACCTAACTTATTAAGAAAGGAGGAGACGGACGACCATGCCACTCTGGGATGGACAGAACCAGAAAAAAACTATACTCGTCCCGGGAAAAGCTGGGCGCTCATCATCTGATTTGAAAAATATGCAGAGCCCGACTAGAGTTAGAAAAGGTTAAAACAGAAGGGAAGTGTAGAGGATTTTTCTCGCAAGATAGGGAGGGGGGCCAACATGATCGGAAGCTTGCCTTTTGTCTTGTCAAACAACTGTATAACCCTGTTTCAAGAAAAGAACAGGAAGAAGCTTAAGATGCACACCGAATCTAACTCTAGAGGAGAGGTGTTGGTGTCTTCTGAGGGGGTGAGGGGCACTTGCGAAGGAGAGGGAATGGAAAAAACCTGCTTTCGTCGTTGAGGGCGCGCATCCAAACCGCGAATCGAGTCCGTCTCGCCATAAAAGAGGGAACGAAAAGGGACTACTCGTCACCTGGAGAAGGAAGTACGATAGGTATCGGGGGAAAGTGAAAAAGACGATAGCGCGAACGATGTTTTTGAAAGAAGCACATTACAGACTTTCTCGAACATTCCTTAGCAGCGGGGGAGGCAAAGAGGACAAAGAGGATGAAAACTCAAAAATGTACGTCAGAGAAGCGGGGACAGTCCAAAGAAGGAGAAGGAAACAGGGGGGAAGGCTAAGACCATGTCGGAAAATAAACAAAAAAAAGGAGGACAGTATGTTCTGACTGACTCCCCGGCCGGTGGGAGTGATCCCGGAAAAAAAAAGACGGCCACAAATCGGAATCTAGATGGAAATTGCGGACAGGGAAGTCGAATCACCTCTTTCCAGGAGTCGCCGCTGTTGACACAGGGCAAGGGCCTCAGAAAAGGAAGGGGAAAAAAAGCAGCTATTGTGACCGTCATATACGATAGGGGGGGAAGAAAAAGCTACAACCTGTGCCGAGTGGGAGAAAAAGAAACAGAAAAGAGAAAAAACCTGATGATCGCAAAAATCCTTCCTGCAGATGGAATAGAGAGGAGCCTGCAATGTGCTAGAAAAGTCATGACCAAGAAAAGGGGAATCAAAAAAAAAAAAATTACTCCCAACGATTTCCGGAGGGGGGGGGGGGGGGTGGGGGGGGGGGGGGGGGGGGGGGGGGGGGGGGGGTGGGGGGGGGGGGGGGGGGGGGGGTGGGGGGTGGGGGGTGGGGGGGAAGGGAGGGGGGGGTGTGTGTAAAGCGAAACAACAACTTATTAGTCGTCCAATAGAAAGCCTTTGGGCGTCATTTGAAAAAGTCACTGTGCGCGGGTGGGGGAAGAGATTGCACATCGAGGCGAACGAGTCACATGCAGGAAGCCCAAGGAGCCAACTCTGCAGGAAGACGTCGCGATTCATCTTTTGCTGAGCTGCCAAAGGACTGGAGGTCGACTACACTCGCCAAGGGGGAGATGAACCGTCGAAAAAAAAAGGTAGTCGTCTATTGACGGAAGAGAGAGGCACGGGCAGCGGCGTTTCGACTTCCATTATAAAGGGGGGGAAACAAACAGGCGACATTCAAATGGAAACGCCGCCGTACTCTGGCAGAAAAGTCGCTAGTCCGTAAGGAACCATTTTTGTCCGTCAGAGGAAAACGGGGGGGGAAAAAGCCACCGGCCGGTGAGGAGGGGGGGGTGCTGGGAAAAAAAAGGAGTTGTTTGTTTATTTCCGACCCGGGGAAGAATTACGCCTCGCCAAAGATAACCTGTGCACAGAAAACCGGAAGAGGTGTTTCGTGTCAGTTCTCGGGAAGGACGGGACATTTTGGTTCAAGCCGGCAATGGACAGGGAGATAGTTAGAGAAAGGTCAGGCCGTATGGTCAAAAAGGAAAGAACCCTGATCAAGGGAAAGGAGGGAAAAAAAGTTCAGATAAGAGAGGAAGGTCAAAAAAAAGTATTCCCTTTCGCCTAGCAATGAGGGGGCGAAGACGATAGGCACGGGAATAACCGGCTCGAATGCAGGAGGGGTTGGGCTAAGCGAAACGACGAAAGAAACATATGGAAAGAAAGGAGAGAAAAATGTCTATCAACGGGAAGAAGACCACCCAAAAATCCGAGTTAAAAATATCCAATACCAGCACTAAGATGAGCATAGTAAGGGAAGGCCATTCCATGACCAGAGGGGATCACAGGGTTCTAGACATAACAATGCGAAAAAGGAAAAGAGGGGCAGACGAAGCATGTTGGGGGCGATATGTCGAGAGACTGGCCCTCAGAAATCAAGGTCTGTGTCAAATGCACTGACTTAACTGAGACAACGAAACAAACGCCGCAATATGGCGGAAAAACCCAATGCCCTAAGTCGAAATTTCGAATATGAATGGACCATCCCACTAAGGGGTGAAAAGAGTACAAAGCCGAAAGGCCAATGGTCCGTCCCGCGAGCCGAATTTCAAGAATCCGTTCTGACAACTTCGACAGCTGTAGACGCGCGAGGACATCACCAATAAGAAGCCATAGAGACGCAAAAGCACTTTCGCGGACCGGAGCGCCACTGGCTTCGAAAAAGCGCGTGCCGACGCGCGAAAGAGAAGGAGTCCAAATAGGGGGGGGGACCGCGTTTTTAAAGTGAAAGAAACCGAAGGCCAGGACTGGAAGGAAAACCTTGCAACGAGGGCGAAGGGGACGGGTGAACGAAAACTGGAAGCAACCATACTATAGGAGGGAAAGGAACTTTCACAGAGGAATCGAAAGTAAGAAAAGACGAGGCGGTCCCATTTCAGCTGCAATGTTTTCATTGGTGAAGTGGACGAGGGAGCGAACAAGGTGAGTGTGGGGGTGGTGAGTTGAGCGCGGGGGGATGCGGTAAAAGGCCAGCTCAGGCGAAACCAAAAATGGGGAGGAGGGAGAGAGTCCAGCCAGAAGTGACAGTAGCGGACAGGGACCCTCAAAGTTATCGGGGAGAGATGCATCACTTTTTCCTATGGAAGCCATCCGAAGGGGGACCCTGCCCGAGGGAATCTTTGGCGAAGTCACGTCCAATAATATAGGATCGATTTAGCTTTAGCAATAATGAGGGGAGAAAGGAAGAAAAGATGATGAGCTATTTGGAAGGAGGAAAGACCGGGGGACCCCCAAGGGGGGAATCACTTGACCTGAGTGAAAGGAGGAGGAACCAGGAATGAGATAGAGAATATCACTGTGCGACAGACGATAACTACGAATTAGGGAGGAATCGGATATGATGTTTGGGGCCAGGACCTTAGCTGGAGACGATAGAAGACTTCCGAACGAACTCACCAAAATAGACAAGGGGGATTCCTATATCACAACGACAGAAGCCAAAAAAAAGCTTGCCCCCTGAAGAAAGAAAAGTCATGCAGTAACTCCTCTGTGGCAACAGGAAAAGAAAGGCGATGCAATCGATAAAGGAGCGATCGTTTGAGGTCAGGAGGGACGCCAGCGTTTTCAAGGAGGGACTCCAGTCCTGGCGAAAAATAAGGGTCAATAGCGGCTCTCAACGCGATAGGACCCAAAAGGACGATGAGGGCTGCCATCTGGCGCTAAGGGGGGGGAAGACGCGTCACCGGCTAGCAGGGCGGCGCTTCGATTGGGCGAAAAGGAGGAGAGGAAAAAAAACAAGATATTTGATTGGGACAAAGAGCATGGCAATTGGAAGAAAGGGGGGAGTAAAAAGGAACCTAAACACACCATGCAACAGAAGGAAGCCGGGCGGATGGGCCCATAAAAACCTTTATTGAAGTGGCAAAGATACTCGACCTTGACAAAACGCAACACGAGGTTCAGATATTCGGAAACTCGCGCGAAATAGGATGGGCTACTGTGTTTTGTGAAAGAGGATTGCGAGGGCCAAAAAGGATGCGTGTCTCGCGCCAAGTCGGCTTCATCAGAATATTCAGGTCAGTTTTCTGGTCAAAAAGGAGATAACAGAGAGGGAATGGCCATGATTCACATGACGAATAAATTGAGGGCGGTCTTGAGATCTCGATTCGGGAGGGGGGGGGGCGTCTTCCGTTGACGAAAAAGAATTCTCGAGGGAGGAGCGCAGAAAAAGTCGTCCGTTTCGGGGAAGCAGAATAAAACCAGCGCAGAGGGGGATCTTCTCGACATACCGCAAAGAAAAAGGGGAATACGCGTCAACGTAGAATCGCTGATCAGTGAATGAAAGTGTGAGTGGGGGGGAATTCCGCGGTTCTATAGCTGCGAACAGGAAAAAAAAGCACATTACCGACCTTTTCGAGACGGAATGCAGCGCGCCAACAACACCGAATCGAGGGGAACTCACGTCCGAGACTGAACGAAAAAAATCGGAATGGCAGCTAAACAGGTGTATCTTTGTAAACGGAAAAATCAACAAAAAAGACAGGCTAAGTAAGGTCGACTTATCCGTGGACATAACAAGGCAGGGGCGGAACGGTTCGCGACGGCCATAGGCCGGGCTGTACAGGCGCCGTCGTGCCATAGTACGACTGTGCACCTCTAGAATTTCGAAGGGGGAGGGAAAAAGGAGTAAAAACCCCAAGCCATGGCCTAATCTTTGCAAAACTAGACTAGAGTGGGAAAAGACATGGAATCTCCAAGCTGAAGAGTTATTGAGAAAGAAAGAAAAGATCACACCGGATTGATCCGAAAAAAAAAAGAGCGAATCCTGAACGAGAAGTGGATCAAGGACTTAACTCGAAAAACTCCCTTTTAAAAAGAAAAACGGCATCAACCACACCATCGACAGGGGAAAGAAAGGCCGCCCCACGTTGCGTTTGGAGATGATTCCGAAAAGAGTCATATACAAAGGCAAGGGAGTCATTTGAGAGGGGGGGGGAGCACTGTGCAGAGGGACGGTTGGGGGCCAACACAGCGAGGGACAACAGGAGGATCCCAATGACCGTTACACTCGGGGAGGAATCGGACGGTTTGCGGGAAAGGCCTCTGGGGCTGGGAAATGTAGAAAGAAAAAGGGTTTGTCGCTGAGAGAAAGTACTCCCGGAAGTCTATTGACGAATGTCAGCGCGTTTTCTGAGTCCAAGAGCTTTGGGGTTTAGGAAACGGGGGGGAAGAGCGACATGAATTATTGGTAAAACGCGACGGGCCTCGACTGCGCTGAAAACTGTCCCGCCCTTTTTCCTCGCGACAGGAAAACAACGGCCGGGGATTCCAGAAAATTATGCAGACGTCAAACAAGGAGGTTAATTTTTCCGACAGCTGAGGCGATACGCCGCGACAAGAGATTCCGAATGCCCCGGAGAGGGGGTGATGGGTTCCGGACGCTGACGTGAAATACTGAGGTGGGTGTGGCGAAAAAGCTGGGAGAAATAGTTAGCAGAAAGGTAAGATGGTCAAAACATCGGGGAAATCCTCATTCCGATTCCGGACAAAGAAGATCCAGATCGTGACGGTCAAAAACAATAGGGGGCGTAGACAGTTAAACCGAAGAACGATAGGCACGTGGTACCTAAAAAAACTGGGGGTTTGGATTCTGCGTAAAAAAGAAGTGAAGGTGAACCGCAGGGAATTCACAGCAGGCGAAGAAAAGGAAAACAAAACACTATTCGAAGTCTAAATAATCCAAGCCACACAGGTGTTCCATTTTGCGTGCAAGAAGGAGCAAAAATTCAAATTGGGAAAAAAATAAAGAGACCTAAGGGCACACTGGTGTGAGAACAATGCAAGATGCATATTTCGAAAAAAAAAACGAGCATGTTGTCCAAGGAAAGCTCGACTGTGCCAAGAAAGGGTCTGTGTCACGCAAGCGCTAAATTGTGTCGCCGAGAAAGTCGCGACCCAATGGGGTCTGATGCGAACAACAAAGTCGAAGGGAAAAAAATAGTGCCCAGCAACTAAGTAAGTTTCCCTCCTGTGGCGGGCTGAAGGGACGTGGCATGTCGTCAAGACTTCATCCTTTCGGAAAAAAAGAGGATTCCACGGAGAAGGCAAGCCAAGCCATCGTTTCCGGGAAAATTCGCGCGCAGAATATTCGCACTTCGGGGAGGAGAACTGTCGTCGAAGCCAGCATGGAGGAGAGCGCGTGACCCCGAGCGCGAGAACGAAAAATATGTTCTGAAAGTAAAGGCCATGACCATGAGAGACCGGCTTGCGAAGGGTCACTAAGGGGGAAACGGTCGAATTGTCGGGAGAGCGAACTACAAAAGTCGATTTCCTCGGCTCGCAGGAATTGCAGTGAATGGAAGATGAATATGCCGAGTGCGAAAGCTTCACTGTGGGGACAAAAGAAGGGTGAAATGGGGAAAAAACCCTTTCGGAAAAGGAAGGCAGGGGAATATTGAGCTCATTGGTAGGGAGGAGGGAAGCAAGGACGGCCAAAAGGGGAGAACCTTGAGAAAACATTAGGTCGGGACAGAATTCTTAGCGGAGCGATTCTCGTAGGGGAAAAAGGGGATCGTGCATCACTGGAAATTCGTCCATATTTGCCGGAAGTATTCAAGACATGCCATCGACCCGAGGAAAGGAAGTGGCGCAGTCCCGTACATAACTCAGAAGGAGGGAGGAGCGGTAATCCATATCTCAGAGAAAAGGAAAGAGAGATCTATGATTAAAAAAAATCTTAGTTATGAGTTATTGAGACCGGGTACAAAGAATGGGTGTCGGAGATTGCCGGATTGCTAAGAGGGGGGGAAAGGCGACCAGGGGGAGGGAAAGATCCCTTTTCGTCCCGAAAGACTCCTCTCGAATTCTGGCAGGAGAAAAAAACCTCCGAGGGTAGGTCCAAAGGAATTATTCTGGCCAGGGGAGGGCACTTTTCCCCAGAAGAAATGGATCACAAATTCATTCCAGCGCTTAAAGAAACACAGACAAGGGATGAAATCTTAGAAAAAAGGTAAAAACAGAGCCTTGACTAAATGTGTTGACGCATAAAGAGGAGCATTAAGCCTCAAGGGGGAAAGTCTATTTCAATACGTACAGGGGGCCATGATTGTCTTAAAAGGTAACGTTTCGCAATTAGGGTGTGACGTTGGAAGAAATGCTACGCGCTTTGTAAAGGGGGGATCCAACTCTATCAATCCATTTTGGAGAAGGCGAACGCTCTAGAGGCTTGTGGCGCTAATGGGCCGGCGCGCAAACTGCGTCGGATTGTTCGATGAAAAAAAGAACGAGAATTGGGAGTTGTCGAGATATACATCTGTCGAAGGTGAAGGAAAGACGAAATTCGGAGGAAGCCGTCCACAACGGAGAGCTGAGGAATGACCAACTTATTGGAGGACGAACGAGAATAACCTGGGGCGCGATCATGGAACAGCAAACGGGAGAAAGAAGTATATAGCAAATAAATGACACCAGCCCTTTATTGCAGGCGAAAAAGGGCTCTCGCCTATATCGGCGGGGACAGCGGCATCGAATATCCGAGGGGGTGAACCAACTTACCGGGCATAAAAGTTTTAATCAGTCCTAAGAACAGACGAAAAATTGGGACCAAAGAGTGGGGAAGGGAATCAGAAGAAACGCTTCGAAGAGTGTGGGGGGATTCCGTTGAAGAGCATCTTGATGAGCGCAGAGGGAAGAAAAACGAGTGGGGCGGCGTTTCGCTTGAAGAAAAGCCGAGCAGTTATCCAAGTAAGATAATAGGAAAAAACAAGCAAGCGCGAAAAGTGAGGCAGTAGAAATCCCAGAAGAGTGATCAGAGCTGGAGCTGAAAAGGGGAATGAGGATTCAGCGGTTCGAGGGGACCAGCCGGCACATGACAGACAGGAGAGCCTTCCGTAGCAGCGCGCCCACAAAAGGGGCTGAACCAAAATGTCAAGGAAAAAAAACTCCGGAAATTAAGAAGGCAGCTACAAAAAGCCAGTGTTCGAAAAAACAAAAACAGAAAAAGGAGTATGTCGGAGTGAGTATGGACATCACAGCAAGGGGGAAGTCCCGGTTCGCAAAATAAGCAAGGAAGCGACAAACCAAGTACGGCCTGCCGAGAAAGCTTTTCCATTGAAGGAAAAAACCTCCCGTGAAAAAACAAAAGGAAAAAAACGCGCTGACTAGAACACCGCATCATGAATAACGGAAGGCGGTAGAAATTCAAGCTCCAACACTGTGGCCGGAGTGTAGAAAAACGCCATAGCAGCACCGATTGAAGGAAGTATTCACTGCCGAGTGTCACTGCGCCTTAAGGAGTGCTCGAACAACTCCCGGGGGAAAAAATCCTGCAAAGGAAAAAACACCAGCGCACAGAGGGACCCAACGGATTGCCGTTGT
>Ga0179593_1611278_pt1 | contig 11544 bp, 15 predicted proteins | sample CZODoug2_1_08_16_FD_185931 | JGI IMG/M metagenome (GOLD analysis project Ga0179593, IMG submission 185931) | Vadose zone soil fungal communities from Angelo Coast Range Reserve, California, USA - CZODoug2_1_08_16fungal (PacBio error correction) | ecosystem: Environmental > Terrestrial > Soil >...
TCAACGCAAACGAAAGGGAACTATGACCGTGGCTGGACTCTCAAAAAAAACAAGGGGAAAGAGAGAAAGAGAAAGTTGGACCAGGAAAAAAAGGCGTTGAGGGACAGGGGTAGGGGGACTGTTCAGGAGGAAAGGAGGGAGAAGGGTTAAAGAGAGGAGGCAGGGGCTCTTGAAATCGCAAGAAAGAGTGATACCAGGGCTAAAGGGAGACGAACAGTATAAGAAACGGGGAAAGAAATCCGGGAGATGGTGGGACAGAAAAGAAGAAAAAAACTCGGTGAAAATATAGGAAAAGGTAAAATGGTTGACCTGGGAAAAAGTCAGGGGAGGGGGGGGGTCGTTAGACCTGAAACGCGTGAGCCTACCATCCGTGGGACGGGGGGAAAACTCGAAGACTTGCATTTACCCAAGGGATTTCCTTTGGGAAGGATCCTGGGCTAGGTAGTGGAGTTGAGGGAAAGGGGGGTGTGGGAAGGAGCGAATGCGACTTAAGGGCGTCTACGTCGCATTAAGACCCGAAGCGATGTGCGAGGAAAAAGGGGCTTAGCTTGTAAGACAGGGGCCGAACCCACCATGTAAAAAGGGTGGGGAGTGGGAGGGTGAGGGAAAAAGAAAATCACGATAGCTGGTTCTCACCCGATTAGGGGGGGGTCAGCGGAGGTTCTTAAAACAAGAAGGGGATGGCCTAGGGGCGACATGAAAGGAAAAAGGAAAAAGGTCCGTGAAAAAATCAGCTCCCTGTTCAAAACTGGACGGGGATACTGCTGAGAGGACGAGTCTTTCAACAGCCATAAAAAAGCCTAAGGCCCCTAAAGGGAGGTGGGAGTCAAGGTAGGGGGGCAAAAAAAAGGAGGGGGGGAGTTAGAACCAAACCGGGAAAGAGTTTGCGGAGGCACTTTTCACTTGAAGGCGCCGACAATTAAAGGGCTCAGCCAACACCAAAAAAAATTGGAAAAGGAGCTGTGGCCTTCCAGAAGGGAACCCAACCTGGGAGTGGTGGATGTCGGAAGCCGCAGCTGGAGGCCGCTGCTGTCAGAGGGAAAAAACGTGGGGGCGGGGGGGGGAGAGTAAAGGGAGGGAAAAGAGAAGAGAGGTCAAGGGCATACCAAAAAGTAGAATAGGCATTATCGGAGAGGTTAATACGCATGGGACAGCCATGGTGGAAGGGAAAACCAATGTTACTTCTTGGAGGCAGCCGAGAGAGTCGATGGAAAAGTTTTAGATAAAACGCTTGAAACGGACGAAGAAGGCGAACTCAAAGAAAGGGAACCAGAGAATTGGCCGGGTGGGCAACAGGGAAAAAATTTGCCAGGAGGTAGCCAGAAAAGGAGGCTATTGGTAAAAAAGTAAGGGTGTATTGAAAGAAGGAAAAAAAAGAGTCGCAAACAGAGAACGGAATCGAAGGAAAAAGTTGGAAGCCCATGCTGCCGGAAATCGCGGTAAGCTTCGCGTCCCAAAAAACCTACTAAAAGGGGGGAGAGAAAAAGATAGAGAAAAGTTCAAAGGAAAGGAACCCTTAGGGGGGGGGGGGAAAGGGAGGGAAGAAAAGGAATATGCCTTTCACTCGGAAGTAAAAGGGAAGACATTAGTGGGAATAAAAAAGAAATAATTAAGACTACCTGAAATGGACGCAAAGGCCGTGCCTACGTTACGGGGGGAAAGGACTTCGGACTGGAAAGGAGAGGTAATCCGCAAGAGGAGGGTGGGGAACAATAAGCTGGAAATTGTCGTGTATGGAGTGAATGCCAACGACTTTCCAAAGGGCTGAAAAGTCGGGAGGGGGGGGGGGGGAATAGTGAAAGAGCGACTGAGGAAAAGGCCGGAACGAAAAGGACCGGAGGAAAGGGAAAGTGTACTCGGTTTGGGGGGAGCCTGGAAGAAGCTAGGGAATGAGGAGGGGGGGGAAAAGAGGTAAAAGCTCCTCAAATGGTTCCGGGGATCATGGACTTACTTGTTTCGGGGAACGGTGGAGGACAAAAGACCCTTTGAAAAAACAAGGTACCAAAGGCCTGGTGGGGACAGGTGGCTAGGGGGAGTGGGGCACCTGGGGATTGCCGGAAATCATGAAAAGAGAAGCTGTTGGAAAGGGGGCCTGAGGGGGGCGGTGGGGGGCCGTTGTAACGCTAAAAGGGAAGGGATAACATTATGACAAGAAGGCCCGAGGGCCATGTCGGCATCCTGGTGACGACAGTGGTACCTTTGGCTTGAAGATAGCAGAAAAAAAGTCCTAAGAAAAGGAAAGAATAACCCAAAGATTAAATATATAGAGTACTAATTCTAAACAAGTTTACATGGTAAGACCTAAATTGGGAACTTAGAAAAGACAAAAATAGATTGTGAAAAAAAAAGGAAGGGGGTCAGGAGGGGCTAGTGTAAACTTGACAGGACCATTTGGAAGGTTTAAAAGTAAACTGAGAGGGAGGCCACAGGGGAATATTAAAGAGGGAGCGAGCCGAATTTAAATGTCTCAATTAAGGAACTGAAACCTTCGGGACATGGGAGGGAATTGGCCACCTGGGGGGGGGAGGGGAAAAAGGAAACGTGAAAAAACCAAAGAAAAATGCGCCCTAGAAAGAAAAAAATTTGGAAAAAATATTGAAAAAAAAGGACGAAAGAGCGTGAACGCGAAAAGGATACCACTCGAAACAAAAAAGACTGAAAAAAAGGTTCAAGATGGAAAGTCGGCTGATGCGCTGAGAATCTTTCTGAGTTGGAGGAAAAGGAAAAAGAGACAGGAAATTACGTGTCAGCTAGAGCCTTAAGGGGAATTAAGACCACACAATTCATTTACGGTGCTAGCCCTGGGGGGTCGGGGGCTCACCATCCTTTACCTTCTCTGGAGGGAGCTGCCGAAGCCCTAGCTCATGTCCTTTCAACAAAAAGTCGAAAGTCTTCAAGAGCTGTTGGCTTGAACAGGGGAGAGCGAAAAAGAGAACCGATGTCCAATCAGACACGTGAATCCCAGGGGGCAGACGGGGTCATAGGAGGGTTCCCAAAAACAGGACTGAGGACGCCGGGAAAAAAAGTGTTGGTGGGGTACGGGCCAAAGGATGAGAGATTGTCGGGGCAGCATATTAAATCAAGAAAGTAGGGAAGGACAGATGTCATGTTTGTTCTCGCAAAAGACAGGCCAAGATTGTCCCCATCTCAGTAACAACTCAGGGAGGACCCATTCGCTTCTAAAACGTTTCTGCTCCAAATGCCAATCGTCAAGAAAGCTCTCTTCTTCGTGAAAGACCTCAGGAACAGGAGGAATTGGGAGTCCGAGTCTTGTAGTCAACTGTCCATCTAAAGTTTCTTCAACGCTTCTGGAAAAATCCCCACACCAGGACCCAGGGGGTCAATTCTTCGGCAGGGGGGAACTCAAACCCTGGGATCATCCCCACTTCTGTAGCGATCACGGGCTTCTATAATGGTGGAAACAGAGGGTCCCTATCACAAAGGAAGTATGATACGGGGGTGCGAGAAGCAGGTCTGGGAACCCCACTTCTGGCTGACACTCAAACGCCTTTCTATACGAACCTTTCCCAAAGGTCTGGGGTTGGGGAAAACAAGGAGACCAACGTAGGCCGGACCCCTGGGCCTCGGGGGGAATGCATACCCAAAGGTTGGACCACAGACTAAAAAAGGGGGCTTAAAAGTTGGAACAAATGTACCATTGTTAGAGAGAAGCTTTGGCTTCTACTGGGGTAGTCCCTCTAATCAGACCTTACAGATAGTTAGGTCATTCTAGGCTGGGGAGGGAACCAGTAAGAAGCTAATAGAGGAAGGAAAATTCTCACTGGCCGAAGGAAGGACTTAAGAGGCTTACTTAGGTCCCGAGGGGGGGAACCAGTAAAGAAAATCCTTCAAACACAGAACCTAATTTTTTTCGAGCTGATGTTGATTGAAAAAAAGGGGCAGGAAGGGGTTAAAAAAAAATGGTGTGTCGGAAAAAAGCGGTCTGACCCGCTGAAACCGGAAAATCCCCGAAAAAGTCTTGGCCTGACGCCAGGCAGAGGAGGGAGCTCAAAAGAAAAACCCAAGTTTAACCTGTTTAATCAAGATTAAAGTCAAGAACGTAAAATGACACGAAGAATGCTTTTCTTCTATGGGGGTTAAAAACCGGTGCAAGTTCAGTAAGGGAATAGAAGTCACCCTTTAGGATGTTCTTGAGGGGTCCATCTTCAAGAAAAGGCTCTTGAAGGGGGGGAGAAGTTTGAGAGGTCGCCGGAAAAACTACCACCACACCCCCACCCTTTCGGCCTCGGAATAAACCGAAGTCTCTGGCCGGGAAATCGTCCGACAAAAAGGGGGGGGGTCCTCCGCCTGCAGGGCTACTGGAAAAAAACCATAAAAAAAAGAAAAGGGGCTATGGGGTTAGAAAATCAACACCAAAAAGATTCTTCACCTAGATCTACAATATCAAAGGCTTTGAGGGGCATTCGGGAATTTACGGGGCCGCGGGACGCCAAGACCCGTGACCAGACAGTATCCCAATGAGCACGGGGAAGGGGGATCTTAAAACTCACTACGACATGCACAGAAAGGTGAAAGGGGGGAAAAGTGAATGACGGAAAAAAAATGGAGAGTCCAGCCCTCGGGCTATCGGGGAATGCCTGAGAAGGGCAAGGTGGGTGTGGGAAAAAGCGAGGGCGAAATAGTGAAAGTTGGATCGAGAAACCCCTGGGAGGAAGCCGAGGGAGGAACCGAGGTTGAAACGGGAAGGGGGAGGCCAATAATGATGAAATCCCCTAATTCAGGACGTTGCCACCATACATATGTGGAACGGGATTAGGATTCCGAGACCTGATGCTTTGATAAGATAAGGGGAAATATCAAAAAAAACTAGAGCTCTTGGAGGTGAGGTGTGGAGGAGAAAAAAAGTGGTAATATCTCACGGGACAGGGGGGAGCCTAAAAGGAGCCATCAACAAAAAAGGGTGGCAAGCAATAAACGTCCCTTTGTGAGGGATTTGTACCGTTTCATGTCTCGAAGAAAAAGGGTACCAGGGGAAGGGGCGGTTGTAGGAGACGCTCCAAACCAGCATGAGTCTGAATAAAAACCCCTCAGGAATGGGAAACCCACGCCCCTTTGGAATTCGGAAACAGGCAAAAGATAGAGATTTTGCCCGGACAGAAATAGATAGAAAATTTGCGCTGAGAGAAGCGAACTAGGCAAAAGGTAACTGTGCGCAACCAGAGATGGAAGACTGGGGTGAAAAACACTACCGGTAAAGGGGAGCCAATAAAAACTGATACCTTAAAAGAAAGTTCACCATGTCCTGCACCAGAAAGGGAAAATCTAGGCCCGTCCAACAAACGAAGATAGAGAGAAGAAAAGAGGGGACGGGGGTTGGGGGGGGAAATAGAAAAATATCCCTTTGGGAGCGGAGAATGGACAGAGGTACGAGTAAACTACTGGCCGTGCTAAAAAGAGGACTACGGTACCAACTGTGGGGAAAGTGGAGAGTCGGAGTAAGACCGGTAAAACGAAATAAGACAACTTTCGGGTCCCGAAAAGTAAAAGAAGTCAACCAGGACTTCTAAAGTACGCAAAAAATTTGAAGCAATAAAGACCCTTTTGGGGGGGGGGGGATATGGGATGCCATTTAACTTCCTTCAGTGTTTGCGTTTACAATACAGGGGGTCAATGGGGGAGAGCTTTCCAAAGGTCGCAGGGACGTGTAGTTAACTGGGGATCCGATGGGAACTCAATGGGCGGAGCGAGTGGGAAAATTGCCTTGACCGGAAAAAGGGAGAGATCGCAAGCGTGAAGGAGGCAGGGACCGGAGTTCCCAGCTCCCCGGACCCACTTTTGATCCCGGAAACTCTTAAAAAGAAAGGGGCTTCCCTAAAAAAGTTTTGGAAATCTCGGACTTCTAAAAGATCCGTTTCGTCGCGAGGTTGTTGGGGGGAGCCCAAATCTCTCGGCGGGGGGGGGTTGGAAACGTGTAATATCTAACAACAACAGGAAAAGAGAGAGACTCACGAACAGGCACCAGAACGAAAAAAAAAATGCTAGATACAACTAAACGACTCGAGGGTCCGGGACCTTGGGAATTATGCCTGGTAGGGAAAAGCAAGAAAAAAAGGGCCACCGGTCCCTCGCGGAAGGAAGGGTCTGGCGCACCCTGGGGTCTTGAAAGTGGGACCCGGAATTTGTGAGGAAACATTTGAAAAACCCACGGGGCCTGATAAACCGGGCAGAAAAAGGACAGCCAAGGAAAAAAGGGATAGCTCCTTCTTCAAGTCTCCAACTTCACTTCCCAAAAGTTGAACCTTGGGGAGATTAGAAGGAGGAAGAAAAGGTACTGGAAAAAAATCGTAGGGGGAGCCCGGGGTTTGACCGTGGGAAAAACGGGCAACAAATTTGAGGGAGAGGGGTATACCGCCCGGGGGGCTCGTTCCTTCTCAGGGAAGACTGCCAGACCCTCAAAAGGACGGCACAAAAACGGGGGCCGTATAGAGTCGGAAAAGCTGTGTACAGTCCGCCTTGTCGGGGAAAGTAAATGGCAAAAAGAAAAGGAAAAAAAAAAAGGAGAATTACGGGATAATGAGGACCACTGTAACTTGGTATTCTCGGTGGTGGGGGCGAAGAGGAGAGGGGAGAGGTTTTGAGGGGGGATGACGAGGGCCGGAGAGTCAGGTTCGAAGGTCGCGTAAAATTGCCCCTACAAAAAAGAGGTATAAGACTAAAACCACAAAAATTTGGTGCTATACTAAAAGATGGGTCAAAGGGTCGTCCAGGTTAAAAAATTAGCAAGAGAAAAAAGGAAGAATAAGGCTGGGACAACCCTGGGGAACTCGACGAGTCCTCGCCGGAAGGCCTTCCCAAAACTGGGGGGGCCTTAAAAAGCCAGTCGGAAAACCCACTTTCGGAAAGAAAAGAAAAAACGGTCACACCACACAGGGAAAAAAAGTCCGCAAAAAAACGCGAAAAACCCAAAAGACCTTGCCCCGGGGAACTAAGGGTCCCCGGGAGCAAGAAAACCTCCTGCGGGAAGGGGCCAGACCGGGGGGCAGGGGGGGGCGAATTAAAAAACGTCAGGGGTCTGGGAGCACGAAAGTGTAAGCTCAGGGAAAGGGGACAAAAAACAACTTAAGTGTGATGTACAGATCCTGGGGGCATCCTGACAAACCGTAGGCCTTAGCTTTGAGGGGACTGCGACTAAGGATAACCCCGCGGAGGAAAAGAACGCTAGACGGCGCATTCGGGGGGTGAAAATAACGTCGGCCCAAAGCAAGAGAGCTCGAAACAAACTGGAACTAAATGAAAAAAAGAACCAGCTAGCACGGGGTTTGTCAAACTAAGGGGGTGTTGCAAAACCTGGTGGGTCCAAAAGCCGTCACAATGCACGTAGCTGGAAATCGGGAGTACGCAAACTAAAAAAATTGGGCGTAAGGCCCACAAAAAAAAGTTGACTGTCACCTAACAAGAACTCGAAGAAATTCGTAAACCGAACGAAGCTGACACAAAAAAGGTAGGCGCAAAAAGGATATTCAAAAAGAACTGTGAAAAAAGGATATGCACTAGCGGTAAAAAAGGGGGGCTGAACCCAGATTTCTAAACCCGTGCAAGGGTTCGAAGGAAAAGTTCGCATAGGAAAAAAAACTCAGAAAAAGGGAAAAAAAGGCTCGAAAGCTCCTGCCTTCCTACAAAAAGAGAAAAACCCGGTACAACTGCCTGAAGATGACACGGAATCTCAACGGAAGGGGGAAAAGAAGAGAAAGGGAAGAAAAAAAAATCCTCGACCCGTTGGGGGAAATGCATGAGAAGAGGGAACGCCTTAAGTTAAAGATGGTAGGGAAGAAGAGGGAACGCTCAAGAAAAGGCACTCTGCAACTTAAGGAGCGAGTATACAGCCCGATAAATAATTACCAAAAAAATACTCCAGGGGCTTTAAAGAAAGATGAAAGTAAAGAACATTAGGGGGGTTAAATATACCGGAAAAAAAGCCGTAGACAGCCGACCGGATTACAGAGGGGGAAGAAATAGGATCTGTAAGGGGAATAACAAAGGGGGACTAAAAGAGTTCTGAGAGGGGCAGAAGACCTATAGAACCAAAAACCATGGGCAAGGTAAAGTGGGGAACGAAAAAAATGGGGGTGGTTTTCAAGTCCAGAAAGTGATAGCTCCGCATTTAGAAAAGCGTTGCTGGGGATACCGGGGAGTGGAAGCCTAGTGTAAAGACCAGCGGGAAAAAGAAGAAGCAGTCTACTAAGGGAAAACACCCCGTAAGGCCCTAATCAATGTTCTAAGTGATTAGAGTAAAACTTGCAATGGACATGAAGAAGTAATGCAAGGGGTTGATCAACTCCGACAATTTAGAGGGGCTCAAAAAAAAAGATCTTGGGGCTACCCAAACTCCGGGGGGGAATGAAAAAAAAGCGGCAACGGGAGAAAAGTGGACAAAAGGTACTGCGCGTGTGTAGGGGAGGAAGGGGGCGAGAGAAGAAAGGTTATCAAAAGGCTCTGAGGAGGGGACATGCAGTAGAGGGGTGAAAACAACCGAATGAAAAATCTGGTCACTAAGGAGAAAGTGAAGGGCGGGTCGAAGGGATTAGGAATTTGAGAGACGAGCCTAATCGAGGGGATATGGGAAAAAAGTCCTTCTGAGGGGTCCTAGACCGGTAGAGAAGGGACGCAAGAAAACGGAACGCGGGGGGGGGGGGGTTCAAGGGATGAATACCGCTCACCATTAACAAAAATTCCCAGGCAGGAATTGAGGGAAAACTTGCAAGAAAAACACTCGCAAAAGAAAAAAAAAGGAAGAGGAGATAAAGGGGAAGAAGGTTAAGGAAAGAGGCAATTATCCCTAATGGGGAAATTCGAGGCAAAATGAAGAGAGGAAAATCTGAAGCGGGGGGAAAGCGCATATCAGAAGTGCTAAGGGAGGTAAAAGAGAAAGTACGCCTTCCGGTGCCGGAACGGGAGGGGGGGAGGGGAATTCTCGGAGGGGGGAGGAAAGGACTCTCCCGGGAGGCTTTGGGGTTAAAAAAACCATCCTAGGTGCTGGGACCACTAAGTCGTAACGCTTTAACACTGTACCGAAAAAAAGGAAAACTACGAGGGAGTGGTACGGAAAGGTAACTGCAGGGAGGAAGGGGGGGGTTGGGTTACGTAGGGGGGGGAGTGGAATCAAGGGGGGTTCCAGGGGGTCAGCGAAAAACTGGGGCTGATAACAGGTGTAGTACAGATATGGTGAAGGGGGGGGAGAAAATTTGGGAATCATCCTGTTTGGGGCAATTAAGGAATCAAAATTGAAGAACGAAGGAGCAGGAAGAGGAAAAGATGCAAGGAGGGAGCTGAACGTCAGAGGGAAACTAAAAGGGATCACAGAGGGGAAAAAAAAAAGATCGACGGGGGGGCACCGAGATGTACAGAGAGCCTGGAAGTTCACCATTCGAGCAAGCAGGGAGCTGGGGGGGGAAAAGACATTACGTGGATCTAATCAAAAAAAAGATGAAAAGAGAGGGAAAACTGTCAAAAATAAAAAAAAGGAGGACCGAAGGGCTTGGACCTGCTCCGGCCCCAGGAAAAAAAAAGACAGAGAGGGGGAAAAAAAAGATTCGATATGAGAGGGTAAAAAAAGAAAAAAAATATCACCAAAGGGGGGATTGTAAAAAAAGCGGTTAGACGGAAGGGGACCCCAGAACCATTGAAAACTCAGGGACCGTGAGGTCTCACAGTCAGAAGTTTGTCAACGATGAAACGGAAAAGTCCTCTTGGGAGAATCAGGGGGAGGAGCAAAAGAAAACCAGAAAAAGTCACTTATAGACTCAGGGAAAGGCCCTCAACTTTTGGAAGGAACTCAATCAACCAGACCCTCTCATTCCCCGGAAACATTTCTCGCCCACCTGAAAAAAACCCAAAAAAAAAAAAAAAGTCCAGAGGGAAGGAACACGGGGGGAGGTAACTGATGCGGGACCGTAGCATATGGAGAGTGGGGGGGGAAAAAAACGACAGTGGAAGGATACGAAATTAGGGGATTACAAGAATGCGCTACGACTGTGGTGGAGAGTACCACCCACCTCCTGAGGGGGGAATGGAAGGGCATTCAATACCCCAAGAAAAGGAATTCGAAAAAATTCCCAAAAAAAAAAAAAACCAAAAAGAGAGAGCAGGCAAGAGACGGGCGGATACAGACGTGTTTTTAGGAAACGATAAAGGGATCCGGGAACAGGGGGAGGCAGAAGGGCGAGGAAAAAGCCCCAAATACTGCCTTAAATTACAAACCCAGGGGGGGGGCTACCGGAAAAACTGCGTGGTGGGCGGGCAAAAATCCAAGGTGGCTTGGCAGGAAAGGGTCAACTTAGCCAGATCTTCTCGGAAGGCAGTCTTGGGGGGTCTAGGGACTACTAAAAGAAAAACCTTACTAAAAAAGGAAGAGCCAAAGGCTACAGAAAAAAGGGGCGGGTTCCACTACCTTTCTGGGTAGGAAAGCCAATTGCAGGAATGGCGAGGGGAAGGACGCAAATTCGGCGGGGGAAGTACGGGGGAAAAGATAAAAGGGACAAATAAGCCAGGGAGGGAGAGGAGGGGGGTCCAGCTTTACCGTTTCGGGGAAAAGGGCTTGGGGATTTTTGGTACCAAATCCGCTACTAAGAAGGTCGAAGAAAGCTGATAATCTCTCTCTTTTCTCTCGCCAAAAGATCCCCTCAAAGGAACCTGTCCTCCTAAAAAAACCACATTGAGGGGAAAGGAAACCGAGCGTTGGAAGAGTAAAAAGGGAAAATTCGCGAAGGAAAAAGGAAGCGGGTTCTGAAAATAAAGGGGATCAGAAGGAAAAATGGGCAAGAGGGTGCTATTCTACCAAAAAAAGGGGTCGGCTACAAAGGGGAAAAAAAAGAGCACGTAGGGGAAGGGTTAACTGGAAAGACTACGGGGAGCGAGCGTCGAGGAAAAATCTCAGAAAAAGGGGGGTGGGGGGGAGGAAAAAACTTTGAGGCCCCTAGGAATCCGGAGCAGAAAAACGAAAGGAACGAAAAAACCGGCCACCTAAGGAAGGGAGGGATAACCATCATAAGAGTGGGATTCAACACAAAAACAAAAACCCAGGTGTTCACAAAAAAAGGGGGGGGTTTGTCGGAGAAAAGGGAAGGACGGGGAAGGGAAAAAAAAAAAAAGGTGTAGAAGAAAACGGTACCGGGCGATTAGAAACCAGGTGCCTTTAGGGGGGGCTACGGCCTCAAAAAACTTGCACCAAAAAGAAAAAGATAAAGAGGAAGGTCACGAGGGGGGGGAAAGGAAAGTACCCGGAGGGGAGGGAAGAAAAATGAGGTAGGCGAAACGGTTTCAGGGGGAAGGGCATGATAACCAAGAAACTTTTGAAAAAGGACTCCCTGGCGGAAAAAAAGGTATTTGAAAAAGGGGGAGTTCCAAACCAGATTACCCAACTGGCTCGTGAAAAAAACAATCGAAAGTTTTTAGCGGGGACGGGAAGTCGAGAGACGGGGAGGGTGCCTGCGGGCGGTCTAATAATCTATGGGGGGAAGGAACCTAGAGGAAGGGCTTAACAGTCAGGTTCACTAAAAAGGCCGGAGGGGGAGGAAAGGAAGCAGT